>Ga0070683_100002500_pt1 | contig 14644 bp, 11 predicted proteins | sample KBSC713LmetaG_FD_64662 | JGI IMG/M metagenome (GOLD analysis project Ga0070683, IMG submission 64662) | Corn rhizosphere microbial communities from Kellogg Biological Station, Michigan, USA - KBS C7.1-3L metaG | ecosystem: Host-associated > Plants > Roots > Rhizosphere ...
ACGACGCATAGAGAGCGCGCGTAGTGCTATGGGCAGCAACGCACTCATTGCCCGCGGCAGCGTAGATGTCACATGGCCCCTTCGGCCTACCTTCCTGCCCAATTGCGGAAGCCGCGCTGCAAACCAGTCCGGCTGCTATTGCAATCATCAATTCGAACTTGAAGTTCAATTTCATGGGTCCCCCGATGCCGCACGGTCGGCGTTTGTCGCCGTTCGCGCGGGTTAGTTCTCGCAGTTGTCGTCCGGAATACGTATACCACTAACGGCAGTGTAGTTTTCCACTTATCATTGACCTCCTCTGAGAATACGTATACCTACAGGGCACCGCGCTAGCGGAACGGGAGCTAACCTGCTGAATCTTGTTGAATCTGGTCTAGCTTAGATCGGATCGGACCCGCGGCAGCGAAGGTACAACCTCGGCAAGAACTGGGGGCATCCCACCCTGTCAGCCAGCGTTACGTACGCGCAAGAGGTGCAGCGCGGCTAAGGAGCATTTGTATGGCGAATACACAAGGCTCACAGGGCCCGGAATCCAACAGCGGAATGAAGAGCGATCGCGATCGCGACATGACCAAGCAGAGCAGCAGCGGCCAGCACTCGCAACAGAGTGGACGCCAAGACAATATGAACGACGACATGAATGACGCGCGTGTCGGCGGGCGTGGCGGCAGCACGCAACAGTCAGGCAGCGGTTCAGGTACCAGGGGGCAGCAGCCCGGCAGCGGAACTACCAATCCGAACCCGTCAAAGGGGAATACTGGAACGAGCGGCGGACAGTACTCCGGCGGCTCGGGTGGAACCGGCGGAAACGACCGCTGATTAGGATTGCCTGCAGTCGTTGACTGACGGCAATCTGCTCATAACGATGTAGAAGAGGCCCACGGCTCTGGAGAGGAGCGTGGGCCTTTGTGCGTTTCAAGAAGCTGAAGTACGACGTGCAACCATCACAGGCCGCGGCGTGGAGCTTGACTATCATTAGTGCTTGTCGGGCTGTAGCCTGCCGGCCGCAGGGAGATTGCGCCATGAACGACTCTTCACACTCGACAGCCAACGCGGATGTTGATCAGAATCGCAGGGTCGTTCGCACGCGGCTGCATGGCGTGGAGTTGCTGTTCAATTCGCGGCTGAATAAAGGAACGGCATTCAGCGAAGCTGAACGAGATGCGTTCGGCCTGCATGGATTGCTGCCGCCACACATCGGCACGTTGGAAGATCAGCGCGAACGGCGCAAGCGCGTGCTGGATTCGCGCGACACGGCGTTTGGCAAGTACAGCAACATGCGCGATCTGCAGGACAACAACGAGACGCTGTTTTACTCGATGATTGAGCACTATACGGAGGATCTGCTGCCGATTGTCTACACGCCAGCGGTGGGCGAGGGGTGCCAGCGGTTTTCAGAGATCTGGCGCCGGCCGCGCGGGCTGTTTATCAGCTATCCCAATCGCGAGAGGATCGATCAGATTCTGGCAGATAAGCGCTACGACGATGTGCGCTGCATCGTGGTAAGCGATGGAGAGCGAATTTTAGGGCTAGGCGATCAGGGCGCGGGTGGAATGGGAATTCCGATCGGAAAGATGGCGCTGTATACGGCGCTGGGTGGGATTCCGCCGGAGCACTGCCTGCCCGTGCTGCTGGATGCGGGGACAGACAACGAAGAGTTGCTCAAGGATCCAATCTATATCGGTTGGCAGCATCGACGAGTACGTGGACAGGAGTATGACGATTTTGTTGAAGCGTTTGTGACGGCGGTGGAGAAGAGGTGGCCGCACATTCTGCTGCAGTGGGAAGATTTCGCGGGAACGAATGCAGCGCGATTGCTGGATCGCTATCGCGAGCGGCTGTGCACCTTCAACGATGACATCCAGGGAACGGCTGCGGTTACAACGGCAACGCTGCTTGCCGCTGTGCATGCAACGGGGATCCCGCTCTCGCAGCAGACGATTGTGATGTTTGGCGCGGGAGCGGCGGGGATCGGGATTATCAACCTGCTGATTACCGCGATGAAGGAAGAGGGGCTGAGCGAGACACAGGCGCGCAGCAGGATCTATGCGTTCAACCGATATGGGTTGCTGGTGGAGGGAGCGCGGGGAATCAAGGAGAGCCAGCGACACCTTGTGCGCAGGCGGGTGGACGTTGCAAGTTGGAAGCTGGAGGGTGGCGAGGACGTTTCTCTGTTGGACGTGGTGCGAAATGCGAATGTGACGGTGCTGGCGGGGGTGTCGGCCCAAGCGGGGGCATTTACAGAAGAGATTGTGCGGGAGATGGCTCGGCACACGAAGACGCCGATCATCTTTCCGCTGTCGAATCCTACGTCGAAGGCGGAAGCGAGTCCGGTCGATCTGCTGCGATGGACGGAAGGGCGGGCGCTGGTTGGAACGGGAAGTCCGTTTCCGCCCGTGGAAGTTGCGGGAAAGACGGTGAGGGTTTCGCAGGTGAATAACTCGTTCATCTTTCCGGGGCTGGCATTGGGGATTCTTGTTGCGCAGGCGCGGCGCGTGACGGACGGGATGATCATGGCAGCGGCGAAGGCGCTTGCCAGCCTGTCGCCCTCGAAGAAGGATCGCGGCGCGCCCTTGCTGCCTGCGATCGGTGAGTCGCGCCAAGTGGCCATTGTGGTGTCGGAGGCGGTGGCTCGGCAGGCGGTGGCTGAGGGTGTCGATGAATCCAGAACAGAAGTGGGAATTCCGGGCAGGATCAGGGAGTACGTTTGGACCCCCGTGTATGTGCCCTATGAGCGCATTGAACGTTCCCGCTCGAGCGATCCGGCACGGTTGGCGCAACTCAAACACGGCCAGTGATCGGCCTTTGTTGGTAGTATGGTGTGCGTTCAAGATTAAACGTTTTATCAATGAGGGAACTATGAAGCACATCGCGTTTAGTGCCGGATTCGGAACTCCGGCAATTCTGCTTTTAGGTTTTGCGTGCCTGGCGCAGCTGGGAATTGCGCAGCGTCCGCAACAGAAGCCGCATCCCACGGGTCCGTGGATGAACACGAGCCTCTCGCCGGATGAGCGCGCAGACCTAGTGATGAAAGAGATGACGCCGGATGAAAAGATCGCGCTATTGCATGGCGTGGGCATGCCGACGGACGATCCGGTGACTCCGGAGAACGCACCTTCGAATCGTGGTGTCGGCTACACCGTGGGCGTGCCGCGATTAGGAATCCCCGGGATCGATATGAGCGATGCGGCGTACGGCGTGCGATCCAGCGGCCTAAACGGGCGCTACTCTACGGCACTACCGGCGAACGTGGCCGCGGCTTCGAGCTGGGACGTGGATGCGGCGTACGAATATGGAGCGCTGATCGGGCGCGAGTTGCGGGCGCAGGGCTTCAATATGACGCTGGGCGGCGGCGTGAATCTGACGCGCGAGCCGCGCAACGGGCGCACATTTGAGTATCTGGGTGAGGACCCCGTGCTGGCGGGAACGCTGGTGGCACGGCTGATCCAGGGAACGCAATCGCAGAACGTGATCGGGGACATCAAGCACTATGCGTTGAACGACCAGGAGAGCGGACGCAACGCGGTCAACATCCACATCAGCAAACGCGCGGCCCGAGAGAGCGACCTGCTGGCCTTTGAAATTGGCGTGGAGAAAGGACAGCCCGGCGCGGTGATGTGTTCGTACAACCGCGTGAACGGCGACTTTGCGTGCGAGAACCAGTGGCTGCTGACCGACGTGCTGAAGAAGGCCTGGAAGTTCCCGGGATTTGTTCTATCGGACTGGGGCGGAACGCACAGCGATGTGAAAGCATCGGCGGCGGGATTGGATAACGAGCAGCCGGGTCGTTTTTTCTTCGAGAAGAAGTTCAAGGACGCGCTCGATGCGGGCAAGATTCCGCAAAGCGAACTGGATGACCACGTACACAGGATTCTGCGCAGCATGTTCGCGGACGGCGTAATCGATCATCCGCGGCAGCGGTCGGTGGTCGATCCGTTTGCCGGCTTCGAGACGGCACGAAAAATCGAAGAGAGCGGAATTGTTCTGCTGAAGAATGAGAAGGCAGTACTTCCATTGAGCGCCGCAAAGCTGAAGACGATTGCCGTGATTGGATCGCACTCGGATGTGGGTATGATTTCGGGTGGCGGTTCGGCGCAGGTGGACCCGATCGGCGGAAATGCGATCAAGCCTGCAGGACACGGAGCGACGCACTGGATGGAGGAGATCTGGTTCCCGAGTTCTCCGTTGAAGGCTATCCAGGCGCGAGCGCCACACGCGACGGTGAAGTACGATGAGGGCACCGAACCGGCGGCAGCTGCCGCTGCTGCGAAAGGTGCGGATGTCGCAATTGTGTTTGCCTATATGTGGGCGAGCGAAGGCATGGATCTGAAGAGCCTTTCTCTGCCGCACAACCAGGATGCAATCATCTCGGCTGTGGCGGAGGCGAATCCGCATACGATTGTGGTACTTGAAACTGGCAATCCGGTGACGATGCCGTGGGTGGATAAAACGGCAGCGATTCTCGAAGCGTGGTTTGCCGGCAGCGATGGTGCTAGTGCGGTGGGCAACATACTGTTCGGGACGGTAAACCCGAGCGGCAAGCTGCCGAATACGTTCCCGAAGAGCGAGGCTGATCTGCCGCATCCGACAATCACGATGCCTCCGCCTGCTTCGTCAGGATTTGACGGCGCAGCTACGCCGGAGAAGTGGGCGGCGGGATTGCCACCATTCGAGATGACCTATGACGAGGGCGTGAAGGTCGGCTACAAGTGGTACGACGCCGAGAACAAGAAGCCGCTATTCCCGTTTGGGTTTGGGCTCTCATATACCACTTATCGCTACTCGGGGTTGCAGGTAACGCCGGGTGAGAAGACGAAGGTGACGTTCACGGTCACAAACACGGGTTCGCGCGCAGGTACTGAGATTGCGGAGGTGTATGCCGGGCTTCCGGCCGCTGCGCAGGAACCACCAAAAAGGCTGGTAGGCTTTACGCGCGTGAAGCTGAATCCGGGCGAGAAGAAAAATGTCACGGTGGAGATCGAACCGAAGTATCTGTCGATCTTCGACGAGCAGAAGGATGACTGGTCGCTACTGCCGGGCGATTACAGCATCATGGTCGGCGGATCGTCAGATAGTTTGCCGTTGAAGGGAACGGTGAATTTGAGGTAGCGAGCAGAACTGAATATCTGGCCCAGGTCTCAGATCGAGACCTGGGCACCCACCGGTGGACGCAAGTCCGCCGGTTTTGTTTTTGTCAGGACTTTTCGAGAAGTTTGGGATTTGTTTTGTCGAGCTTGAGGATCAGTTCGCCGAAGAGGGTGTTGGCCCAGGCAAACCACTTGCGCGTAAACTTTGCGGGGTTGTCCTTATTGAAGCTCTCGTGCATGAAGCCAGTGCCTGCGTGCGTGCTCTTGAGCCAGGCGAGGCATTGACGCTGCTCGGCATCGTCGTTCGTCGTAAGAGCGCGGATGATGATGGCCATCGGCCAGATCATGTCCTGGCCAATATGGGGACCGCCGACCCCTTCCGCTGCGGTGCCGCGGAAGAAATAGGGATTGGCTTCACTGAGAACGAAGTGACGGGTTGCCAGGTAGGTTGGGTCGGTCTCGGAGCAGGTTTCAAGATAGGGCATGCCGAGGAGGCTGGGAACGTTGGCGTCGTCCATGCAGAGCGCGTTGCCAAAGCCATCGATTTCGTAAGCCCAGACTTCTCCTGCAGTCGGATGATGCGCGCGGGCGTGGGCGTCCAGTGCAGATTTGATTTCGGCGCGAAGGCGGCTGGCCTGCGATGCGGCGGCGCTGTCGTGGGCGATTTCGATGAGCATCTCTTCGATCCGCTCGAGGGTCTTCACGGCAAAGAAGTTGCCGGGGATGTTGAGGGGATAGATGCAGGAGTCGTCCGAGGGACGGAAGCCGGAATGAATGAGTCCGACCGGGTGCGCGGGGTTGCCGAATCCGTCTTCGCTCAGCGTATCGTAGGGCGTTTCGGCCTTGCGCTGGAAATGATACGGGCCGCGGGATGTCTTCCGCTGCTGCGCGTTGAAGGTCTCGAGAATGGTACTCATCGCGCGCGCCCATTCCTGGCCAAAGGGCCGGGTGTCATGCGTCAGGCGCCAGTACTCATGCGCGAGGCGGGCCGGGTAGCACAGCGAGTCAACTTCCCATTTGCGTTCGCCGACGCCGGGCTTCATGTCTGTGCGATCGGTCTTGCTCCATGAGAGTGGTTCGCGGCTGGAGAGATCGGGCATGAAGGCGTTGGCATACGGATCGGCGAGGATGCAGCCCGTCTGACGGCGAACGACTCCTTCGATCAGACGCGCGAGGTCTGGGTCCTTGGTGATGAAGGGGAGATAGGGCCAGACCTGCGCAGACGAGTCGCGCAGCCACATGGCGGGGATGTCGCCGGTAACGACGATGGTGTCGGGGCCGGCTGTGCCATTCTTGAAGGTAACGGTGGTGTCGAGAGTGTTGGGGAGGCAGTTGGAGAAGAGCCAGGCGAGTTCGGGGTCTCGCATTTTCGCGGAGACCGATTCAATGGCCGCGTCGACGGCCTTGCTGCGGAAGCGCCGGGAGGAAGGGGCGGGGCGCCTCGAGATCAATTTCGCTTGCGCGAAGGTACGCGTTGGGACGAGGGCGGAGGAGGCGACAAGGCCGACTGCAACGCTGACGAATCGGCGACGGGACACATTGGAGAGTGTGATCACTGAGCACCACAATTGCGGATTCGGAACCGCTTTCCATCATAGGCGAATCACCGCGGAACTTCGACGCGTTCCCGATGATCGCCGCGCGAGGGACTGCTCACCTAACTTGAAATGACAGTCCGCTGAATCTCGAAGATTTGCTTGAGTCCAGATTCGGCAAGATCGATCAAGCCATCGAGTTCGCGGCGTGAGAAGCTTCCCTTCTCCGCTGTCGCTTGTGTCTCGACGAGACCACCGTCGGCGGTCATCACGACGTTCATATCGACTTCCGCCTGGGAGTCTTCCTCGTAACACAAATCGAGCAGCGGTGTGCCGCCGACGATGCCGACTGAGGTCGCCGCAACCAGCTGCTTGAGGGGCGATTGCTTCAGCGTTCCGGCTTTCACAAGCGCGTTCAGGGCAATGGCGAGTGCTACGGCTGCACCGGTGATGGCGGCGGTGCGTGTGCCTCCGTCCGCCTGAATGACGTCGCAGTCGAGAATCACGGTTCGCTCGCCGAGGGCGTGCATATCGATGACAGACCGCAGGCTTCTTCCGATGAGGCGCTGGATTTCGTGGGTCCGGCCGCCGATTTTGCCGCGCTCGCTCTCGCGTGGAGTACGCGTGACTGTGGAGCGAGGCAGCATAGAGTACTCGGCTGTGACCCAGCCGCGGCCGGAGTTGCGCAGCCAGCCTGGTACCCCCTGCTCGATGGTGGCGTTGGTGAGAACACGAGTGTTGCCGAGGCTGACAAGCACCGACCCTTCGGCGGTCTGCACGAAATCGGGGGTAAGAGAGAGTGGGCGAAGCTGGTCGGGCTTTCGATCGCCGGGACGGAAAAATGCTGGTTGAGATGGGCCGTTCATAGCGCGATTGTACGAGAGCGAAGCGGAGCGCTCGGGAACGGCCCGAGGTGAGCGTTCATTTCGGGAAGAACCAAATTGGGAACATGAGCACGAATGTGTTCGAAGCGATTCTCCTCATTGCGGTTAGCTGACTGGTTTGAGTCAGGTGGACCAATTCGGGAATTGTGACGGTGTTTCAAAGCGAAGCAGGTTGGACCGCATTTGGCCCGCAACATCATTGCTTTGTTTCGTTTAATGCGACTGTCCGAATTTGGCACGCTACGTGTAATGAACAAATACGGAACAGTGCAGTGCTCACCCAGATCGAAGGAAAGGATCACACAATGCATCAGCTTGGACAATTAGTGGAACTAGAGCAGCCGGAACAGAAGAGGGTAGAGAACGTGGTTGCAACTCTCTCAGCCTTGAGCGAACGAGGAGAAACGGTCGCGGAGATTGCACACGACGCCCGGAACATGGTGACGGCTCTGGATCTCTACTGTGATCTGCTGCAGCAGCCCGGCGTTCTTGCAGAGCCATTCCTGCATTATGGGGGCGAGCTGCGGCTGGTTGCGGCTGCCAGCAGGCGTCTTGTCGAGAAGTTGACCGGAGCACATGCTGATGACGCAAGCGAGGACAGAGCAGAAAACTGGAGTTTGATCGGAAGTCTTGCGCCTGCAAAGAAGTCGCATTCCAAGCAATGGAAGAGTGTTCCGACCGAACCGATTAAGAATTTGGCAGAAGAGCTGTTTTTGAACCGGAGTTTGTTGGCGTCGCTGGCGGGGCCAACGGTGGCGCTTACGGTGGACGCCCAGGGCGGCGCGCTGCCTGTCCACATGACGTCAGAAGATCTGACGCGGATCCTGGTAAATCTGACCAAGAACGCGGCGGAGGCGATGTCGGGTGTGGGCAGAATCCACATCACTCTGCGAGAGAGCAGCGGAGAGCCGGACAACAGCCCATGGGTCACGCTCAACGTTGAAGACAACGGTCCGGGTCTTGCCGGACCGATACTGGAAAAGATCTTCGACCCGGGGACAACTATCAGACCTGAAGATCCGCTAATCGGCGGCTGGCCGATGGCACATCGCGGTCTCGGGCTGTCGATCACGCGTGCGCTCGTGAAAACGGCTGGGGGAGTGATTCACGCGGCCAACCGCGATCCGGTGGGTGCATGCTTCCAGATCGAATTGCCGGTTCAACGCTGACGCGCAGGGTGCATTTAGAGAAAATCGGTCCTTCCAAACATTCGTGATCCAGCCCACATAGCTGGAGTGAACGAGGCAGCTACTATGCTTTCAACGTTCTTTTGTTCGCAGCACATGGAATCACATCATCAGATCGCGTCCGACCTGCCCAACCTTCATGTTCTGGTAGTGGATGAGGACGAAGCGGCCCGGTCTGCCTGCATTGAGATCGCCGGGAGCTTGGGATACAAGGCGGAAGGCGTCGCCAGACTAAACAAGGTGTCCTCAACGCTCGGGCAGTTCCCAACTGACATTCTTCTGATCGATCTTCCCAAGCGAGGCGATACCAGCCTGGAAGCGGTTGCGGAGGTTCACGCTCTTTTTCCGCGCGTTTCGATTATTGCGATGGCACCGGTGAATTCGGCTACGGTGGCATTGGCTGCGGTCCATCGCGGCGCCGCCGATTACCTGAACAAGCCGTTCACGGTGGATGAGCTCGCCTACGCGCTGGAACGAGTTGGCGTGCATCATCATGTAGACAATGAAGCGAGACGGCTGCGCGAGCGACTGAAGCTACAGGACGGCATGGGCCAGATGATCGGGCGCGCTCCGCAGATGGAGAAGCTCTATCGCATCCTGGCCAAGGTTGCGCAATCGGCACATCCGGTGCTCATCCTCGGCGAGAGCGGGACCGGCAAGGAGATGGTGGCTCGGGCGATCCACACCTTCGGGCCCAACGCAGACAAGCCGTTCCTTCCGGTGGATTGCGGTTCACTGGTTCCAACCCTCGTTGAGAGCGAACTGTTCGGGTATGTGAAGGGTGCATTCACGGGAGCGAATCACTCGAAGGATGGGCTGCTGGTGGCGGCCGGAGCGGGAACTGTTTTTCTGGATGAAATCGGCGAGCTCACACTCGACCTCCAGGCCAAGCTCCTGCGTGCATTGCAGGAGAAGGAAGTGCGGCCGGTGGGCTCGACTCATCGAGTTCCGATCAAGGCTCGGATTTTGACCGCAACGAACCGTGACCTTGCGGCAATGGTGGAGCGAGGTGGATTTCGGAAGGACCTCTATTACCGCCTGAATGTAGTGAATCTGCGGCTGCCTGCGCTGCGCGATCGCAAGGAAGATATCCCTCTGCTTGTGGCGCATTTCCTCAACAACGTGCATCGCCATCACGCGGGACGATTCAGCATTCATGACAATGCTTTGCGCATCATGATGCAGTACGATTGGCCGGGCAACGTGCGCGAGCTTGAAAACGCCGTCGAAAGGGGCGTAACCATGGCCTCGGGTGGGGAGATCCAGATTGGGAACCTTCCAACCCAGCTGCAGGATTTGGCTCTGGCCCGAATGCATGAGGCGAACGCTCCTCGCAAGAAGCCGGATTTGGCTTCCGACAAAAAGGTCCTTCCACTTGCCGTTCAGGAGCGCAACGCCATCTATGAAGCTCTAGGGTTGACGAACGGCGATAAGTTGATGGCTGCTGACCTTCTCGGGATAGGCAAGACAACGCTGTATCGCAAGCTGAAGGAATACGAAGCAGCGGATGCGCGTCGCACCAACTGAGCTCGACACAAGACACAAGCAAGGGAGTTGCCATGACCATTCTGATCGTCAGTGGAATTGAAGGTGTGCGCAATTGCGCCGAGGTTGTCTCGAAGCAACTTGGGATGAAGGTGGAGTTTGCGGGCGGGCGTCGTGAAGCGGTTGACGCGATGCGCCGCACCGAATTCGCCGTAGTGGTGCTGGACGAGACGCTCGCCGAATGTGATCCTCAAGGTGCCGAGGCTATCTGGGAGCGCTCGGGGCTCGCAATTCCAATGCAGATCAATTTTGCTCTGGCGGGAGCGGCACGCGTTATCCGCGAGATTCGGGCGGCTCTGCAGCGCCGCCAGAGAGAGCAGGCCGCTGCTCGTGTGGCCGCGCGCGAGGATATTGGAGCGGAGTTGAAGAATACGGTGAGTGGATTGCTGTTGCAATCACAACTTGCACTCGCCGAGCAGGGGCTTCCGAACCATGTTGTGCAGAAGTTGCGTATGGTTGAAGATCTTGCGGGAAAGCTGCGTTCACAGCTGGTGGCAGGCCCCTCGCCACACCAGGAGATTCAGGGAACGTCTCGGGTTCGCGCATAGCGATGCGGGCATCGACTGCCGGATAACAAATGAACGTGGCCTGCTGCAGATGCCGTAAGCTGATTGCATATGAAGGACACGGCTGTTCTGCTGATACATTGTCCGGACCGCAAGGGGTTGGTAGCGCGGGTCTCTGGTTTGCTGTACGAGCACGGAGCCAATATTCTGCATGCCGATCAGCACCAGGATCATGATCTGGGCATGTTCTTCATGCGGGTGGAGTGGGCGCTGAATGGGGCTCGAGAGACGAACTCGGCAAGTTCCACGTCAGGATTTGACCTTGTAAGATTCAGCAGAGCATTCGCCCCGATTGCGGAAGAGTTGCAGATGCACTGGCAGGTGGGTGTCATGAACCTGCCGACGAGAGTGGCTCTCTTCTGCTCGCAATATCTTCACTGTATGGCAGATCTGCTGCACCGCTGGCAATCGGGGGAATTGAACTGCGATGTACGAGTGATTGTCTCGAATCACCGCGCGGTGGAAAAGCTGGCGGCTTACTATGGAATCCCGTTCGAACACGTCGCGGTAAGCGCTGCAACACGAGGCGAGGCTGAGGCGCGACAGCTTCGGCTCCTCGAGCAACACGGGATTGAGCTGGTAGTGCTTGCACGCTATATGCAGATTTTGACGCCCGGCTTCGTTGCTCACTATCCTGCCTCGATCATCAATGTGCATCACTCGTTTCTGCCGGCGTTTATCGGCGCAAAGCCATATCATGCGGCGCATGCGCGCGGTGTGAAGCTGATCGGAGCAACCAGCCACTATGTGACGGAGGTACTGGATGATGGGCCGATCATCGAGCAGGATGTAGCGCGAATTTCGCATCGAGACCAGGTGGAGGACCTTGTTTCGCAGGGCCGCGATCTGGAGCGGCTGGTGCTGTCGCGCGCGGTCAGATGGCACCTTGACCGCCGGATCCTTTGCTATGGAAATAAAACGGTGGTGTTTGACTGATCGAAGTTAGTTCACCATCTCGTCGCGGATCCGAAACCGCTCACGGAAAGCGTGGGCGCGAAGTTCATCTACCCGGTAAACAGAGGCCGTGCGATGGGCATCCTTGAACCAAATAGGAGCTTGTAAACTCTGGTAACCGAATCATCGTTCAGTCTGCCCCGACATAGACTAGACTCGGTCCAGACCCTCCAATGATCTTCGTTTTCGGCATCTCCATGTTCGTGAGTGCAGCTCTGCTGTTTCTTGTGGAGCCAATGCTTGCAAAGATGATGCTGCCATCGCTTGGCGGCACCCCCGCCGTTTGGAATAGCTGTCTGGTCTTCTTCCAGGCGATGCTTCTAGTCGGCTATCTTTACGCTCACACCGTTATCAGGTGGCAACGATGGCGCTCGAAAATTGCTGTACATTGCGCGGTCATAGCCTTGCCTCTGCTTCTGCCAGGCCTCTTGCCCGTGCATCTCTATCACGGGGGCGAGCCACCCGTTCAGACCACTCCGGTCTACTGGTTGTTCGGCATGCTGCTGATGTCAGTGGGACTGCCATTCTTCGCACTTTCGTCTACCTCGCCTATTCTGCAGGGCTGGTTTGCGGGTTCGAAGCATGCAAGTGCCCGCGACCCTTACTTTCTCTACGCCGCCAGTAACGCCGGGAGTCTAGCCGGTCTGCTGGCTTATCCGTTTCTGCTTGAGCCGTTACTCCGCATCCCTCGCCAGTGCCAGCTTTGGACATACGGCTACATAGCGTTTGTATGTCTGACGGCGATCTGCGCGCTCATGGTGTGGAAGCGAAATGCTCAGAATCCAGCGCAGGAGACTTTGACGAGCTCAATCGGAGAGTCAGACACCACTTGGGTGCAGCGCATGCGCTGGATTGCGATGGCATTCGTGCCGTCGAGCTTGATGCTTGGCGTCACGACCGCGCTGACAACCGATGTTCCGTCCATTCCACTCTTCTGGATTTCTCCACTCGCTCTTTACCTCCTCAGCATGATACTGGTCTTTTCCAGAAGAATTATCCTGTCGCGTGAGCGCGTGGCAACGGCAGTCCCGGCCTTCATCTTGTTAGGGCTGATCCCGATGGTTTCGCGACTCCGGCTTCCTCTGATCCCCCTAATCCTTATCTACCTCTCGACATTTTTCATGGCCGCAATGTTTTGCCATGGCGAATTGGCAGCGAGCAGGCCTTCATCCGGACGGCTAACCGAGTTTTATCTTCTGATGTCACTCGGCGGCGTGCTCGGCAGCGCGTTCAACTCACTCATCGCTCCTGTCATCTTCCATTCGGCAGCCGAATTTCCGTTGGTGCTGGCCTTCGCTGCACTCCTGCGAACAGACCAGGAAAACCGACAACCCGGCGGAGTTCGCAGAAACTACCTTCTGCCTGCCTGCTTGGGGTTGACGATGGTGGTATTCATCGAAGGCTTGAATAGAATGGAATTCAAATCAGGTGGTCTGGTTGTCTTTCTATTTTTTGCCTACGCCGCATTGTGGTGCTTCAGCTTCCGCCACAGTAGGACCCGATTTGCGCTCGGATTGATCGCGTTTCTGATGGCAGGGTCCCGATACACTGGAGCCTACGGGCACGCGCTTGACACCCAGCGAAATTTCTTCGGCGTAGTGCATGTAACCAACGATCGGACTGGGCGCTTCCGGATGATGATTCATGCGGGAACCAATCACGGCCTCCAGAGTCTCGATCCTGCCAGAGAGCGCGAGCCTCTTTCTTACTACACGAAGAAGGGACCGGCAGGGCAAGTGTTTGATGCATTGCAGGAACGGCTATACGGGAAAGAGATTGCAGTTGTAGGTTTGGGTGCGGGCTCGATGGCGTGTCTGCCGGCCCCGAACGTGCCGATCACATTTTATGAGATTGATCCTATCGTGGTGCGCTTCGCCCAGGACACGCGATACTTCACATTTCTCCATCAATGCGCTCCGAATGCCAGAATCGTGTTGGGAGATGCACGCCTGAAGCTTCGCGACGCTCCTGACGGAAAATATGGTCTGATTGCGCTGGACGCATTCAGCGGCGACTCGATCCCGATGCACCTGCTGACGCGCGAGGCACTCGCGCTCTACCTGCGCAAGCTCGACGCGAGAGGAGTCCTCGTATTTCACATTTCGAATCTCTATGTGGACCTGGAACCCTCGCTCGGCAATCTTGCAAGGGAGGCACATCTGGCATGCTACGTCCAACGGGACACTTCTTTAACGGATCAAGAGGTTGCATCCGGTAGAGCACCTTCCGTATGGGTGGTCATGGCACGGGACGAGTCCGACTTCAACGGCCTCGCAGGTGGAGAGAATTCGCGCTGGCTGAAGCTATCGGGCAATGCAGGCGCTCAGACCTGGACAGATGATTATTCAAATCTACTGAGCGCAATCCATTGGCACTGATGCTGTTCAGGTGTCGCGATTGGAATGAGTCTATCCCACTGCGAATTTAGCCACTGAGCTATCTGAATTATTCGACCAGAGCATCGGCGAGGCCGAGATGGCGATCAAGGGTGTCAATGCCGAAGTCGATTTCCTCTTTGGTGACGATGAGGGGCGGCGCGATGACGAAGTGGCTTATCCAGGACTGCTGGGCCACGCCGTCGGCCATCATCTTTGCGGTAATCTGATCGACGACCGTCGGCTTGCCTCCCACCTTGTCGCGCATGGTATTGAAGGGCCGCTTCGTCGCGCGGTTCTTGACGAGTTCGACGGCGAAGAAGAGCCCGATGCCACGGACGTCGCCGATGGATGGATGCTTCTCCTTCAGAGCTTCGAGCTTTTCGCGAACGTAGGGCTCTAGTTCGGCCGCGCGATCGACAAGCTTCAGACGTTGCGTCTCTTCGATGGTGGTCGCAGCAGGGCCGAGGGTGATGGGATGCGCTTCATACGTATGACCATGGGAGAAGTA
>Ga0070683_100002501_pt1 | contig 14639 bp, 11 predicted proteins | sample KBSC713LmetaG_FD_64662 | JGI IMG/M metagenome (GOLD analysis project Ga0070683, IMG submission 64662) | Corn rhizosphere microbial communities from Kellogg Biological Station, Michigan, USA - KBS C7.1-3L metaG | ecosystem: Host-associated > Plants > Roots > Rhizosphere ...
CGTCCGCACCGATCCGCTCTCGCACGCCGAGGCGGCCCGCATCTACCGCTCCGCGTTGACCGGCACCGCGACCGTGGACGAGGCGACGGCGTTCCGCCGCCACATGATCCACGAGATGGCCCGCATGTCGTGTGACGACGGCCTGGTCATGACGTTGCACCCGGGCGTGCGCCGCAACCACCATCGGCCGACATTCGACCGGTTCGGGCCGGACACCGGCAACGACATCCCGATCGGCGTCGAGTTCACCGACGCGCTGCGCCCGCTTCTCGACCGCTTCGGAACCCACCCCGGATTCCACCTGGTGCTGTTCACCCTCGACGAGACGGTGTGGTCCCGGGAAGTGGCGCCGCTGGCCGGCTTCTATCCGTCGGTATATGTCGGGGTGCCGTGGTGGTTCCTCGACGCGCCGGAGGCCATCCGGCGCTTCCACGCCGCGGTGCACGAGACGACCGGCTTCACGCGTACGTCCGGCTTCGTCGACGACACGCGCGCGTTCTGTTCGATCCCGGCCCGCCACGACATGTCGCGCCGCATCGATGCCGGCTTCCTGGCCCGACTCGTCACCGATCACCGCCTCGACGAGGACGAAGCGGCCGATACGGCAATCGACCTCGTCACCGGCCGTCCGGCGGAGGTGTTCAAGCTGTGACACCGACCCGCCTGTCCCGCGCCGCCGGCCACGGCCGCCCCGCCCCGCCGGTGCGGCTGGTGCATCTGGGCCTGGGCAACTTCTTCCGGGCCCACCAGTGCTGGTACACCGAGCACGCCGGGGACGCCGCGGGTTGGGGCTTCGCCGCCTTCACCGGGCGGAGCGGCAGTCCGCTCGTTGACGACCTGACCGCGCAGGACGGCCTGTACACGCTGGTGTCGCGGGCCGCCGACGCCGACCGGTTCGAGGTGATCGGCAGCGTGTCGCGCGTGCACGCGGGAACCGACCAGGACGCCTGGCTGCGCTACCTCTCCTCCCCCGATGTGGTCGCCGCCACCATCACCGTGACGGAGGCCGGGTATCTGCGCGGGCCCGGCGGCGGCCTGGACACCGACCGCCCTGAGGTCCGGGGCGATCTCGATGCGCTGCGCCGGGGCGCGGCTGAACCGGTCCGGACCGCTCCCGGGCGGCTGGTGGCCGGGCTGGCGGCCCGCCGACGGGCCGACGCCGGTCCGTTCACCCTGGTTCCGTGCGACAACACGCCGGGCAACGGAGCGCTCGTCGAGCGGGTGGTCGGTGACCTGGCCGAGATGGTCGACGGCGGCCTGGCCGGCTGGCTGCGGCAGTCGGTCACCGTTGTCACGACGATGGTCGACCGGATCACGCCCCGGGCCACGGCCGAGGACGTGCGCGGCGTGGCGAACGCGACCGGCGTGGACGATCGCAGTCCGGTGATCACCGAGCCGTTCCATGAATGGGTACTGGGCGGAGCTCCACCCACCGGACGGCCACGCTGGGAAGACGCCGGGGCCACGGTCACGGAGGACGTGACGCCGTTCGAGCACCGCAAGCTGTGGCTCCTCAACGGCGCGCACTCACTGCTGGCCTACGCAGGATCCATCCGGGGCCACACCACGGTGGCCGAGGCGGTCGGCGACCCGACCTGCCACGCCTGGCTGGAGCAGTGGTGGAAGGTGGCATCTGCGCATCTGGCCCAACCGGCCGAGGATCTCGCGCGGTACCGCGCCGCGTTGCTCGACCGCTTCGCCAACGAGCGTATGCGTGACCGGCTCGACCGCATTGCCGCCGACGGGTCGCAGAAACTGCCCATCCGCATCCTGCCGGTGCTGCGGGCCGAACGGGCGGCCGGTCGGATGCCCGAGGGCGCGACCCGCGTGCTGGCCGCCTGGGTGTGTCACTTGCGTGGTCTCGGCGCACCAGTGGTGGACGCGCGGGCCGACGAAGTGGTGCCGCTCGCGGACGGTCCGCTTCCGGTGGCCGTACGACGGCTCCTGACGACCCTGGATCCGGAGGTCGGCGCCGACGCGGCCGTGGTGGCCGGCGTCGTGGACCAGAGCGAGCAGCTCGCCGAGCAGGCAGCCCGATGACGACGCCTCGTGAGGTCGTGATCGGGCTGGATGTGGGGACCACCAGTGTGAAGGCGGTGGCCTTCGCACTCGGTTCGTCGTGGCGGCAGCTGGCGATCCGGGAGTACCGGCTGATGCAGCCGATGCCGGATCAGGAGGTGCAGGACCCCGCCGCCATCATCGCCGCGACGGCCGCGGCACTGGCCGAGTGCGTCGCCGCGGTGGACTCCGCCAAGGTGCTTGCGATCTCGGTCAGCACCGGCATGCACGGTTTGATGGCGCTCGATGGGCGGCACCAACCGCTCACCCCGCTGCTCACGTGGGCCGATGCGCGAGCCCGCGAGGAGGCGCGGTGGCTGCGCACGTCGGGTCAGGCGCGGGCGTTGCACGCGTTGACGGGCACCCCGGTGCACCCGATGTCACCGCTGACCAAGCTGATGTGGTTTGCCCACCACGAATCCGCTATCTGGTCGGCGGCCCGGTGGTGGGTCGGGCTGAAGGACTATGTGCTGCTCTGGCTCACCGGCTCACTGGTCACCGAGCTGTCATCGGCCTCCGGCACCGGCCTGCTCGACATGTCGGCGCGCGCCTGGAGCCCGGAAGCGACCGCGGTGTGCGGGGTCCCGATCGACCACCTACCGCCGATCCTGGCGACCACCGCGACGCTTCCACTCAACGCCACGACGGCCGCTCAAGTCGGCCTGCCGGCCGGTGTCCCCGTCGTCGTCGGCGCCGCCGATGGGCCGCTCGGCAACCTCGGCACCGCCGCGATCGAGCCGGGCGTGGCCGGCCTGTCGCTGGGCACCAGCGGCGCCGTGCGTACCGTGGTGCAACAGCCATGCGTCGACCAGGACGGCACGCTGTTCTGCTACGCGCTGACCGACTCGGCCTGGTTCATCGGTGGGGCGATCAGTAACGGCGGCGTGGTGTTGCGCTGGGCCGGCGGGGCGCTGGCCGGTGACGTATCGGCGGCCGCCGGCAGCGGTGGCGCCGATGCCGCGGTGATCGAACTCGCCTCGAGCGTCCCCGCCGGCAGCGACGGCCTGGTCATGCTGCCGTACCTCCTGGCGGAGCGGGCACCGCTCTGGGATCCCGACCTGCCCGGTGCCTACCTCGGACTGCGCCGTGAGCACACCCGCGCGCATATGATCCGGGCCGCTATCGAGGGCGTGTGCTTGCAAATGCGGCTCATCCTCGACCATCTCGACGAGATCCAGCCGGTGAGCTCGGTCCGCGCGACCGGCGGTGTGTTCCGGTCCGCACTGTGGCGCGACGTGATGGCCGCCATGCTGGCCCGCCCGGTGTACGTCGTCGACGGGGCCGAAGGCACCGCGCTCGGCGCCGCCATTCTCGGACTCCTCGGCATCGGCGGCGCACCGACACTGGCCGACGCGGCGTCGCGGTTCACCGATCCGGAGGCCACACCGCCGGCCGCGGTCGTCGTCGATCCAGCGCTCGCCGGGACCTACGACCGGTTGTACTCATCGGTGCCGGCGCTGATCGGGTCGCTGGACAGCGTCGCCGCCCTGTTCACCCGGAAGGTGCGCAGTGGATGACCGGTGGACGGCATCGTCCACTCGTCACGCTGGCGGCGCTCTACGGCTCCGGCGGCACCGTCATCGGTCCCCGTGTCGCGGAAATCCTCGGCGTTCCCTATCTCGACCGTGGTGACTCTGGCGCCCGGATCGGTGCCGGCCATCGAGGACAACCGGAGGCCGCGGTCATCCGCTCACCGGTGCCGATGTTGTCCGCGCCCGGCGTAGCCGAGCCCGGACGACCGCCTTGACGACCTCACCGGCGATCAGGATGGTCGAGCCGACCGCTGCGCAGGCCAGCCACTGCCCGAGCGTGAGATCGGCCGCGGTGAACAGTCGACCCAAGGCGCCGTTTTCGACGACCAAGATCAGTAACAGTACGACGCCGGCGGTAGCCACGAACGCGGACGAGTTGTGCAACGTCTCGCGACTGAAGATACTGCGGGTGTAGTGGCGCACGTTGAGCAGGTTGAACACCTGGAAGAACACGAAGGTGACGAACCCCATCGTGCCGGCCGTCGTGGCCTCGTTCCACCGCGGTCCAGGTCCGGGTGCCCACCGCAGTACCGCCAGGGTGCCGGCCGCCATCACGACGCTGGCCAACACGATGCGTCCCAGCCGCTGCCTGGTGAGGATCCGTTCGCCGGTGGGGCGCGGAGGTCGATCCATCGCGTCGGGGCCGACCGGATCGACGCCCAGCGACATCGCCGGGGGCCCGTCCATGACCAGGTTGACAAAGAGGACCTGCAGTGCGGTGAACGGGGCCCCGCCGGCGATGCCGGTGATCGACGCGACCAGGAAGGTCAGCACGAATCCGAAGGCGGTCGAGACCTGAAACCGGGTGAAGTTCACGATGTTGTCGTAGATGCCGCGACCCTCGCGGACCGCACCGACGATCGTGGCGAAGTTGTCGTCGGTGAGCACCATGGTGGCCGCTTCCTTGGTCACCTCGGTTCCGGTGACCCCCATCGCGACACCGATGTCGGCGCGGCGCAACGCCGGCGCGTCGTTGACGCCGTCGCCGGTCATGGCGACGACGTCACCCCGGTCCTGCAACGCCCGCACGATCCGCAGCTTGTGCTCCGGTGACACCCGCGCGACGACCCCGATGTGGTCAAGCTGGCGGCCAAGTTCAGTGGTGTCTTCGATCGCGTCGAGGTCGGCGCCGGTGACGGCCCGCCCCGGAATGCCGAGTTCGGCGGCGATGGCACCGGCGGTGATCGCATGATCGCCGGTGATCATGCGCACCTGGATCCCGGCCTGGCGGCACTGCGCGATCGCCTCCCGCGCCTCGGCACGCGGCGGGTCGACGATGCCGATCAACGCGAGCAGGACGACCCGGTCCAGGAGGTCCTTCGGATCCTCGGGCGGATCGAAGCCGTCCGCCGGGAAGTCCTCGGCACCGATCGCCATGACGCGCAGTCCCTGCTCGGCGAGGGTCGCATTCGCCTGGTCGTAGCGGGTCCGGGCGGCGTCGTCGAGCGGTAGGATCCCGTCGTCGCCGAGGTAGCGGTCGGCCCGCGACGCCAGCACGTCGGGTGCGCCCTTGATGAAGCACCGCACCACCGCCCGACCCTCATCGTCGGTCCAGCGGTGGAACGTCGCCATGAATTTGTAGTCCGAGTCGAACGGGACCTCCAGCAGTCGGGGACGCTCCTGCCGCACAGCGGCGACGTCGATGCCGCCCTTCTCGGCCAGTACCACCAAGGCGCCCTCGGTCGGGTCACCGACCAGTTCCCCGTCCCGCAGCACCGCGTCCGTGCAGAGGGCCATCCCGGTCAGCGCATGCTCGATCGTCCCGGGCAGCGGCGAGCCGTCGGTGGTGCGGATCCGGCCGTCGGGCCCATAGCCCTGGCCGGTAACGGTGAACCGGCGACGCGCCAGCAGCATTTCTCGCGCCGTCATCTCGTTGAGCGTCAGCGTTCCGGTCTTGTCCGTGCAGATCTGCGACGTGCTGCCCAAGGTCTCTACCGACGCCAACCGCTTGACGATGGCACCCTGCTTCGCGAGCCGGCCGGTGCCCATGGCCAGGGTGAAGGCGACGACCGCCGGAAGGCCTTCGGGGATGGCCGCCACGGCCAGCGAGACCGCGCTGACGAACAGGTCGGCGAAGTCCAGTCCGCGGACCAGACCCACCACGAACACGAAGACGATTACGAGGCCCGCCATCACGGCCAGCGTCTTGCCCAGCGTGTCGATCTGGCGCTGCAGGGGCGTCTGGCCGGGTCGGGTGCCCTGCAGCAGGCCGGCGATCCGGCCCATCTCGGTGTCCATGCCGGTCGCGGTGACCACCGCTTCGCCGCGACCACGAGTGACCATGGTGTTCATGAACACGGCGGTGACCCGGTCCCCCAGCGGGGCATCCTCGTTCACCTCGGCGTCCGCCGACTTGGTGACCGGCTGCGCCTCGCCGGTCAGCGAGGACTCCTGCACCTCCAACGACGTTGAATCCAGCAGCCGGCCGTCGGCTGGTACCCGATCACCGGCCTCGAGCACCACCACGTCACCGGGCACCAGCTCGCTCGCGTCCAGCCGCACGATGCGCCCGTCGCGGCGAACCGTCGCGGTGGTGACCAGCATCCGCTTCAGCGCCTCGAGTGAGGCCTCCGCCCTGGACTCCTGAACGAATCCGATGGTCGCGTTGAGCAGCACCACAACCGCGATCGCGACGGGGGTCTCCCATTCCCGGCTGACCACGAGACTCACCACCGCGGCCGCGAGCAGGATCAGGATGAGCAGGTCCTGGAACTGCCGGAGGAACACCCGCCACCGGGGCTCGCGCGACGCGTCGGCCAGCCGGTTGGGGCCGTATCGCTCCAGCCGCCGAGCCGCTTCGGCCGAGGAGAGCCCGGCCGCCGGCACGACGTCCAGCGCCACGACGACGTCGGGGAGCGCCATGGCGTGCCAACCACGGCGCGTTGCCGCGAGCTCGGTGGGCTTCTCCATTTGACCATCGTCGCATCACATCGCCGGCCGGGCAGCACGCCGCAGCAGGCGGGCGGCCCTGTGATTGCCCGAACGCCCCGCGGGAAGAGAGGAGCGACAGCGGTCCGGAAGGAGGTCAACGGTGCATTGCGGCCCGGCGGTTACGGCACGATGGCTCTCGCGGTCTGCGTCGCGTTGGTCCTGGCGCGAGCCCTCGACCGTAGCCGAATCGTCATCGCCCAGGCGGGGTCGGGCGCGATCCTGTTGCCGATGACATCATTGCCTTCTCCGGTACGACCCAGGAACAGCCCGTCGAGGGAGCCGACGATGAGAGCTGAGCAGGTGACCGACCCGCTGACCGACCACGGGGAGGGACCGGTGTGGTCGATACGTTGGGGAGGCCTGCGCTGGGTGGACATGCTCGCCGGTGACGTCCTCAGCCTTGACTCCGACGGCCGGGTCATCCGGCGGCACGTGGCTGCGATCGCCGCCGCCGTGCGTCCCCGCCGCCAAGCAGGCGCGGTGATCGGCATCGAACGAGGCTTCGCCCTTGAGGACGCCGACGGCGTGGTCACGGCCCTCGACCCGGTGTGGAGCGACCCGTCGATCCGCATGAACGAGGGTGCCTGCGACCCGGACGGCCGGTTCTACTGCGGGTCGATGGCCTATGACCAGCGCCCGGGCGCGGCGACGGTCCACCGCTTGGACCCGGACCGCTCGGTACGCCCGGTGCTGACCGGCGTGACCGTGTCGAATGGCCTGGACTGGAGTCCCGACGGCGCGCTCGCCTACTACAACGACACCGCGACCCATTGCATTGACGTCTTCGACTACGACCCCGTCGGTGGGCTCACCGGCCGGCGCCGGTTCGTCGACCTCACCACGGAAGACCTGCGCCCGGACGGGCTGACTGTCGATGCCGAGGGCGGTGTGTGGGTGGCGTTGTCAAACGGCGGTGCGGTTCGCCGCTACACCCCGGGCGGTCAGCTGGACGGGGTCCTGAGCCTGCCCGCTCGGAAGGTCACCGCGTGCACATTCGGCGGTCCCGCGCTCGGCCAGCTCTTCGTCACCACGTCGCGCGAGGGGCTCGGACCGGGCGACGACCCGCTGGCCGGAGCGCTGTTCCGGGCGGACGTCGGGGTGGCCGGGCAGCCGGTCCGGGAGTTCGCCGGCTAGCGGGTCAGAGCAGCGGCGGACCGGCCGAGCCGGCGACGTAGTCCTCAAGCGGCACAGCACCGTCGCGCCAGGCCCGCAACACCGGTTCCATGATCCGCCAGGTCTGCACGGCCTGACCGCCGCTGAGCTGTCGCGTATGTCCCGGTGTCAGCCGCATGTATCAGCGCGTCAAGGGCGGGTAGGAGGGTTCCACGACCACAGCCACCGGGACGACGGGCTCCGGTTGACGGCTGCTCAGAGGAAGGTCGATTCCATGACGCAGTTGGCCAGTATGGGCGGGGACACCTCGGCCGATTTCGACAACAGCGGCCGCGGAGAGACGACGGCCCCGCAGCCATACGTCCTGTCGGACGCGCCGGGCCCGCTGAGCCGCGAGGAGCTCACCTCGGTCGACGCCTGGTGGCGAGCCGCCAACTATCTGTCGGTCGGGCAGATCTACCTCATGGACAATCCGCTGCTCCGCGAGCCGCTGACGGCCGAGCACGTCAAGCCCCGGCTGCTCGGGCACTTCGGCACCGTACCCGGCCTCAACCTGGTGTGGGCCCACGCCAACCGGCAGATCGTCGCTCGCGGGCTGAACGCGGTGTTTGTGGCCGGCCCCGGACACGGCGGCCCCGGCCCCAACGCCTGTGCCTGGCTCGAGGGCACCTATTCGCAGCTGTACAGCCACATCCCGCAGGATGCCGGCGGGATGCAGGCGTTCTTCGCCCAGTTTTCCTATCCCGGCGGCGTACCGAGCCACTGCGCGCCGGAGACCCCGGGCTCGTTCCACGAGGGCGGTGAGCTGGGCTATTCGCTGCTGCACGCGTACGGCGCGGCGCTGGACAACCCGGATCTGACCGTCTTCTGCGTCGTCGGCGACGGCGAGGCGGAGACCGGCCCGCTGGCGGCCAGCTGGCATTGCAACAAGTTCCTCAACCCGGTCCGCGACGGGGCGGTGCTGCCGATCCTGGCGCTCAACCAGTACAAGATCGCCAATCCGACGATCCTCGCCCGCATCCCCGAGCCGGAACTGCTGGAGCTGATGCGCGGCAACGGCTACGCCCCGCAGGTTGTCGAGGGCGACGACCCGGCCGCCGTGCACCAGCAGTTCGCCGCGGCCCTGGACACCAGCCTGGAGCGGATCGACGAGATTCACCGGGAGGCCCGCGGCGGCAACGCCGGCCGGCCGGCGTGGCCGATGATCATACTGCGGACCCCGAAGGGCTGGACGTGCCCGCCGGTGGTGGACGGCCAGCAGGTCGAAGGCACGTTCCGGGCGCACCAGGTGCCCTTGCCCGCGGCACGCACCGACGACGGCCACCGGCGGGTCCTGGAACAGTGGCTGCGGGCGTACCGTCCCGAGGAACTGTTCGACGAACAGGGCCGGCCGGTCCCCGAGCTCCTGGACCTAGCCCCGGCCGGTGACCAGCGCATGAGCGCCAATCCGGTCACCAACGGCGGCATACCGCTGACCGACCTGCGGCTGCCGGACTGGCGTGACTACGGGGTCGACGTGAACAGCCCCGGCAGCACGCAGCACGAGGCCACCCGGGTACTGGGCGCCTGGCTGCGCGACGTCACCGAGGCGAACCCCAGGAACTTCCTCACCTTTGCCCCCGACGAACTGGCCAGCAACCGGCTGCAGGACATCCTCGAGGTCACCGGCCGCAACTGGCAGGCCGAGATCGACCGGTTCGACGAGAAGCTTGATCCGCAAGGCCGGGTCATCGAGGTGCTCTCCGAGCACCTGTGCCAGGGCCTGCTGGAGGGCTACCTGCTCACCGGGCGGCACGGCGTGTTCACCTGCTACGAGGCGTTCATCCACATCGTCGACGCGATGTTCAACCAGCACGCCAAGTGGTTGGAGGCCAGCGCCGAGGTGGCCTGGCGGCGCCCGCTCGCCAGCCTGAACTACCTGCTGTCGTCACACGTGTGGCGCCAAGACCACAACGGCTTCACCCACCAGGACCCCGGATTCCTGGACGTCGTGATGAACAAGAAGCCGTCCATCGTGCGGGTCTACCTGCCGCCGGACGCGAACACCTTGCTGTCCACCTACGACCACTGTCTACGCTCCCGGCACTACGTCAACGTCGTCGTCGCCGGAAAACAGCCGCAGGCCGACTGGCTGTCCGTCACCGACGCGGCCCTGCACTGCGCCCGCGGGCTCGGCATCTGGGAATGGGCGAGCAACCGCCACGAGGTTGGCACCCTGCCGGACGTGGTGTTGGCCTGCGCCGGAGACGTGCCGACCCTCGAGACCCTCGCGGCGGCCGCCATCCTCCGCGAACGGCTGCCCGACCTCCGCGTACGGGTGATCAACGTGGTGGACCTGATGCGGCTCCAGCACGAGAGTGAGCATCCGCACGGCCTCCCCGACCGGGAGTTCGACGCGCTGTTCACCGCCGACCGGCCCGTCATCTTCGCCTTCCACGGCTATCCCTGGCTGATCCACCGCCTGACCTACCGGCGCACCAACCACGCCGGGCTGCACGTCCGCGGATACAAGGAGGAAGGCACCACGACCACACCGTTCGACATGGTCATGCTCAACGACCTCGACCGGTTCCACCTGGTGATCGATGTCATCGACCGGGTCCCCTCGCTGGGCGCCCGCGCGGCCGGGCTCCGGCAGGAGATGGTCGACGCCCGGCTGGCCGCCCGGACGTGGACTCGCGAGCACGGCGCCGACATCCCGGAAGTGGCCGACTGGACGTGGCCCGAATGAGGCCGGCGTCGCGTCCGCTTGGCGACCCAGTCGGCTGATGCCGGCCATCTTCCGGGTGTGAACGGTTCGGCACCTGACCGGTCAGCCGGTGCGGCTGCGCTGGCACGGCACGCAGAATCGGGCGTGCGGCAGGATTTCCAGCCGTTCCACGGGTATGCGTACCGCGCAACGTTCACAGAATCCATACGTCCCGTCGGCCATGCGCCGCAGCGCCTGGGCAGTGTCGGCGACCCCGCGGCTGGCGGCGGCGATCAGGGCGGCCAGGGTGTCCCGGTCGTAGCCACCGTGGCCGGGTCGCCGGCTACGCACGGTGAGTTCGGTGAGCTCGTCGGTGTGCCGCTGGAACTGCTCCTCAAGGATGTCGCGCAATTGCTCCATCGGATCGTGCACGGTCCTGGTCACGTGACGGCTCCTTCAACGGGTTTCTGGTATGAGGTTCGCTGCCGGTCGCGTGCCTCCTCGATCGGTCCGGCACCGCCGCTTCACACCAAGCGTGGGCCGCGCGCCCACCAGCGCCATCACGTTCCGCCGGTCAAGAACAGCGGGCGTCGTTGCCGACCGCCGGAAAGGAACCTCTCCGCGCCGCCCGGCCGGCCGGGCGGCGCGCGACATCCACTGCTTACCTGAACCGGCGCCACGAGACAGGATGAGCGGTGCGCAAATCGGGACAGGTCTAAACTGCCGACGTCCGGTAAACAAGGGACCGACACAGATGAGGTCGCTCGCGGCGCCCGGGCGATGGAAGGTGGGACTGGCGTGGCGGACAGCAGCCAACAGCGCAGCGGGCGGCGCCCGGCGGCCACGACAGCGGAGGACACGTGGCTGGGAGCGGTTGCTGAAGGGGCGAGCCGGGATGCCGGCGGTGTGCCCGTGGAGTTGCTCGGCGAGTATCTGCCGCTGCTGGCGGATGCGGCCATCCACGGACGCCGGGCGAAGCGGGGTGAACTGAACGCGGTCGGGCTGCTCGGGCGGCGGGCCGCCGAAGAGGGTATCTCGGCCGGCCGGGTGGTGCAGCTGTACCTGTCCGCGGCGCGGCGGCTGTGGCAAGAACTGCCAACCGTGGTGCTCTCCCGCGACCGCGAGGCGGTACGCGCCGCGGCGACGGCCGTCCTGCAGGTCATCGACGACGCCGTCGCGACGCTCGCCGAGGGCTATGCGGTGGCCCGCCGCGACCTGGTACGCCGGGAGGAGTCCTTGCGCCGCGAAGTGATCGACGACCTGCTGCGTGGCGACTCCGATCTGGGAACCCTGGTGGAGCGGGCCGAGCCCTTCGGGCTCGACCTCGCCCGCGTCCATCAGGTGGCGCTGGCCGCACCGGCTCGGCGACTACCCGACGCCGACACAGCGATCACCGCACTGGAAGCGGTCATTTTCGATCGGCTCGGCGATCGCGACGTCCTCGTCGCGACCAAGGACGGACTCCTGGTGGTCCTGGCCCCGGCCGACGCTGCCGACGCCGGCGGGACATCGCCTGCGCTGGAGGCCACCAACGACCTTGGCCGGCTGATCCACCGCGAGCTCAGCCGGCTGCGTCGCGGGCGTCCCTGGCGGGTAGCGGTGGGCCGGGCGCACCCGGGCCTCTACGGCATTGCCCGCTCCTACGAGGAGGCTCGCGAAGCGCTCACCATGTCCGGGCGCCTCAACGTGAATACCCCGGTCGTCACCGCCCACGATCTGCTCCTCTACCGCGTACTGATACGAGACCAACCCGCCATCGTCGACCTGGTCCAGGCGGTGCTCAGCCCTCTCGTGCAGGCCCGCGGCGGGGCCCGGCCGCTGCTGGAAACCCTGGACGCCTACTTCGCCGCCGGAGCGGTAGCCACCGACGCGGCGAAGCGGCTGCACGTTTCCGTCCGCACCGTCACCTACCGCCTGGAGCGGATCAAGGCACTGACCGGCTACGACATGGCCAACCCGGACCACCGGTTCACCTTGCAGGCAGCGGTGCTCGGCGCCAAGGTTCTCAACTGGCCCGAACGGCACCTCCCCAGCCTGAGCTAGCCCGTGCCGTTGCCGACCACCGGCAAGAACTATCAGCCGACTACTGTGCACGTCCGGCATGGCTGCCCGCATCCGGCCGCGTCACGATGGAACTAGGCGCCGGACCGGCAACCACGTGACCGGCCGGCGGCAAGCTGTTCGCCGCTCGGATATCGACCGACGGCTGCGCATTTGACCGGCCCTTCCCCGTGGGCACATGCGCAGCACCGCCTTGCTGGCGCGTGTCGTGAGCCGATGGTGACAGTGCCCGGCCAGCGGGCCCGGAACGCGGCCGGTTCGGCGCCTGCCTACCTTGCTGGACGCGACGCGACACGACCTCGACACGGCCCATCGCGCAAGCGCCTGAACATCGAATACGGACGGAACCGTTCTGCGAACGGTCACACCAGCCGGAAGGAGGCCATCGTGCTTAGCGACGCCGAGCAGCAGCGACTTACCGAAATCGAGGCACAGCTTCGCAACGAAGATCCCGTTTTCGTGCAGCGCTTCGACGATGGCCGGCACCGGCCGAGGTGGCACCGGTGGACTGCGACATTCGCACTCGTCGTCGCTTCGGCGGTCGCGTGCCTCGGCCTGGTGTTCGGCAGCGTCGGCATGGTCGTGCTCGCGGTGGTCGCCCTGGGTACCAGCGCCGGCATGTGGATCACTGGCCGCCGGCGAAATTGACCGGCCGCGGCAGCGCCACTTCCGGCAACCGATGCGGCTCACCGTGCCGGCTGGGAACTCGTTGCCGGACGTCGGCAGATTCGGCGTCTCGGTATCTGTCTGCCATGACCCTGTCCATCGCTGCTTCACTCGGTCACTATTGAGGGGAACCCAGGGCACCGCATGAACCCATGCGGTCTGCCGTGATGCTCGATATCCGGGGCCGAGACGCGAGCACTGCCGCCTGACGGTCGCCGCTAAGCCCGCACGGCCGAGCGCCCGATGCTTGACCTCACCGCCCCAGACAGGAGACGCACAATGGCACAGTGGCAGGTACGCGATGTGCTGAGCGCCGATGTGATCACCGCATCCGCCGACGCACCCGTCGCCGAGATCGCCAGCTTGCTGGCCGGACGGCGGATCAGCGCCGTGCCGATCGTCGACGAGTTCGACGTTGTCATCGGTGTCGTGTCGTGGACTGACCTACGCGACAAGCTGGAGATCGGCGAGCCGGACACCACCGTCCACGATGGATGGCTACGCCGATGGATGCCGCCGCGAACGCGTTGGCCAGTCGCCACGGCGATCGACGTGATGAGTGCGCCCGCGGTCACCGTCCGACCCGATGCGACGGTCGCGGCGGCGGCCCGGCTGATGTACCAGAAGAAGGTGGCGCGCCTGCTGGTCGTCGACGGCAACGGTCGGCTGGTGGGCATCGTGAGCCGACGTGACCTCTTGAAGGTCCACGCGCGGCTGGACGCAGTGATCCGCGACGAGGTGATGCAACAGGTTCTGCGCCGCACCCTCATGATCGAGCCCGGCACGGTGCGGGCCAGCGTCGACGACGGATTGGTGACCCTCAGCGGGCGCACCGGCCGGAAATCGACGGCGCTGGCGGCGGTCGGACTCACCGAGGCGGTCGCCGGTGTCACCGGAGTGGTCGACCGGTTGACGTTCGAGACCGACGACACACCGGCCGAACGCTCCTCGGCCGCTGACCCGTTGCTGGGCTGGCGGATCGGGCGTCAGCCCCAGCCAGGCCCGGACCCCGTCGACAACCACGCCGGTGTTCCGGCGGAGACCGCACTGGTGACCAGCTCAAGGGCACCGCAATGATCAGCCAGCCGCCGAACCCTGCCGGCACGCCATCGCCACTGCCGCGCGACGCCGCCACCTCAGGCGGCGGGCAATCGGCACACCTCGAGGTACCGGTGCGGGCGCTGGCCGGCGACGGCGCCGTCAACGACGACATCGTCGACGAATGGGGCAGGCAGTCATTCCCCGCCAGCGACCCGCCAGCGAACTGGTGACACAGACCACATACCGCAGAACGTCCTGTTGGGGGCGACGCACGAGGAGCATCCGGATGAACGCGACTGATCAGGTCCGTGGAGGCGCCCGGTTTCGGGGTGTGAGCCCCGAGACGCCGGCGATGGAGCCGGCTGGGGTTGGCCTCGATCTTGGGAGTGCCTACACCCGTATCTGGGTCTCCGGCCGCCCGATGCTGCACGTGCCGACGATCAGTGCAAGCCTGACGAACCCCGTCCTGCCCATTCGGCGCGGCCGCATCAGCGACGCCTCGGAAATGCAGGCGCTGCTGGAACGTCATCTTCGCCGCTACCGACGGC
>Ga0070683_100002505_pt1 | contig 14630 bp, 17 predicted proteins | sample KBSC713LmetaG_FD_64662 | JGI IMG/M metagenome (GOLD analysis project Ga0070683, IMG submission 64662) | Corn rhizosphere microbial communities from Kellogg Biological Station, Michigan, USA - KBS C7.1-3L metaG | ecosystem: Host-associated > Plants > Roots > Rhizosphere ...
TCGGCTGCGCTGGCTGTGGGGGATGTTCCGCCCGTGTACCCGAACGTGCTCGTGTTCGTGTCCGACGACCAGTCGCGGCGCACGGTCACCCGCGGCGTGATGCCGACCGTCTACCGCATGATGGTGGCCGGGGGCCGCACATACCCTCGGTTCACGGTGACAGATCCGCTGTGCTGCCCGTCGCGGGCGTCGATCATGACCGGGCGCTTCAATCACAACAACCGCGTGCTTTCGAACGACACCCGCACGCCGCTCAACATCGATCTCCGAAGCACGATCCAGTGCTACCTCCATGACGCGGGGTACGCGACCGCGCTGTATGGCAAGTTCCTCAACCACTTCCCGCTGAGCTTCGACCAGCCGTGCCTCTCCGACTACGCGATCAACCGAGGTCAGCGGCACAGCGAGGTCGACGTCTCGGTCAACGGCACGATCGTCCGGCCGGCCGGCTGGGTCGACGAGTTCGACCTCGACCGCGCCTCCCGCTTTCTCGACCGGGGAGAACGTCGTGATCGGCGCCCGTGGTACCTGTACTTCTCAGACTCATACCCACACTCGCCGTACGTGCCGCGGCCCGAGCACGCGAATGATGTGATCGCGCCGCCACCGGGGACGGTCGGGCCGGCGGTGGGGGAGGCCGACGTCACCGACAAGCCGATCTTCGTCCAGCAGAACGGCGGGCCGATGCGCACGAACCAGACGATCGAGAACGAGCTCAGGATGCTTCGTACGGTCGACGAGCACTTCGCCGCGCTGATCGCCCGCCTGCGGGCGGACGGGGAGCTGCACGACACGTTGATCGTGTACATCAGTGACAACGGATACCTGTTCGGCGAGCACGATCTGTGGGGCAAGTCCACGCCCTACTCCGAGGCGATCAACGTTCCCTTCATGCTTCGCTGGCCCGGACATGTCCCGGCCGGCACAGTCGCCCGCCGCAACGCCCAGAACATCGACATCGCTCCCACCATCGTCCATGCGGCCGGGATATCACCCGAGCTCCGCCACCCCTATGACGGACGGTCGCTGCTTCGCCGCTGGTCACGGCCCACCATCTTCACCGAGAGCTTCCACCCGAGGTGGGAGGCCAGCCCGGCCCGGTGGCAGCCGTCGTGGCGCTCGATCAGGACCGAGGGCTACCAGTATGTGGAATGGCGTCAGGGCACGCTGATCACACGCGAGTACTACGACCTGCGGTCGGACCCGCACCAGCTCGTGAACCTGTTGGGGAACGGCACCCACGCGGACGACCCGCAGCACCTTCGGGCGCTGCACGCTCTCGTCGTCGACTACGCGCACTGTGCCGGCCGTGCGTGCCGGTGACCGGCACCGGTTTGACGGACATGCGCCGGCCACATACCTTGCGTGCATGGCGCAGATGTACGCACCCGGTGAGGTGGAAACGGCGGTCGACCAGGGTCTGTGCATCGTCCGGCTGGTCGGGGAGCATGACCTCAGCACCAGCCGGGTGCTGGCAGATCGGCTCGCCGAGCTGATTGCGACCGGCAATCCGCTGGTGTTCGACATGAGCGGCGCGACGTTCATCGACTCCACCGTCGCCCATGCGGTCGAGAACGCCCGCGCGGCCCTCGAGGAGCGAGGGGCGGCCGTCGCCCTCGTGCTTTCCGAGCAGGCGCCGTCGCCGATCCCCACCGTGCTCGCGGTCACCGGGCTTTCGAGCAGGATCCCGATCTTCACCTCCACACAGGAGGCGCGGAAGGCGCTGCCTGAAAGCGTCGACCGGCTCTGAGCACGCTGCGCGGTGACGGTCACCGGTGGCGCGGTGCGGCTCACACCCGTACCTTGAGGTGATGCGCCGCTCCCTTCTCATCCTCGCGCTGGCCGCTGCCGTGGCGATCGTGGCGGCGGTCATCGTGGCAGCGCTCAACCGCGGGCCCGACGTCAAGCTCGATCCCAAGCCCAACGGCGTGTCGACCTTCGGCTTCTCCGACGGGTTCGGCGCTGACCTGCCCGAGGAGCAGCAGAACGCCTTGCTCGACAGGATCCACGCCGTGACCGGTGACGGCGGCATCGTCTCGGCGCCGCTTCGCTGGGACGGCACGAAGCTTGCTCTGCCGAACTGGTACCGCTACGACCTGTTCCTCGATCGGGTGCGGGCTCACCACCTGATCTGGCTCCCCGAGATCAACATCTCGAACGGCACCGGGGCCTACCTGCTGCCCGACCAGGCGGTGGGCGGAATGCCCGGCTGGACCGAGGCGGTGAGGGCGATCGGGCAGCGATACGGCCCGGGCGGCGACTACGCGCAGAGCTCCGCCGAGCGGGCCGGCTTCGACGGCATCGTCCGCTACCAGTTGTGGAACGAGCCCAATTCGAAGACGGGCAACGCCACCTCCGATCGCGATGGCTCGGTCGACCTCGACCCGGCGGTGGCCACCGAGATCATGCGCGCCGGCGGCAGCGGCCTGCGCTCAGCCGCATCCGCGGGCGGCTGGCGCGGACGGCTGGACATCCTCGGCTGGGGTATCGGCACGATCGATCTGAACTACCTCCAGCAGCTTAAGGCGGCCGACCCGAACATCCTGCGCGAGGTCGACACCATCGCCTTCCACGTCTACGCCTCGGTCGATCCGCTGCGCTGCCCGACCATTGACAGCGCCGGATCGACGGTCGAGCGCACGCAGGCCAGCCACTGCATCCGCAGCCTGATGGACGTCCGCGAATGGCTTGACGACCATGGCGGGGCGCGGGTGGGGCTGGCGATCACGGAGGGAGGGTTCAGCGGGTCGGACGACGACTGCGTGCCGCCCAACGTGGTCGACGAGCAGAAGCAGGCGCTGTTCAACCACCGCACCGTCGATTGGCTGCGCACGCATCCGGAGCTCAGGTTCGGGGTCTACCTGCCCTACCATGTGCTGGACAGCGGGTCGGTGGCGTTCCCCGGCAGCACCGGATCCTCATGCGACGACAGCAGCTACGACCAGGCCTACTGGCAGGACAACCTGGGGATGGTGCGGCCGGACATGTCGCTGAAGCCGGTCGGCGCGTCGTTCCGCGCGCAGATCCGGGTGGCGCGCAGGCAGGCCGCTGCGCTGGCCGCCAAGCGCTGAGCGGCCCGCCGCTCGTGGCGATCGCTCGAGCCGGTATCGGGGTACAGGGAGGCTGACGGATGTTGCACCTGCTGCTGATGCTGGCCGCGCTGGTCGGTGGGGGGCCACCGGCCGCGAACACCGGCGCGCCCTGCGACGGATCGGCGTCGCATCGATACCGGCATGTGGTGCTGATCGTGATGGAGAACCACGACTTCGAGCAGGTGGCGGCCGGGTCTCCCTATCTCAACGGGCTTGCCGCGAAGTGCGGGCTGGCGACGAACCACACCAACATCGTCCATCCCAGCCTCCCCAACTACATCGCACTGACCAGCGGCGGGACGCAGGGGATCACGGATGACTGCACGTCGTGCTCGACCGGCGCGGCCAGCATCTTCGGCCAGCTGGGATCGCGCTGGACGAGCTATCTGGAGGGCATGCCGTCGGTCGGGTTCACCGGCGCCACCTCCGGCCGTTACGCAAAGAAGCACAATCCGGCCGCCTACTACACGGCGATCTCCGGCGCCTACCGCACTCGTGCCGTGCCGATGGGCTCCCCTTCATCCGGGCGGTTGGCCGCCGATCTGAAGTCCGGCGAGCTTGCCCCGTACTCGCTGATCATCCCCGACCTCTGCAACGACGAGCACGACTGCCCGCTACAGACCGGCGACAGCTGGCTGTCGGAATGGGTGCCGCTGCTGCTCCGCTCACCGGCCTACGTGTCCGGCGACACGCTGCTGGTCATCACCTACGACGAGACCGAGTCCGGCGACGGCCGCATCTACACCGTGGTGGTCGCTCCCAGCGTCCGGCCGGGAACCCGGAGCGCCGCCTCGCTGACGCACTATGGCCTGCTCCGGCTGGCGCAGACGGAGCTTGGGCTGCCGCTGCTGGGCGAGGCGCGAAACACTCCGGATCCCCGCGCCGCCTTCCATCTCTGACCCGCCGGTTCCGGCCGTCGGCCGTCGCGCGCGCCGGGTGCGATCAGTACATCGGTCCGCCTTGTCGTGCCGCGGACCACGACATACCATGCGCCGGGGGATCGTTCCCCCGATGGCTCGGAGAGGAGAACGGCCCGTTGGAAACGGGGGGCAGGGCGAGTGCGGGCGGCGCTGGGTCGACGCCTCCCGAGGTCGAACACGGTGTGGCGTTGGGGGGCACGCCGACCGCGCCGACGCATGCCGCGGAGGAGGTGGTCGCCAGCCCGGGGTGGCAGGGCGGCCGCCGCCGCCGTCGCCACCCGCTGCTGATCGCGGTGATCCTGTTCGTGCTGCTGACGATCGCGGCGCTGCTGTATGCGGTCTACAGCTACCGGGCGTTCGCGAACGCCATCGACAGCGCGCATGATCGGCTGCCGGCCGCCGTCACGGCGCAGCTGACGCCGGGCGATGCGATGGGTGAGCCCCAGATCACGCTGGTCGTGTTCCAGCGCAGCGCCGCCCAGGCGGGCCAGCCGGAGCTGTTCTCGTCGGTGCTGATCCGCACCGATCCCGACGCCGCCCGCAACTCGCTGCTGGCGGTGCCGATCGAGCTCGTGCTGCCGGCCGGAGGCGCCCCGCTGGACGCTCGCAGGATCTATGCGCGGAGCGGTCTCAGCGGCCTGCTGCGCGGGATCGAACGCGACCTCGGCGTGACGGTCTCGCACGTCGTCCAGATCAACGTCGACGGCATCGGCGCGCTGATCGACCGGGTCGGGGGCGTCACGCTGACCAATCCGGTGGAGGTTCGCGGGAGTGCCGAGCATGCCGCCTTCCCCCGTGGCGAGCTGCACCTGAACGGCGCGTCCGCGGTCGACTTCCTCACCGTCCACCGGCCACTCAACCTGCAGGCGGGCGTCCAGCTGGCGGTGGTCGGCAGCTTCGCGCACCGGCTGCTGCGAGCGTCCTCGCTGCTGCATCTGCCGGCGCTGGGCAGGGCGATCGCCGAGCCGCTGGCCACCGACCTGTCGCCCTCCGACATGCTTCGGCTGGGATGGGTCGGCTACCGGAGCAGCGGCACCACCCAGTGTTACCTGGGCGGGACGCCGGCCCGGCTGAACAGCCACCGGGTGGTCACCGGCACCGAGCAGAACCCACGGGTGATCCGCATGTTCCTGGGCGAGGTACCGCCGCAGGCGTCGTCGGCGCCGCTGGCCGGGGGCGCCGGCTGCGGGACGCCGCGGCCGGTGAGGACGCCGCCGGTCGAGATCTCCAACTGCGGAGACCGTGCCGGGGGCGCCTGTCCGCCGCCGCCGGTGACCGTGATCAGCGACACGACGCCGCTGATCGCGTGGGTGCCGTACCCGGGGGCCGACAGGTACGCGGTGCGGATCGGCAAGTCGCGCACCGTGTATCCGCTCGCGGCCCGGTACCAGGTGACGAACCCGCTGCCAGTCGGCAAGAGCACGACCGTCTTCGTATATGCCTACACCCACGACCGTCCGGAGGGCTTTGCCATCGGCATCGCCTCGCTCCGCCCGACCCGCGGACGCTGAGCGAGGATACGGCATGACCACCAGCTCGGCCGTCGAGCGCTACCTGCGCGAGTCGCGCCCTCCGCCCGACTCCGTGCTGGCCGAGATGGAACGCCACGGCGATCGCGACGGCATCCCGATCGTGGTTCCCGAGACCGGCGAGGCCCTGCGCGTGCTGACCCGTGCCATCGGCGCACGGCGGGTGGTCGAGGTGGGCACCGCGATCGGGGTGTCGACGCTGCAGATCGCCCGGTCGCTGCCCGAGGACGGCGTGATCGTTTCGTTCGAGGTCGATGAGGAGCGGCACCGGGCGGCCGGCGGATACCTGAAGCGTGCAGGCATGGCCACGCGCGCCGACCTGCGCCTGATGGACGCCGGAGAGGGCCTGGCCAGGCTCGAGCACGGCGTCTACGACATGGCGTTCCTGGACGGTCTGAAGGGCGACTACCCGCGGCACCTCGACCTGGCGCTGCCGCTGCTCCGGGCGGGCGGCGTGGTGGCGGTCGACAACGCGCTCTTGTCCGGCACGGTGGCCGGGGAGGAGGGTCAGTGGGAGCGGGACGCGGTCGAGACGATGCGAAGCTTCAATCGGCGGGTGCTGTCCGATCCCGCCCTCGACGCAGCGCTGCTCCCGGTCGGCGACGGCCTGCTGGTCGCCGTCAAGCTCGGCTGACCACCCGGCCGGCCCTGGTCGGGCCCGGCCGGGTGGAGTGGGGCTAGAACGTCCCTCGACCGCTGGTGGTGGTCTCGCGGTAGTAGGGGTCGTAGTAGGTGCCGATCAGGCCCCGGTAGGCCTCGTCGCGATACGCGGCCTCGTCGAACTCCGGGGAGTCCTTGATCTGGTCCTTGGTCAGGTTGACGTGGATCTGCTCCTCGTCATGGTCGACATGCGAGATCACCCCGGCTGGGAGCATCACGCGCTTGCCGAAGATCCATGGCCCGGTGTCGACGACCATGTAGCTTGAGCCGACGTCGTTGGTGGCCTCGTCGACCTTGCCGATCGAGCCGTCGGTTGCTTCGACGCTGTAGCCCTTGATGGGCGTGGAGGCGCTGGTCCACTCGGGGTCACGCCAATCCCACAACCCGGTTTCCATCGCGCTCATTGTCGCTCCTTCCATCGGGTTCAGCATGAGCCGTACCCGGTAGGTGGGCGCTCAAACGTCGATCGAGCCGGGAGCGATCAGTGCGCGGGATCGACCAGGAAGCGGCGGAACAGGCGGGTCAGGGTGGGCATCACGGCGAAGGTCAGCGTCACCACCATCAGACCGCTGAGCAGCAGGGTGCGCAGCGCCAGCGGCCACTCCGCGATCAGCGGCCCGAGAAACTGAAGGATGATGGTGATCACGGCGTAGGCGCCGAGCCAGGTGACGAGAGCCATCCGTGGCCGCGAGGGTGCTCCGGCCTGCCGTTCCCGCTCGGGCTGCAGGGCGCGCTCCGGGAGGCGGAGCTGCTGCATCTCTCGCTGCAGCTCGCGCTCCCGTGTCTCGAACTGGATGACGTGTGGGTGCATCGGGTGGTCCTTCGGGCGTGCTCGTATGGATGTCGCGAAGCGTGGCATCGCCGTCGTCGCGCCGCCATGGAGCCTCCCCCACGGGATGGTGCGGCCAGCAACCCGGTGGCTCTGCCGGCTCGGGGCCGGCATGGGATCGGGTCGGGGACTGGGACGCCCGAAGGTGGCGGGTGGCGCCGCTACCTCAACGCCCGGCGCTCACGCCCGTATCACCGCCCCGACGGTGAGCGGGATTTCGTAGTGGTCGACGGAGTCGATCGTGGCGCCGCTTGGCTGGGTCGCCTGCTTGCGAAGCGCGTCGGCCTTGCTGACGCTGGCATTGAGCGCGTCTTCGTTGTCCCAGATGGTGATCGAGAGCGCCTTGCCGGAGTTGCGGTCGACCATGAAATAGGCGTGCGAGAAGCCGTCGATCTGTTCGAGCGCATCGGTCACGCTCTTGAACCCCTCGATCGCCTGATCGGCGTCGCTGCCGTGGTACGTGCTGACACGTGCATGCATTGGACCCCTCCAGACTCGTTGCACTGGTCACGAGCGAATCTACACCACGCCGGCGCGCTGCGCCGGCGCCCGTTCGATTGGACACAGGTTGGAGTCCCCGAGCGCCGGTTGCGGCGGACGGTGGGCCCGTCGCGGGCCGTCGCGGAGCCCGTGGCGTTCCGGCGACGATTCCCAGTTCACGGCTCCAGGAGCCGCTTCCCGCATAGGGGCGGGTGGAATCGAACCACCAACCCACGGATTATGAGTCCGCTGCTCTAACCGTTGAGCTACGCCCCCGGGCCCCGCCATGCTACCGGTGAGCTGTGCCCGGCCCTCAAACCGCCCGTGCACGTGAGACGTATAAGCCTGTGACATGCACCACACCGAAACAGCGAGCACGGAGGAGCCCGGGATCTTCGAAGGGCTCACCGACGCCGACCTGGCCGAGCTCGACGATCGCTTCTCGATGGTCACGTTTCGCAAGGGCGAGCTGGTCTATTCGCCCTATGACCGGGGCGACTCGCTGCTCGTGCTCGAGAGCGGTCGCGTACGGCTCTACCGCAGCGCCACCGACGGCCGCCAGCTGACGTTGGCAATGCTCGACCCGGGGATGGCGTTCGGACAGGTGGCGGTGCTCGACGAGCCGACCCACGACGCGTACGCCGAGGCGCTGTCGGACTGCGTGGTGCGGGTGCTGCGGCTGGGCGACCTCGAACGCGCCATCTCGGCCCACCCGCAGGTTGCGTTGAACCTGATGCGCACGCTGTCACTGCGCCTGCGCCATGCGGAGGATCAGATCGAGAGCCTGGCCTTCCGGGCCGTTCCCTCGCGCCTGGCGGCCAAGCTGCTGGAGCTGATGGATCGCTACGGCAGGGTGACGCCGAACGGGATCCGCATCGACGAGCGGTTCACCCACCTGCAGCTGGCCGAGATGATCGGCACCAGCCGCGAGACGCTGACCAAGGTGCTGAACGAGCTGCGCGAAGAGGGCCTGCTCGACGTCCGCGACCGGCTGATCTGGATTCTCGATCCCGACGGGCTGGAGCGGCTCGGACGCGGCTGACCAGGCCGCCCGGGCTGCGGCTCCCAGGGCAAGCTCAAGTACACTCCGGGCAGGAATTCCTCCATGCACCGAAGAGAGGCTTGTCGTGGCTGAAACCGGAACGATGCGAGTAAAGAGCGGCCTCGCCGAGATGCTCAAGGGCGGCGTGATCATGGACGTGACCGACGCCGAGCAGGCGAGGATCGCCGAGGACGCCGGCGCGTGTGCCGTGATGGCGCTCGAGCGCGTCCCGGCCGACATCCGCAAGGACGGCGGCGTCGCCCGCATGTCCGACCCGGGCCGGATCCGCGAGATCCAGCAGGAGGTCACCATCCCGGTGATGGCCAAGGCCCGGATCGGCCACTTCGTCGAGGCCCAGGTGCTGCAGGCGCTGGAGGTCGACTACATCGACGAGTCCGAGGTGCTGACGCCGGCCGACGAGGCCAACCACATCAACAAGTGGGACTTCACCGTGCCCTTCGTCTGCGGGGCGACCAATCTCGGCGAGGCGCTACGCCGGATCGGTGAGGGCGCCGCCATGATCCGCTCCAAGGGCGAGGCCGGAACCGGCAACGTCGTCGAGGCGGTGCGCCACATGCGCACGATCTACGGCGAGATCCGGCGGCTACAGGCGATGGATGCCAACGAGCTGTTCTCGGCCGCCAAGGGGCATGCCGCGCCGCTCGACCTGGTGCGGATGGTGGCGGAGCACGGCCGGCTGCCGGTCGTCACCTTCACGGCGGGCGGTATCGCTACGCCGGCCGACGCTGCGATGATGATGCAGCTGGGCGCCGACGGCGTATTCGTCGGCTCCGGCATCTTCAAGAGCGGCGACCCGGCCCAGCGCGCGGTGGCGATCGTCAAGGCGACCACCCACTTCAACGACCCGACGGTGCTGGCAGAGGTCTCGACCGGCCTCGGCGAGCCGATGGTGGGCATCGAGATCGGCACCCTCGGCGAGGACGGGCTGCTCCAGACGCGTGGCTGGTAGGGTCGGAGTTCTCGCCCTCCAGGGGGCGTTCCGCGAGCACCTGCGGGCCCTGGACGACGTCGGCCTGGAGGGCGTGGAGGTGCGCAGGGCGGCCGAGCTGGACGGCCTCGACGGGTTGGTGATCCCGGGCGGCGAGTCGACCACCATGAGCAAGCTGATGGAGAGCTACGAGCTGGAGCAGCCGATCCGCGATCTGCACGGCCGCGGGGCGCCGGTGTTCGGCACCTGCGCCGGGATGATCCTGGTCTCCCGGGATGCCGTCGACGGCCTGCCCGGCCAGCGCTACCTGGGGCTGATCGACCTCGGCGTCCGGCGAAACGCCTTCGGCCGCCAGGTGGCCAGCTTCGAGGCGCCGCTGACGCTGCACGGTGAGTCCGAGCCGCTGACCGGGATATTCATCCGGGCGCCCTGGATCGAGCGTGCCGGCGAGGGCGTCGAGGTGCTGGCCGAGCACGAGGGCCATCCGGTGGCCGCCCGCCAGGCCGGGGTGCTGGTTACGGCCTTCCATCCCGAGCTGACCGGCGACCGCCGTCTGCACCGGCGGTTCGCCGAGATGGTCGCCCGGGCGCGGCAGGAGCAGGCGGCATGAGTGGCCACTCGAAGTGGTCGACGATCAAGCGCAAGAAGGGCGCCGAGGACAAGAAGCGGGGCCAGCTGTTCACCAAGCTGTCGCGGGCGATCATCGTCGCGGCGCGCGAGGGCGGCGCCGATCCCGAGACCAACGCCGCGCTGGCGGCGGCGGTGGCCAAGGCGCGCTCGTATTCGATGCCCAAGGACAACATCGAGCGCGCGATCCAGCGCGGAGCCGGGGCCGGGGAGGGCTCGGACGCCTACGAGGCGATCGTCTACGAGGGCTACGGTCCCGACGGCGTGGCGATCATTGTCGAGGCGCTGAGCGACAACCGCAACCGCACCGCCGCGGACGTCCGCAGCATCTTCGCCAAGCACAACTCCAGCCTGGGGACGCCGGGATCGGTGGCCTGGCAGTTCGAGCGCAAGGGCGTGATCCTGATCCCCACCGTCGGTGTCGACGAGGACGAGATCGTGCTCCAGGCGGCCGACGCCGGGGCGGAGGACGCCGAGCGCGAGGGCGATAGCTGGCGGGTCACCACCGGCGCCGGCGACCTGGGCTCGGTGCGTGACGCCCTGGAGGCGGCCGGTCTGACCATCGACTCGGCCGAGCTGACGTTGGTGGCGAAGAACACGGTGGCTCTCGAGGAGGACGGCGCCAGGAAGCTGCTGCGGTTGATCGACGCCCTCGAGGACAACGACGACGTGCAGGACGTGTACGCCAACTTCGACATCCCCGACGCCGTCCTCGAGGCCGTCGCCGGCTAGCGCCGGCGCCGGTCAGCTCTTCTTCTTGCGCCCCCAGGGCTTGCCGAAGGGCGCGTCGAACGCCTTCTCGAGCGCCTGCGCCACGTGCTCGTTGATCCGTTGCTCGAGGGTCTCCGACGCCCGGGCGATCCGGCCCTCGAAGTCGTCGGCGTTGTGGCCGAACGTCTCCAGCGGGGTGGCCGCCCCGGTGCGCAGTGGCGGGAAGCTCTTCTCGAGCCCCGGCCCCACCAGCTGGTGCACGCGCTCCGGGCCGTCGATGTCGCGCAGCTGGGCGGCGCCCAGGTCGATCGTCTGTGCATCCGACAGCAGCCGGGCGGCCTCGGTCATCAGCACCTGGCCGCCATGCGCGGCGGCGCACAGCCGGGCGGCGCGGACGACATCGATGCCCGTGTAGGTGCCGTCATCGGTGCGGTGCGGCTCGCCGCAGTGCAATGCCATCCGGACGCGGACGGCGGTGCCGTCGGGCCATTCCTCGTCGGCCATCCTGACCTGCGCGCTGGCGGCGGCCGCGATCGCGCCGCGAGCGGAGCGAAAGGCTGCGAACATGGCATCGCCCTGGCAGTCGACCACGACGCCGCCGCCGGCGTCGATCGACTCGCGGAGCAGCGCCCGCTGGCGCTCGAGGACGCCCGGCCAGCCGTCGCCCAGCCGCTTGAGCAGCGCCGTCGAGCCCTGGATGTCCGAGAACAACAGCGTGACCGTGCCGGACGGCAGCTCGCTCACCCGTCGGCCTTCCGGCGGGACGGGTCGTGGCTGCGCACATACCGGTAGGCCAGGTAGGCCGCGGCGGCGACGACGATCACCACCGCTCCCTTGCCCAACGCGCCGCTGGCGCTGCCGAACCGGTCGATCAGGCTGTTGACCGAGCTCGAAAAGAGGTAGCCGAGCAGCCCCACGGAGACCGCCCAGATGGCCGCTCCGACCCCGTCGGCGATGATGTAGCGGTGCGCCGGCATCCTGGTTGATCCTGACACGATTGCGACCTTGGTGCGAATTCCTGCGATCAGGCGGGCCGCGGCGACCGCCCGGATCCCATGCCGGTCCATGAACCGGTGCGCAGCCGAGTCCTCGCGAACTCCGAACCGGTGCAGCACCCGGGGGCCGGCGACCCGGCCGAACGTGTACGCGCAGGCATCACCGGCGACGGCGAACGCCCAGGCCACGGCGATCACCACCGGCAGGCTGAACGTGGAGGTGGACGCGGCGGCCGCCGCGGAGGCGAGCAGCACGACCACCTCGCCCGAGGACGGCAGGCCGAAGCTGTCGCCGAAGGAGCCGATGGCGACGCCCCAGTAGCCGTAGTCCGAGATCAGCGACTGTGCGCTGGGCGCGTCGACGTGTCGCAGCGCCAGCCAGATGGCGCCCGCTGCGGCCGCCAGGGCCAGCACCAGCAGCAGCAACCGGATGACCGGTGGCAGCCACCAGCGCTCGTCGCCGGGCCGGGTCGCACGGGGCTGGGCCTCGCTCGAGTCCACGGCAAGGATGCTAGATGGTCATTCCGTCAGGCGGCCGGGCCGAGCCGGCGGCGCAGCCGGTCGAGCCCGCGTTCCGCCGCTCCCAGAGCCTCGGGCAGCGCCCGCTCGGCGGCCCGGGGCAGCTCCTCCATCGGCCGCCGCCGGCTGACCCGTACCGATGTCCACTCCCGCGCCACCCTGCCGGCGAATCGGGTGGCCTCGCGGCGGGTCGGGTCGAGCATCCAGATGCCCGCGGCCAGGGCGGCCTGCCGCCCCATCCGCGACCGGCCTCCGGGAAGCCGCGCCAGCAGCACCTCTGCCGCCAGCAGCTGGATGGCCTCCGACTGCGCCGCGGTGGACAGGGCGTTCAGCGCCGACCGCAGCTGGTGGGTCGACTGTCGGCGCTGGGCGCGGCGGGCGACGTCGAGCTCGTCGTCGCCGTCCACGAACTCGGCGGCGCCGCGGGTGGCGGTGGGATCGGTGACGACGGCTCGCCAGCGGCCGTTGGCTCGCTGATGGCAGTCGAGATCGAGCTCGCGCTCCTGAAACCACCGGTGGATGGCGCGGAGCTCGGCGTGTGGATCGTTCCAGCTCATGGGCGTAGGGTAGTGGCCAAATCGGGGGAACGCCTGTTCGTCCGGCGTCCGCCTCCGGCGATAGACTCCGCCCGATGAACCTGCTGGGGATCGATCCGGGGACGGCCTCCACGGGCTACGGCGTCCTTGACGTCGACGGCTCCCGGATGCGGGCGATCGAGCATGGCGTGGTGGAGACCCCCTCCGGGATGCCGCTCGAGCAGCGCCTGGCCGCCATCTTCGACCGCGTCGCCGGGCTGCTGGAGGCGCATCGCCCCGATGCAGCGGCGCTCGAGGATCTGTACGTCGGCGCCAACCCGCGCACGGTGCTGTCGGTGGGCCATGCCCGGGGAGCGGTGCTGGCCGCATGCGGACGGGCGGGGGTGCCCGCCGACGGCTATCCGCCAGCCGAGGTCAAGGTGGCTGTGTGCGGCTACGGCCGCGCGGACAAGGCCCAGGTACAGCGGATGGTGGGCGCGATGCTGGGCATCGACACGACCGAGCTGGCCGATCATGCCACCGACGCGCTGGCCGTCGCAATCTGCCACTCCGTCCGCAGCCGGGGCCGCCGCCTGGTGGCGGCGGGGGCACGGTGATCGCCAGCCTCCGCGGCCGCGTGCTCGAGCGGCGGCCGGGGCAGGTAGTGCTGGATGTCGGCGGGGTGGGCTATCTGCTGCAGGCGACGTCGTCGGCGGCCCGGATGGCGGTCGCCGAAGGCGACGAGATCACGCTGGTCACACACCTGCACGTTCGCGAGGACGCGATGATGCTGTACGGGTTCGCCAGCGACGAGGAGCGGCAGCTGTTCGAACTGCTGCTGGGCGTGTCGGGCGTCGGCCCCAAGGCCGCGCTCGCGATCGTCAGCGGCTATGCGCCTGAGCAGATCCGGCGGGCGATCGCGACCTCCGACCACGCCCTGTTCACGAGCATCTCGGGCATCGGACGCAAGACCGCGGAGCGGGTCGTGATCGACCTCAAGGACAAGGTCGGCGCGCTGCCGCCGCCCGCGGCCGCCGCCGGCGGCCCGCCGGTCTCCGGCCATACCGCCGCCCGCGACGCGCTGGTCGGCCTGGGAATGACAGTGGGCGAAGCCGAGACAGCGCTGCGCGGCGTCGACGAGGAGCTTCCCGTCGAGGAGCGAATCCGGATGGCGTTGGCAGGTAGCGCATGACGGCATCAGCGCACCGCATCCCCGATCCGCTCGTCGCCCCCGGCGAGGAGGATCTCGATCAGACCCTCCGGCCCCGCCGGCTGGCGGAGTTCGTGGGCCAGGACGCCGTGCGTGAGCAGCTGGAGATCTTCCTGGCGGCGGCCCGCGCCCGCAACGAGCCCTGCGAGCACGTGCTGCTGGCCGGCCCGCCCGGGCTGGGCAAGACATCGCTGGCGAACATCATCGCCGCCGAGATGGGCTCGGCGCTGCGGGTGATGTCGGGCCCGGCGATCGATCGCAAGGCGGACATGGCGGCGATCCTGACCGCGCTCGAGCCCAACGACGTGCTGTTCATCGACGAGATCCACCGGCTCAACCGCACCATCGAGGAGCTGCTCTACCCGGCGATGGAGGACGGCTGCATCGACCTCGTGATCGGTCAGGGCCCGGGCGCTCACTCGCTGCGGCTGGAGCTGGCGCCGTTCACCCTGGTCGGGGCGACCACCCGCACCGGCCTCTTGACCACGCCGCTGCGCGACCGGTTCGGGATCACCCACCGGCTCGACCACTACCGGCCGGACGAGATCGAGC
>Ga0070683_100002506_pt1 | contig 14625 bp, 11 predicted proteins | sample KBSC713LmetaG_FD_64662 | JGI IMG/M metagenome (GOLD analysis project Ga0070683, IMG submission 64662) | Corn rhizosphere microbial communities from Kellogg Biological Station, Michigan, USA - KBS C7.1-3L metaG | ecosystem: Host-associated > Plants > Roots > Rhizosphere ...
TCCCGCTCTACTTCGAGCTCGACGGCACCTTCCCCAACCACGAGGCCAACCCGCTCGAGCCGGCCAACCTCGTCGACCTGCAGCGCACGGTCCGCGAGCACGGCGCCGACCTCGGGCTCGCCTTCGACGGCGACGCCGACCGGTGCTTCGTGATCGACGAGCGGGGCGCCGCGGTTTCGCCCTCGGCGATCACGGCGCTGGTCGCCGTGCGCGAGCTGGCCAAGGCGCCGGGCGCGCCGATCATCCACAACCTGATCACGTCGCGCGTGGTGCCGGAGATCGTCCGCGAGCACGGTGGCGTTCCCGTTCGTACCCGCGTGGGCCACTCGTTCATCAAGGCCGAAATGGCCACGACCGGCGCGGTGTTCGGCGGCGAGCACTCGGCCCACTACTACTTCAAGGACTTCTGGGGCGCCGATACCGGCATGCTGGCCGCGATGCACGTGCTGGCCGCGCTCGGCGAGCAGGGCCGGCCGCTGTCCGAGTTGGTCGAGGACTTCGTCCGCTACGCCGACTCGGGCGAGATCAACTCCCAGGTCGCCGACCCCCAGGCCAAGCTCGACGAAATCAAGCGGGTCTACGCGCATGAGAGGATCGACCTGCTCGACGGGGTCACGGTCGACTTCGCCGATCGCAGCTGGGTCAACGTGCGCCCCTCCAACACCGAGCCGCTGCTTCGGCTTAACGTTGAGGCACCGACCGTCGAGCGGATGGCGGCGCTGCGTGACGAGTTGTTGGCCCTCATCCGCCGATAACCAATAGAGGAGAGAAGCGTGTCCGTCGACTCAGCATTGCTGGAGATCCTGCGCTGTCCTGACGAGCACCACGCCGTGCTGACGTACGACGCCGACGCGCAGACCCTGACCTGCACCGAGTGCAAGCGCGTGTTCCCGATCCGGGACGGCATCCCGGTGCTCCTGCTCGACGAGGCGATCGAGCCGGACACCTCCGCCAAGGAGGAGTCGGCGTGAACCCGCTCGATGGCGAGGCCGGCGTTCGCGGGCACCGCGAGCTCGATTTAGCCCTGCTGGACGACTCCGAGGGACTGCAGCGCAACGACCCCGGTGGCATGCTGCGCGCGACCGCCTCGGCGGGTGCCCAGGTCCGCGAGTCGGCCGCGCTGGCGGCCGAGGCCAACCTCAGCTCGATCGCCGACGAGGGCCGCCCCCGTGCGGTCGTGGTCGCCGGCGTCGGCACGGCCGCCCGCACGGGAGACATCCTCGAGACGGTCGCCGGCCCCCGCTGCCCGGTTCCGGTGCTCTCGCACCGCAGCGCCGGCATCCCCGGCTGGGTGGGCGCGGCCGACGTGGTGATCGCGGTCTCCGCATCCGGCCGCTCACCCGAGGCGCTCGCCGCCGCCGAGGCGGCCGCCCGGCGCGGGGCCCGGCTGGTCGCCATTGGAGCTCCCGACTCCGAGTTGCAGGCGCTGGCCGAGCGGGCCCGCGCCCCGTTCATTCCGGTGCCGCGCCGCGCGCCGGCCCGGGCCAGCCTGTGGGCGCTGACCGTGCCGGTCCTGCTGGCCGGCCGCGAAGTCGGCCTGGTCAAGGTCAACGAGGCCGATTTCGCGGAGACCGCGACTCGGCTGGACGCCGACGCCGAGCGGTGCCGCACCGCGCTCGAGACGTTCGTCAACCCGGGCAAGAGCCTCGCGCTCGATCTGGCCCACTCGATCCCGGTTGTCTGGGGCTCCTCGCCGCTGGCCACCGTGGCCGCCCGCCGCTTCGGCGACACGCTCGCCGCCAACGCTCGCTACCCGGTCATGGCCGGCGCGCTCGGCGAGGCCGGGCGGGGCCGGGTCGGCCTCCTCGACGGCGTCTTCGGCGGGCTGGCCGAGGCCGAGCGGGACATCTTCGCCGATCCCGAAGACGCCGAGCAGGCCGCGACCCGGCTGCGGCTCGTGCTCCTGCGCGATGGTGGGCTGGCCGGCGAGGAGGAGGCGGCCGACGGTGAACCGGCCGCGGTCGAGGACCGGCGGGCCGAGGCGGTCCAGAAGCTCGCCGAGCGCCGCGGCGTGCGGGTGAGCCTGCTGACCGCCGAGGGCGCCTCGCCCTTGGAGCGGCTGGCTTCGCTCGTCGCCGTGCCCGACTTCGCATCCCTTTACCTCGGCCTGGCTCACGGCCTCGACCCGATGGCCGTCCCCGCCATCTCGGAGATGAAGGATTTGGTGAGTCCGTGAGCGCAACGGAGCGCCGTCAGGCGTCTGGACCTCAGGTCGCGCTTGCGCGGCCTCATCGGAAGACGGCTGGTAAAGGCGCGCAGTGCAGCGGCCAGGAGGACTCGTGAGCGCAACGGAGCGCCGTCAGGCGTCTGGACCTCAGGTCGCGCTTGCGCGGCCTCATCGGAAGACGGCTGGTAAAGGCGCGCAGTGCAGCGGCCAGGAGGACTCATGAGCACTGAGGGTGGCAGCAAGGCGGTCGTGGCGGCGCTCGGCGCCAACCTTGGCATCGCGGTGACGAAGTTCGTCGCGTTCGCGCTGACCCAGTCGTCGTCGATGCTGGCCGAGGCGATCCACTCGATGGCCGACTCGGGCAACCAGGTGCTGCTGCTGGTCGGCGGCCGGCGCTCGACGCGGGAGGCGACGGCGCGACACCCGTTCGGCTACGGGCGCGAGCGCTACATCTACGCGTTTGTGGTGTCCGTCGTCATCTTCTTCGTCGGTGGCGTGTTCGCCGCCTACGAGGCGTGGCACAAGTTCGGTCACCCGGAGCCGATCGAGAGCTGGCACTGGGTGCCGATCGTCGTGTTGCTCGTGGCGATCGGGCTCGAGGCGTTTTCGTTCCGGACCGCGATCGTGGAAACCAACAAGATCCGTGGCAAGGCGTCGTGGATCGAGTTCGTCCGCCGGGCGCGTGTGCCGGAGTTGCCGGTGATCCTGCTCGAGGATCTCGCTGCGCTGGTTGGACTGGTCCTCGCGCTCTTCGGCGTCAGCATGACGCTGATCACACACAACGGCATGTGGGACGCCATCGGCACGGCCTCGATCGCGCTCCTGCTGATCGTCGTGGCCGCCGTGCTGGCCATCGAGATGAAGAGCCTGCTGGTCGGCGAGTCGGCCACGGCCGACCAGGTCGAGGCGATCGAGCAGGCGATCGTCGACGGTCCTGAGGTCGAGTGCGTGATTCATATGCGTACGGTGCACCTCGGCCCCGAAGAGCTGCTGGTCGCCGCGAAGATCGCCGTACGGCACGACGAGTCGGCCGAAGAGGTCGCCCACGGCATCGACGCCGCCGAGGCCCGCGTCCGGGCGGCCGTGCCGATCGCCAAGGTGATCTACCTCGAGCCGGACATCTACCAGGCCACTAAGGCAGAGGAAGGCGGCCTCGCCGCCGGCGCGACCGGAGCGGTGGGCGCGGTGCAAACGGGGGGATAACACCGGTGGAGCTGCTCGAGAGTCCGATCCGCAAGTACGCGTGGGGCTCGCACACGGCCATCGCAACGCTGCAGGGCCGGCCGGCCCCGACCGCCGACCCGGAGGCGGAGCTGTGGGTCGGCGCGCACCCGGCCAGCCCGTCCCGCTTCGCGTTGAGCGGTGGCGCACTCAGCGACGCGATCGAGGACGATCCTGAAGGACTGCTCGGGACGGCCAGCGTCGCGCGGTTCGGCACGCGACTGCCGTTCCTGCTCAAGGTGCTGGCCGCGGCCGAGCCGCTGTCGCTGCAGGCCCATCCGGACCTCGAGCAGGCGCGAGCCGGCTACGCGGCCGACCAGGAGCGGCCGGCCGCCGAGCGCAACTACGTCGACGCCTGGCACAAGCCGGAGCTCCTCGTCGCGGTGTCGGAGTTCGACGCGCTCTGCGGCTTCCGCGACCCGGCCGAGTCGGCCGCCGCGCTGTCCGCCCTCGGCGTCCCGCGGCTGAAGCCCGTCGTCGACGCACTGCGCCAGCTCGACGCGCCGAGCGCCCTGCACGACGGGGTGCACACGCTGCTCGCCAACCCACCCGACGTCGACGAGGTGGTCGCGGCGAGCGACGGACAGCCGCTCGTGGCCGAGCTGGCCCAGGCCTACCCGGGTGACGTGGGGGTGGTCCTCGCCCTGCTGCTCAACCGCGTCCGGCTGCGGCCCGACGAGGCGGTGTTCATGCCGGCCGGCAACCTGCACGCCTACCTGCGCGGGGTCGGCGTCGAGGTGATGGCCGCCTCGGACAACGTGCTGCGCGGTGGGCTCACCCCGAAGCGGATCGACGTGCCGGAGCTGCTGCGCGTGCTGCGCTTCGAGGTCCTGACCGAACCCATCCTGCGCCCGACCGCGCTGCAGCCGGGGCTCGTCACGTGGCCGGTGCCGGTCGACGACTTCGTGCTGCACCGTGCGCGGGTCGGCGGCGACACGCCGGCGGTCACCCTTCCCGGCAGTGGTCCGCGGGTGGCGCTGTGCCTGCGGGGTCAAGTCCGTGTCGACGACGGCGTGTCTCCCGTTGTGCTGACCAGTGGCCAGGCGGCGTTCGCGCCGGCCGGCCGCGCCGAGCTCGCCGTCAGTGGCGAGGGCGAACTCTTCCAAGCCTCCGCAAATACGTAATGTCCCTTTTGCTAGACAAGTCCGACAACGCGGTGTAGTGTTTCAACCACGCAAGGTGATCGCAGCGAAAGCGCGAGCCACACGCGGGGAAACCAAACCGGGGGGAAGCACGGGGCGGTGGGAGAGATCCCACCGCCCCGTGCGCTGTCCGGGGTGTCCCGTCCGGCGCGTAGGCTGGCCCGGACGGCACTTCAGACCCAGGAGAATTCATGACGAGCACGTTGCCGCCGCGGACGGACCAGACCGGGCGGGCCCAGACCGTCGCCGACGGCGACTTCAAGGTGGCCGATTTGTCGCTGGCTGCCTTCGGTCGTAAGGAGATCCAGCTGGCTGAGCATGAGATGCCCGGTCTGATGGCGATCCGTGGCGAATACGCGGCGAGCAAGCCGCTGCGCGGGGCCCGGATCACCGGTTCGCTGCACATGACCATCCAGACCGCGGTGCTGATCGAGACCCTCGTGGCGCTGGGTGCGCAGGTGCGCTGGGCCAGCTGCAACATCTTCTCGACCCAGGACCACGCGGCCGCCGCGATCGTCGTGGGCCCCACCGGCACGCCCGACGCGCCGGCCGGGGTGCCGGTCTACGCCTGGAAGGGCGAGACGCTGCAGGAGTACTGGTGGTGCACCGAGCAGGTGCTGCTCTGGCCGGACGGGCAGGGCCCCAACATGATCCTCGACGACGGCGGCGACGCCACCCTGCTGGTGCACAAGGGCGCCGAATACGAGGCGGCCGGTGCGGTGCCCTCGCCCGAGTCGGCCGATTCGGAGGAGTTCGCGGTCATCCTCGGCGTGCTGCAGCGTTCGCTCGGTGAGGACACCGGCCGGTGGACCCGCATCGCCGCCGGCATCAAGGGCGTGACCGAGGAGACCACCACCGGGGTGCACCGGCTGTACGAGATGCAGCAGACCGGCACCCTGCTGTTCCCGGCGATCAACGTCAACGACTCGGTCACCAAGAGCAAGTTCGACAACAAATACGGCTGCCGCCACTCACTCATCGACGGCATCAACCGGGCCACCGACGTGCTCATCGGCGGCAAGGTCGCGGTCGTGTGCGGCTACGGCGACGTCGGCAAGGGCTGCGCCGAGTCGCTGCGCGGGCAGGGCGCCCGGGTCATCGTCACCGAGGTCGACCCGATTTGCGCGCTGCAGGCCGCGATGGACGGCTACCAGGTCGCCACCATCGACGACGTCGTCGACACGGCCGACATCTTCATCACCGCGACCGGCTGCTACAAGGTCATCACCGCCGAGCACATGGCCCGGATGAAGCACCAGGCGATCGTCGGCAACATCGGGCACTTCGACAACGAGATCGACATGGCCGGGCTGGCCCGCACCCCGGGCATCCAGCGCATCACCGTCAAACCGCAGGTCGACGAGTGGGTCTTCGCCGACCAGCACGCGATCATCGTGCTCTCCGAAGGCCGGCTGCTCAACCTCGGCAACGCAACCGGGCACCCCAGCTTCGTGATGTCCAACTCGTTCACCAACCAGACCATCGCCCAGATCGAACTGTTCACCAAAACCGAGCAGTACCCGCTGGGCGTCTACACCCTGCCCAAACACCTCGACGAGAAGGTCGCCCGCCTGCACCTGCACGCCCTCGGCGTCCGGCTCACCGAACTGACCAAAGAACAAGCCGGATACCTCGGCGTGCCGGTCGAAGGCCCCTACAAGCCCGACCACTACCGCTACTGATCCACGCGGACATCGGGCCCCTCGTCTCTATGTGAGACGGGGGGCCCCTTGATGACGGCCACGCGGCACGGTTAAGGTAAAGCTGACCTTAGTTAGGTACGGCTTACCTTCTCGGAGATGTGATGACCGCTAGCTACCTCATCGGCCTACGTGAGGGCCTTGAGATCTCGCTCGTCGTCACCATCCTCGTCGCGTTTCTGGTCAAAAGTGAGCGCCGGCACCTGCTCTGGCTGGTCTGGCTGGGCGTCGGCGTGGCCGCCGCGCTGTCGGTCGGCTTCGGCGCCTTCCTCGAGTACACCTCGGCCAACCTGAGCACCGAGCGCCAAGAGCTCTTCGACGCGATCGCCTCGCTGGCCGCGGTTGTCTTCGTCACGTTCATGATCTTCTGGATGCGCCGAGCCGCCCGGAAGATGGGCGGTGAGCTGCGCGGCAAGCTCGAAGACGCGATCAAGGTCGGCCCGCTCGCGGTCGTCGCGATGGCGTTCCTCGCGGTCGCGCGGGAAGGTCTGGAGACCGCGATCCTGTTCTTCGCCGCGGCCCAGGGCGCGAGCACCGCCAAGCCGGCGGTCGGCCTGGGTCTCGGCGTGCTCACCGCGGTCGTGATCGGCTTCCTGCTCTACCAGAGCGCCCTGCGTATCAACTTGACCCGGTTCTTCAAGTGGACCGGAGCGCTGCTTGTGCTGGTGGCCGCCGGCATCTTCAAGTACGGCGTGCATGACCTGCAAGAGGCCAACGTGCTGCCGGGCCTCAACAAGACGGCCTTCGACATCTCCAACGTCCTGCCGCCCGACTCGTGGTACGCGGAATTGCTCCGCGGCATGTTCAACCTGACCCCGGCGCCCAGCGTCCTCGAGTGCGTCGCCTGGCTCGCCTACGCGGTTCCCGTGCTGTTCCTCTTCCTGCGGCCGGCCAGCAAGAAAGACACGAAGCCGGCGCCGGCCGCCCCGGAAACCCAATCCGTCGCCTCATAGGAGAATGCCAAGTTGCGCACGACTCGCCTGGTGGTCGTCGGCGCCGCGGTTGCGGCTGCCCTGACCTCGCTTGCCGCCTGCGGCAAAGACAGCACATCGGCCGGCTCCAGCGGCGGCGACGGCAAGATCGCGGTGACGGCGACGGACACCGAGTGCAAAGTGGCCCGCGCCGACTCCAGCGCCGGCTCGGTGCATTTCGCGGTGACCAACAACGGCAGCAAGGTGACCGAGTTCTACGTGTACGGCGAGGGCGACCGGGTCATGGGTGAGGTCGAGAACATCGCCCCGGGAGTCACCCGCGAGCTTCTCGTCGACCTGGACGCCGGCAGCTACCAGACGGCTTGCAAGCCGGGCATGAGCGGCAAGGGCCTGCGCAACGCGTTCACCGTCACCGGGGCCAAGAAGGCGGCCGACAACGCCAGCGAACTGTCCGCCGCGACCGCCAACTATCAGCGGTACATCAAGAGCCAGACGGCCGCCCTCAAGGACCAGACGTCGGCGTTCGTGACCGCCGTCAAGGCCGGCGATATCGAGAAGGCCAAGAGCCTCTATCCGGTCGCGCGCACGTACTACGAGCGCATCGAACCGGTCGCGGAGATCTTCGGCGAGCTGGATCCGGCGATCGACGCCCGCGAAGCCGACCTCGAGCCCGGCCAGGAGTTCACCGGCTTCCACAAGCTCGAGAAGGACCTCTGGGTCGCCAAGGACGTGAGCAAGTCCGGCCAGATCGCCGACAAGCTGCTGGCTGACGTGCAGAAGATCGTCGACGAGGCGAACAAGGCCCAGCTGACCCCGGTGCAACTGGCCAACGGGGCCAAGGAGCTCCTCGACGAGGTGGCCACCGGGAAGATCACCGGTGAAGAGGACACGTTCTCGCACACCGACCTGTGGGACTTCCAGGCCAACGTCGAGGGCTCGCAGGCGGCCGTGGCCGCGCTCCGGCCGGTCATCGACCAGAGGGACCCGACGCTCGGCAAGACGCTCGACGAGAAATTCGCCGCGGTGTTCGCGGCTCTGCACAAGCACCGCCAGGGCGACGGTTGGAAGCTCTACACCCAGCTGACCCAGACCGACCTCAAGGAACTGACCGACACCATCAACGCGCTGGCCGAGCCGATCAGCAAGGTCGCCGCGACGGTGGCCACCAAGTAGGAGTGCTTCGGTAATGGATCGACGCAAGGTTCTCGGCCTCGCCGGGTCGGGCGCGGTAGGGGCCGCGGCCGCCGGCGTGGTCGGCGCCACGCTCGTCCACGGCGAGTCCACCGCGCAGGCCGCGGCCGACATCAGCGCGGCGGTGCCGTTCTACGGCCGGCACCAGGCCGGCATCGTCACCCCTGCGCAGGACCGGCTGCACTTCGTCGCGTTCGACGTCATCACCAACCGGCGGGACGACCTCGTCAACCTGCTGAAGGCGTGGACGGTCGCGGCCGCACGGATGACCGCCGGACAGGACGCCGGCACGGTCGGCGCGGTGAACGGCTCGCTCGAGGCGCCGCCGGACGACACCGGCGAGGCGATCGGCCTGCCGCCGTCGGGGCTGACGTTGACCATCGGCTTCGGTCCGACGCTGTTTCGCACAGCCGATGGCAAGGACCGCTTCGGTGTCGCGGCGAAGCGGCCGGAGGCGCTGGCCGATCTGCCGCGGTTCCCGCGCGATGCGCTTGAGGCCGACATCTCCGGCGGCGACCTGTGCATCCAGGCCTGCGCGCACGACCCGCAGGTCGCCGTCCATGCCGTGCGCAACCTGGCCCGGATCGGCTTCGGCGTGGTCAGCGTGCGGTGGTCGCAGCTCGGCTTCGGCCGGACCTCGTCGACGTCCAAGGACCAGACGACCGCGCGCAACCTTTTCGGCTTCAAGGACGGCACGGCCAACCTCAAGGCCGAGGAGACCGACCTCATCCGCGACTGGCTGTGGGTGTCCGACGGCTGGATGGCCGACGGCGCCTACCTGGTCACGCGCAAGGTCCGCATGATGATCGAGACCTGGGACCGCACGTCGCTCGGTGAACAGGAGATGATCATCGGCCGGAACAAGGGCGAGGGTGCGCCCTTGTCCGGCACGAAGGAGTTCGACGAGCCCGACTTCACCGTCACGCACAACGACGGGCCGGCCATCGCCCTCGACTCGCACGTCCGGCTGGCCCATCCGACGTTGCACAACGGCGCGCGCCTGCTGCGTCGCGGGTACAACTTCGTGGACGGCTCCGACGGCCTCGGCCGGCTGAACGCCGGGCTGTTTTTCATGGCGTACCAGCGAGATCCCCGCAAGCAGTTCGTGCCGATCCAGGCGATGCTGGCCAAGGTGGATGCGATGAACGAGTACGTTCGGCATGTGTCCAGCGGCCTCTTCGCCTGCCCGGGCGGGGTCAGTGGACCGGGCGACTACTGGGGTCGCGCCCTGTTCGGGTGACATTTGACGCATAACGGGAGCGTCACGATAGGCTCGGCCCTCTTTTGTGTGCCGCCACAGCATCGTTTGCTGGGAGCGACCGCTGACTGGAGGGTACATGCGCTCGAGAGCGAAGAGCCTCGTCGCGACCGCGATCGTCGTGCTCCTCGGCCCCTTGCTCGGTGCCGCCGCCTGTGACGGTGGATCCGACGCGGGCGGCACCTCGGCCAAGACCAAGACCGGCTACGGCGACTGCGACAAGAACCCGAACACCTGCAACGGCGGCAAGACCCGGCCGGGCGGCGACTACACGTTCGCGCTGAACACATCCTTCAGCACCTGGAACATCTATACCGACGACAGCGCCGCCGAGGCGATGGCCGGCTTGCTGCCCAAGGTCTTCTTCGCCCAGCCCGACGGCACCATCAAGCTCAACACCGATTTGATGATCTCGGCCGAGGTGACCAACCAGAGCCCGCAGACCGTCGTGTACAAGATCAAGCCCGAGGCGGCCTGGAACGACGGCACCCCGATCAGCGCCAACGACTTCCTGCTCGCCTGGAAGCTCAACAGCGGCAACCCGGCCGACTGCACCAAGTGCACGCCGGACAACACCGCGGGCTACGGCGTCATCAAGAGCGTGGTCGGCTCCGACAATGCGAAGACCGTGACCGTCACCTTCCAGGACGGCAAGGTCTACCCCGACTGGAAGGGACTGTTCGCGATCGACGGGCTCTACCCCGCCCACCTCGCCACCAAGCAAGGCTTCGACCTGGCCAAGCCGGACGGGGTCAACTCGGCCAACGACTGGTTCGCCAACACCGTGCCGTCATGGTCGGGCGGGCCGTTCATCATCGACGCGTTCAACAAGGGTCAGTCGGTCGTGGAGAAGAAGAACGACCAGTGGTACGGCGCGAGCACTCCCGGCCTCGACAAGCTGACGTTCCAGTTCGTCACCGATCCGGCGGCCGTCGCGTCGGCGCTGCGGACCAAGGAGGTCACCGGGGTCAACCCGCCGGCCACCGCCGAACTGGTCGAGCAGCTCGGCCACATCCCCGGCGTGATCACCCGGCTCAGTCACGGGTACACATGGCAGCACCTCGACACCAACCTGACCAACAAGTGGCTGATCGACCCCGTCCTGCGGCGGGCCATCTTCACCGCGGTCAACGTCAAGACGATCATCGGCAAGACCTACGGCGAGTTTGACAAGACGGCCCGTCCGCTCGGCAGCCACAACTACTTCCCGGGCGACGAGCGCTACAAAGACGTCGTGTCGGACACCGGGCAAGGCTCGGGCGACACCGACAAGGCCAAGAAGCTGCTGACCGAGGCCGGCTACAAGATCAGCGGCGGCAAGCTGACCACCAAGGCCGGCGAGGTCGTGACCCCGCTGCGCCTGCGCGTCGCCAAGGACGATGCGTTTGGGGCGGCGGCCGCCGCCGAGGTGCGCACCGCCCTCAAGGACCTGGGGATCGACGTCGCCATCCAGGTGGACCCGGCGCTGACCCGGTCGCTCACGACCGGCGACTACGACCTGGCCATCTTCGCGTCGACCGGCAGCCCGCTCGCCCAAGGTCTCGCCCAGGAACAGTGGGCCAGCGGCCACCCCAGAAACTACGGCAAGTATTCGAACGCGCAGGTCGACAAGCTGATCACGGCGGCGGTCGGCGACTTCAGCGACAAGGCCGGCGAGGACTCGCTCAACAAGGCCGACGAGCTGTTGACCAAGGACGCCTACGTGCTGCCGATCGTCCAGGAGCCGACGATCATCGCGACGTACGACACGTGGGCCAACGTCCGGGCCAACGACACGCCGTGGGGTCCGACCTACAACGTTGAGAACTGGGCCCAGAAGCTCCTCTAAGACCGGCTGCCGCAGTGTCAAGGAATCGGGTCCGGCGAGGACGTTGCGCTGATTTCAGTGATTTCAGCCGGTCACGTCGCCGAGAACAGCGCAACGATCATGACCGCGCCGGCCCGGCCGGCTGAACTGGTGCGACCGCCTAGGCGCGGGGACCTAGGCGGCCCCAGATCGTCGCCGTCGCGGCGCGGGCGGCGACCAGCCGGTGCGCCGCGCGCCGGTGCCGCTCGGCCAGCACGGCCGCCAGGTAGACCCAGCCGGGGACATTCGGCGGCGGGGGCGGGGTCGTGCACCGGGACACTTCGCGGGCCAGCGCCAGGCCCAGCCGCGTCCGGGCCGGCTCGGCCAGCTGCCGGTTGCGGGACAGGAAATGCCGGACCGCGAGCGCCAGGTCGTCGTCGAGTCCGGTGAGGTCGAGCAACGCGGCCCACGCGGCAAGTTGGGGCGGCATGGCCGGCACCCAGCCCCAGCCGGCCGGGGTCCGGTCGTGGATGACGATCGTGCCGGCCGCCAGGTCGCCGACCCGCTTGCCGCGCGGGTTGGCCAGCATCGTGCCCAGGCACAGCGCCCACGTGAGCACCGGCAGCACCAGCCCGGGCCACTCGACCGCGACCGCCACCAGCGCGCGGATCAGCGAATGGCGGAACCGGATCGGCCCGCCGTCGTCCCGCACGACCCGCAGCCCCAGGGCGAACTTGCCGAGCGTACGACCGCGAAACAGCATCTCGCAGCCGACCGGGTAGCCGATCAGAACCGTGGCCAGGAGGATCGTGCCGAGCGCGGCGACCAGCGCGCCGTCGGCCAGCCCGCTCGAGCCGACGACCGTGAGCGAGATGCCGATGACGACCGCCAGGATGAGGTACAGGATGATCTGGACGATGAAGTCGATCATCAGCGCGAGCATGCGCGAGCCCAGCCGGGCGTAGCGCACCTCGAGCTCGACCGCCTCGCCGGACACGACGTATTCGCTCGTCACCGGGCGCACCGGCTCGATGCGCGGGGCCAGGCTCGAGGTGGTCACCGCACCAGTGTGCCCGCCGCTGGCCACCGGCGCGGGCCCGACGCCGATACGCTGAGGCCGTGGATCTGGACGCCTACGTCGCGGAGCACGCCGGCGAGTGGCGGCGGCTGGAGGAGCTCTCCAAGCGCCGCAAGCTGGCCGCCGACGAGGTCGACGAGTTGGTCGCGCTCTACCAGCGGGCGGCCACCCACTTGTCCGTCGTGCGCAGCCGATCGCCCGACCCGGCGCTCGTGGCCCGGCTGTCCCGGCTGGTGCTGGGCGGCCGCAACGCCGTTGCCGGCGGATCCGGCTTCTCCTGGCGTACGGTCGGGCGTTTCTTCACGCGTACCTTCCCGCTCGCGGCCTACCGGGCCTGGCCGTGGTGGGCCGGGGTGTCGCTGAGCTTCACGGCGGCGTCGTTGGGCTTGATGTGGTACATCGCGAGCCACCCCGACGTGGCCCTGCTCTTCCTGTCCCAGGAGGAGATCGACGACCTGGTCAACCACGACTTCGTCGGGTACTACAGCGAATACCAGCCGCAGAACTTCAGCTTCAATGTGTGGACGCACAACGCGTTCGTGACCGGTCTCTGCCTCGTCGCCGGCGTCCTCATCGTGCCGGTTCTCTGGGTGCTCTACCAGAACCTGATGAACATCGGCTTGGTCGGCGGCGTGATGATCTCGGCGGGTCGGTCGGGCACGTTCTTCGGCCTGATCATGCCGCACGGGCTGCTGGAGCTGACCTGCGTCTTCTTCGCGGCCGGGGTCGGCCTGCGGCTCGGCTGGTCGTGGATCTCGCCGGGCCGACATAGGACGCGCAGCCGCGCGCTCGGCGAGTCGGTGCGCGAGGGGGTCACGGTCGCGCTCGGCCTAGGCTGCGTGCTCGGCGTGAGCGGTCTCCTGGAGGGCTTCCTCACCCCGTCGCCGCTGCCCGGGCTGGTCAAGGTCGCCCTGGGCGCGCTGGTCTGGCTGGCGTTCCTCGGTTACATCATCGTGTTCGGCCGGCGGGCCGCTGAGCTGGGCCACAACGCCGACCTGGACGAGGCGCTGAGCGAGGCCGCCGTCCCAATGGCGTAGCACCATCGCCGCCACGCTCGCCTGAACAGTCACCCGCGAAGCAGTGGTTCAGAGACGGCCGGTCGCTTTCATCGCCAGGTACGCGTCGGCCACCCGTGACGCGAAGATGTCGACCGGCGCGTCGACGACCTCGACGCCGAAGCGGCGCAGCGCCGCCCGTACCCGATCGCGCTCGGCCAGCGCACGCTGAGCGGCAGCCGCCGCGTAGACGTCGGCGGCGGCCGGCTCCTCCGTCGGCAGCGTCGTCATCTCGGTCAGCGCGGGATCGTGCACCGCGGCCACGACCACCTTGTGCCGCGCGGCCAGCCGGGGCAGGACCGGCATGAGCCCCTCGCCGAGCGCCGCGGGCTCCAGCGCGGTGAACAGCACGACGAGGGCGCGCTTGCGCTCGCGGCGTAGGACCTCGCCGGCGACCAGTCCGAAGTCGGTCTCCACGAGCGCCGGGTCGAGCGGGGCCATCGCGCTGACCAGCCGCCACAGCAGCGTCTTCTTGCTGACGTTGGTCACCGAGGCGCGGACGGCGGTGTCGATGGCTAGCAGGTCGACCCGGTCGTCGGCCCGGGAGGCGAGCGAGGCGAGCAGCAGCGCCGCATCGATCGCCGCGTCCAGCCGGGGCTCGTCGCCGATCCGGGCGGCCGACGTGCGGCCGGTGTCGAGGACGCACAGCACGCGCCGGTCGCGCTCGGGCCGCCACGTCCGGACGACGACGTCGGACCGGCGCGCGCTCGCCCGCCAGTCGATGGATCGCACGTCGTCGCCGACCACGTACTCGCGGAGCGTGTCGAACTCGGTGCCCTGCCCGCGTCCGCGGGTCACCACGACCCCGTCGAGGATGCGCAGCCGGGCGAGCTTCTCCGGCAGGAACCGGCGGGCCGCGAACTTCGGGTAGACGCGCAGCACCCAGGCCGGGGTCCGTGTCGTCGCGCTGCGCTGGCGGTTCTGCCGGTACCCCAGCCGCAGCGGCCCGTACGCGCGCAGCGTCACGCGGACAGCCGGCCGGTCGCCGCGCCGCGTCGGGGTGAGCGTGGTCTCGACGACCGTCTGCGCGCCCGGCTCGAGGCGCACGTCGTGCGAGTACGGCGTGGCCCCGGCCGAGGGGACCCAGGCGTCGCG
>Ga0070683_100002510_pt1 | contig 14617 bp, 12 predicted proteins | sample KBSC713LmetaG_FD_64662 | JGI IMG/M metagenome (GOLD analysis project Ga0070683, IMG submission 64662) | Corn rhizosphere microbial communities from Kellogg Biological Station, Michigan, USA - KBS C7.1-3L metaG | ecosystem: Host-associated > Plants > Roots > Rhizosphere ...
GGCGCGGGGAAGGGCGCACCTTCGCCAACCTCCGCGACTACGTCGTCGGCGACGACCCGCGCCACATCGACTGGAAGGCGTCGGCGCGGCGCGGGCGTCCGATTACGCGCGAGTACACGATCGAGCAGTCGCAGACTGTCTATCTGCTCGTCGACGCGGGCCGCAGCATGACGCAGCTCGCCGGCGAGTTCTCGCGGTTCGAGTACGCGCTCTCCAGCGCGCTCGTGCTGGCCGACGTCGCCAGCACGGCGGGCGACCGCGTCGGCGCGATGGTGTTCGACGACCAGGTCCGTGCCCTCGTGCCGGCGCAGCGCGGGCGCGCCGCGCTCCAGGCCCTCCGCACGGCGCTCGTGCCCGTGCAGCCGACGCTCGTCGAGCCGGACTACGCCGCGGCGTTCCGCACGCTCGCGGTGCGGCAGCGGAAGCGCGCCCTGCTCGTGCTCCTGACCGACGTCATCGACGCGCGCGCGGCGCGCGCGCTGCTCGCGCATCTCACGCGCGGCGCGTCGCGCCACCTCGCGCTCGTCGTCGCGCTGCGCAACGAAGCGCTGCTCGCCGCGGCACGGCCGACGGGGGACGCCGGCGTGCGCGCGCTCTACACCAGCGCCGCCGCCGAGGAGCTGATCGCCGAGCGCGCCACGGCGCTGCAGCGGATGCGGGACGCGGGCGTCGTCGTGCTCGACGTCGCGCCCGACGCGATGGCCGCCGCGATCGTGAACCAGTACCTCGAGCTCAAGGCACGCGGCGCGCTGTGACCGGCGCGAGCGCGAGCGCCGGCCTGGGTTCAGCGTCGCCAGACTCTGATGCCTTGGCATCGCGTGGCTCGCCGGTCGTCGTTCGCGGCGCGCGCCCGCCGCGCAGGTAGGCGACGAGCAGCACGAGCGTCGTCCCGCTCACGGCGAGCTTCCCCTCGATCGGCCACCACTCGATCGGCGAGACGAGCCCCTCGAGTGTGCCGGCCACGACGAGCAGCAGCGTCGAGACGCCGATCAGCCGGATCGCGCGTCGGCCATTCTCCACCAGCGCGCGGCGGCGGGGCCGGTCGCCCGGGAGCAGCAGCCCCGCCGCGAGGATGAACGCCGCGCCCCCCGCCACGCAGATGGCGAACAGCTCCAGCACGCCGTGCGGCGCCACGAACGCGATGAGCAGCCGCGCGATCCCCTTGTTCACGTACAGCCCCATCGCGCTCCCGATCGACACGCCGTTGAACACGAGGAGGAAGATCGACCACAGCCCCGCCGTGATGCCGCCGGCGAAGGTCGCGAAGGTCACCTGCACGTTGTTGGCGATGATCCCCGCGCCCATTACCGGGCGGAACAGCTGCGGGTCGTCGATGTAGCCCTCGCCGGTGCGCGCGCGCCGCACGCCGTCGTCGGCGCGCTGGATCATCTGTGGCGGGAGCAGCTTCGGTGCGAGCGCTGGATGCCGCGCCACGGCGACGCCGGCGATCATCGCCGGCCCGAAGAGCAGCAGTGCGGCGAGCGCGATCGGCGCGGCCGAGCGTCGCACCTCGCGCGGCCCTTCGGTGAAGAGGTAGCGCACCGCGGCGCGGAGCGGCATGCCGCGATCGCGGTAGAGCAGGTTGTGCGCGCCCGCGACGAGCCGACCGAGGTAGAACAGCTCGTCCACCGCGCGCCCGCCGGCCGCGGTGCGCAGCCGCGCCAGGTCCGCCGACAGCGCGCGATACTCGGCGACGAACTCGCGCACCCCTTTCTCGCCGAGCGACTTCAGTCCGTTCTTCTGCGCCAGCGCGAGCGTCGTCGCGAACGCCGACCAGCGCGGGCTCCCCGCGGCGATGAGCGCCTGGCGCTCGCGGCCGGCGCCCGTCTCACCGCGCGAGGCGACGCCGCCCGCGCGCGCGCGACGCTCGCGCTCGTACAGATCGAGCAGCCGCGGTCCCGGCGACCGGAGGTCATCACCGAAGACGGCGCCGAACCGCTGTGCCAGCTGCTGCGCGAGCGCGGTACGTCGGTGCGGCTCGAGCGTCGGCCATCGCTCGACGAAGCGCGCCAGCACCGTGTACTCGTCCTCGCTGAGCTGCGTGTGCAGCGCCTGCGTCTCCTGCACCGCGGGAATGGGGGCAGGTTCGACGCCGCCGCGGCGCACGTCCTCGCGCACGACGATCGTTCCCGCCACGATGTCGCCCAGGCGGCGGCCCCGCTTGGTGAGCAGCACGCTCGCCATGCCGACGAGGTAGAAGACGAAGGGCTGCATGTCGACCACGCGGAGCAGATTCCGCACGGCCGACACGCCGAACGTCACCGAGTAGCCCCCCTCGCGCACGACGCGGATGCGGTGCAGCCGCTTGCCCGGCGTCTGCCCGTCCATCAGCCCCTCGAACAGCACGTAGTAGCCCCAGAGGAGCGCAAACTGCGCCAGCACGAGCAGCGCGGCGCCCCACGACGAGCTCGCGCCGACGTACACGAACCCGCGCGTGAGCCGGAGCGCCAGCGAGGCGACGGCGATGACGAGGAAGGCGAGCAGGACGATCACCAGGTCGGTGATCGCCGCGAGGGCGCGGGAGCCGATGCCGGCGACGGAGTACGTCAGGACGACGAGCTCCGGCGTCTCGACGTCGACGGTCTGCTCGAGCGAGGGTGAGGTCACGGGGGGAAGGTCACTCGCGCGGCAGATGGTGACAAGGCCAACGGCGCCCCACCACTGCCGTCGTTATCTTGGCCTCGTCCCGTCACGAGCTCCCATGCGCGTCGTCCTCCAACGAGTTTCCCGCGCCGAAGTGCGCGTCGGCGACCGGATCACCGGTCGCATCGAGCGTGGCTTCCTGCTGCTCGTCGGCTTCACGCACGCCGACACCGCGGACGCGGTCGCCTGGATGGCGGACAAGGTCGTCGGCCTCCGGCTTTTTGCCGACGCCGAGGACAAGATGAACCTCGCCCTGGGCGACGTGGGGGGCGGACTGCTCGTCGTCTCGCAGTTCACCCTGTACGGCGACGCGGTGAAGGGACGCCGCCCCAGCTTCATCGATGCCGCGCGCCCCGAGACGGCGATCCCGCTCTACGAGCGCTTCGTCGCGCTGCTGCGCGAGCGGGTGCCGGGCGTCGAGACCGGCGAGTTCGGCGCGATGATGGACGTCGAGCTGGTGAACGACGGGCCAGTCACGCTCATTCTGGAACGCTGACCAACGCGGAATACAGCGGTTGGCGGTACGCGTCGGGCAGGGACCCGTGTGAAGTACGAGGGCCTGACACGCAGGCGCGTGTCAGGCCCTCGCGATCACGTAGGGCGCATGTTCGGAATGACAACCGCTTCGCGCCGAAGAGATCAGACGCAGCCCGTGAAACTCAGGCGAATCACGCCCCATTGTGTGGTCGTCGGATCGTAATACTGGATCAGCTGATTGCCCTGCGTTGACAGGATGAACTTGGACCCAGCGGGCTCCCAGAAATCCGACCAACCCACATTGGCATAGTTGCGGCGCACTTCGACCTGCACCTGGCCGCCGCAGTTGACGGCCTGGCCTACGTCAACCGACGATACTTCGCCGAGGGCGAATGAGTCGCCATGCCAACGCTGCTCCTTGGTTGTCCCGACCTGGTTGCCATTACGATCCTTGAAGTTGAACTCGAGGGCGTAGTAGTCATGCGTCGGCGGCCCCGATCTATCCGCGAACGCGGTCAGATACGTCGTCGGCGGCAAACCGCCTCCTCCACCGCCCACATCGCACACGATCTCTCCGGGGCAGGGATCTATCGACCTGGCCACTGCGCCAGGCTGCATCCGCGACTGCGTCGAGCTGACCGCACCGTTCGCGTCCGGCCCACTCGGCGTCACGACACTGTCCGTGCATGCTGCCATGATCACCGCCGCCACGGCGAACGTCGTGGCCCCTGCCAACCGGCGAAGCTTCGTCTGCATCCTCCACTCTCCTTGAGTGTGTGCAAGTGGGCGCACCAGACCATCGGTCAGCGGCGTCGCGCCGATGCGGAACTGGATGCCCCTCGCGCTCGCGAGGTTGAACTTCGAGGTCGGCTGCGGCAATACGAAGTGTTAAGAAGCCCTCACACTCTGGCGTGCAACGCCGACGTGCCACTCGTGAAGGCTCGCTCGGTACGAGTGGGGTCAGAGCGCTCGTGTTGCCCGAAGTCGGAGCGGCCTGCGACCTCGGTTGCCGGTACTCTTCACAACTCGTAAGATGTCGTTGCCGAAGGAGCGCGTGCGATGCGGCTGCGCGGCAGGTTGGAGTCTGTCCTGATCAGGTCGTGCGTGGACTGTCTTCACTTGACGATCAACGTCGCTGTCGTGACGAACTGTCCGGAGCGACGTCGAGAGCTCGACACGTGGCTGCAAGACCCCTCGGTCGTGCTGGTCTGGCACCGGTCACTCGATCAGTTGCGAGTGGCGCGCCGTCCTGCCGTCGTCGTGCTCGAGCGCGCGATGCTGCGGAACGCCGAGCGCGAGCTGCTCAGACTTCGACACTGCTGGCCCACGGTGGAGATCGCGGTCGTGGGTGCGTCGGGAGAGAGGGACATCGCAGCCCTCCTGGATGCGGGTGCGGATGACGCGATGTTGGCGACCTCGCCTGCCTGCGTCTCCCGGCTCCGTGCGCTCGCGCGTCGCTCGCGAACGCAGGCGAGGATCGCGGAGCTCGTCGTCGGCGGCCTTCGTCTCGATCGCGAGCGTCAACGCGCGTATTGCGACGGACAGCCTCTCGCGTTGACGCAGACGGAATGGGCGATTCTCGCGTGCCTCGTGGCGCGTCAGCCGCAGACCGTCACCGTCGAGACGATCAACGCCACCGTGTGGGACGGCGCGCTCGATGATCAGCGTCGGCGCCTGATCCGCGTGTTCGTGAGCAGTCTGCGCGACAAGCTGGCCGCGAGTACGCAGATCGAGATCGTCACCCGTCGCGGAGAGGGGTACGCGATCGGAGAGCGACACGCCTGACCGCTCGTTGTGCGATCCGTGGCGCGGCCGATAGCTTGTCTTGGTGCACGTCGACTCCCACCGCAGACTCTGATGTCGATCCTCGGCTCCCCACTCGCCCGGCTCGTGCGACGGGTCGGGCGCGGCGTGCCGCCCATCCGGTCGGAAACGTTCGCCGCCCCGGACCGAGCCCTCTACGCCCCGCCCACCTGCGCGGTGCGCCTCGCGTTCCCCGGGCAGCCGGCGCGCACGGACGGGCCTGCAGCGCGGCTCGTCTCGGCGCTCTGCACCGCGGAGCTGCTCGAGAGCGACGCGTTCCGGTTCTGGATCGCCAGCCTCGAGGAGGAGTGGCACTACCATCGGAAGCTCTGGGAGTGGGCCTACATCTGCCAGGTCCTCTACGAGCGCGGCCTGCTGCGCGAGGGCAGGCGCGGCCTCGCCTTCGCCGTCGGACGCGAATCGCTCCCCGCGCTGTTCGCGCGCTACGGCTGCACCATCGTCGCGACCGATCTCGCGGCCGATGATCCTCGCGCGACCGGCTGGGCCACGAGCGGCGAGTGGGCGCGCACGCTGGCGGAGCTCAACCGGCTCGGCCTGTGCCCGGAGGCGCTCTTCCGCGAGCGCGTCAGCTTCCGCCCGGTGGACATGAACCACATCCCGGCCGATCTCCGGGACTTCGACTTCTCGTGGTCCTCCTGCTCGTTCGAGCACTGCGGCTCGCTCGAGCTGGGCGCGCAGTTCCTGCTCAATCAGATGGACTGCCTCCGCCCGGGCGGCGTCGCCGTGCACACGACGGAGTTCAATCTCACGTCGAACACGCGCACCGTGCGCACGGGCCGCACGGTCATCTACCGGCGCAGCGACATCGAGGACATCGTGCGGCGGCTGCGCGGGCTCGGGCACGCGGTCGAGCTCCTCGATCTCACGGTGGGGACGCACCCGCTCGACTGGTTCGTCGACGAGCGGCCCTACTCCGTCGATCGCCATCTGCGCAAGCGGCAGGGCCGGTACGCCACGACATCCATCGGCCTGATCATCACCAGGTCCTCGTCGACACCGTGACGGACCTCCGCGTCATCCTCGCGTCGCAGTCGCCTCGGCGGCGCGACCTGCTCTCCCTCGTCGGCATCCCGCACGATGTCCGGCCAGCCGACATTGACGAGACCTATCTCGCCGGTGAGAAGCCGCCCGCGCACGCCGAGCGGCTCGCGCGCGGCAAATGCGCCGTCATCGCCGAACGGGAGCCGGGCGCGCTCGTCATCGGCAGCGACACGATCGTCGTCGTCGACGGCGACGTGCTCGGCAAGCCGACGAACGAGGGCGACGCCGCCCACATGCTCCGCCGGCTTTCCGGGCGCTCGCACATCGTCGTCACCGCGGTCGCTGTCGCCTGGCGCGGCGAGACGCGCTCGGCGGTGGAGGAGGTGAACGTCACCTTCCACTCGCTCAGCGACGACGACATCGCCGCCTACATCGCGACGCGCGAGCCGATGGACAAGGCGGGCGCGTACGGGATCCAGGGCTACGGCGCGACGATCGTCGAGCGCGTCGACGGCGACTACTTCGCCGTCATGGGACTGCCCCTGCAGCTCCTCGTGCGCGTGCTGCGCGAGCTCGGGATCCGTTACGCGTTCGGGCCGCTCACGGCGGACGCGTAGGTCGTCCGCCACCGCTCGACGCGGTCGAGCACGTCGCGCACGCTGATGCGCGCCATGCGGCCCGGCCGGTTCTCCATCGAGAGGGGATAGTCCTCACCCGGATCGCCGTACGCGTCGATCAGGAGATCGTGGAACCGCCGGTACGGCCCGACGCGCTTCGGGTTGGTGTAGCCCATCAGCGAGACTACCGGCTTGTTCAGCGCGACGGTCATGTGCAGCGGCCCCGTGTCGGGGGAGAGCACGAGCGCGGCGCCGTCCAGGATGCCGACGAGCTTGCGCAATCCGCTGCCGAGCGCGGACGCGACTGGCGTCCGCGCTTTCGACAGGATCTCTGCCTCGGCCGCGAGCTCACGCGGCGATCGGCCGCCAACGAGCACGGGCTGGAGCCCGAAGTCGCTCCACAGCGCGTCGCTCACCTCCGCCCACCGCTCCGGCAGCCAGTCCTTCTCCGGCTTGCTGGTCGCCACGACGATCGGGGCGATCGGACGATCGTACTTCGCGAGCAGCTCCTGCTGCCACGCGCGCTCCTCGGGCCAGGGGCCGAGGTCCCACACCGGCTCGCCGTAGGGGACGCCGACCGCGTCGAGGAACTCGAAGTACTGGTCCTGCACGTGCTGCCCCGCCCGCGCCGGCAGGCGATGCGTCGTGAACAGCCAGTTCAGGTCGCGCGCTCGCGCGCGGTCGAAGCCGAGCTTCACCGGCGCGTGCGTGAACGACGTGACGATCCCCGCCTTGAAGTACACCTGGAGCGCGAGCACGACGTCGAACGGGCGATGCGCCAGCGCCCGCCGCACCGCCGGATAGGCGCGCCACCCGCGCGCCCGGTCGAACTCGATGATCTCGTCGACGGCGCGATGCCCGCGCACGAGCGTCGCCGCGCCGGGCTGCAGCACCCAGGTCACGCGCGCGTCCGGGCGGTGCGCCTTGAGCGCGGTGAGGAGCGGCAGCACGTGCACTGCGTCGCCCACGGCGCTCATCATCACGATCCCGATGCGCGGCGCACGAGCGGGCAGCGGCACGACGATTCCGCTCTGCGTCATGCCGGCTTGCGGTAGGCCACCAGGGTCGTCCCCTCGATCCGCACGAGCGGGATGCGCTGCGCGAGCTCGTTCAGCGCGCGGAACACGCCGCTCGCGTGGCGTGGGCCTGCGTAGTCGTGCCAGAGCACCAGCCCCCCCGGCGCGACGAGCTCCAGCGCCTTCGCGCTGTCGCTCACGACGTACGAGTAGGCGTGCGAGCCGTCGACGAACACGAGGTCGCACTGGCCCGCCCACGGCGACACGTCGAGCGCCTTGCTGTCGGCGAAGAGCTGCTCGACCTTGTGCGCCACCGCCGTGCCGGTGTACAGGAAGTCGGTGTGCGACGACTCGCGCAGCGCGAAGCGCACGTCGGTCGGGTCGTCGGTCGACTCCGTGGTGTAGTCCCCGAGGTGGTCGGGCGCGAGGGTCACCGTCACCACCTTGGCGTCCGGCGGAGAATTGCGCGCCCACAGATACGCCGTCTTCCCGGTGCACGTCCCCATCTCGAACATCCGCCGCGCACGGCGCGCCAGCACGGCGAGGATCCACGCTTCGGCGTCCGACGTCCCGCCGTCCACGACGTACGGTCCACGCCCGATGAACGCGACCTCCGTCTCGATGGTCGGGCCGAGCGGCCCCGGCTCGAGCACGGGGTCCACCGCGCCCGGCGGCACGCGCCGGATCGGCCATTCGCCGAAGATGCCGCGCTGCTTGCGCGCCGCGCGCAGCCTGAGCTGCTGCACGCTCAGCACGATCGTCGCCGCGAGCAGCACGGTCAGCGCGGCAATGGCGAGTATCGTCGTCACGTCGTCGTTCCGGTGTGCGCGATCGTGATCGCGTCGTCGAACGCCGCCAGCGTCGCGCGCGCCGTGTCGTCCCAGGAGAAGCAGCGGCTCTGCGCGAGGGACGCCGCACGGAGCGCGGCGTGGTGCGCATCGTCGTCGAGCACGCGGCGAATCTCCGTCGCGAGTGCGGCGTCGTCGTCTTGCGCCACGTACACGGCCGCCGTCCCGCCGACCTCGGGGAGCGACGACGCCCGCGCCGCGATCACCGGCGTGCCGAGCTGCATCGCCTCGAGCGGCGGCAGCCCGAAGCCCTCGTAGCTCGACGGCGCGATCAGCGCGTGGGCGCAGCGATAGAGGCTCACGAGGTCGTCGTCGCTCACGAAGCCGAGCGTGCGCTGCCACGCCGGATCGGCGACCGCGGACCGGCGCGGGCCGGCGAGCACCAGGGTCGCATCGGGGTTCGTCGCGACGACGCGCGGCATCGCCCGCTCGAGCAGCCCGAGATTCTTGCGGCGGTCCGCCGCCCCCACGGCGAGCACGTACGGCGACCGGACGCCGAGCCGCGCCAGCGCCTCCGCGTCGCGCTCCGCCGCGGGCACGACGAGATCGTCCGCCGCGAGCAGCGTCACGCGCATCCGCGAGGTCGGGAACCCCAGCACGCGATGTGTCTCGTCGCGGGTGAACTGCGAGATCGCGATGAGCAGCGTGGCGCGCTTCGCCGTGAAGCGATAGCGCCGCCGCCACCGCAGGTTCTTGAGCAGCTTTCGCCGGCGCGGATCGGGGAGCACGAGCGGGGCGACATCCTGGATCGTCGCGACGACGGTGCCACGCCGCGGGGCGGGGAGCGCCACGTTCCACGGATACCAGAACAGATCGGCCCTGCAGCGGTCGAGTCGCCAGCGCGGATGGAAGCTCACGCGGTCGAGCGGTGCGCCGAGCGCCGCCAGCCGCGTGGCGATCTCCGCTTCGTCGCGCGAGCGTCGGATGAGGAGCACGAGGCGGAGATGCTCGCGCTGCCGCAGCAGCCGGGGCAGGAGGGCCCACACCTCCCGCCCGATCCCTCGGCGCTCCCGCGCCAGACGCGACGCCTCGACGGCGACGACGAACGGTGCGCTCATGCGGCGAGCAGTGGGGCGAGCTCGCGCTCGTCGTACGTCGCGCCACGCTCGTCGCGCCACTTGCGCGCGGAGCGCCGCAGCCGCCGCACGTTCGCGGTGTGCAGGCGGTCGTCTCCCGCGCGTCCGAGCTCCACGCGGTCCACGTCCAGCACGTAGGCGACGAGTCCACCGCCACTCGGCGCGAGCAGCACGTTCTTCACGTTGAGATCGTGGTGACGCACGCCGGCCGCGTGCATCAGGGCGAGCAGTGCGCGCGTCGCCGCCCACGCCGCGTCGCGCTCCGCCACAGATACCGCAGGGGACATGTACTCCGATAAGTCGCGCGCGCTCTCGATCTCGCGCGTCACCACGTCCGCGCGGCGGAAGGCGACGCCGGCCCGCTCGACGCCATACATCAGCACGGGCGGCGTCGGCACGCCGAGCGCCGTGAGGCGCATCGCCGTGCGCAGCTCGTACGGCGCGCGCGTCGGCGGGAGGAAGAGGTCCCGCGTCACCGGCGCGAACAGTCCGCCGTGCCGGTTGTGCCGCACCACGGCCCGCGTGCCGCTCGCCGGGAGTGCGATCGCGTACGCGACGCCGCGCCCCTCGAGCGGTCGCGCATCGCCGGCCTGCGCCGCCGCCTCGTACAGCGAGCCGGCCGCGAGCATCGCGCGCGCGTCGTCCGCGTACGCCGCCAGCGCGACGGCGGTACGACGGCCGGCCGCGATGCGGACGCAGCCGGCGGGCACGCCCTCCATCAGAGGTTGACGCAGTACACGGGCAGCGCCTGGCTCTTCCCCTTGAGCTCTACCGGCGGGCACTCGCCGAGCGGCGGCGGCGTCTTGAGCGCGTGGCGCATCTCCTCCGTGATGAGGATCTGCCCCGACTCCGCCGCGGCGCAGAGGCGGTACGCCGTGTTGACGACGTCGCCGATCACGGTGAACTCGAGCCGCTTCTCCGAGCCGATGTTCCCCGCGAACGCCTCGCCGTAGTTCAGCCCGATCCCGATCGCGAGCTGCGGACGCTTCGCCGCCTTCCAGCGCCGGTTGAGGACATCCATCGCGCGCATCATGTCGATCGCCGCGTGCATCGCGTGGTCCGCGTCGTCGCTCGTGCCGAGCGGCGCACCCCACTGCGCCATCACGGCGTCGCCCATGAACTTGTCCAGGGTCCCGCCGTGTCGGAACACGCACTCGACCATCTCGGTGAAGTATTCGGTGAGGAGGCTCGCCATCTCGTCGGCCTCCATCGTCTCGGAGAGCGCGGTGAAGCCGCGGATGTCGCTGAACAGCACGGCGATCGGCCGCTTGTCCCCACCGAGCCGGATGACGTCGGGCGTGCTCGCGATCCGCTCCGCGAGCTGCGGCGCGAAATAGCGCTCGAAGTTGTTCCGCGCCAGCGTCTCGCGCCGGATCCGCTCGGCGAACTCCGAGTTCTCGATCGCCACCGCCGCGATGCCGGCGAACGCGACGAGGAACTCCAGGTCCTCGTCGGTGAACCGGTGCGTCGCGCTCGGCGTGTCGACGTACAGCACGCCCAGCACGCGCTCCTCGCTCCCGATGAGCGGCGCGCAGATCGCCGACCGCACCTGCTGCATCTGGATCGAGTCGCCGTCGAAGCGCGTGTCCTGCACCGCGTCGTCGGTGAGGAGCGCGACCTTCTCCTCCACCGCGCGCCGCGAGATCGACTGCGGCACGGCGCGCGATGCGACGCCGCCGCGCCGGTCCCGCGAGATCTTCGGCACGAGCTCGCCATGCTCGTCGAGGAGCAGGATCGCCACGCGGTCCACGTCGAGCGTCTGGTACGCGTACGCCGCGACCTTCGTGAGGAGCGCGTCGACGTCGACGGCGCGCGTCAGCCCCTTCGACACCTCGAGCAGCGTGGCGAGCTTCCGTTGGCTCTGATCCGTCGCCGGCGCGCTGAGCGGGGAGAGGATCGAGCGCGAGATCCCGCCCGGCTGCGTGTTCGGCGCGTTGAGGGCGGTGAGGCCGGACCGCGTGTCCCGGATCCGCATCTCGCGCACGATCTTGGGGCCGAGGGCGTTGGCCGAGACCGTCGCCACCGACGCGGGAGGGGTCGAGGGCACGTAGGTCGCCAGCCGGAACGCCACCTTCCCGAACGCGACGAGGTCGTCCACCTCGAGCGTCGCCGCCGCCACCTTGCGTCCGTTCACGAACGTGCCGTTGCTCGACCCCAGATCGCGCAGGGTGACCTGCTCGTCGTCGACGAGCAGCTCCGCGTGGCGCCGCGAGATGGTGGGGTCCGGCACCGACAGGTCGCAGGTGGGCGCGCGCCCCACGATCAGCGGGGCGTGCATCTTCAGGTCGAACGACTGGGTCCCGTCGGGGCTGATGAGACGATAGGCCATCGAGTGGAATATGGGCCTGCGGAACGCCTCATGGGAGCGGTTGTCGGTGATCGGTGAACAGTGCGCAGTGAACCGTCGGCCCCGGGAAGCTCCTGCGTCCCGAGGCCGACGGTTCACCATTCACTATTCACCGTTCACGGCGCGCCCGAGCGCCCGCGCGCCCGCCTCCCGCACCCGCCCGATCGCCGTCAACATCGCCCGCATCTTGCTCTCCGTCTCCGCCCATTCCATCTCGGGCACCGAGTCCAGCACGATCCCCGCCGCGGCCTGCACGTTCGCCACGCCCTCGGCGATCACGCACGTCCGGATCGTGATCGCGAGGTCCATGCGGGCGCCGCCAGCGCCGATGTAGCCGACGGCGCCCCCGTACGCCCCGCGGCGCTCCGGCTCCAGCTCGTCGATGATCTCCATCGCCCGCACCTTCGGCGCCCCCGTGAGCGTGCCGGCGGGGAAGGCGGCGCGGAACGCGTCCAGGGCGTCGAGCCCCTCGCGGAGCTGGCCGTCCACCTGGCTCACGAGGTGGAATACGTGCGAGTACTTCTCGACGACCTTGTAGTCGCTCACCTCGACGCTGCCGTACCGCGCCACGCGCCCGATGTCGTTCCGGCCAAGATCGACGAGCATGACGTGCTCGGCGAGCTCCTTCTCGTCCCCCGTGAGCTCGGCGACGAGCTCCGCGTCCTGCTCCAGCGTCGCCCCGCGCGGCCGCGTGCCGGCGATCGGACGCACCGTCGCGCGGCCGCCGCTCACGCGGAGCAGCAGCTCCGGCGAGCTCCCCACCAGCTCCACGCCGTCGAGCACGAGATGGTACATGTACGGCGACGGGTTGAGCGCCCGCAGCGCGCGATAGAGCGACTCGCTCGGGAAGTCGTGCGGCACCGAGATGCGTCGGCCGAGCTGCACCTGGAAGGCGTCCCCCGCCAGGATGTACTCGCGAATCCGCTGCACGTTCTCGAGATACCGCTCGCGCGTCGTGTTCGACGTGCCCACCGCCGGCTTCGCATCCATCCGCAGATCGAGCGGCGGCAGCGTCGCCGGCGTCCGCAGCTTCGCGATCGTGCGCTCCACCTCCGCCAGCGCGCGATCGTACTCCGCGCGCAGCGTCCCCTCGCTCGTGTCGTCGTCGAGCTGCGCGCCCACGACGACCCGCGCCTGCGACTTCAGGTTGTCGATGATCACCAGCGCGTCCGTGAACACGAACAACGCATCGGGCAGCGGGATCGCTTTCTTCGGCGGTGACGGCAGTCGCTCGATGAGCCGCACGACGTCGTAGGCGAAGAAGCCGACGGCCCCCGTCCAGAACGTGCCGAGCTCGCGCACGTCCAGCGGCGTGCGTGCGCGGATCAGCGTGTCGAGGTCGTCGAGCGGATCGGCCGGCCGCCGTGCATTGTGCCATCCACGCTCGGGCGTCCAGTCATGCACTTCGCCGTCCAGCAGCCGCCACGCCGCGCGCGGCGCGCTCCCCAGGTAGGTGTAGCGCGACCAGGTCTCGCTTCCCGCCGGCGCCGACTCGAGCAGGAAGGCGAACGGGCCCTCCCGTAGCTTGGCGAACGCCGTCACCGGCGTGTCGGTGTCGAGCAGGCAGTCGCGCCACACCGGCACGACCGACCGCGCTCGCGCGAGGCGGCGGAAATCCTCGAAGCTCATGACGTGCGCGCTCGCTTGTCCGGCATGCACACGCCGGCGACCTTTCGTGAATGCATCGCTTGCTCGTCGCGGCGCTCGCCGCGTGCAGTGGGGTTGTCGCGCTCGCGCCGCGCACGGCGGACGCTCAGCAGTGGAACGACTCGCGCACCCTCGCCCTCGTGCAACGGGCCACGGCGCGGCGCGCCCAGCAGCTCGCCGACACCGGCCTCAGGGACTACAAGGCCGTCGCGCACGGCTACGTCACCTTCCTGGCTCAGGTCGGCGAAGGACTCGCCGAGCCGCCCAAGGTGGTGAAAGCCGACGAGCTCGTGAACGAAGTCTATTGGCGCGCGCCCAACCTCAGCAAGCAGGTCATCCTCGGCCGACGCGACACGCTGCTGCTGCCGACCGACATTGCGTACCACCGCGATCACCTCGGCATCGTCCAGAACAACTTCCCCGCCATCATCCGCCTCGGCGAGGGCGACGAGGTGCGCGACGTCCCGCACCCGCTCTCGCCGGCCGGCCTCGCGGCGTACGACTTCGCCATCACCGATTCGCTGGCGCTGAACCTCCCGGGCCGCACCCTCACGACCTACGAGGTCAAGGTCCGCCCGAAGAACGATCGGCTCCCGCGCATCATCGGCGCGATGTACATCGAGCGCGACGACGCGCAGGTCGTCCGGATGGCGTTCAACTTCACGCGCGCGGCGTTCATCGACAACGCGCTCGAAGACCTGTTTGTGGTCATCGAGAACAGTCTCGTGAACTCGCGCTTCTGGCTCCCGCGCCAGCAGGAGATCGAGATCCGGCGCGGCGGCACGTGGCTCGATTATCCGGTGCGCGGGATCATCCGCGGTCGCTGGGTCATCGGCGATTATCAGATCAACACCGGCTTCTCTCCCGCCATCTTTGGTGGTGCAGAGATTGTGTTTGCACCAAAGGCGGTGCAGGACACTTTCCACTTCGGGGGGCGCATCCTCGATTCGCTGCCGCCGGACGTGCGCGCCGTCACCAACGCCGACATCAAGCGCGTGCAGGAGGAAGCGCGTGCCCTCGTCCGCGCGCAGGCCCTGCGCCGTCCGCAGGCGCTCACCCTCGCCGCCGTCGGTGTCTCGGACTTCGTCCGCTTCGACCGCGCCGAGGGATTCGCCTTCGGGGCGGGCGTCGCGTCGCGCTT
>Ga0070683_100002512_pt1 | contig 14615 bp, 15 predicted proteins | sample KBSC713LmetaG_FD_64662 | JGI IMG/M metagenome (GOLD analysis project Ga0070683, IMG submission 64662) | Corn rhizosphere microbial communities from Kellogg Biological Station, Michigan, USA - KBS C7.1-3L metaG | ecosystem: Host-associated > Plants > Roots > Rhizosphere ...
CACAAGGGAGCGTGATCGGCGAGCCGCCCGGTCGATGAGCTCCGGCGTGAGCTCGGCCTGGGTGGCGGAGCTGACCCGGTCGGCCAGTTCGTGGGCCTCGTCGATGACGAGCAGCCGGTGCGGCGGGATGATGTGCCGGTCGGCCAGCATGTCGACGGCCAACAGGCTGTGGTTGGTGACCACGATGTCGGCCTCCCGGGCCCGCACGCGCGACGCCTCGGCGAAGCAGTCGGGCCCGAACGGGCAGCGGGCGGCGCCCACGCACTCGCGGGCCGGCATGGAGACTTGCCGCCAGGCCGACTCGTCGACGCCCGGGTCGAGCTCGTCGCGGTCGCCGGTCTCGGTTTCCGTGGCCCACTCCCGCAGCCGCTGGACCTGCTTGCCGAGGCGGCCGGCCTCACCCAGCCAGCGGACCGGCTGGCCGCCCCCGCCGGCGTCGAACAGCGCGTCGGGCTCCTCGGCCGTCGAGCCTTCGATCCGGGCCAGGCAGAGATAGTGGTGCCGGCCCTTGAGCACGGCGAACTTGGGTCGCTTCCCGAGCAGCGGCTCGACCGCGTCGGCCAGCCGCGGCAGGTCGTGGTCGACGAGCTGGGACTGCAGCGCGAGCGTCGCGGTCGACACCACGACCGGGCCGTCGACCATGAGCGCCGGCACCAGATAGGCCAGGGACTTGCCGGTGCCGGTGCCGGCCTGCACGAGCAGGTGCCGGTCCTCGCGCGCGGCGGCGGCGACCGCCTCGGCCATCTGCTGCTGCCCGGGCCGCTCGACGCCGCCGGGGACCGCACCGACCGCGGCGGCCAACAGCTCACCGACGGTCGGCAGCCCGCGCGGCGAGCGGGGGCGAGGGGAGGGCACGTCGACCGCGGAGGCTGTCACGTCCTCGCACGCTACCCGCTACCTCCGACAGGAATTGGGTTGTCCACAGGCGCGTCACCTAGGGTCGACCGCATGGGACTGGTGAACGTGGTGTTCCGCAAGTACGACGGGAGCTTGCACTGGAACTTCCTGGCCAGTCGGCTGGGGGAGGATGAGCACGGGGTGTGGCTGGGCGCCCCGGCCGGCACCGAACTGCGCCGCGGCGCCGCGGTGATCGAGCTGGCCGAGTGGGACCACGTCGTGCTGGTGCCCCGCGGCGCCTGGTGGGCGGCCGCCTTCAACGCCCCGCCCAAGCGCACCGAGATCTACTGCGACATCTCGACCGTGCCGCAGTGGCCCAGCGCCGACGAGGTCACGATGATCGATCTTGATTTGGATGTCCTGCGGCGCCGCAACGGACTGGTCGAACTCGTCGACGAGGACGAGTTCGCCGAGCACCAGGTGCGCTTCGCCTACCCGCCGGACGTGATCAGCCAGGCCCGCGCGTCCGCCGACTGGGTGCTCGCCGCCGTCACCGAGCGCCGGGAGCCGTTCGGCTCCGCTTACCGGCACTGGCTCCAGCTGGTCAGCGCCGCTTGAGCCGCTCGATCCGGGTCAGCTTCTCCGGGTTGACCTGGTTGTAGATGCCTGTGATCAGGCCGTCCTCGTTGATCGACAAGGTCGACACGCCGATCTCGGCGAGCTCGGAGTCGGCCTCGAACTGGAGGCCGAGGTCGCCGTTGACCAGCACCGGCTCCAGGACGGCGCCCTCCTTCTCGGCCAGCCGGAACAGGCCGAGGATGAACCGGGCGACCTGGAGCCGACCGGTGATCGGCCGCCGGGCAGCCGAGCCGATCCCGCCACCGTCGCCGATCGCGACGACGTCCGGCGCCAGCAGCTTGATCAGCGCGTCGATGTCGCCACCGGCCGCAGCGGCCAGGAACGCGTCCTGCACCTTGCGCTGCAGCGTGAGGTCGGTCGTGTGCCGGCGCTCGCCGGCCTGCACCGCACGGCGGGCCCGGGAAGCGAGCTGGCGCGCGTTTTCGACAGTGGTGTCCAGGAGGCCGGCCACCTCGTCGAACGGGATCGCGAAGACGTCGTGCAGCACGAAGGCAACCCGCTGCTCGGGCGTGAGCGCCTCCAGTACCAGTAAAAGCGCAACGCTCACGCGGTCGGTCTGGATCGCCCGCTCGGCCGGATCGTCCGGTGCCGGCAGCCGGTCGACGTATGGCTCCGGCAGCCAGGGACCGACGTAGGCCTCACGACGCACGCGGGCCGAGCGCAGCACATCGAGGCAGATCCGTCCGGTCACCGTGGTCAACCAGGCGCGTAGGTCGTCGATCTTGGACTGGTCCACGCTCGCGTAGCGCAGGTAGGCCTCCTGCACCGCGTCTTCCGCCTCGGCCCGGCTCCCGAGCATGCGGTAGGCCACCCCCATGAGGTGGTCCCGATGTTCGGCGAACGCGTCGGCCACAGATCCAGTATGACCCACGAACTATCTACGTGTTTTGTACTATTCGTCCCATGACCAGCAGTGCGGCGACGCTCGCGAGCGGCCTGCTCGGCCTCGCCGCGGTCGGCGGGGTGGCAGCCGTCGGGGCGACCGTGGCGCGGCGCCACCGTCCGTACCTTCCTTGTGGCATCGCCGTCGACGCCACCGCTGACCCGCTGACCGGGACACTGCGACAAGGGTTGGCCGGGCTCGAGGTTTCCGTGCGCATCGACACGGAGTGGCAGCTGCGGCTCGCCGAGGGGTCGCTCGAGCACCTCGTGTTCGCGCCGCTCGCCCGCCGGGTGACCGAGGCACCGAACGGCCGGGTGTACGGCGGCTGGAGCGAGCCGTTCCTGCTCCTGCTCCGGCTCGACGGGGCGGGGGCCGGGGTGGCGACGCTCGTGGCGCTGGAGGCGCTGGTCGCCAGGTACGAGTCGCTGTTCACGCGGTATGTGGACGAGCGGTTGACGCCGGGGCCGGTCACGCTGCTGGTGACCGGTCCGGGCTGGCCGCCGGTCGACTCGGCGTCGATCTTTGTCGAGGGGCATGTCGACGCGCCTTGCGGGCCGCCGAGCCTGGTCCCGCTCGTGTACGAGTCGCTGACCCGCCGGCTGGGCTGGGATCCGCGCGAGCCGTGGCGGGAGTTGCCGGCCGAAGCGCGGCACATCGTGCGGGCACTCGTCCGGCAGGCGCATGAGGAGGGTCGTCGGCTGCGCTTCGTGGACGTTCCCGAAAAGCCCGCCGGGGTACGCCGTGCGCTCTGGCGGGAACTGCGCGCGGCCGGGGTCGACTACCACTCGAGCCGGCACGTGGCGGCGCTCGCGCGGTTCCTCCGTGGCGGGTTCGGGCGGCCTCGAGGCGACCGCCGCCATGCCGCGCCGCGCTCACGGTATGCCACTACATGAACATCAGGTAAACAACAGGTGAACCGTATCTTGATCGGGATAGGTGCCTGACCTTTGCCGGGTAGTTGGCCATAGCATCTCCGCAACGTTCGTTTTGACAAAGGTTCGTTTGACAAGCCGAGGTCGCCCGTGCGGTTCAAGTTGCGTCCCAGTGACGATTCGTTCTACGAGTTCTTCAGCCGCGCGGCGCAGAACCTCGTCACCGCTACCGAACTGCTGTCCGAACTGGCCGTCCCGGGCGTCGACGTGCAGTCGGTGAGCGAGCGGCTGGTGGACATCGAGCACGACAGCGACGCGATCACGCACGAGCTCTACAAGAAGATCAACTCGACGTTCATCACCCCGTTCGACCGCGAGGACATCTACCGGCTCGGCTCGCTCCTCGACGACGTCATGGACCATCTGGAGGCGGTCGGCAGCCTGCTGTACCTGTACGGGCTGACCTCCCTCCCGGCGCTGCCCCGCGAGATGCATGAGCTGGTCAAGGTGCTCGACCAGCAGGCCCGGCTGACCGCCGAATCACTGCCCCGGCTCAAGGCGATGAAGGACCTCGAGGAGTACTGGGTCGAGTGCAACCGGCTGGAGAACGAGGGTGACCGGGCCTACCGGATGCTGTTGGTGCGGTTGTTCTCGGGCGAATACGACGCGTTGACCGTCTTGAAGATGAAGGAGGTCGCCGACGAGCTCGAGGCGGCCTGTGACGCCTTTGAGCACGTCGCCAATACGGTCGAGACCATCGCCGTGAAAGAGTCGTGAGTGCCGAGCTGATCGCCGTGGTCGCGGTTATCGTGGCCGCGCTGGCGTTCGACTACACAAACGGCTTCCACGACGCGGCCAACGCGATCGCGACGTCGGTGTCGACCCGGGCCCTCACCCCGCGGATCGCGCTGCTCATGGCCGCCGTCGGCAACTTCGTCGGCGCCCACCTCGGCGGCAATGTGGCCACCACGGTCGGCAGCGGCCTGGTCGACCTGCCGACCGGGCTGGCCAGCCTCGGCGTGGTGCTGGCCGCGGTCCTCGGCGCGATCGCCTGGAACTTGATCACCTGGTACTTCGGGATTCCGTCCTCTTCGTCGCACGCGCTCTTCGGCGGGCTGGTCGGCGCGACCCTGGCCGCCGTCCTCTTCGGCATCGGCGGCAAGGTCCAGTGGGGCGGGATCGTCGAGAAGGTCATCGTGCCGATGGTCGCCTCGCCGATCGTCGGCTTCGTCTTCGGCGCGCTGGTCATGCTCGCGATCATGTGGATCTTCCGGCGCGGCAACCCGGGCCGGCTCAACCGCGGCTTCCGGCTTGCGCAGAGCGTCTCGGCGGCCGCCATGTCGGTGGGCCACGGTATGCAGGACGCCGCCAAGACGATGGGGATCGTGGTGCTGGCGCTCTATACGGGCGGCTTTCAGTCCAGCAAGACGCACATCCCGGAGTGGGTCTTCTGGGCATCGGCGGCGGTGCTCGGGCTCGGCACGTATTCGGGTGGCTGGCGGGTGATCCGTACGCTCGGGCGGCGCGTGATCCACCTCGACCCGCCAGCCGGCTTCGCCGCCGAGGCGGTGGCCAGTGCGGTGCTGTTCGCGACGTCGCGGCTGGGCCTGCCGATCTCGACGACGCACACGATCACGTCGGCCATCATGGGCGTCGGCGCGACGAAGAAGCTGTCGGCGGTGCGCTGGGGAGTGGCCGGCAATATCGTGGTGGCCTGGATCTTGACCTTTCCGGCGGCGGCGGCGATAGCGACGCTGGCCTACATCCTGATACGCCCCTTCTTCAGCTGACCCGACCGGCTAGTAAACAACGCCGATCTTGGACCTGACCGCATCCAGCGTGCGCATCACGGCCAGCGTCTCGACGTGGGGGATGAGCGGGCTCTCGAGCAGTCCCTCGCCCACGCACCGCTGGACCTCGGCCGCCTCGAAGTGATAGCCCTTGCCCGCGAACGGCTGGCCGACCTCCTCGGCATCCTCGCCGTGCCAGAGCGTGAAGCCCTGCGGATTGAAGAAGCCCCGCCCGAACTCGATCCGCCCCAGCGTCCCGGTGATCGTGGCGGTCCGCGGGGTATCGCCGGTCAGCGAGCAGGCCAGCATGGCTAGCGCCCCGGATTCGTAGCCGAACACCATCCCGGTGTTGTCGTCGACGCCACCCTCGGTGAGGCCGGCCCACGCCTGGATCCACTGCGGTACGCCGAGGAACAGGTGCGCGAACGTCACCGGGTAGATGCCGAGATCCAGCAGTGCGCCGCCGCCGAGCGCCTTGGTCACCAGCCGGTGCGGCTCGGTGAACGGGCCCTGCAGTCCGAAGTCGGCCTGCACGGTGGTGACGTCGCCGATCGCGCCGTCGGCGATCATGCCGGCCGCCCGGCGGATCGCCGGGATGCAGCGCATCCACATCGCTTCCATGAAGAAGACGTCGTTGCCGCGGGCCGTCTCGATCAGCTTTTCCGCGTGGTCCGCGTCGAGTGTGACCGGCTTCTCAGTGAGCGTCGCCTTGCCCGCGGTGAGGCTCAGCATCGAGGCCTCGAAGTGGGCCTGGTGCGGCGTGGCGATGTAGACCGCGTCAACGAGGGGGTCCTCGACGAGCGCCGGCCAGGAACCGTGGGCGCGCGGGATGCCGAACCGGTCGGCGAACGCCTGCGCCGCCGCCGGCGTCCGTGAGCCGACCGCGACCGCCTCGGCATCGGGCAGGTGCTGCAGGTCGGTGACGAACTGCTCAGCGATCCAGCCGGTCGACAAGATTCCCCAGCGCACGACCTATGATCCCATGCGTGGAAGCCAGCGACGAACACCGGAGGCCAGAAGGGCTCGACGACACGACGGTCGTGGGGCTGGGCAAGCTCACCGAGGCACTCGAGCGGGTCGAGCGGGCCCGTGGGCACCTCTTCGAGTTTCACCAGCTCATCGGCGGCGCCGACGCGAAGCTCGACGAGGTGGTCGAGAAGCTCAACCGGGCCGGTCACCATGCGTTGGCCGACCGGATCGAAACCGAGCTGATCGGGATGAACGTCCTGCAAGGGCGCTGGACCTTCCAGGTCCTCGAGGAGTTCGACGGCGGCTACTACGCGAAGTTCCGCGAGCTCGAGTCGACCGCCCGCGACGAGCTGGCTTCTGGGCGCCAGCACATCTACGAGGCCGAGATGAAAGAGCGACGGCGCACACCCGGCGCACCCGGTCACGAGGCCCGTCCGAGCCTCGGCCCTCCCGACCCGCGCCCGCGCGCGGACCCGCCCTGAGCACGTAGGCTCGGGTGCATGGACGCGTTCCTCATTGACGCGGTGCGAACCCCGTTCGGCAAGCACCGCGGCGGCCTGTCCGGCGTGCGCACCGACGACCTGGCCGCCCTCCCGATCGCCGAGCTGGTGCGCCGCAACCCCGCGCTCGACCCGGCGGCCGTCGAGGACGTCATCCTCGGCGACACCAATGGCGCCGGCGAGGACAACCGCAACGTCGCCCGCATGGCGGGGCTGCTGGCCGGCCTCCCGCCGAGCGTCCCCGGGGTGACGGTCAACCGGCTGTGCGGCTCCGGCGGCGAGGCGATCGTGCAGGCCGCGCGGGCGATCCGGGCGGGCGACGCCGACACGCTCATCGCCGGTGGGGTCGAGAGCATGAGCCGCGCGCCGTTCGTGCTGCCGAAGCCGGAGGCCGCGTTCCCGACCGACGCCAAGCTCTATCACACGCAGGTCGGCTGGCGGATGGTCAACCCGAAGTTCCCGGACAAGTGGACGGCGTCGCTCGGTTCGTGCGCCGAGGCGGTCGCGGCCGAGCTCGGCATCTCCCGGCTGGCGCAGGACGAGTGGGCGCTGCGCTCGCACACGCTCGCCGGGCAGGCCTGGGACGCCGGCCTGCACGACGACTACGTCCTGCCGGTCGAGGGCGTCAAGCGCGACGAGTCGATCCGGTCCGACACGACGGCCGAGAAGCTGGCCAAGCTCAAGCCGGCGTTCACGCCCGACGGCGCGGTCACGGCCGGCAATTCCTCGCCGATCAACGACGGCGCGATCGCCGTGCTGATGACGAGCAGGTCCACAGTGGACATGCCGGCCAAGATAGTCGCATCGGCCACCGTCGGGGTCGAGCCGCAGCACTTCTCGATCGCCCCGGTCGGGGCCATCCGCAAGGTGCTCGACCGGACCGGCCTGTCCTTCGCCGACATCGCGGTCTGGGAGATCAACGAGGCGTTCGCCGCGATGGTCCTGTCCTGCCTGCACAAGCTGCCGGAGATCGACAGCGAGAAGGTCAACGTGCACGGCGGGGCGATCGCCATCGGCCACCCGCTCGGGGCCTCCGCTCCCCGGGTGGTCGTCGACACCTGCCGCGAGCTGCGCCGGCGGGGCGGCGGCTACGGCGTCGCGGCCGCCTGCATCGGCGTCGGCCAGGGGTTCGCGATGGTCGTGCGCGTTGACTGAGTCTCCGCCCTCTCGACCCGCGCCTTCGGCGCGGACCCACCCTGAGCGCTCCTTCCCGTTGCCGGCCGAGCTGGCCGAGCACCGCCGGCGGTTCGAGGAGTCCGGGGCCACCCCGGTCGAGCCCAAGCGCGCCAGCACGGTCATCCTGCTGCGACAGCCTTTCGAGGTGTACTTGCTGCGCCGCGTCGCCTCGATGCAGTTCGCGGCGTCGGCCTACGTATTCCCCGGAGGCGGCGTCGACCGGCGCGACGCGACGGCGCACCCGGCGTGGACCGGGCCGGCTCCGGAGGACTGGGCGGCGACGCTGAAGCTCGACGAGTCGGACGCCCGCGCGGTCGTCTGTGCGGCCGCGCGCGAGGTGTTCGAGGAGTCCGGCGTCCTGCTGGCCGGCCCCGATGCGGCGAGTGTGGTCGGCGACGTGAGCGGGGCCGAGTGGGAGGCCGCCCGGGTCGCGCTGATCGCGCGGGAATTCGGCTTCGCCGAGTTCCTGGCCGAGCGCGGCCTGGTCCTGCGCACGGATCTCCTGGTGCCGTGGTCGCGCTGGATCACCCCGGAGTTCGAGCCACGGCGCTTCGACACCTACTTCTTCCTGGCCGCGCTGCCGGCCGGCCAGCTGACCCGCGACGTGGGCGGGGAGGCCGACCGGACCACCTGGGTCTCCCCGTCCCAGGCGGTCGACGGCCGTTACCGGATGCTTCCGCCGACGTATGCGACGCTCGCCGAGCTGGCCGCGTGCGCGAGCATCGATGCGGCCTTCGCCGCGGCCCGCACGAGGGACGTCGCGTCCCCTGTGCGCCCGGTCTTCGAGTAGAGGCCCTAGCCGAAGCGGCCGGTGATGTAGTCCTCGGTGCGCTTGACCGATGGGCTGGTGAAGATCTTCGCCGTGTCGTCGTATTCGATCAGGCGCCCCGGATCGCCGGTCTTGTCGATCGAGAAGAAGCCGGTGCGGTCGGAGACGCGCGCCGCCTGCTGCATGTTGTGCGTGACGATCACGATCGTGTACTGGTTCTTCAGCTCGGTGATCAGGTCCTCGATCGCCAGCGTGGAGATCGGGTCGAGCGCCGAGCACGGCTCGTCCATCAGCACGACCTGCGGCTCGACCGCGATCGCGCGGGCGATGCAGAGCCGCTGCTGCTGGCCGCCGGAGAGACCCGCCCCCGGCCGGCCGAGCCGGTCCTTGACCTCTTCCCAGAGGTTGGCGCTGCGCAAGGCCTTCTCCGCCGCGTCGTTGAGGACGGACTTCTTCTTCAGCCCGTTGAGCCGGAGCCCGGCGATGACGTTCTCGTAGATCGACATCGTCGGAAACGGGTTGGGCCGCTGGAAGACCATGCCGACCAGCCGCCGGACCGCGGTCACGTCGATGTCACGGTCGTAGATGTTCTGCCCGTCGATGAGCAGCTGTCCCTCGATGCGGGCGCCGGGCAGCACCTCGTGCATGCGGTTGATCGACCGGAGGAACGTCGACTTGCCGCAGCCGGACGGGCCGATCAGGGCCGTCACCGACTTCGGCTCGATCGTCATCGTCACGCCGTCGATCGCCTTGAACGAGCCGTAGTACGACGTAACGCCGTTGGCTTCGATGCGCTTAGCCATGGAAATCACTCCGGTCCTAGCGGGCCAGCTTGTTGCGGCGGGCCAGGAGCTTCGCCGCGATGGTCAGGATGAGCACGAGCACGACGAGCGTGAGCGCCGCCGCCCAGGCGCGGGGCGGGGCGAACTTCGTCGACACCTGGGCCTGCTCGAACACGAAGTACGACAGCGATGACTGCTGACCCTCGAATGGGTTCGTGTTGATCGCGTTGTTGCCGCCGGCCACGAGCAGGACCGGCGCGGTCTCGCCGCAGGCGCGGGCGACCGCGAGCATGACCCCGGTAACGATGCCCGGCGCCGCGGTCGGCAGGACGATCCGCATGATCGTCTTCCACTTCGCAACGCCCAGCGCATAAGAGCCCTCGCGCAGCGCGGTCGGCACGAGCCGGAGCATCTCCTCCGACGAACGCACCACTGTCGGCAGCATCAGGATCGTCAGCGCGAGCGCGGCCGCGAAGCCGGACTTCTCCGGCTCGCCCCGGGCGTTGAAGTACTTCGTCACGAAGTAGACCCAGAACGCCAGGATGAACAGGCCCGCCACGATCGACGGGATGCCGGTCATAACGTCGACGAAGAAGCGGATCGCGTTGGCCAGGAAGCCGCGCCCGTACTCGACGATGTAGATGGCTCCGGCGACGCCGAGCGGCACCGTGATGATCGTGGCTATGCCGGCCTGCTCCAGCGTGCCGACGATCGCGTGGTAGGCGCCGCCGGCGTCGTCGCGCGGGCCGATCGCGTTCATCGAGTGTTGCCAGAAGTACGGGTTGAACTTGGCCCAGCCCTTGCTGACCAGTGTCCAGGCGACCGACACCAGCGGCAGGAGGGCAAGCACGAAGGCCGACCAGATGAGCGTCGTGGCGACCCGGTTCTTGGCTCGGCGCCGGCCCTCGATCAGGGTGGCCGCCGTGTAGACGCCGACGAGGAACAGCAGGACCGCGATGACGACGCTCAGCGCCAGACCGCCGATGTCGGCCGCCTTGACCAGGACATAGCCGGCGACCGCGGCGAGCACCGTGAGGACTGGCGGTGCCCACGCCGGCAGCCGGCGGACATGCAGCTGGTTGGCGTTGCGAACGATGAGTGGTGGGGTCGTCATGCCGAACCCCCGACGAACTCACGGCGCCGGTAGATGATGGCGCGGGCGATCAGGTTGACGACCAAGGTGATCGCGAACAGGACGAGCCCGGAGGCGATGAGCGCGCCGACCCCCATGTCCGTGGCCTCGCCGAAGTGGTTGGCGATGTTGGCGGCCACCGTGTTGCCGCCCGGGCCGAGGATGTCCAGGGCGATCGTGTAGGTGCCGCCGAGGGTCAGCGCGAGCGCGATCGTCTCGCCGAGCGCCCGGCCGAGACCGAGCATGACCGCGGCGATGATGCCGGGCCGGCCGAACGGGAAGACCGCGGTGCGGACCATTTCCCACTTGGTGGCGCCGAGCGCGAGCGCCGCCTCTTCGTTGGCCGTCGGGGTCTGCAGGAACACCTCGCGGGTCAGCGAGGTGATGATCGGCAGCATCATGATCGCCAGAACGATCGAGCCGAGCATGACCGATTTGCCGTACGGGCCGTCGCTGCCGAAGATCGGGATCCAGCGGAAATAGTGGTGCAGCCAGCCGGACAGGTCACGCACCGGGCCGGCGAAGGAGTCCCGGCCCCACAGGCCGAACACCACGCTCGGCACGGCCGCGAGCAGGTCGATCATGAAGCCGAGCACGTTGGCCAGGGCCTTGGGGGCGTAGTGCGACAGGAACAGCGCGATGCCCATCGAGACCGGCACGGCCATGAGCAGCGCGATGACCGCCGTCTGCACGGTGCCGACGGCGATCGCGGCAACCCCGAATTTCGGCGGCGTATCGCCGGTGAACCAGTTCTTCTCGGTGAGGAAGTTGGACCCGTCCGCGCGGATTGCCGGCACCGCCTTGGCGATCAGGAACACGGCGATCGCCACGATGATGACGAGCACCACCGTGCCGGCCGCCGTCGTGGTGCCACGGAACAGTGTTTCGGCGCCGAAGCGGCGCTTGCGGGGAAGCGCACCACCTCCGCCGGGAATCCCGACGGAGGTAGTCTCGCGCGTTTCGAGGCTCAACGCAGACGGTCCTTCGTTAGGCCAGGTTGCCAACGGAGGCCGCGACCTTCGCCCGGACGGTCTCCGGAAGCGGCGCGTAGCCGAGGTCGGTCAGCGCCTTCTGCCCGTCGGCGCTGCTCGTGTACGTGAGGAAGCCCTTCAGCAACGGCAACTTGGCCGCGTCGTTCCCCTTGCTGCAGACGATCTCGTAGGTCACCAGGACGATCGGGTAGGCCCCGGCCTCCTTGGTGGCGTAGTCGATCTTCATCTTCAGGTCGTCACCGGTGCCGGTGATCTGCGCGCCCGCGATGGTCTTGCCGGCCGCCTCGGGGGTCAGTTCGGTCGGCTCACCGGCGCCGTTCACGATCCTCGCCATGGACAGCGAGCTGTTCTGCGCGAACGAGAGCTCGACGTAGCCGATCGTGCCCGGGGTCGACTTGAGGGTGCTCGCGATGCCGTCCGAGCCCTTGGCGGCCTGGCCGCCCGGGGCCTTCCACGTCTTGCTGTGCTCGAACGTCCAGTCGGAGCCGGCCGAGCCCTTGAGGTAGTTGGTGAAGTTGTCGGTCGTGCCCGAGTCGTCCGAGCGGTGGACCGTGGAGATCGCCGACGACGGGAGCTGGGCGCTCGCGTTGTCGGCCTTGATCGCCGGGTCGTTCCACTTGGTGATCTTGCCGGAGAAGATCTGGGCGATGGTGGCCGGCTTCAGGGTGAGGTCCTTGACCCCGTCGAGGTTGTAGACCACGGCGATCGGGCCGACGACCATCGGGAGGTTGAGGGCCGGGCTGCCGCCGCAGCGGGCGGTGGACTTGGTGGTCTCGTCGCCGTCCTTGATTGCGGAGTCGGAACCGGCGAAGTCGGCCGACTTGCCACTGAACGCGGTGACGCCCGCGCCGGAGCCGGTGCCCTGGTAGTTGATCTGCGCGCCCGAGCATTTCTGCTGGTATGCCTTGACCCACTCGTCCATCGCGTTCTTCTGGGCCGTTGAACCTTGAGCGGTCAGCGAACCACTCGCGCAGTCGGTCGATGATCCAGCGCTGCCGTTGGAGGTGCTGGTGCTCGGAGTCGTGTTATCCGAGCCGCAACCGGCGAGCGCGAGCGTCGCGGCGGTAAGCGCGATGCCGGCCATGATGCCGTGCCGCTTGAGCTTCACTGCGTTCCCTTCGGTGGGGTGAACAACCTTGCCGGGGGAACGCTAAGAGCGGCAGGTTGCCACCCACTCGGGGACGAGTGAACGGGGGGTGAACAGGTCTGATACCAAAGTTGACGGCTTGTCGGAGGAGAGCTTGCGACTGCGTGAACTAGCCGCCGGTCTGAAAGGAGACGTCGGTCGCCCAACGGACGAACCCGAGCCGCTCGTAGAGCGCCACCGCGCGGTGGTTGGACTCGTCGACGTACAACATGGCCTGGGTCAGGCCCCGGCCGCGCAGGTGCCGTAGCCCGGCCAGCGTGAGCGCCGCGCCCAAACCGGCACCTTTGACATCCGGCGCCACGCCGAGGACGTAGACCTCGCCAATCGGTTCGTGGGCGTGATCCTCAGTGGCATGGCCGCCGTGGACCTTGGTCCAGTGGAACCCGACCAGCCGGCCGCCGGCGTCGATGGCGAGCAGGAAGCCGTCGGCGTCGAACCACGGCTCCTGGACGCGGATCCGCAGGTCGTCGAGGGTCCACTTGCCCTGTTCCGGATGGCTGGCGAAGGCCGCCGCGTTGAGCGCGAGCCAGGCCTCGTCGTCCTGGCCGGGCACGAACGGTCGCAGGTGCACCCCGGCCGGTAGCACCGGCTCGGCCAGGGGAGCGAGCAGTGAGCGACGCATTTGATAGAGCACACGGGTACGACGAAAGCCCAGGCTGATCGCCAGCGCCGAGGCAGAGGGATGGTCGCCGTGCGCCCACAGCCGCAGCCGGCCGTCGGCCCGCTCGGCGGCCACCTGCATCGCGGCCTTGACCAGCGTCCGGCCGATGCCCCGGCGACGGTGCAGCGGGTGCACGGCCAGCTCGGCCGAGGCGCCTTCGACGGCGTCGGTCGTGTCGACGTGCGCGTAGCCAACCAACTGACCGTCGACGCGAGCGACGAGGTGCACGGCCGGCGCGTCACCGCCCGTGCGCAGGTGCAGCACCACGTGCTCGGACAGCGGGTAGGCGCCGTCGGCGTCACCGGCCGCCTGGGTCAGCGCGAGCACCTCCGCGACCTCATCGTGGTCGAGCTGAGCCGAGGAGCAACTGATCTGCGCTGATGTCACGCCTTCTAGACTCGCACGGGCTCGGCGTCGGGCAGCGTGCGCGTGGGCGGCACCACGAACTTGTAGCCGACCTGACGCACGGTGCCGATCATCGACTCGTATTCCGAGCCGAGCTTGGCCCGCAGCCGCCGGACGTGCACGTCGACCGTGCGCGTGCCGCCGAAGTAGTCGTAGCCCCAGACCTCGCGCAGCAGCTGGTCGCGGGTGAACACCCGGCCAGGGTGCTGAGCGAGGAACTTGAGCAGCTCGAACTCCTTGTAAGTGAGGTCGAGCGGGCGGCCCTTGAGCTTGGCCGCATAGGTGTCCGGGTCGATGGTCAGCTCGCCGGCCTTGATCAGTCCGCCGGTCGCGGCGGCCGCCGAGTTGAGCCGGCCGACGGCCAGGCGCAGGCGGGCCTCGATCTCGGCCGGCCCGGCGCTGGCCAGGATGACGTCGTCAACCCCCCAGTCGGCGTGCAGGGCGACCAGGCCGGCCTCGGTGACCGCGGCCAGGAGCGGCACGCCGAGACCCGTCGCGTGCAGCATGCGGCAGGTGGCACGGGCGTCGGCGAGCTCGGTGCGCGCGTCGACGACGACGGCGTCCGGGCTGGGCCCGCTCAGCAGGGTCCGGACATCGCGCGGTGCGGTGCGCACCGTGTGGGGCAGCAGGTCCAGTCCAGGTAAGACGACCTGGCCCGCGGGCGCCGCGGTCAGCAGCAAGATCTCCACGAGTCACCTCCGTCACACCGCGGCGCCGGGTGGCCGGCGCTGTGGCGCCCATCGTGGGCGGCGGCTCGAGCACGGTCCCGGCTGCGCTGACGGGCGAGCAGTTCGTTCGACTTCTGGAGAGGATATCGGACCGACCACCTGATGAGACCAGGTCAACCGCACTTCGGGACAGTCGGGTCGGCCACACTCCCCGCCGGCCGGAGCCCAGGCAGGCCTCCGAGTAGCTGCCCGTTTCGCGCTCTGGCACGATCGGGGCGTGCCCCCAACCACGCCTCCCGACGACGACTACGACGACTGGTCCCGCCCCGGACGGGTGAGCGATGAATACCAGCCGCGCCGGTTGATCGTCGACGACGCGGACGGGGATGCGCC
>Ga0070683_100002518_pt1 | contig 14604 bp, 13 predicted proteins | sample KBSC713LmetaG_FD_64662 | JGI IMG/M metagenome (GOLD analysis project Ga0070683, IMG submission 64662) | Corn rhizosphere microbial communities from Kellogg Biological Station, Michigan, USA - KBS C7.1-3L metaG | ecosystem: Host-associated > Plants > Roots > Rhizosphere ...
CGGCCAGCCTGCTAAGTGCAGACTGACCGTTGAGTTAGAACATGGAGCGTATCGGGATCGAACCGATGACCTCCTGGTTGCAAACCAGGCGCTCTCCCAGCTGAGCTAACGCCCCGCGATTGACGCCGTTCGTAGGTTCTAATCTAACCAACCGCTTGACCGTTCTGGAACGGCCCATGAAGAGAGTCTGAACGGATTTTCTCGCTGGAGAAATGATGGAGACGACCCAAACCAATTCGACCAAGCACCTGACGATCCGCTGCCAATTCTGCGAGGCGTGGAATAGAGTCGATGCGTCACGGGCCGCCGATCGCCCAAAGTGCGGCAAGTGCGGGAAGCCGATGCTGCTCGACCGGCCCGTCGCGCTGAACGACGAGACGTTCGCGCGCACGATCGCCGAGAGCGAGGTGCCTGTCATGGTGGACTTCTACGCCGACTGGTGCGGCCCGTGCAAAATGATGGCGCCTGTCGTCGACGAGATCGCGCGCGAGCGGCAAGGCCAGATCCTCGTCGCGAAGCTCGACACCGATCGCGCTCAACAAACGGCACAGGGATTCGGCATCCGCGGCATCCCGACGACGATCGTCTTCAAGGGCGGAAAGGAATCCGCTCGGCAGAGCGGTGCGTTGCCGAAGAAAGCGCTCGAGGACTTGCTCCGGTGATCGAGACCGAACGGCTGCTTCTCCGAAAACCGGAGCTCGAAGACATCCACCGTTGGTCGGAGATGATGGCCGATGCTGTCGCAGCGAAGTACATCGGTGGGATCGTCGGTGCGCCGATCGCGTGGCGCATCCTCATGCAGGTCCGCGGCGCGTGGGAGCTGACCGGCGTCTCGATGTTCTCCGTCGTCGAAAAAGATCGCGGACTCTGGGTCGGCCGCGTCGGGCCTTGGCGCCCGCTGGGCTGGCCCGGCGACGAAGTCGGCTGGGGACTGCATCCCGATGCCTGGGGAAAAGGCTACGCGCTCGAAGCAGCGATCGCTTCGATCGACTACGCATTCAACGAACTGCGATGGACGACGGTCGTTCACTGCATCAATCCGGAGAACCGACCGTCGCAGTCGCTCGCGCAACGACTGGGCTCGCGCATTCTTCGTCAGGATACGATGGTCGCATCATTCGGAACCGAGACGGTCGACGTGTGGGGCCAACATCGCGCCGAGTGGCCGGGCAATCGAGAGCGCGCCCTCACAAGTCTCCAATCGACGATCGCGAAATCGCCTCGATCAGCGACAACAGTGAAGGGCGCCGAGTGATCGGCGCCCTTTTCCGTTTTTTTGGGTACGCGTTCGAGCTACTGAATGCAGACAGCGGTGACGAGCAAGCTTGCGGCCTCGTACGGTGGGTTGCTCGGCGGGAATATCGCTTTCACCGTCCAGGCGTTTCCGCTTGGCTCACTCGCGACAATGTGTAACACGGTATCGTCGTAGTTGCCGACGTAGTAGCCGCCCGAGATAAGGGTAGTGCCGGCGGGGCACGTCGCCGAGATCGTTCCGTTGCTGGGATACCCAAAGTTGTTTGGCGACGCTCCGAAGTTCACGACCGCGGACTTCACGGTTGTCACCGTGTATGTCGGGCCGGGAGCGGGCTTTGCGCTCGCGGATGCATCGCCAATTCGCGATTGACTGCTCATTGCACCGGAAGACTCGACAGTCGTGCGCGGCGAGGTGGGGTGTTCGCTGTCGCAGGCAAGGAACGCGATGGACGCGGCGAGGACGAAGATTGCCTTACGCATAAGTACGGCTCCGATCGGAATCGTTCAACGTTGCGGACGTAGGTCCGGCAGGCCGATTTCGGTCTGCGCGGGAAGAATCGTCAGCGTGCTCGCTCACAAGTCACATCGCGGTCACCTTCCTAAATTGTTGTCGTGGAACCGGATGCGACATCTCACCTCGACCACTGACGGGCCGAGGTCAGTCGTGTCGCGGTGCGGCGTGATAACCGCGTGATGCTGGGCGAGTCGGCGACAGGAACGAAAAAGGGCGCCGATCGTTCGGCGCCCTTGTCGTTCGTGCTGTTTGCTACTCGTGAGCCGGAAGCGGCTCCATGGTCTCGGGATTCACCGGGACTTGGACTTCATCGCGATACGGTGACGTCGACAGCGTCACGCGAATGCGCGGGAAGGCATCCATGAACTTCGTGTAGCACACGCCCCAGAGACCGCCATACAGAAGAAGGCAGCCGATCTCCCAGATGCCGAAGGGCAGCGTCGCGGCGTGATCGTACGTCGACGGATAGACCTCGATGTACCGCATCACCCACATGCCGACGAGGCTCGACAGCGCGAAGATTGTCATCGGCAGCTTCTTGACCTTCGCGGCGCGCGAGAGAAGACCGAAGAACGGCGCGAAGAAGACCAAGATCACGGACAGCACGGTGAAGTACTTCCACGGCGAGATGAGACGCTGACGCATGAAGTACGTCTCTTCGCCCATGTTGCCATACCAAATGACGAGGTACTGACCAAACGTCAGGTAGCCCCAGAAGGCTGTGAACGCGAAGCAGAGCTTTCCGATGTCGTGGAAGTGGACTTCTTCGATCAGTCCATTCGCGCCGTCGAGATGCGACTGCCATGCGCGAACCAGCATCGAGAACAGCATGAGCGAGCAAAGCCAGCCGCCCATGAAGAACCACCAGCTGTAAAGCGTGCTCTGGAAGTGTGCGGAGAGACCCATCGAGAGATCCCACGCAAGCACAGACCAGCCGAGACCGAACAGGAGGACCATGAAGACGGCGGTCTTCCCCTGCTTCGAGTGCGTCGTGTGAATCTCGCGACGCTCCTCGCCGAATCCCTCGCGCATCTTCGCGCGAATGTTCGCTGCCCAGCTTGCGCCCCACTCCGGAATGCGACCGACGTCGAGGCGGACGGAGCTCGAGACGTACTTGATGCTCAGCCACGTCATCAAACCGAAGATGATGACGTCGCGCGCCATGAGGAACATCGGGTTGAAGTACTGCGCCTTCTCCGGAACCGGGTAGTTGCCAGTGGTCCACCAGAAGACGTGGTTCTTGCCGACGAACAGCGTCAGAAGCAGGAACACGAAGGCGACCGGCATGAACGCGACGTACGCTTCCATAAAGCGAATGACGTGACGCGACCAGCGCGCCGTCGTGACTCGCTGCACGGCCACAAACGTGCAGCCCGCCGACGTCATGACCGAAAAGAACAGCCAGTTCGCATGGAACGCGCGCCAAGCGCGATCCGGATCGACAAACACGCCGATGATGAACACGATCGCACCGATGATCGCCGCGACCATCGTTCCCGTCTTGACGGATTTCGGGATCTCGCGATTCGTTGCCGCGAGAACCTCATTCACTGACGGAGTTCTAACTGGATGCATGCTCACTGTTGGAGCTCCGGTTTCTTCGCCGAGTCTGTAGGCGGCTTCTGTTCAGCAGCCGGTGCGGCCGAGACCGGACCAGCGGTTGGGTGATGGAACGGCGCCGGACGCGTGGGACCCATCGTCGATGCCGCGGGCACATTGCCGGGACCCGTTTCGCCCGGACGACCGTGCGTCGTATCCGCGGCAACTGTTCCCTTTCCCTGCAATGAGCGGACGTAGTTCACGATGTCCCAGCGGTCCATCTCTTCGATACGGTTGTACGACGGCATCAACCCACGGCCGTTGCGGATGATGCCGAAGATCTGACCATCGGGCATCGATGCCGCCGGATTCGCCGCGCCGCCGATTGCGGGAGGGAACAGCCCGTACTTCACGACCGGCCCGTTCGCCATACCAGCGGGACCATGACAGACCGCACAGTTGATCTGGAACTGAATCCGCCCGCGATTGACCGAAGCGGAATCCGGCGCGACTGGGTTCGTCAGCGACGCCATCGCGGCAACAGCCTGCGGAGTGGGTGCGCGATCGTACGCGAACCCCGGGGCCGCGCTGCCGTACACCGGAACCGACATCTGCGGATTGCCGCGGAAGGGAATGGTGTCGGAGCCGGACTCCCACGGATCGATCTTTGGCTGCTGCTTGAAATCAGTAAACCATGAACACGCGCCGAGCATGAGGAGCGGCGCCACGCGCAGCACGCGATTAGCGCTCACGACGGACCTCCTCGGCTCCATGCTTCTTGAGAATGTTCATCGCTTTGTCGGCGGTATCAGCTTCGGCCTCCACCCACACACCGAAATGGCCGCTGCTGAAGCGCGGATCATAGCCGACCGTCGTCGTGAGGCGCGGAATGCCGGCGAAGCCGAACATCGCGAACACCGTCGCGAGACCACCGATGAGCACCATCACTTCGAATCCGAGGATCGTGAACGGGACCCAGCTCGCGATCGGCTTGCCACCGACGACAAGCGGCCAGTAGTCCGAGATCCACACCGGGATCCAGTAGCCGAACGTGACGCCGGCCAAACCAAAGATCAGGGTGAAGACTCGAACCTTGCTCGGGCCGTGCTCCATCGCATGCTCGAACTCGTGGCGCGGCGTCGGCGTGTAGACGGTTATGTCGCCGACGCGCTCCTTCTTCAAATCTTCGATTGCGTGCACCGCCGAATCGAGTTCGCGGAACGCTCCAAGGACGCCTTGCATCAGTGGGTCGCTCCCGTCTCGTCAGGGTGAACGATCCCTTCCGTGAGATCCGGTGTCGGGTCGTGCGAATGCTTCATCCGCGGAATGAGCACTTCCTTGATTTCAGCCATCGCCATCACGGGCAGCTGCTTGATGAAGAGCAGGAACCACATGAAGAACCAACCGAAGCTGCCGAGCAGAATGCCGTAGTCGACCCAAGTGGGGCGATACGTACCCCACTGCCACGGTTCGAACTCGTGGGAGAGCGACGGCACGACGATCACGAATCGCTCGAACCACATGCCGAGGTTGATGAACAGCGAGAGGATAAAGAGCCACGTCGTGTTGCGTCGCAGTTTCTGCGACCAGAGCGACAGCGGCAGCACGCAGTTGCAGATCAGCATGATCCACGCGGCCCATGCCCACTGCCCGAAGACGCGGTTCCAGAAGTAGTCCTGCTCGAACGGGTTGCCGCTCATCCACGCGATCTGGAATTCGGTGAGATACGCGAGCCCGACGACGGTGGACGTGAACAAGCAAAGCTTCGCGGCGGCGTCAATGTCGTTCAGCGTGATGTAGTGCTCGAGCTTGAACGCTTTGCGCAGCGGAATGGCGATGGTGAACACCATGCCGATTCCGGAGAAGATCGCCCCGGCGACGAAGTACGGCGGGAAGATCGTCGCGTGCCAGCCCGGCGTCAGCGCCATCGCGAAGTCGAACGACACGACAGAGTGCACCGAGAGCACGAGCGGCGTCGCGAAGGCGGCGAGGAACAGGTACGCGCGCGTGAAATGCCGCCATTCGCGATCCGAGTTACGCCACCCGAGTGACAGCTGCGCGAGGATCGCCTTCCGGATTGGATTCTTTTCGCGGTCACGCAGGATCGCGATGTCAGGAATCAACCCGATGTAGAGGAAGGTGCTCGAGATCGTGAGGTACGTGAGAATCGCGAACACGTCCCACACGAGCGGGCTCTTTGGATTCGGCCAAATGAGTCGCCAATTGGGATACGGAATCAGGTAGAAGAACTTCCACGGCCGCCCGAGGTGAAGAATCGGGAAAAGGCCTGCCGTCATGACGGCGAAGACCGTCATCGCCTCGGACGCGCGGTAGATGCTCGTTCGGAACCCGGCGCGGAACAGATAGAGAATCGCCGAGATCAGCGTGCCGGCGTGACCGATGCCGACCCAGAACACGAACGTCACGATGTAGACGCCCCACATCACCGGCGGCTGATACCCCGCCGCGCCGAGCCCTTCGTGAATCTGGTATGTCCACGTCGTGGCGCCGATGAGCATGCAGAGGATCGCAATTCCCAGCGCTGCGAACCAGCCGAGACTCGGTCCGAGCGTTCCGGCGATGTCGGAATCGACTTGTTCGTAACTCTTGATCGCGGGGAATCGAACGGCCGCGGAGGGGATGTTCGGCCGCTGCCCGGAAGGAAGCGCACTCGTTGCCATGTCGCGCCTCCTATGCCCGCGCCGGCGCAGCGCCGGCGGCCGGATGATTCACTTTCTTCAAGTAGACCACCGCGGTGAATGCGTTGAGCTCCTCGAACACGTGGTAAGCGCGTCGATCGGCAATGAGTTGAGTGACACTCCAATTCGGATCCGCCGCGTCGCCGAAGGTGATCGCGCGCGACGGACACGCTTGCGCGCAGGCCGTCGTAAACTCGTCCCCCTGCATCTCACGATGCTCGGCCGCGGCGCGATTCTCGGATTCACGGATGCGTTGCACACAGAAGGAGCACTTCTCCATGACGCCTTTGCCGCGAACCGTAACGTCCGGATTCAGCTGCCAGTTGAGCGGCTCGGGGAACGCGTACTGCTTGCGATCCGCTTCGCCGTAACCGAACCAGTTGAAGTAGCGAACCTTGTACGGGCAGTTGTTCGAGCAGTAGCGCGTACCGACGCAGCGGTTGTAGACCTGGACGTTGAGTCCGTCCGGTGCGTGGTAGGTCGCGTACACGGGGCAAACGGGCTCGCAGGGCGCATTACCGCACTGCTGGCACATCATCGGCACGAAGCGCGCTTCGAAGTCCTCGCCGAACTTGCCGTCGAGATTTCCCTCGAAGTAGCGCTCGAGACGAATCCAATTCATCTCGCGACCGCGCTCGATGTTGAAGCCAGGTCGCGCGTCGGCGAACAGCGTTGCGTTCTGCCAGTAGGCGCCGACCGTCGGGATATTGTTTTCCGAGTAGCAGGCGGTGACGCATGCCGAGCAACCGGTGCAACGCGCGAGATCGATCGTCATCGCCCAACGGCGCTTGGACATCCCGCGCTCTTCGTTCGGCGCATACATGCCCTTGTTCTTGCCCTGGTCGGCTGACGTTGGCGACCCAAGATCACCCTGCGCGTCCGCGGCGACCGGCGAGCGAAGACCCGGAAGGAACGCGTGACTCGCGTCGCCCGGAAGCTCTTCTTCGCGTCTCTCCGCCGGCGGTTTGCTCAGATCAGCTGCGTTGATCGCCTGCGCGATGCCGCGGCCGTGCTGACGTGCTGACCCTTCGGTGCTCGGCAGCGTGCGGTGATCGCCAGTCTTGGAGATCGACGCCTTCGTCGCCGTGAGGATCATGCCGCCGCCCGCATTCGTTCCGAGCGGTAGGATATCGAGCGCGTTCGCACCGATGCCGCGCGCGTAACGGCCGTAGCCCCACTGCGTCTGCTTCGAATCGTCGTGCTTCGGCTGGAAGTCGGGGACGTTCGCCTTCGAGCGATGTCCCTGGCCGATCGGCATCGCGATCGCGTCTTTATGAACTCCTAAATAGACGAACGCCGGAGCGCGGACGGTGCCGGTTGCGGTCTTCACCTCGAGGATGTCGCCGCGATCGATACCGAGTCGCTGCGCAGTTTCCGGATGAATCTCGACCCACGAGCTCCAGCAGATCTTTGTGACGGGGTCCGGAAGCTCCTGCAGCCACGGCTTGTTCGCACCGCGGCCGTCGCCGAGCAGCGGCGAGTGATAGGTGATGAGCGTCAGGTCGCCTTGGGTCGACGCAATCGACGTCGACTTCGGCGTCGTCGCGGCCGCGGCGATCGTGCGCGCCGCGAGCGATCCCGAAACGATGCCCTTCGGCAGCGCGGCGGAGATCGCCGTGGTGCCGCCGGGGATCTGCGTAAACAACCAGGTACGATAATCCGCGGGTTGATTCGCGGAGCCGGCCTTTTTGGAAACTTGAATGAGCAAATCCGCAGTGCCGAGCGCCGCCGGGACGGTCTTGCTCAACGTTGGGTAGACCGGATCCATCGCGGGCTGCTGCAGACCGATCGTTCCCTTCACCGGCTCCGCATCACCCCACTGCTCGAGCGAGTGCAGATCCGGGATGATCAGATTGCAAAGCTCGGACGTCTCATCAGGAACGTTCGAGAAGCTGACCCGGAAGCCAACCTTCGCAAAAGCCTCGGCAAAATTCGCCGCCTTGGGAAGCGCGTGCGCCAAGTTGGCCCCGCGAACGAACGCGATGCCGACGCCGCCCGCGCGCATCTTCTCGACTGCCGCCAGGACCTGATCGGTGTGCGCGATGCCTTCGAAACCCGTGAGCGCCTGCGCCGGCTTGATCGTCGTGCCGACAGCGCCGGATGCCTGATTGATCGCGGCAACGGCAAGCGCGACGTCGAGCGCATTCTCGCCGCTCACCCCCGAGACGACGAGCGCCGGCTTTGCTGCTGCGAGCTCCGTCGCGAGACGCTGAAGCGCGGCCGCCGGAACACCACTCTCGGTTGCCGCGGCGTCGATGCTTCCCTTGCCCGACAATGCATTCGCGATCGCGAGCTCGGAGCCCGGCTTGCACGCGAGCCACTCGTCGGCATTGAGACCGGTGAGCGATCGGCGCGGTCCGATGTAGACGAAGCGCGGAGCACCGTCGAGCTTCGCACGCGCATCCGCGAAATCGAGCTGCTGCGGAACGCTCGCGCCCCAGCCGTCGAGGAAGTCCGCGCCGAACGACACGATGAGCTTCGCATCCTGGAAGCTCAGGGCCGGCCACGCGGCACCGTACGAACGGCGATTCGCTTCGATCGCCGCATGATCCGCCTCGAAATCGACACTCAAGTGCGCCGGCATTCCGAAGCTCGCGAGCCATCCGTCGAGGAAGCGCGGGAAGCTGCCGCTCTCGTGCTGATTGATGAATACCGCGCCGGCAGCCTGCGGCTTCGCGGCGGAGACGGCATTGCTCAGGCGAGCGATGGCGTCGTCCCAGGTGATCGCTTTCCATGCGCCATTTTCATTGACCATCGGCGTCTTGAAGCGATCCGGGTTGTACAACCCCTGCAGTGCCGACTGCCCCTTGGCGCACAGCGCGCCTCGGTTCAGCGGATGATCGGGATTGCCCTCGAGCTTGATCGAGCGACCATCGCGGGTTTCCGAGATGATGCCGCATCCGGCCGAGCATTCGCGGCACGTCGTGGCATAGTAGGTCGAGACGCCAGGAACGGTTTGGTCGGGCGACACGAGGTACGGGATGAGATGACCCGTTGGCTCCTCGCACGCGGTGACCGCGAGTGTCGCGCTCGACGCGCCGAGTACCTTGAGGAACTCGCGCCGTTTGACGCCAGATTTTTTGGTGTCCTGGGTCATATCAGTAGTGGCAGTTGGCGCAGTCATAGCGCGCCTTCTTGCGCTCGCCGATCGCGAGATTCGCAGGCGCAACACCGGAATTCGGACTCGCTTGCTGCGCGGCCGAATAGCCTGCGGCTTCTTCCCCTTCCTTCGGGCTGTAGCCGTTGACGTGGCAGCTCACACACCAGCCCATGTTGAGGCTCGCGAACTGGTAGACGCGATCCATTTTCTGGATCTGGCCGTGACACGTCTGGCAGGTCACGCCTGCGTTCACGTGGCGCGTGTGCGGGAAGTGGACGTATTCCGGAACTTTGTGGATCCGCTCCCAGGGGATGGGCTTTGCGTTCGGACCCATGCCGGCACCCGGGCCCGCGACATCAGCATACTTATATAGCTTCGCGATTTCGTCGCTGTGTCGCTTCGGACCGAGATCGGACGCTGGGCGCTCTGGTCCGACCATGTTGTGACAGCCAATGCACGTGCCGACGGCCGGGAGGCCCGGGTCCATCGACTTGTTGGCCGCATTGTGACAGTAGAGACAGTTCATGCCGAGCTTCTGCACGTGCACCGGGTGCGGAAACGCGATGGGCTGAACTGGAGATCGGTGTTGCGAGGAGGAGGCGCCGCTATACGCGGAAAGCATGACGGCGCCAATCGCCAGGGCGAGCAGCCCCGGAATGGCGGTCCACTTCCTTCGCTCTGTCATCGCGATGAGGAGGGGGTGATGTGTCGAGTCGACGAATGCTTGTGAAGAAATTCACAAGCTGTTCGGCCGAGAAATTTGAACGGGCCTGGTATCACACGCAAGTGAGCCAATCAGTTAAGCCGTGTGTAATCCTAATCGAGCCGGTTGATCACGGGGGATGGGCGACGGGCGATGGGCGACGGGTTGCACAAATCCCTCTTGCGTCGGCGAGAGACATGCCGAGCAAATCGTCGGGCAACAGATCGAGATTCGCCGATGGCGTTTGCGTCAACCGAAGCGGCCAGTGGGTGCCGAACACGAATCGCTCCGAGCCAATCGTCCGAAAGAGCTTCCCGAGATGATCCTCGGGTGGACCCCAGATCCACGAGATGTCCCAAAAGACGCGCGCCTGTTCGCCGGGCGTAAGTCCCCAATGCACTTCTTCGATCATTTCACGTCCAGCGGCAGTCACGACAAGGCGAACGGCGTCGCCTGCGCGAGCAAGCGCGCGAATCGCGGCAGCGCTGAGATCGCCGGCGGAATCCATCGGGTGCCGTTGACGCAGATCTTCGAAGCGGACGGTAAGGAGCGTCGCCATTCCGTGTTCGCCGGCCGCGATGGCGAGCTCGCGGAGCGACGCGTCGTGCGGACCCATGCCCCACTGGGGAGGATAGACCCGAACGGCGACGGCACCGGCACTCGCCGCGTCTCGCAGCGCCACGTCCCACTTCGGCCAGTCCGGCCGGATGGCCGGCACCGGAACGAGCCTATTAGAGAACGCTGATAGTTTCGCGAACAACTCGCGATTCCCCGGCGTCGGATCGCGATAGAACGCGGACGGAAGATGCCCAACCCACGCGGAATCGATTCCCTCGCGGTCGAGCACGCGAACGAGAACTTCGGGATCCGGATGCGGCACATATCGGAACGGATACGGCCCGATCAACGCGTTGACGTCGATCACTGGCATCTCGGGAAGCTGCCCTTTGGAAAGATGCGGGCGGCATTCGTCCAGCGAATCGCCGCCATGTCGTCGGCATTCAAGCCGATCACTTCGAGGGCGTGGAGCTTCGCGAGCCCGGTACACATCGTCAGGTCGCATCCCCAAAGCAGCCGCTGCGGCCCGAGCGCGTTCAGCGCTTCGTCGAGCATTCCGCGATCGACGCCGCTGCCGGACAAATCCGGATAGATGTTTGGGCAGTCGGCAATCGCCGGAAAGGTGTGCATGTAATCCCCGCCACCGCCGATGTGCGCGAGAATGAAGCTCGATTTCGGATGACGCTGCGCGAGGCGCGCCAGATCGGCTCCGTCCGAGATCTCTTGCGACGGCCATTCGCGACGCCGGTGTTGCCAGATGTGATGCAAAATCGGGAACCCGTGGTCGGCGGCGATCTCCGCGATCGGATCCAGGAGCGCATCGTCGGCACGGCGACTCGCGAGCAGCTTGATGCCGATCGCGCCGCGCTCCGCGCATCGCTCGATCTCGGCCGTCGCATGATCAGCATAGTTCGGATTCACCGTCACGAACATCCGCACCCGGTCGGGCTCGCGATCACAGATCTCTAACATCGCATCGTTGCCGCGCGTCACGTCGGCCGGCGACGGGAAATACGTCGGCGACGAGAAGCCGTAACTGCCGAGCACCGACGCGACGTGATACGTGATCCCAATGCGCTCGCCCGCCCGGAGGCGGGACGCGTTCACCGCAGCCCAATCGGCGCGGCCGGCGTCGGCGTGATAGAAGTGTGCGTGCGCGTCGATCAGCGGCTCGACGAGCGACCCGCTCGACGCCGTCACTCGGCGGCTTCCTCGTCGCGCAGTTCGACGAATGCGTCGCTCGCGCCTGCCTCGATCTCGCGAATCGCGTCCTCGTCATGCGCCAGCGCCGCGTAGTTGTACGCGCCCTTCTTGAACAACACGCCGTGTGCCGCGGCAAGCTCGAGAAACCGTCGTTCGCGCTTTGGATCGTCCCAGCGCATGAGCCACATCTGGTCGAGCCCGTCGATCTCCGGTCCACGAACGCCGCTCGCCTCGATCGAATGCGCGACGGCCGCGCGAATCTCGGCGCCGATCGTCGCGAGGGACGCGCACACGTCATGTTGATCGTGCCAACTCAGAACGGCGGACGCCGCAGCGAGTGCCCCGCCCTCGCTCGCGAGGGTCGACGAGATCCAGGTTTTCTTCGCCGCTTCCATGACATCGTGATGTCCGCAGACAATCGACAGCGGAAATCCGTTCGCCATCGCCTTGCCGAACGCCGAGAGATCCGGAACGATCTCCGAGAATGCCTGATAGCCGCCGGTGCGGAGACGGAATCCGGTTTTGATCTCGTCGAAGATCAGCACGGCCCCGGCGGCCGTCGCAAGCTCTCGCGCCGTCGCGATCCATGCAATGGACGGCAAACGCTCGACGACCGGCTCGATGACAATTGCGGCAAGCTGCGATCCGGCGTCGCTCACCGCCTTTGTTAGAGCTTCTATATCATCGCGCGGAACTCGGCGAATGAGCTCCTTGGTCGGCGTCGGTACGCCTGCCGTGTCGTCGGCGCACCAGTCGAGCCAGCCGAAGTACCCAGATGCAATCACGACGTCGCGCGCCGTGTACGTGCGCGCGAGGCGGACCGCAGCCGCCATCGCTTCGGCCCCGGTCTTCAGGAATTGAACCTTGTCGGCGCACGGGATGACGCCGCAAAGACGCTCGGCAACCTCTACCTCGAGTGCGCTCGACAGTCCCGATACGTTGCCGCGCGCAATCGCGTCGACGACGGCGTGAGTGACGTTCGTCTCGGCGTACCCCAGAGCGACGGAGCCGAGCGCCATGGTGCAGTCGAGGTACTCGTTGCCGTCGACGTCGGTGACGCGGCAGCCAACCGCCTGCGTGAAATGGGTCGGACCAACGGCGTCGGCGCTTCCGTAGAGTGCTTCGACGCGTTTGCTGCCAGTCGACGCACCCGTCGGCATGACTCCAAGCGCACGCGTTCGATAGTCGGCGTCGTCTTGTTCGGTGATGACTTCCGGCTCGTCGCCCGACGCTGGTTCGTCAATCTCTGACTCGACCTCTGGCTCGGGCGCCGATTTAGGCGCCGCCCCTTTCCCACCGAAGAATCGTCCGAATGGCATTTGGGGAAAAAGTGCGCGCCGGGGTCGCGTGTCAACCGGGCCGACGACGGGTCCGGTCGAGATAGTTGAGAACTTCGATTGCCATCGCGCGCATCAGCGAGAGCTCGCGTGCATTCGGCGCAGCGCGGAACGTCAGCGACCTGAGCGTCCGCATGATGTGCTCGGGAAATCGCGTCTTGAAGAACTCGATGCGAGCAAGTGACGCCTGCGCGTCCGAGAAGAACTGCTCGAATTGCTCGTTGGACGGCGGCGGTGAGTCTTTACGCGGCGGCGCGAGCGTGCGAGTCGCGTCCGCAGCAGCGAGATGCAGCTCGTACAATCCGATCAACGCGGCCTGCGCAAGATTGAGCGACGCGTGATTGGTCGTCGGAATCGTCACTGCCGCGTTCACGCGATCGAGAATGTCGTTTGGAAGACCGTTGTCTTCCCGACCAAACACCAGCGCGACCGGACCGTCAGCGGCCGCATCGAGAAGCTCGCCAGCTGCTTCCTTTGGGTCGAAAATACGGAGCTTCGCCGCGCGGCGTCTCGCGGTAAACCCGACAACACGGACGCAATCCGCCACCGCGGCGTCGAACGAGTCGAAGGTTTCGATCGCCTCGATGATGTCCATCGTCTGATGCGCGATGCCTTCGAGATTCACAACGTTGTACTCGACCGGGCGCACAAGTCGGAGGCGTCGGACGCCCATGTTCTTCATCGCGCGAACCGTGGCGGCGATGTTGATCGGATTTTGCGGCTCGAAGAGAACGACGACGACGGAGTCGAGGCGTGACTCACTCATCGGTGAGACCGATGGGGACGAGTTGCGTTCGTTCGTGGCGGTCGCCGCGGAGGTAGACGAAGTCGCCGCGCCCGCCGCTGAGAATCAGCTGGCCACGACGTCGTTCGCGGCCGAGAGGTTTTTCGTTGATCAAAATGTCAATTGCTTGAGGAGTGCACTCGGCGACTTCGATGTCGAGCGAATATCCCTCTGAAGTTGGTGACCACGAGGCCGAGATTGGAACGTCGGCGGCCCATCGCTCGAGTTGGCGGATTCTGACGTGAGACGACTCCTGGTCCGGCACCAACATCCAAGCGCTCAGACCGCGATCGCTCGATAGGTAGAGCTGAACGCCATCACCGTTGACGTCCGGGTTTTCGTTGTCGTACGGGTTCACGGAGTCAGCGAGAGAAAATGTTCGTTCGCTCTTTGCCACATCGATTGTAACGCGAAGCGCGCGGTTGGGAGATTCGACGAACGACATGGATACTCTCGCGGACGGACCGCCTGCCGCCGTCCACGACTGCTCCGAACGACGATAATGCGATTCACCGAGCGCGATCGTCGTCGGTAGGCCGCGTCGCGAAAGCTGGAGGCCGGGCGCACTTGCGCCGATGTCGACCACCGTCGCCTGCGCCGGTTCAGTCGGAGGGCGACGATCGAGGTCGATGCTGCTCTGTGCTCCGCCCGCCCGCAGCTGAATGTGCCATCCGCCGTCCACCCTGCTGTGCGCGTGTGTCGAGTCGTCAGAGAGAACAACGCCGATGGCGTCGTCGAGGGTCACGTCTTGGACTTTTTCCGACCACGCAATGACGGATTGAATGTGGCCTCTCGCGCCCCGCACGCGTGCGACGAGAAACGGTCGATCGCCGTCGCCCGGCGGACCGGGAGCGACGGCGCGCCACAGTTCGACGTCGCTGCTCGGTCGGAGCCACACGGATAAACGCGATGC
>Ga0070683_100002519_pt1 | contig 14598 bp, 13 predicted proteins | sample KBSC713LmetaG_FD_64662 | JGI IMG/M metagenome (GOLD analysis project Ga0070683, IMG submission 64662) | Corn rhizosphere microbial communities from Kellogg Biological Station, Michigan, USA - KBS C7.1-3L metaG | ecosystem: Host-associated > Plants > Roots > Rhizosphere ...
GGTGGTCTGGCGCTTTTTCGAGCGCAGCGTCTCGCACGCGTGGTCGATGTTTCCGGCGCCATGAGTCTCGAAGCGCTCAAAGGTACACCTGTCGCATTCGATCCCCGTCTGCAGAATGCGCGTCCGCATCCTGGCCAGAAAGCCGCGGCCAAACATCTTTTATCCCTGATGGAAGACAGCGAGATTCGTCAATCGCACTTCAACGATGACCCGCGGGTGCAGGACGCATACAGTCTGCGCTGCATGCCCCAGGTGCACGGGGCGGTGCGCGGCGCGCTGGCTCATTGTGAAAATGTTTTGCTGATTGAGTCGGCATCAGCGACGGATAATCCGCTGGTGTTTGCCGAAACCGATGATGTGATTTCTGGCGGGAATTTTCACGGGGCGCCGCTTGCGTTTGCGTTCGATTACGCGGCGATCGCGCTCGCCGATTTGATGAGTATAAGCGAACGCCGCACCGATCGCCTTGTTAATCCTGACAAGAGCGAAGGTCTTCCGGCGTTTCTTGCGCACCGGCCCGGAGTGGAATCGGGGTTCATGATTGCGCATGTGGCAGCTGCATCGCTGGTGAATGAAGCGCGCGTCCTCGCGCACCCGGCCAGCGTTGATAACATCACGACTTCCGGCGGAAAAGAAGATCACGTGTCCATGGGAATGACGAGCGCACTGAAGCTGCGGTCGATTGTCGATGCTGCGGAAAGCTTGCTCGCGATTGAGCTGCTTGCCGCCGCTCAAGGTTTGGAATATCGCCGTCCATTGAAGGCCGGTCGCGGTGTCGAGCGAGCATTCGCTGCTGTGCGTAAAGTCTCGCCGTCGCTCACGCAGGATCGCGCGCTCTCTGGCGATATTGCCAGTGTTGCTGAAGCGATTCGGCGAGGCGACTTTGATTCAGGAGCGAATAACTCATGAGCGGAAAGCGAATCATCCACGCGCCGCGCGGCAGTGAGCGGGTTTGCAAAGGTTGGCACCAGGAAGCGGCCATGCGGATGTTGATGAACAACCTCGATCCTGAGGTTGCAGAAAATCCCGAGCAACTCGTGGTCTACGGCGGGACTGGTCGCGCTGCGAGAAGCTGGGAAGCTTTCGATGCAATCGTGGCCTCACTCCGCGGTCTCGAAAACGACGAAACGCTTCTCGTGCAATCGGGAAAGCCGGTCGGCAAATTCCGGACACATGACGAAGCACCACGCGTCCTGATCGCGAATTCCAATCTCGTGGGACAATGGAACAATTACCGTGAGTTCAATCGGCTCGAGCGGATGGGGCTGACGATGTATGGGCAGATGACCGCCGGTTCGTGGATTTACATCGGCAGCCAGGGCATCGTGCAGGGTACCTTTGAAACTTTTGCCGCTGCCGGGCGAAAACACTTCGGCGGATCGCTCGAAGGAAAATTCGTTTTGACCGGCGGGCTCGGCGGTATGGGTGGTGCGCAGCCGCTTGCTGCGACAATGAACGGCGCGGTCTTTCTCGGCGTGGAAGTCGATCCGGCTCGGATCGAGAAACGCTTGAAAAGCGGTTACTGCGACAAGATCGCGTGGTCGGTCGATGAAGCTCTCAAGCTAATTGATCGGGCACGAAAAGAACGGAAATCGCTTTCGGTGGGTTTAGTCGGCAATTGCGCCGATGTGCTGCCCGAGATCGTGAAGCGTGAAATCGTGCCCGACGTCGTCACCGATCAAACGAGCGCGCACGACGCGTTAAATGGCTATGTGCCACATGGGATGTCGCTCGAAGACGCGCTTTCGCTGCGAAGGAAAGATCCCGATGGCTACATCGAGCGCGCCATGCATTCCATGGCGGTGCATGTCGAAGCCATGCTCGCGCTGCAAAAGAATGGAGCGATCACCTTCGATTACGGCAACAACATTCGCGCCCAGGCACAAAAAGCCGGAATAAAAAACGCGTTCGATATTCCTGGTTTTGTTCCTGAATACATTCGTCCGTTGTTTTGCGAAGGGCGTGGTCCGTTTCGGTGGGTCGCATTGAGTGGAGATCGCGCTGATATAGCTCGCACCGATAAGCTCGCGCTCGAATTATTTCCCAAAAACAAAACGCTCGCGCGCTGGATGAAGCTGGCCAAGGAGCGAATTCATTACCAAGGATTGCCCGCACGAATTTGCTGGCTCGGTTACGGCGAACGCGCCGAATTTGGCGTCGCGATTAACGAACTGGTGAAGAGCGGCGAAATCAAAGCGCCAATCGTAATCGGTCGCGATCATCTCGACACGGGCTCGGTCGCATCTCCTAATCGTGAGACCGAAGGCATGCTCGATGGCAGCGACGCCATCGCAGACTGGCCATTGCTCAACGCCCTCGTTAATACCGCAGCCGGCGCATCATGGGTATCCATCCATAACGGCGGTGGCGTAGGCATCGGTTTTTCGCAGCACGCCGGCATGGTAGTTGTCGCTGACGGCACTGAAAATTCCAAGCGCCGCCTGGGCCGTGTTCTCACCAGCGATCCTGGCATGGGCATCCTCCGTCACGCCGACGCAGGTTACTCCCAAGCCATCGAGTTCGCCGCTGCGCGCGACATCGATATTGCGATGAAACCGCAACCGCGTGATTAACGCTTGATAAGTCAACCCTCCTCATGAAAAAACTGATCGAGTGTGTGCCAAATTTTTCGGAAGGGCGCGACCAGAATGTGATTCGGCAGATTACTGATGCGATTGAATCAGTAGACGGTGTGTCGTTGCTCGATGTCGATCCCGGTGCGAGCACCAACCGGACCGTGGTTACCATTGTCGGTGATCCGGATGCCGCAGTCGAAGCCGCGTTCCGCGGGATCAGAAAAGCGGCGGAACTGATCGACATGCGGAAACAGAAAGGCGCGCATCCGCGAATGGGTGCGACTGATGTTTGCCCGTTCATTCCGGTGAGCAATGTCAACTGGGAGGAAGCGATTGAATGTGCAAATCGGCTGGGCAAGCGCGTCGGCGAGGAATTGAAAATCCCCGTATATCTATACGAAAGAGCGGCAAGAGATAAGTCCCGAGCGAATCTTGCCGTGATTCGAGCGGGCGAATACGAACGATTTTTCGAGAAGATAAAACAACCGGAGTGGAAACCAGATTTCGGGCCAGCGGTTTTCAACGAAAGATCCGGCGCAACCGTGATTGGTGTTCGCGATTTTCTGATCGCTTACAATGTGAACCTGAACACAAAATCGGTGCGGCGTGCGAATGCGGTGGCGTTCGATGTGAGAGAGCAGGGGAGAGTGAAGACCGAAGACGGCACGCCATCGGGAAAAACAGTGCTGGACGCGAATGGCGAACCGGTCCGCATTCCTGGTGTACTCAAACACGTGAAAGGAATAGGGTGGTTCGTGAAGGAATACGGCATCGCGCAGGTGTCGATGAATCTCACAAACATAGAGGAAACGCCTTTACACGCAGCATTCGATGCCTGCGTTGATTCGGCTGCGAAAAGGGGTTTACGCGCGACTGGCTCGGAGATCGTCGGGATGGTGCCGAAGAAATCCTTGCTCGATGCTGGCCGTTATTTCCTCAAAAAACAGCAATGGTCCCAAGGCGTTTCGGAAGAAGAACTGATCGACATCGCAGTTCGTTCGATGGGTTTGAGTGAACTGAAGCCTTTTGTCCCGAAAGAAAAGGTGATCGAATTAAAAATTGAATCAGCTGAGCCGAAGATGTCCCTGGCGAAGATGGATGTGCGCGAGTTTTGCAATGAGACGTTGAGTGATTCGCCCGCGCCGGGCGGGGGATCCGTCGCGGCGCTGATGGGAGCACTGGGCGCCTCGTTAGGCGGAATGGTCGCAAATCTTTCCGCGGGCAAACGCGGTTGGGAGGATAAGCTCGAATATTTCAGCGGGTGGGCGGTTAAGGCGCAGCAACTCAAAGACGAACTGTTGTCGCTTGTAGATGAAGACACGAACGCGTTCAACAAAGTGATGGACGCATTTGCCCTGGCGAAGAACTCTCCAGAAGAAAAAGCAGTGCGCACGGCGGCGATTCAGGAGGCCACAAAACGTGCAGCCGAGATTCCGTTGAAAGTGATGGAGACGGCGGCGAAATCTTATGCACTGCTGTCGCAAATGGCGGACAAGGGAAATCCCGCTTCGGTTTCAGATGTCGGCGTCGGAGCGCTGGCCACTCGGGCGTGTATTGAAGGAGCGGCGATGAATGTGCGGATCAATCTAGGTCAATTGAAGGACGAAAAATTTAAGATTCAGCTTCAGGAACGACTTCAAGAGGTAAGCGCGAATTCAGAGGCGCAGTTCAAGACGATCAACGAAGTTGTGGAAAGTAAACTGCGCTGAGTTCACCAATCCGCCCTGACCCATGTCATTCCGAGCGAAGTCGAGGAATCCCGTGGAGACACCTCTAGTTGGCGCCGCGGGATCCTTCGACTCCGCTTCGCTGCGCTCAGGATGACTGCGATAAGAACAATGAGTCCACTCGCCGTCCTGAACGCTTCGCAACTCGTCACACTGAGCGGACCCAAGCGCCCGCGTGTCGGGACAGAGTTATCCGCGCTCGGGATCATTCCTCACGGGGGAATGCTCATCCGTGAGGGGAAGATCGAGAGGGTCGGTCCGAGCGATGAAATCGAAAAGAATGTTGGCGATGCTGAAGTTGTAGACGCGCGCGGACGTGTTGTAATGCCGGGCTTCGTCGATGCGCACACGCATCTGGTTTTCGCCGGAAATCGCCTTGATGACTTCGAGCGTCGGGCAAGGGGCGAAACTTACGAGCAGATCTCGAAAGCCGGCGGCGGAATTTGGTCAACGGTAGAAACAACCCGCGCTGCGAGTGAAACCGATCTGCTCGCGCAGGCGAAGAAACACGCGAACTGGTTTCTGCGCTGTGGGACCACAACCATCGAAGCTAAATCGGGCTACGGCCTGACAGCTGATGCCGAGCTGAAGATCCTGCACGTCTTACGACAACTGAACATCTCGGCTCAAGGGAGAGATGCTATACGTGATTCACGTATAGCATCGGGAAGGTTAGGTCGCCAAGACGAGCTGGGCTGCAAGATGCTGCCGGAAATCGTGCCGACTTTTCTCGGTGCTCATGCCGTTCCAAGGGAACTCTCGCCGGATGAATATGTGGACATTGTCATTGCGGAAATGTTGCCACGCGCGGCTGCGGAAAAGTTGGCGGAATTTTGCGACGTTTTCTGCGAGCGCGGCTATTTCAACATTGATCAGTCGCGTAGAATTTTATCTGCAGCCAAAAAATTGGGATTAAGTTTGCGCGGTCACGTTGATCAACTGACCAATTCGGGTGGCGCTATGTTGATGGCGGAGATGGGTGCAACCACCGCGGACCATCTGGAACAAACTAACGAGCAGGGGATCGCCGCTTTGAAGAAGGCAAACGTGCAACCAGTGTTAGTGCCGGGGTCGGTTTACGGACTTGGATCGGGCCGTTATCCCCGCGCGCGTGAAATGATCGAAGCCGGACTTGCGATCGTACTCGCGACCGATTTCAATCCCGGATCCTCGCCGACACCGAGCATGCCGATGATTCTGTCCCTCGCGTGCACGCACATGAAAATGTCGCCTGCGGAAGCGATCACTGCGTCAACGGTGAACGCAGCATACAGTCTCAATCGCGGCGACTCGATAGGCTCCCTGGAATCGGGCAAAGTCGCGAATTTCTTGATCTTCGATTACGAAGATTACCGTGAGTTAGCTTACTGGTTTGGAATGCCACAGACGCACTCAGTTTATGTGAGAGGCGAATGTGTTCCAAGGAGCGGCGGTCTCTAGACCGCCGTTAGAAAAGGACAAAGAATGACGGCAGAAGAAGAACTTTTGAAGCTGGAAAAGGAATTCGCGGACGCAATCGTTAAGAACGATCTCGAAGGTATCGCGCGACTTGTCACAAATGATTGGATCATTGTTGGCCCAGACGGAGAAATAGTTGACCGGGCGCGTTTTTTCGAGGTCATCAAATCGGGCGCCTTAACACATGACACTATGGAGTCCGAAGACTCTCGGATCCGCGTTTATGGGGACAGCGCGGTGGTTACAGGGATAACCCGTACCAATGGCAAATTCATGGGACAGGAATTCAGTACGCACGAGCGGGCCACAGATGTTTTTGTGAAGCGCGATGGGCGATGGCAATGCGTGCTGACGCATCTCACTCGATTTCCGAACAAGTGAGCGGCGCGGCCGGCGGTCGCGCCCTACCAGTCGAGGGGAGGTTTTGCGGTGCCTACTGAGCGCCGCTACAGTGATTCACAATGAAGGTTGAAGTGGAAAAGGAGCCGGGCTCGGTCTCGAGGCTGCAGATTGAATTGCCAGCCGACGAGGTTGCGAAGGAATGGGATGCCATCGCAAACAGTTTTGCGCGGTTCGCGAAAATTCCCGGGTACAGGCCGGGAAAGGCCCCGCGCGCGGTGATCGACAAAAGATTTCGCAAAGAAATCCAGGAGGAACTCACGAAGAAGCTCGTCTCAAAGAGTTATCACGAAGCGGTCGAACAAGAGCAATTGCGCGTGGCTTCGCTGACTAACATTGAAGACATTCAGTTTGGCGAAGATAAGTCGATGAGTTTCCGCGCGACGGTGGTTACCGCGCCGGAATTTGAGCTTCCCGATTACAAGGAAATTCCGGTGGAACTGCCGGAGACAAAAATTTCGGACGAAGAAGTCGAAGCGGCGATCGAACGTCTGCGAGATCAATCCGCCGATTTTGTGGATGTGCCAGAGCGCGCGTTGGAAATGGGCGATTTTGCAGTGATTGATTTCGAGGGTTCGATAGAAAATAAGGCGATCAGCGAAATCGCGCCACAAGCGAGCAAAAATCTGCACGGCGGCAAAAAATTCTGGCTGCATCTGGAGCCCGAAAATTTCCTGCCGAAATTTTGCGAACAATTGATCGGACTCAAACCGGGCGAGCCGCGACTGGTGATCGTCGATTTCCCAAATGATTTTCCGGTAAAAGAACTGGCCGGAAAAAAAGCGGATTACTCGGTCACGTTGCGCGAGATCAAAAAGAAGGTGCTGCCACCGCTCGACGATGCGCTCGCGACCAAACTTGTGCCCGGCAAAACGCTGGATGCTCTTCGCGAGATGATCGAGCACGATCTCGAACATGCTAAAGAGCATGATTTGGAACGGGCGAAAGAAGCGCAGATTCTCAAATATCTGCACGAACGAATTCAGGTAGAGCTGCCTCCAGCGCTTCTGCAAAATGAAACCCGGCGCGCGCTGGCCGAATTAGTTCAACGGAATCGAGAGCGCGGTGTCACTGATGAGATGTTGAAGGAAAAAGAAAAGGAATTGATAGATGCTGCAGCGGGAATGGCGGCGCACCGGCTGAAGACAAACTTTATTCTGCATCGTATTGCCGAGCGCGAAAAGACTCAGGTTACAAAAGAAGATCTCGATTCGCGCATCAGACAGGAAGCGGCGCGCTACGACATCTCGCCTGACAAAATGCGCAAGGAATTGCAGCAACGGAACGCGCTGGACGATCTCGCTGAACAGCTTCTGCTGGGTAAGACTCTTGATTTCCTGAAGGCAAATGTTAGCGTCGAATTAACGAAAGAAGCCGCCGTCAAAGAAGAAAAATCATGACCGTATCTAACCAAAATGTCTCGCAAGTGCTGGTTCCGATGGTCGTGGAGCAGACTGGTCGCGGCGAACGCAGCTACGACATTTACTCACGGCTGCTAAAAGACCGCATCGTTTTTGTCGGCCAGATCGATGATCACATCGCGAACCTGGTGATTGCGCAATTGCTCTTCCTGCAAATGGAAGATGGCAAAAAGGACATCAACCTTTACATCAATTCACCGGGCGGCGTGGTCACGGCCGGGCTGGCAATTTACGACACGATGCAGTTTCTGACGTGCGACGTGGTGACGTATTGCATCGGCATGGCTGCGAGCATGGGCGCAGTGTTGCTTTGTGCCGGCACGAAAGGCAAACGGTTTGCGTTGCCAAATTCGGACATCATGATTCACCAGGTGCACGGCGGTGCGCAGGGTCAGGCGAGCGACGTGGAACGTCAGGTCGATTACATGTTTAAGCTTAAAAAGCGCATTATCCGCATCATCTCACAGCACACCGGCAAATCGGAAGAGCAAGTCCGACTCGATTCGGATCGCGATTACTATATGTCTGCGGATGAAGCCCAAGCCTATGGATTGGTGGACGAAGTGATTAAGTCCCGCAAGGAAATAAAATTGTTAGACGGCAGCAAGCCTCCGGATGGTCGGCTGGTGGAAATGCCCGAAGCGGTATTGACGCGGAAAGGGTAACGCCGGAACTCCAGAGCATATGGCGCGCGCTTCGAACCTCACCATGTGCTCCTTCTGTGGCAAAAGCCACGCTGAGGTGCGCAAGCTCATTGCAGGCCCGGGTGTTTACATCTGCGACAGCTGCATCAACGTTTGCAAAAGCATTCTCGATAAGGAGCTCAACGAAGACGCCCGACGTCAATCGTCGAATATTCGGGTGCCGAAGCCGGCACAAATTCGAGAAGCTCTCGATCAATATGTGATCGGGCAGGACGGGGCCAAGAAGACTCTTTCTGTTGCCGTGCACAATCATTACAAGCGCGTGCTACAAACTCCCGCGCCCGCGGATACGTCAGCTGCGTTTCAGGCCGATCCACTCGCGGACGTCGAGATCGAGAAAAGCAATATTTTGCTCATCGGTCCCACAGGCTCCGGCAAAACTTTGCTGGCGAAGACACTGGCCAGGATTCTGGACGTGCCATTCTGCATCGCCGACGCGACGACGTTGACGGAAGCAGGTTACGTCGGCGAAGACGTCGAGAACATCATTCTGCGATTGCTTCAAAATGCCGATTACGATGTGAAGCGCGCTGAGATCGGGATTGTTTACATAGACGAGATCGACAAGATCGGACGCAAGACCGACAACGTCAGCATCACGCGCGATGTCTCCGGAGAAGGCGTGCAGCAGGCTTTGCTGAAAATTTTGGAGGGCAGCACGTGTAATGTTCCGCCCCAGGGCGGACGCAAGCATCCGCACCAGGAATATATTCAAGTCAACACCGAGAAAATCCTTTTCATCTGTGGTGGCGCATTCGTTGGACTCGACAAGATCATCCAAAAACGGATTGGCCAAAAAGTGATGGGCTTTGGGAGCCCAACGCTCGAGGTCGAGGAAGCGGTGCGTAAACAGTCGATCCGTTACGTGGAACCGGAAGATCTACTCGCGTTCGGGATGATACCTGAATTCATCGGGCGGCTGCCGGTTGTTAGTTCGCTCGACGCGCTTACTGAAGATGAAATGGTGTCGATCCTGACCGAAACCAAAAACGCAATGGTCAAACAGTATACGAAACTGTTCTCGATGGAGGGAGTCCGTCTCACGCTGACCAAAGATGCATTGCGCGCTCTCGCCGCGCAGGCCGTCACAAAAGGTACAGGCGCGCGGGCGCTGCGTTCACTGCTCGAACGTATTATGCTCGACATCATGTACGATGTGCCGAGCCGCGAAGATATCGCCGAAGTAACGATCAATCGCGCGGTGGTGGAAGGCAAAAAGGTTCCCCTGATTCGCAAGAAACAGGACAAGACCGCGGCTTGATTTTTAAACCCTATCATTCTGAGCGGACGGAAGAATCTCAGATCCGAGATGTTTCGCTTCGCTCAACATGACAGGCTTTGTTTGGAACGTTGATCATTGTGTGGTCTTCGGTCCGAGTTGACTGTGCGAGCTGTCATGCGCGCCATCCTCATCAACACTGGCACCGAACTTTTGCTCGGTGACGTTCAGGATGCGCATCTTGCGTTTATAGCGCGCGAGATCCTTCCGTTAGGTCTACGAATCGACGAGCGGCGAACGCTTCCCGACAGCGATGTGATCCGCCGCACGCTTACTGAATTATTTTCGCATTGCGAAATTCTCTTTGTCACCGGCGGTCTCGGCCCAACAACCGACGATATCACCCGAGAGATGGTGGCTGAATCGTTGGGCTTGGAGCTGTATCAGGACCCGCAACTGCTGGCCTGGCTTCGAGAGAGATTGCAAGTCCGCGGCATCAAATGGACCGCCGGTATCGCGCGACAAGCGGATGTCCTTCCTGGCGCGCGTATCCTTCCGAACGAGAACGGAAGTGCCTCGGGTTTTTATTTGAAAGCGAACATCAATTCTCGTATTCCGTCGCCGCACGTTTTCGTTCTTCCGGGTCCGCCTCGCGAGCTTCAGCCCATGTTCAAGAAATTCGCGATGCCGATTTTGCAATCGATTGTGCAGGTGCCGTTCCCAGTCGAGCGGCGATCGTACAGCATTGCCGGCATAGGGGAATCGCTGGTTGAGAAAGCTATTGGCGAAAAAGTTTTAGCGATCCCGGGCATCGAACTCGGCTATTGCGCGCGTCCAGGCGAAGTCGAAGTGCGCATCATTGGGCAACCCGACGCAATTCAAACTGCTGATGCCATAATTCGCGACGAATTGGGTGTTTCGATTTTCTCCGACAGTGACCAAGCGCTGGAAGAAGTCGTGGTGAGGCTGCTGAAGCAACGCAATGAAACGTTGGCTGTTGCTGAATCGTGCACTGGCGGTTTGATCGCCAACAAAATCACCAATGTGTCCGGCGCATCGGAAGTTTTTCTCGCGGGATACGTCACATACGCAAACGCAGCAAAAAGCGACGTCTTGGGGATCGATCCGAAATTGATCGACAAGCATGGTGCGGTGAATGAAGCGATCGCGCGCGCAATGGCTGACGGCGCGCGCGCACGAGCAGCTTCCAAATACGGGCTCGCAACAACCGGCATAGCCGGACCAACGGGCGGCTTGGAAGACAAGCCGGTTGGAACAGTTTACATCGCGCTAGCTTCAGGAGATTCAGAGACTGTCGCCAGGAAATTCCTTTTCCCGACGGATCGCGAGACATTCAAACAATTAGCAGCCCAAGCGGCACTCGATCTTTTGCGACGGAGATTAGTCAAGGAGTGACGGCTTTCCTGCCGTCAGATTGAAACTTAACGGCCGCCCAAGTCGTCGCGTCTCGAAGAGGCAAAATTATCAGTCGGCTACTTTCACTGGCGTGCCGACTTTTACAATATCGTAAAATAACTTCGCTCCATCCGAAGACATTCGGATGCAGCCATGGGATGCGGGATATCCTGGCAGAATTCCGACGTGCATTCCGACCCCTTCGCCCGTTAACCGCATGAACCACCTCATCGACGCACCGACATAATGTGTTCCGCTGGGCGCGGAATCAATCTTAGCGCTGATGCCTGATCGAACAGTCCGGCCGTAGCCGTCGACGAAGTCGCCATAGATGCTGGAACGATGATCGGGATCCTTTTCCAGAACGGAAAAATTACCACTGGGTGTGGTGTGCCCGGCCTTGCCGGAAGAAATTGGACTGTCGGCCACGACTTGCTCTCCGATCATCAAATAGGCGCGCTGCTTGGGAAGGGAAACAACAACGTGGACGTTGTCCGCCGTCGCCTGTCTAAGCAAAGATTGATTCACCTTCAACGGTTCCTGGCGGCTAATGTATGCGGACGCACTGCGCATCTGTTGCGGCTGTGTCGCCGGCCTTGGTGATCTCGGTCCGAATAGGCGGAACTGAGCGCTGATTGATGAGACAAGAGCCATCAATAAGATCGCACAAAGAAATGTTCGAAGTGTTCTCGGCATAAATATTAGCCGCCACTGTAGCTGTTTACTCGCCGAAGCCAACCCGTTAACCAGCGTGATTCATGGCGATCAGGAGGAGCGTTGTGCACGCGACGCGTCAAGACAGTTTTGGCCGCGCGCGCGAATTCATTAGGTGCGCCTGAATCCGAATTCCCCTGCATCGCTTCCAGCACCTGAAGCAATCCCCATCCTTGTCCCTGATAACGCTCTGTATGCAAAACGCCTTCTCCTTTGAAGTTGACGTAATCGATGAGGGCGTAGCATCCCTGTGGTGTTTTCGTGAGGCGTTCAAATTGGTTCTGCACGTTAATTCGGTCGGCAGGCGCCGCTTCGGCCAGCATCTTAGGCAGAGAAGCATCCAATCTGGCAACAAGAAATTCTGCCTGCAGATCGATAGTGTCGGCCAGAAACCGCCGCAACTGATTCATCTCACTTGTATTTTGCGCATGCAGGAACTCGCCACGCGAGTTCCAGGGGCACGGCTGTAATTGGCCGACTCCCAGAAGTAATGCCGGCAGTTTCGCTCCGCGGCTTGATACAAAGCTTACCAACTTCGGGAAACTCTCTTCGAACGGTCCTCTTCGTCCCTTTGGATACCAGATGAAATGGCCGATGCCGAGCGACGCGAAATCTTCGCCCTGATTCCATGAAGTCAGTCCGGAGATTGTTCCACCGCACTCATTTTGCCAGACTCTTTTCCCAACTTTCAAGGCATCGCTGTGCGAGAGCGCGAAGGCCTGTGCCATTTCCGGCCCGAGTGCAATCAATCCCGTGGCTACCAGTGCAAATCGCAAGCCGGTGCCCCGGAATCGATGCCAAAGCTGTTTTCTTGACGTGCGGCATTTATCCATTAGCGTGCGACTTTCTGCGGCGACAAACCTTAAACTAGAGCGACGCGGAAACACGATCCTATGAAACGTTTTATTGTTATTATCAGCGCATCCTTACTCGCATTGCCGTTGTTCGGGCAAGAGAAATCACCGCAACTCAAAGACACAAAGGACAAGGTCAGCTACAGCATCGGCATGCAGATCGGATTCAATCTCGGCCGGCAAAAAGTTGACATTAATCCTGACATCCTGGCTGCCGGTATTAAAGACGCCATTGCCGGCAAACCGCAACTAACGACTGACCAGGTCAAAGAGATCATGGCCCAATTCGAAAAAGACATGGAAGCGAAACAGAAACAACTGGGCGAAAAAAACAAAACTGACGGCACGAAGTTTCTTGAGGACAACAAGAAGAAACCGGGTGTGAAAACGACCGCGAGCGGTTTGGAGTACAAGGTCGAGAAAGAAGGAACGGGAGAGCAGCCCAAAGCGACCGACATGGTGACGGTAAATTATCGCGGCACCCTTATCGACGGGACCGAGTTTGACAGTTCGTACAAGCGCGGCCAACCCGCGACCTTTCCGGTTAACGGTGTGATTAAAGGCTGGACCGAAGCGCTCCAGTTGATGAAAAAGGGAGCAAAGTATCAGTTGTTCATCCCCGCGAGCCTCGCTTATGGCGAGCGTGCAATGGGCCCGGACATTGGTCCGAACTCGACCCTCATTTTTGACGTCGAACTGGTAGATGTGAAGCCACCTCCAACACCCGCGCCACAGGGTGCTCCGCAGGGCTCTCCGAAGGCTGGGCCGAAGGTTCCACCTCCGCCGTCACCGGCGCCAACTAAGAAGTAGCAACTGACGCGACTTTCAAGGAGTGACGGCTTGGGCAGCCGTCGGGTTTAGAAGTGACGGCTGGAAAGCCGTCACTCCTTGAGAACTGATTCCCACTGCAGCATCGGCGCATCGCCCCACAAACCTTCCAAGCTGTAGAAGGCGCGTTTGTCGCGGTGGAAAATGTGGACGACTACCTGCAGATAGTCGAGCACCATCCACTGGCTGGCGGGAAACCCGTCAACTGCTACGGGTCGCAGCGAATAATGCTCGCGTAAGTGCGTTTCAATTTCGTTGGCAATCGCTTTGAGTTGAGGCTCGGACGTGCCCGAGCAGATCACGAAAAAGTCCGTAAAGCTCGAAATGCCGCGCAAATCCAGGACGACAATGTCCTCCGCCTTTTTGTTAGAGGCGAGTTCAGCGCAGGTTTTTGCTAGATTTTCCGGCGTTATTGCGATTGCTCCCGGTAAAGTTTTTCGCGCTGAATAATTTGGCCCACCGAATTCGGTACGAGATACCGGATCGATTCGTTTTGCGCAACTCTCCGCCTGATTTCAGTGGCGGAAATATCGATACGACGATGGATCAACTGATAAGAATGTGAGGGTTGTTTCCCGCTGCGGTCGAGAACCACAAACCGCACGATCTTCTCCAGTTCGGGGAAGCGATGCCACTGTGGCAGTTGCTCAACGTTGTCTTCACCGATCAGGCAGTAGATAGATGCGTCGCATTCGTGGCGGCGAATTTCCTCAACGGTATCGATCGTGTACGAAGGCGGTGGTCGCAATAGCTCGCATTCATTCACTTCGAATTTCGGTTCGCCTTCAATTGCCGCTTGTAACATTTCTAATCGTACTTCGCCCCTCGCGACCGGAGCGGACTTCTTGAGAGGGGAAATCGCCGCCGGCACCAGGATGAGTTTGTCGAGGCGGAGCGTTTCAATCGCTTCGCGGGCGAGAATCAGATGCGCGAGATGGATCGGGTCGAAGGTGCCGCCATAGATCGCGATCTTCTTCAATCCCCCAACGCTTAAACGTGCAACGCTCAACGTTCAACTAAAAGCGTTCCATCTGACTGCGCGGACGAAGGTTTCATTGATGAAAAGCTCGCTGAGTTGGTGCGATTCCAACTGCCTCAACTAATCTGCATCCGACCGCACAATTTTGGGCGCGCCTCTCGCGCAATCGGTTTCCGCGGCTGGGCTGTTCAGATGGATTGAGGTGCCACCTCGGCGGCCAATCGTGAACTGAGCGCTCGGCGCATCGTGATTTCCGTATTGTGTTTGTGGAGCGCGATGTCGATCGCGGCTTTCAATTCGGGC
>Ga0070683_100002520_pt1 | contig 14596 bp, 13 predicted proteins | sample KBSC713LmetaG_FD_64662 | JGI IMG/M metagenome (GOLD analysis project Ga0070683, IMG submission 64662) | Corn rhizosphere microbial communities from Kellogg Biological Station, Michigan, USA - KBS C7.1-3L metaG | ecosystem: Host-associated > Plants > Roots > Rhizosphere ...
GTGGTCGTCCCGTGCGGAAGCACGGCCTCGGCGAAGCGCGTGACGGTGACCATCACCGACTCGACGTGCAGGTGCGTGTCGATCAGCCCCGGGACGAGGTAAGCGCCTCCCGCGTCGATCGTCTCGGTCTGCGGGCCGACCGTGTGCCCGACGTCGCCGAACATCGCCACGCGGCCGTCGGCGATCGCGATGTCGGCGCCGTCGAGGATCTCGCGCGTGTGCACGTTCACGAGCCGTCCGCCGCGGACGACCAGGTCGGCGGGCCGCCGGCCCATGCAGACGTCGGTCAGCTCGCGCGTGAGCTCGAAAAGCGGACGGCGCGCCATCGCCGGATCGTAGTGACGGAGCCCTGACGGGCGACGGTGGAGGACGTTAGGCTGTCCCGCGCTACGGCCGCGAGGACGCACCGGTCTTCCGGTGTGCGGACGTACGCAAAGGCCGGTGCGGTTCTGCTTCTGCCTCTCCCAGCAGTCCGCACCGGCTTTCTCTGTATCGGCAACGCACGCCGAAGCCTGAGCAACGGCAGGCGGGTGATCTAGGCTCACGGACGATGCTGCTCACCTCGCAGGTCGAGCGCGAGAGCGACCTCTTCGCGCAGCGGCGAGACCGGATGGCGGGCCTCGTCGCGGAGCTGCGCGAGCGCACCGCGCAGGTCGCGGCCGGCGGTGGAGAGAGGTCCGTGGAGCGGCATCGCTCGCGCGGGAAGCTCACGGCCCGCGAGCGCATCGACCTCCTGGTCGACCCGGACAGTGCGTTCCTCGAGCTCTCCGCCCTGGCCGCCTGGGACGTGTACGAGGGACAGGCTCCGTCGTCCGGGATCGTCACCGGCATCGGGATCGTCGAGGGCCGCGAGTGCGTGATCGTCGCCAACGACGCCACCGTGAAGGGCGGCACCTACTTCCCGTTGACGGTGAAAAAGCACCTGCGGGCGCAGGAGATCGCCGAGCAGAACCGGCTGCCGTGCCTCTACCTGGTCGACTCCGGAGGCGCCTTCCTGCCGCTACAGGCCGAGGTCTTCCCCGACCGTGAGCACTTCGGGCGGATCTTCTTCAACCAGGCGCGCATGTCGGCGCAGGGGATCGCGCAGATCGCGGTCGTGATGGGCTCGTGCACCGCCGGCGGTGCGTACGTCCCGGCGATGTCGGACGAGACGGTGATCGTCCGCGGCACGGGGACGATCTTCATCGGCGGCCCGCCGCTGGTGAAGGCGGCGACGGGCCAGGAGGTGACGCCCGAGGAGCTCGGCGGCGCCGACGTCCATACGCGGCAGTCGGGCGTGGCCGACCACTACGCGACGAGCGACGAGCATGCCCTGGCGATCGCCCGCTCGATCGTCCGGAACCTCGGCCCGGCGAAGCCGGCGGCACCGTGGGAGATCACTGCGCCCGAGGCGCCGGCGATCGACCCGGGCGAGCTCTACGGGCTGATTCCGGAGACGTTCCGTGAGCAGGTCGACGTTCGCGAGATCGTCGCCCGGCTCGTCGACGGCAGCCGCTTCCACGAGTTCAAGGCGCTCTACGGCGAGACGCTCGTCTGCGGCTTCGGCCGGATCGAGGGCTTCCCGGTCGGGATCCTCGCCTCGAACGGCGTCCTGTTCGCCGAGTCGTCGCAGAAGGGCGCCCACTTCGTCGAGCTCGCGTGCAAGCGGAAGATCCCGCTCGTCTTCCTCCAGAACATCACCGGGTTCATGGTCGGCAAGGAGTACGAGGCCGACGGGATCGCCCGCGACGGGGCCAAGCTGGTGACGGCGGTCGCGTGCGCCGAGGTGCCGAAGTTCACCGTGATCATCGGCGGGTCGTTCGGGGCCGGGAACTACGGCATGTGCGGCCGCGCATACTCGCCGCGACAGCTGTGGATGTGGCCGAACGCGCGCATCTCGGTGATGGGCGGCGAGCAGGCCGCGACCGTGCTGACCATGGTCGGCGACGCCGATCCCGACGAGATCACCGCGAAGTACGAGCACGAGGGCAGCCCGTACTACTCGACCGCGCGGCTCTGGGACGACGGGATCATCGATCCGCTCGACACGCGGCGGGTGCTGGCGCTCGGGATCTCGGCGGCGCTGAACGCGCCGATTCCGGAGACGGTCTTCGGCGTTTTCAGGATGTAAACGTCCTGTTCGGAGGAAGCGGTGAATCCGAGTCACCCATTACGATCTCGCGGACCCAGACAAGGAGGTTGCTCGTGAAAGCCAGGATTCCAAGGCCGTCACCGGCGATGATCGTCGCATGCGTCGCGTTGACGGTCGCGCTCGGCGGAGGAAGTTATGCCGCGACCAACACGACCACGCTCTCGAAGGCGGGCGTGAAGGCCGCCAAGTCGAACGCGCAGGCCGCCGGCCCGAGGGGCCCGAGAGGCTTCAGAGGGCCGAGGGGCCTCAGGGGCCTGCCAGGCCCGAAGGGCGCGCCCGGCGCGCCGGGCCCGGCAGGACCGGCAGGACCCGCAGGCGCGGCAGGTGCATCGGCGACGGCGCTCTGGGCCATGATCGACAGCAACGGCACGCTCATCCGCAACAAGGGCGTCACGTCGGTGCAGAAGCTCGGAACCGGTTCGTATCAGGTGATCTTCAACCAGGCCGTGACGAACTGCACCTCCCTCGCGACACTGTACGGATCGTCCGGCGAGGTGGCGTCGACTCCGGACATCCTCGGAGTCGTTGCCGGCCGGGTGAATGTGAACACGTTCAACAGCGCCGGAACGGCCACCGACAGGGTGTTCCAGGTGGCCGTCTTCTGCTGATCGACCCATTGGGGCCCGCCCTCGCGGCGGGCCCCGACCCCTCCGGCGGGACCGCTGCGTAGAGTTCCGCGCATGCACACGATCGAGCTCTCCGACGAGGAACTGCGCCTCCTCCAGAACGCCCTCCACGCCTACCTCGACGACTTCGGGCACGAGGAGGCCGATCTCCTCCGGGAGGTCAAGGCGTTGATCGCCAAGCTCAACCGCGAATGAAGGCCCTCCGTGTCGAGCGCGACGGGGAGATCTTCCGCGTCACGCTCGCACGCCCGGAGCGACGGAACGCCTTCGATGCCGACCTGATCCGTGGGCTCGGCGACGCGTTCGCAGGCGTCGGCGACGCCCGCGTGGTCGTGCTGGCAGGCGACGGGCCGAGCTTCTGCGCCGGCGCGGACGTCGAGTGGCAACGTGCCTCGATCGACCTGAGCTACGAGGAGAACGTCGAGGACTACCGGCGGCTGTACCGGATGCTCCAGGCCGTCTACCGCTGTCCCACACCGGTGGTCGCGCGCGTCCACGGCTTCGCGCTCGGCGGCGGCTCCGGCCTCACCGCCTGCGCCGACATCGCAATCGCCGCGGAGGACGCGATCTTCGGCTTCTCCGAGGTGCGGCTCGGGATCATCCCCGGAGTGATCTCGCCGATGGTACTGGCGAAGATCGGCCCGGCCGCAGCGCGGCGGTACTTCCTCACCGGCGAGCGCTTCGACGCGAAGACGGCGCTGCGGATCGGCCTGGTCGACGAGGTCGCGGCCGACCCGGACGAAGCGGTCGACCGGGTCGTCGAGGCGATTCTCGACGGCGGGCCGACGGCGGTCCGCGAGGCGAAGCGGCTCGCACTCGAGCCCGGTGACGAGGAGGATCTGCTCGCGCGCGCAGCGGAGCGGCGCGCGAGCCCGGAGGGCCAGGAAGGACTCCGGGCGTTCCTGGACTCCCGGGGCGGCGAACGCGTCCGCCCCTCGTGGCAGCCGAACGGCGACTAGCACTCGTCCAGGGCACGCGCGAGCGCGCTGCGCTCACCGGCGAGATCCCCGACCACGGCTGCGAGCCGCCGCTCCCCCTCCGCGGTGAGCCGGATCGGATGAACGCGGGCATCGCGGCGCGAGACCGTTCGCTCGATCAGTCCTGCGTCCTCCACCCGGCGTGCGAGCTGCGTCGCGGCGCTCTGGCCGATCTGCAGCTGCTGCGCCAGCCGGCCGACAGTGGCGTCGCCGTCGCGGGCGGTCTTGATCAGCAGCAGCAGCTCGTAGCGCTCCGCCGTCAGTCCGTGCGCCCGGGTCACCTGGTCGGTGCGCGCGAGGAACCGGCGCAGACCGACCCGGAACGTGGCTGCCTCGGCGTACCGTTTGTGAGGGGTTCTGGGCATGTCGTTAATTTTCTCTAAGCATGTGATTAATAGCAGGGTGTGATGGATACCGTCGACACTGATGGGTCGCTCCACGAGCCTTTCCGTCGCCGCCGCTCTCGCTCTCGGAGTCGCCGCCTTCGCGACGGCGAGCAGCGCCTCCGACACGGCAGTTCCCGTCAACCAGTCGCCTCCGAGCGTCGTCGGTGCCGCCGTGGAGGGCAGCGTGCTCAGCGCGCATCACGGCCGCTGGCAGAGCGACTCGTCGGTGTCCGTGGGCAACCAGTGGCGTCGGTGCCTCGCCGACGGAACGGGCTGCGTCGACCTCCCGGGCGCGACCGACCGCATCTACACCCCGGTCACGGCCGACATCGGCCACACGCTCCGCGTCGTCGAGACGGCGGCGAACCGCGACGGTTCCACGGCTGCTGTCTCGGCGGCCACGCACGCGGTGGCAGCGCTTCCTGCCGCCGGGCCGCACAACGCGGCACCGCCGACCGTCGCAGGCTCGGCGGTCGCAGGCGGACGGCTGGCTGCAGCGAACGGAACGTGGACGGGGACCGCGCCGATCCGCTTTTCCTACCAGTGGCGCCGCTGCTCGCCGGCCGGCGGCGACTGCGTCCAGACCTCCGCGACCTCGCGCGTCTACCGGCCGTCTACCGGCGACGTGAACCGGACGGTGCGCGTATTGGTGACCGCGAAGGGACCGGCCGGGAGCGCAGCCGCCCTCTCCAACCCGACCGGCCGCATCGCCAGGGCGTCGTCCCCTGCACCGCAGAACCGCTCCTTGCCGCGGGTCCAGGGGCTGCCGCGGCAGGGAGTACAGCTGACCGCCGACCGCGGGAACTGGGCGAACTCCCCGAACGGCTTCTCGTACACCTGGCTCCGCTGCGACCGCTCCGGGAACGGTTGCGCAGGGATCCCGGGAGCGCACGGTTCGTCCTACACGCTGACCTCCTCGGACGTCGGGCACACCATTCGCCTTCAGGTCGACGCACGCAACACGAGCGGCCTCAGCCGGGCTTTCTCGCCGCCGACGGCGGTCGTCTCCGCGCAGCCGGCTCCGGCCGCTGCGAAGCCGGCGAACACGGTTCGTCCGTCGATCTCCGGCACCGTCCAGGAGGGCAAGACGCTGGCCGGCAACCGCGGATCGTGGACGAACAGCCCGACCAGCTACGACTACTCGTGGCACCGCTGCAACCGGAACGGCGACCACTGCGACTCGATCGGCAGCGCCAGGGGAACGAGCTACACGCTCAAGAGCAACGACGCCGGCAGCACGATCAAGTTCCGGGTACGGGCGCGCAATTCGTCGGGCTCCGACACCGCCAACTCGAACCCGACCGCGGTCGTCCGTGCGGCCGCCAAGCCGGAGAACACCTCGCCGCCGACGATCTCCGGCACGCCGGCCGAGGGAGCGACGCTCGCCGGCTCGAACGGCAGCTGGACGCACGGGCCGACCTCCTACGCGTACGTCTGGTACCGCTGCGACCGCAACGGCAACAACTGCGGCGCGATCAGCGGTGCGCGCTCGAGCTCCTACCGGCTGACCTCCGCCGACGTCGCCGCCACGCTGCGCCTGAGGGTCACGGCCGGCAACTCCGAGGGCAGCACCAGCGCCACCTCCGTACCCACGGCGGTGATCCAGCACGCAACTGCGCCGCCGCCCTCACGCGGCCCGGGCTGCCCGGCCGTCGGCAACCCCGACCAGGTGACGAAGCTCGCGCCACCCGTTCGGCTCCTCGTCGACACGCTGCGGGCCAGCCCGCGCGTCGTCGCACGCGGCACGCAGGAGGTCGTCGTCCGCTTCCACGTCACGTCGAGCTGCGGCGGCCCGGTGCAGGGTGCGCTCGTCTACGCGACCGCAACCCCGTACAACCAGTTCTCGATCCCGCCCGAGGCGGCGACCGGCTCCGACGGCTGGGCGACGCTCGTCTTCCACCGCCTCCGCGGCTTCCCGGTCAGCGGCCACCAGCAGCTGATCGCCGTCTTCGTCCGGGCGCGCAAGCCGGGCGAGAGCGTGCTCGGCGGGATCTCCACCCGCAGGCTCGTCTCCATCCCCGTCCGGCTCGGCTGACCGGGCGCGCGGGGCGGGCGGCGGCGCAGCCCGTACGCTCCCTCCTGATGGCGATCCGGAAGCTCCTCGTGGCGAACCGCGGCGAGATCGCGGTGCGGATCTTCCGCACCTGCCGCGAGCTGGGGGTCGCGACCGTGGCGGTCGCCGCGCCGGACGACGCCGGGGCCATGCACACCCGGACCGCCGGCGAAACGGTCGAGATCTCGTCCTATCTTCACTCTGAGGAGCACATCCGAGCGGCGTCACGCGCCGGTGCCGACGCGATCCATCCCGGGTACGGCTTCCTGGCCGAGAACGCCGACTTCGCCGAGGCGGTCGAGGCAGCGGGCCTCGTGTTCGTCGGCCCGACGCCGGAGGCGCTGCGCGCGGGCGGCGACAAGCTGGCAGCGAAACGGGCCGCGCGTGAGGTCGGAGTGCCGGTGCTCGAAGAGGGCGACCCCGCGGAGCTCGGCTTTCCGCTGCTCGTGAAGGCGGCCGCGGGAGGCGGCGGGCGCGGGATGCGGGTCGTCCGGTCGGCCGACGAACTGGACGGCGCGCTCGAGGCCGCGCGCCGCGAGGCCGGGGCGGCATTCGGCGACGACACGGTGTTCTGCGAGCGTTACCTCGAGCGCCCGCGCCACGTCGAGATCCAGCTGCTGGGTGACGGCCGCGGCGACGCGATCGCGCTCGGGGAGCGCGACTGCTCGGTGCAGCGACGTCACCAGAAGGTGCTGGAAGAGTCGCCGTCACCCGCGCTCGACCCGGCGCGGCGCGCGGCGATGAGCGACGCGGCGGTCGCCTTCGCACGTGCGATCTCGTACCGCAGCGCCGGCACGGCCGAATTCGTACTCGACGGCGGCGAGTTCTTCTTCCTGGAGCTGAACGGCCGGATCCAGGTCGAGCATCCGGTCACGGAGCTCGTCACCGGGCTCGACCTCGTCGCCGTCCAGCTCGAGCTCGCCGAAGGCGGCTCGCTCCCGCCGGTGCCCGAGCTGCGCGGGCACGCGATCGAGGTGAGGCTGTACGCGGAGGATCCGCGCACGTTCCTCCCCCAGGCCGGCACGCTCGAACGGCTACGGCTGCCGGCGGGCGTGCGGGTCGACGCCGGCGTCGAGGAGGGCGACGAGGTCGGCATCGCCTACGACCCGATGATCGCGAAGCTGATCGCGCACGGACAGACACGCGACGAGGCGCTCGACCGACTCGCGGCCGCGCTCGCCGAGACCGAGGTCGAGGGCGTCGTCACGAACCTGCCGTTCCTCCGCTGGCTGGTCGCGCACCCGGCCGTGCGAGCAGGCGACACGACCACGGCGTTCCTCGTCGAGCACCCGCCGCTCTCGGCGCCGCGGCCTTCCGTTCCGGCGCCCTGGGGCGGCGCGTTCCGTCTCAACCTGCCGCCTCCTCCGCCCCACGCGCCGCCCGACGAGACCGCCGACCCGCGCGGTCACGCGGCCGGTGCCGAGCACAGCGCGATCAGCGCGCCGATGCCCGGCACCGTGCTCCGCGTGCTCGTCCGGAAGGGGGACCGCGTGGAGCCCAGGCAGCCGCTGGTCGTGCTCGAGGCGATGAAGATGGAGACCCCGCTCGTCTCGCCTTACGCCGGTGTCGTGCAGGAGGTGCACGTCGCCGAGGGCGACCGCGTAGCCGGCGGCGCGACGGTCGTGGAGCTCGAGGAATGACGGTGCTGCGGCCGGTGGATGCCGGGGCGTTTCTGGATCTGGCAGGATCGCTATTGCTCGCCGACGAGGCGCGCAACAACCTGATCCTCGGCATCGCCGGAACGCTGGTCGAGCATCCCGACCGTTACGGCGAGAAGCGTTTCTGGCTCGTCACCGGCGACGCGGGCGAGCCCTCCGGTGCGGCGATCAGGACGCCGCCCTACAACCTCCTGCTCGGCGGGTGCCGGCCCGGGCCGGCGCTCGGGGAGCTCGTCGAGGCAATCGAGGACGAGCTGCCCGGCGTCGTCGGCGCGCACCCCGAAGTCGACGAGTTCGTCCGGCTGTGGGCGCGATCGCACGCGGTCGAGCCGCGCGTGCTGCGCGAGCAGGGTGTCTTCGCCCTCGAGCGGGTCGAGCCCGTTCCGCCCGCGGAAGGCCGATCGCGGAGCGCGACCCGCGACGATCTGCCCCTGCTCGTGGGCTGGATGGTCGCCTTCGGCGAGGAGGTGCTGGAGGAGGGCGACCCGGGGCGCGCCGAGGCGCGAGAGGCCGTCGAGCACCGGCTCGCGCCCGGTGACGGCGGCTTCGAGCTGTGGGAGGACGGCGGCGAGGTCGTCTCCCTGTCCGGCTGGGGCGGCCCGACCCCGAACGGGATCCGCATCGGCCCGGTGTACACGCCTCCGGAGCACCGCGGCCGCGGCTACGCGACCGCGCTCGTCGCCGGGCTCTCGCAGGCCCTGCTCGACGGCGGCCGGCGCTTCTGCTTCCTCTACACCGACCTGGCCAACCCGACCTCGAACGCGATCTACGAACGGATCGGTTACGTCAAGGTCGCCGAGTCGGCCATGGTTTCGTTCGAGCCCTTGTAACACCGGCACGGTAACGCTGTCGGCCAGCGGGCGATGCGGGCGCAGCGAGCGAGGAGGGGGCTCACGGGTGAACGAGTTCCCCCGTGCTACTAGAAGAGCTTCTGGAGCTTCATCGCCGCGCCCATGTCGCCCTTGATCTTGAGCTTGCCGGACATGTACGCGGCGGTCGGGTTCTGCTCGCCCTTCACGACCTTCTCGAACGTCTCGGCCGAGGTGGCGATCGTGCAATCGCCGCCGGTGTCGCCCTCGTCGACGGTGACGCCGCCGTCGGCGACCTTCACCGTCCACGTACCGGCGCCGTCGATGTCGAAGACGTAGGAGTTGTTCAGGCCGGCGGTCTTGCCGGGATCGACGCGGGACGGAAGCTGCTCGAAGAAATCGCTGACGACGGACACTGGACTCTCTCCTTTTCGATTGACCCGAGCCTAGCGGCTATAGAACTGCAACCTCCGGCTCGAGGCGACGCCGCTCCCCCGTAGCCGGGAGCAGCATCGTCAGCGCGAGGGCGACCATCGGCGCGGCGGCCGAGATGAAGAGCGAGGTGCGGAGATCGATCGAGTCGGCGACCGCGCCCAGGAACACGGCTGCGACCCCGCCGAGGCCGATCGCGAACCCGATCGACAGGCCGGAGGCCAGGCCGATGTTGCCGGGCAGGTACTGCTGCGCCATCACCATCGTCACGCCGAACGTCCCGACGACGGCCGCGCCGACGCCGGCGAGGGCGATCGCGCCCGGGATCCCGCCGACCAGCAGGAACACGAGGATCAGCGGCGTGCTCATGACGAAGCTGCCCATCAGCACGGTGCGCAGGCCGATCCGGTCGGCGAGCGGTCCCGCCAGGAGCGTGCCGGCCGCGCCGACCAGGAGCATCCCCGCGAACACGTAGTTGCCGTACGACTTCGAGTGCCCCTGCGACACCTCGTAGAGCGGCACGAACGTGATCAGGCCGAACCAGGCGAGGCTGCGGAACGTGATCACCGCCAGCAGGATGCCGAGCGAGCGCAGGTCCCTCCGCCCCCCGCTCGTCACTCTCGTGCCGGCTTCCGGCACGAAGCCGAGCAGGTACCTCGTTCCTGCAAGCAGGAGCACCGCGACGGTCACGCCGGGTACGACCAGGAACCAACCGCCCTGCATGCCGAGCGCGACGATGATCGGCGTGACGACGAGCGCCCCGAGTCCGTAGCCGACATTGCCCCCGACCGCGAACAGCGACATCCCGCTCGCCCGTTTCCGCCCGCTCGTGTAGGCGGCGAACTTGGAGCCCTCCGGGTGGTAGGCGGCGGTGCCGAGGCCGGAGACGATCACGAGCACGACCACGAGCCAGTACGCGGGTGCGTCCGCAGCGGCCGCCATCCCCACACCGGCGATCGCGACGCCCGCCGGCAGCAGCCAGACCGCGCCGCGGGCGTCCGACCAGAGCCCGAACAGGGGCTGGACGATCGAGGACGAGAGCGCCGAGGCGAGCACGAGCACCGCGACCAGCGTGTAGGAGAGGCCGAACTCGGTCTTGAGGAACGGGAGCAGTGCCGGTAGCGCCCCGCCGGAGAAATCCACGGCCGCGTGACCGGTCGAGAGCAACGCCATCGCCCGCCGGTCGATCTGGTCGCGCACGGTCGCAGCGTATCCGGATAGCATCGCGCCGCCGATGGAGATCGCCGCCGCGCCGGAGGCCGCCGAGGCTGACCTCACCGCCTTCGCCGTCCTCGACCCGGTCGGCGGGGTGCCCGCCCTCGATCCGCGACTTCCGGGGCTCGTCGAGTCCGGCGAGGTGAGGGGCGAGGCGGGTGCGACGTGCGTCCTCCACGGCGAGCGGGGACGGATCGTCGCCGCGGGCGGCGGTCGCCGAGACCAGCTGGACAGCGACTCGATCCGGGACGCGGCCGCCGGCGTCGCCCGCCTCGGTCTCGGCGGAACGGTGGCGTGGCTGCTCGACGAAACGCTCCCGCTACCCCAGCCCGAGCAGGCCCGCGCGGTCGTCGACGGCCTCGTCCTGGGCGGCTACGACGCAGGCGCGTGGAAGACCGACCGGCCCCGGCGGCACCTGACGGAGCGGCTGGTCCTCGTGGGGGCAACCGACGAGACGCGGCAGCTGGCGCAACGCGCGGAGCGCGTTGCGCAGTGGGCGAACCAGGCCCGCGACCTCGCGAACCGGCCGCCGAACGACCTCACGCCCGAGCGGCTCGCCCAGCGGGCCGCCGAGATCGCGCAAGGGTCGGCCGACCTCTCGCACGAGTCGTTCGGCCGGGAGCAGATCGTCGAGATGGGGATGGGCGCCTTCGCCGCGGTCGCCCAGGGAAGCCACAACGACCCGCGGCTGATCGTCCTCCGTTACGACCCGCCGACTGCGCGCGGCGATCTCGTGCTCGGCCTCGTCGGCAAGGCGATCACCTTCGACACCGGCGGGATCTCGATCAAGCATCAGGACTTCATGGAGGACATGAAGGGGGACATGTCGGGCGGCGCGGCGGTGATCGAGGGCGTCGGCGCCGTCGCCGACCTCGGCATCCCGCTGCGGATACTGGCCGTTGTCGCCTCGGCCGAGAACATGACCGGCGGGGGCGCCTACCGGCCGGGGGACATCCTCACGGCGATGAACGGCAAGACGATCGAGGTGATCAACACCGACGCCGAGGGCCGGCTCGTGCTCGCCGACGCGCTCTGCTACGCGCGCGAGCAGGGCGCCACGCATCTGGTCGACATGGCCACCCTCACCGGCGCGATCGTGCTGGCGATGGGCGACCTCTACGGCGGGGTCTATGCGAACGACGACGGCTGGCGCGACCACGTCGTCGACGCCGCGAACGCCGCGGGCGACCACCTCTGGCCGCTGCCGCTCCACCGGCGCTACCGCCGGTACGTGAGCTCGAACTTCGCCGACATGAAGAACGCCTCGATCCTGAAGGAGGGCTCCCCCGCGCTCGCCGCCGAGTTCCTGCGCGAGTTCGCCGGCGACGGGCCGTGGGCGCACATCGACCTCGCCGGACCGGCGTTCATCCGCCGGTCACGCGGCGACTACATCTCCCAGCAGGGGGGCACCGGCTACGGCGTGCGGACGATTGCCGAGCTTGCGCAACGGCTCTCGGAGCCGTTGAGCTAGAGGGTCATGGACTTCGACCTCTCCCCCGAGCACGAGCTGATCCGCGACACCGTCCGCGCCTTCGCCGTCGAGAAGGTCGCGCCGGTCGCCGAGGAGCTCGACCGCGAGCACCGCTTCCCCTACGAGCTCGTCGCCGAGATGGCCGAGCTCGGGCTGATGGGAATCCCGATCCCCGAGGAGTACGGCGGCGGCGGCGGGGACACGCTCTCGTACGCGATCGCGGTCGAGGAGCTCACCCGGATCGACTCGTCGGTGGCGATCACCGTCGCCGCGCACACGTCGCTCGGGACGATGCCGATCTTCCTGTTCGGCTCCGAGGAGCAGAAGCGCGAGTGGCTGCCCGACCTGGCATCGGGAAAGCGCCTGGCGGCGTTCGGGCTGACCGAGCCGGGCGCGGGGTCCGACGCCGGTTCGGCCGCCACGACCGCGGTGCTCCGCGACGGCGGCTGGGTGATCGACGGCGCCAAGATGTTCATCACCAACGCGGGCACCGACATCTCCGCCTGCGTGACGATCACTGCCCGGACGGGCGACGGCGAGATCTCGAACCTGATCGTCCCGAACGGCACGCCCGGCTACGAGATCTCGGCGCCGATGCAGAAGCTCGGCTGGCGCGCCTCGGACACCCGGGAGCTTTCGTTCGCAGACTGCACGGTGCCCGAGGGCAATCTCCTCGGTCCGCGCGGCGACGGCTTCAAGCAGTTCCTCGAGATCCTCGACGGCGGCCGCATCTCGGTGGCGGCGATGGGCGTCGGGCTCGCGCAGGGGGCGTACGACCTCGCCTGCGAGTACGCGCTCGAACGGCAGCAGTTCGGCAAGCCGATCGCGTCGTTCCAGGCGGTGCAGTTCCAGCTGTCCGACCTGGCGACGGAGATCGAGGCCGGCCGCGCGCTCCTCTACCGGGCTGCCTGGCTGAAGGACGAAGACCGGCCCTTCGCGCTCGCGGCGGCGCAGGCAAAGCTGTACACCGGGCTTCTGTCGAACCGGGCCGCGAACGTCGCGCTCCAGATCCACGGTGGCTACGGGTTCATGGACGAGTTTCCGATCTCGCGGCTCTACCGCGACCAGAAGATCCTCGAGATCGGCGAGGGCACGAACGAGGTGCAGCGGATGGTGATCGCTCGGCACCTCGGCCTGCCGCCGTCGTAGCCGGGGCAGGAGCGAGGGACAGGCACCGGGTGCCTGTCCCTCCCCTACGTGGAACGCACCCTCGTTCGAGGACAGCGGCCGCCGCAGCCACCGCCGCCCTCCAGACCCCGAGCGGCGCACCAACTCTCTCTCCCGCTTCCCATGGTGCCCGTCGCTCGTGCACGCGACAAGGGCCGAACGGCCTATTTGGCAGGTCCGCAGGTCACTATGGGAAAGACAGCGAGGCCCGCTGCTAGCGTCAGCGCAGGATGCTGTTCCGGCAGTTCGTCGACGAGGACCTCGGGTGCGCCTCCTACCTCGTCGGGGACGCCGACGCGGGCGAGGCGCTGCTGATCGACCCCGCGTATGCGATCGAGCAGTATCTGGTGGCGGCCGAGCAGGAGGGCGTGCGGATCGTGCGCGTGCTGGAGACGCACACGCACGCCGACCATGTGTCCGGCCACGGCCGGCTGGCGCTCGAGCACGGGATCCCGGTCTCCATCCACCGCGATGCCTCGGCCGGCTATCCCCACGAGCCACTCGACGACGGCCGCGAGCTGACGGCCGGCTCGGTGACGGCGCGGACGATCCACACGCCCGGGCACCGGCCCGAGCACTGCTGCTTCCTCGTCGACGGCACACTCTTCACCGGCGACTCGCTGTTCGTCGGCACCGTCGCCCGGCCCGACCTCGCCGTCGAGGCGCGCGAGGGCGCCGAGGGCATGTTCCGCAGCCTGCAGCGGCTGCTCGAGCTCACCGACGACGTCCAGGTGTTCCCAGGACACGTCGCAGGGTCGCTGTGCGGTACCGGGATGAGCCCTGCACCGTCGACGACGATCGGGGCAGAGCGGCGCGGCAACCCGATGCTGGCCATCGCGACGGTGAACGACTTCGTGGACGAGACCTCCGACTCGGCGACGCCGCGGCCGCCGAACATGGAGCGGATCGTCGAGCTGAACCGCGGTCCGTTCGTCGGCGATTCACCCGCGCCGGCGCCGGTCGCCTCGCCCGACGATGCGATCGTCCTCGACGTCCGCAGCGCCGACGACTTCGCCGCAGGTCACGTCCCGGGCGCGCTGAACGTGCCGGTGGCGGTGAAGGGCTTCGGCACGCGCACAGGCTTCGTGCTCAGACGCGGGGAGCGGATCGTCCTGCACGCGTCGACGCCCGCAGAGGCCCAGCTGGCCGCCCGCCGTCTGCGCGCAGTGGGCCTGCTCGAGCTGCGGGGGTACCTCGACGGGCCGCAGGAGCTCGAGCCGCTGGAGACGGTCGAGCTGGACGACCTCGAGGAGCTCCTCCGGGGAGGCGAGGTGGACGTGATCGACGTGCGCGAGCTCGAAGAGCGCGACTCCGGGTTCATCCCGGGGAGCAGGCACATTCCGTACCGGCTGCTCCGCGCCTACGGCGCCGCCGTCGCGGACGGCAAGCCGGTGGTGACCATCTGCGAGAGCGGCGCGCGGGCGGCGGTCGCTGCCAGCGTCCTCGCCGCAGCCGGAGTCGACGTCCGGCCGGTGCTCCACGGAGGAATCGCCGACTGGCATCGTGCGGGCGGCCACACGGTCGAGTTCCGCCGCTGCGGAAGCTAAAACGACATCCGCGCCGGAGCTTGCTCCGGCTTGGATTCCGTTTCAGGCAGCCAGCAGAGACTCGCCCTCACGTACGTAGCGAGTCGCACCCACGAAGCGGTAGAACCCAAGCGCCCGCTCGAGC
>Ga0070683_100002524_pt1 | contig 14585 bp, 11 predicted proteins | sample KBSC713LmetaG_FD_64662 | JGI IMG/M metagenome (GOLD analysis project Ga0070683, IMG submission 64662) | Corn rhizosphere microbial communities from Kellogg Biological Station, Michigan, USA - KBS C7.1-3L metaG | ecosystem: Host-associated > Plants > Roots > Rhizosphere ...
GCCGGACGCCGTGCTCGTCGGCTACCTCGGCCACTTCGACGTGCGGCTGGCCCGCCTGCTCTTCCGCCGTACCCCGATCGTGCTCGACCACCTGATCGGCGCGAGTGACACGGCCAGCGACCGGGGGGTGAAGGGCGGTCTCAAGCACACCGCGCTGCGTGCCATCGACGCCGGTGCGCTGCGCTCGGCCGACGTGATCGTCGTCGACACCGAGGAGCACCTGGCCGCGCTCCCGGAAGCGCATCGCGCCCGGGGCGTCGTCATCAACGTCGGCGCGCCGTCCGCCTGGTTCGCCGCCGCGGCGCCGGAGCGCGAAGGCCCGCTCAAGGCCGTCTTCTTCGGTCTCTTCACGCCGCTGCAGGGCGCCCCGGTGATCGGCGCCGCGATCGCCCGGCTGAGCGGCGAGCCGATCGCGTTCACCATGGTCGGCAAGGGCCAGGACCTCGAAGAGACCCGGCGCCTCGCGGCCGGCAACGACCGGGTGACCTGGCTCGACTGGGTGCCGGGGGACGAACTGCCGGCGTTGGTCGCGGCCCACGACGTCTGCCTGGGCATCTTCGCCGCGCAGGGCAAGGGCGTGCGGGTCGTGCCGAACAAGGTCTACCAGGGGGCGGCGGCCGGCTGCGCCATCGTGACCGGCGACACCTCCCCGCAGCGACGCGCGATGGAAGGCGCCGCCGTGCTGGTCCCGCCCGGCGACTCCGACGCCCTCGCGGAGGCGCTGAAGTCGCTGGCCGCCGATCCGGCCGAGCTCGCCCGGCTCAAGCAAGCCGCCCGCCAGCGGGTGGAGGAGCGCTTCGCCCCCGCGCATATCGTCAGTCCTCTGGTCGAGCGCCTCAAGGATGCCGTGTGATGAACCCCGACAGCATTGCTCCGCTGGCCCTCAACGCCTGGCTGCGCTATGACGCGCTGAGCCGCATGCTGCCGCCGGGCGTCACCGACGTGCTCGAGGTCGGCTGCGGCCAGGGCGGCTTCGGCGTACGGCTGGCGCAGCGCTACAAGTACCTCGGCGTGGAACCGGATCCGACCTCGTGCGCGGTCGCCCAGCACCGCATCGAGATGGCCGGCCGCGGCGAGGTCCGCAACATCGCGGTCGAGGACCTCGGTGACGACCAGTTCGACATGGTGTGTGCCTTCGAGGTGCTGGAGCACTTCGAGGACGACGCGGCGGCGGTCAAGTCATGGACCGCGCGGCTGCGCCCCGGCGGCTGGCTGGTCGTGTCGATGCCGGCCCACAACGACCGGCTCGGCCCGTTCGACGAGTTGGTGGGCCACTACCGCCGGTACGACCACGCGATGGTGGCGGCGCTGCTCGAGCCGCTGGGGTTCGAGCAGGTCGAGACCCGCCTCTTCGGGGTGCCGCTCGGCTACGCCCTGGAGACGGCCCGCAACGTGGTCGGCAAACGCCGGTTGGCCCAGGCGAAGACGAGTTCGGCCGAGGAGCGGACGGCCGGCTCGGGCCGCGTCATGCAGCCCAGGGGCTCGGCTCTGGGTTTGGCCACGCGCGTCGCGACGGCCCCGTTCCGCCTGGTGCAGCGCGGCTTCCCGGCCCACGGCACCGGCCTGATCGCGCGCGCCCGCCGGAAGCGCTCCTAAGGTTTGCGGCCGACCGCGAAGACGGACTGGCCGAACGGCGGGCGCCACTTGCGCTCGAGGCGGCGGACCACCGGGATGACGGCGCGGTCGTAGGTGCGCAACATGACACCGTTGCGCGGATAAGAGCCCAGCAGGCGGCAGACCAGGAACCAGCTCATCAGGCCGAGCGGGTTGATGTAGTGCAGCTCTTCGACGTCCAGGCCGGCCGCGGCGAGGACCTCGCCGGCCAGGGCGCGCGTGTAGCGGCGCTCGTGGCCGATCGTGCGGTCGAACTTGCTCATCGCGAACTCGAACGCGGGCACGATGAGCACGACATGACCACCCGGGCGGAGCAGTCGGGTCACCGAGCGGATCGCGCCGACGTGGTCGGGGATGTGCTCGAGCACGTTGAGCGCGACCGCCGCGCTGTGCTCGCCGGTCTCCTCGGCCGGGAGCGTCAGCCGGCGCACCTGCACGCGGTCGTCGTCGACGAAGCGCTCGTGCAGCAGCTTGAGACGGTCGTCGTGGGTCTCGGTGACGGTGATCCGGGGGACGGCACCGCCGAGCCACTCGGCGGCGTAGTCGCCGATGCCGGAGCCGATCTCGATGGGGTCGTCGCCCAGATAGGGAGCCGCCAGTCCGGCCAGCCAGTGCCGGTAGTTGACCGCTTCGGTCAGGTCTTCGAGGACGCCGGACTGCACATGGTGATCGGTCACAATGCTCCCTGGAGCGGGGTACTGGAGTCGCTCTACGGTAGCGGATCCTATGGCTCCGGGCGGGACCGCACGATCAGGTCGGCCAGCAGCGCCATCGATGCGATGATGAGGCCGGTCAGGAACAGCAGGATCGTGTTGGTCGCCAGCCGCACCGGGTGCACGGCCACATCGACGATCGCCTTGATCGCGCCGATCGCGATCAGCCACAGCGCGATCGGCATCAGCGCCTTGAGCGGGTTGAAGTACATGACCATGCGCAGGACCTGCAGGATGTACCGATACGCGTCGTGCACGAACCGGAACTTGGAGCGACCGGCCCGCTTGCCGTATTCGATCGGCAGGTATTCCACGTCGTGCTGGTTGGACAGGAACGCCAGCGTGATCGTGGTGACGCAGGAGAACCCGGGCGGCAGCAGGCGCAGGTAAGGCAGGGCCACCTCGCGGCGGAACGCGCGCAGGCCGGAGTTCAGATCGGGGATGGTCTGGCCCATCAGCCACTCGGCGATCTTGCGGATGACCCACTTCGCCGGGACGCGCAGCAGCTTGTGGCTGCCCTCCTCGCTGGTGCGGGCGCCGACGACCTGGTCGATGAGCGGGTTGTCGTCGAGCATCTTGACCAGCTCGGGGATGCGCTCGTTGGGGTAGCTCATGTCGGCGTCGGTCCACACCACGACCTGGCCACGCGCCATCCGGCTGCCGATGCGGCGCACCGTGCCGGCGCCTCCGTTGCGGTGGAACGCGACGACCTTGACGTGCGGGTAGGTCTCCTCGGCATCGCGCAGGCGGGCCAGCGTCGCGTCGGTCGAGCAGTCGTCGACCGCGAGCAGTTCGTAGGTGTAGCCGGACGCGTCCATCGCCGCGCAGATCCGCTCGATCTCGAGGAGGACGTGATCTTCCTCGTTGTAGCAGGGCAGCACGATCGACACGTGCGGGGCCTGGCCGTCGACGACCTGCTCTTCCACCGGCGCAGCCTGGGGTGGCGGCGCCGAGCGCAGGTGCGTGGAGGGCGAGGTGATGTCGACGGGCATCGGGTCGGACTCCATCCGTTGTGGGTCAGGCTTCTGGATCATGGCCGCGCGATCCAGAACTCGAGCAGGAACGGATCCGTGCCGTTCGGTCGCCGGAGCAGTTGGCGCTGGTCCTGCCGGGTGTGCAGGCTGACCACTTGCTGCGGTGCCAAGCCGTGGTCGGCCAGTTCTTTGGCGCCCGCCGCGGCGATCACCGGGACGCGCCCGGCCGACCGAATGCTCCGGGCCGCCTGTGCGATGGTATCCGGCGTCGGGTCGGCGAGCTGCGCCACGGGTAGCCGGCACTGCCCGCGGATGGTCGGCGTCCACAGCCCGTCGACGACTACGACGGTGTCGTTGGGCTGGAGCGCGCGGCAGACCGTGCGGACCGCGCCGACCTCGCCCACCTCGGTGCGGTCGGCGGCGACCGGCGCGGCGGCGACGACCACCGGGGTGAGGAACACGGCGACGGCGGCGGCGCCGGCGACGGCTGGTACGGCGCGCGTCCAGCCGGGGACCGGTCGCCGCGCGACGGCCGCCCGGGCCAGCCGGACCAGGCGGGCGGTGGCCCATAACGCGAAGAGGATCAGGCCCGGGATGACCTCGACGACCAGCCGCCGGTCGGCCCACGGGTGGTCGGGGGTGATGCCGGGCCGGCCCAGCGTCTGGATCGTCGAGCCGACGAACACCAGCAGCACGGCTGCCCAGCGCCGTTCCCGGCCGCGCATGAGCCGCCAGGTCAGCAGCAGCATGCCGGCCAGCCCGGCGACGATGAGCGGCCAGCCGAGGTACCACGACACCCAGTAGAGCGCCTGCTCCACGTATCCGCGGGTGCCGTCGATCGGCAGGCCGAGCCAGCCCTGCATCTTGGCCGTCTCGTTGACCACGCTGCGCTCGGTCGTCGAGTGGTCGACCTCGACGAATGGGCGGATCACCAGCGCAGCCGCGATCACCAACAGCGCGGCGACGCTCAGCCAGGGCACGGCGCGGTACAGCGGGAACGCCCGCACCCGCCGGCCGGAGGCGCGCAGGACCAGCGCGGCCACCGCGGTCGCGACCGCCACCAGCGCCAGTGCGACGAGCATCAGCTTGACCGAGGACCAGTTCGCCTTCACGTACGGGCGGGTGACCAGCGTGCAGTCCAGGACGCCCATCAGGACGCCGATGCCGGCCCCGATCGCGAACGGGCGGACCTCGGGCCGCCGGCGGGCCCACAGGTAGCCGATCACCGGCAGGATCAGCGCGAAGTCGACCCCGAAGTCGAGCCGGACCAGCTCGCCGCCGGCCAGGACCAGCCCGGCCGCGAACGCGTGCTGGCGCAATGCCGCGTCGTCGATGCGACGCGTCCCATGCAGCTTGTCGGAATGGGGCCCGGCCGGCGTTTTCGGCCCACGGCGGCGGGTCGTCCCGATCAGCACGTCGGTGAGCAGGCACAGCCCGCCGATCAACAGCAGGATTGCCAGCGGCTCGGAGTATGCGGCCTGGCTGACGTGCAGCACCGGCCAGGCCAGCGCCATGAGGAGCGCGGCCAGCGGCGCCCAGCGGGGCCCGATCAGCCGGGCGGCCAGGCCGCCGACGGCCAGGACGGCGGCGCCGCCGACGATCGGGGCGAGGATCAGCATGCCGGTCCAGCCGCCGACCCAGTTGCCGGCCGCCAGCAGGGTCGGCCAGCCGGTCATGAACTGCGGCACGAGGTGGTCGCCGACCTGATAGAAGGCCGGGCTAGCGAAGGACAGCTTGCCGGGCGAGTCGCCGAACGCGGACAGCGGCAGCTGGTAGTTGACCCCGCCGTGGCTGGACAGCCAGTACCCGACCTGGGCATAGGCGCCCGGGTCGCGGCGCAGCACGATGTGCTCACTGTGCGTGGCGGCGGCGAAGATCGTGAAGCCGAGCGACACGGCCAGGGTGGCGATCACCGACCACCAGGGCGCGTTGGTCGTGACGATCGTCGGCCCGGTGCGCCGGCGCAGCAGCCGCATGCCGAGCGGGACCACGACCACGGCGGCGACCAGGGCCGCCGCGACGGCCGGGATCGGGTGGAAGAGGCCGAGCGCGACCAGTGGGAACGACGTGATCAGCCAGGCGGTGATGAGCAGCGACGGGACCACCGACAGCAGCGCGAGGACGCGTCCGGCCGGGCTTGTTGCGCTGGCGGTGCGGACCGGCCGCACCGGGCGGATCGCAGACCGCTGGTCGGAGCCACGCAGCGAGCGGCCGACCACGCTCAGCACGGCGAACCCGCGCCACGGGCCGGCGACGGGGCGCTCGCGTCGTCGCTGAACATCGGGGCCTTTCTCCGGGACGGGCCTTTCTGTGCGGCTCCCCGGCATATCGGCGGACAGCCTACGGAGATGCCCGCCCAGACGCCACTCTGGGTCGTCGGGTCGCACGCCCAAGCTCATCACGCCCGGGCCAACACCAGCGTAGTGCGCAAATCGAGCACAACGGACCCACCGAGGCCGTCGAGCGCGGCACCGACCGACTTGAGCACGGCGGCCTGTCGGCTGGGCGAATGGCGCCGGAACGGCGAGAACGTCTGCACCAGCTGCAGGTAGCGCTCCCGGGGGTAGTCGTGGTGGTCACCGCTGACCTCCGTGACGACCTGGGAAAATGCGGTGAGCTCGGCGGCCGGGTCGGGCTCGATCCGCTCGCCCGAGTCCGGGTCGGCCGCGCGGAAGGCGGCGCCGATCACGCGCTCGACCGCCGGGTCGGCGAACGCGTAGTGGTGCCGGAAGATCGCCAGCGTGCCGCCCGGGGTGAGCGCGGCGTGCGCGAGCCGGGCCCGCGACGCGGGGTCGAGCCAGTGCCACCCGCAGGCGCAGGCGATCATGTCCACGCCGCCGGGCGGTGGCGTCCACTCCTCAAAGGTCGAGAGCACTACCGGGACATTCGGGAATTTGGCCCGCAAAATGCTCACCATGCGCGGGTCCGGCTCGATGCAGGTGACCGGCGCGCCCAGCGTGACCAGTAGCTCCGTGGCCTTGCCCGTGCCAGCGGCCGGCTCGACGATCTCGCGCGGCCGGTCGCCGTGGAAGTCGAGCAGGCGCTCGCCGAGCCCGGCCGGGTAGCCCGGCCGGACCTCGTCGTAGAGGTCGGCGACGCCGCCAAAGCCGAAGCCGTTGGTCACGGCGGCAATCCTTTCATGACCCGCCGGTACCGGCCGCGTACGCCGCGCTGCACCGCTCCGGGCCGAGCCGCTACGGGCGGTAGTGTCGTGCGCGATGGACGGACTGTTCGAGCTCGACAGCGCGCCACCACCGCACGGCCCGGTGGACGGCGGGCCGACCGGCTTCACCGAGCCGGCCGCGGACTCGCCGCTGGCCGTGCGCATGCGCCCGCGCGACCTCGACGAGCTCGTCGGCCAGGACCATCTGCGGGCGCCCGGTGCCCCGCTGCGCCAGCTGGTCAGCGGCACCGCGCCCATGTCGGTGATCCTCTGGGGTCCGCCGGGATCCGGTAAGACGACGATCGCCCACCTCGTCGCCGCCGCGACCGACCGTCGCTTCGTCGCCCTGTCGGCGCTGTCGGCCGGGGTCAAGGACGTCCGCGCGGTGATCGACGTCGCCCGCAAGGAGCGCCGCCGCGGCGGCCCGCCGACCGTGCTGTTCATCGACGAGGTCCACCGCTTCAGCAAGACCCAGCAGGACTCGCTGCTGGCCGCCGTCGAGGACCGCACGATCACGCTGCTGGCCGCGACGACCGAGAACCCGTATTTCTCGGTGATCTCGCCGCTGCTGTCCCGATGCGTGTTGCTCACGCTGCAGCCGCTCGACGACGACGCGGTCCGCGGACTGGTCCGGCGCGCGGTGTCCGACCCCCGCGGCCTGGCCGGCGCCGTCACCCTTGCCGCCGATGCCGAAGATCATCTGGTACGGCTGGCCGCCGGCGACGTCCGTAAGGCCTTGACCGCGCTGGAGGCCGGGGCAAGCGCAGCGGTCGCCCAGGGCATGGCCCAGATCGACCTGGCCACCGCGGAGAAGGCGGTCGACGTGGCGGCGCTGCGGTACGACCGCGACGGCGACGCCCACTACGACGTGGTCAGCGCGTTCATCAAGAGCATGCGCGGCTCCGACGTCGACGCGGCGCTGCACTACCTCGCCCGGATGCTGGTAGCCGGCGAGGACGCGCGGTTCATCGCCCGCCGCATGGTCATCTTCGCCAGCGAGGACGTCGGCATGGCCGATCCGAGCGCACTGAGCGTAGCGACGGCGGCGGCGCACGCCGTAGAGTACGTAGGGCTTCCGGAGGCGCAACTCAACCTGGCGCAGGCGGTCGTGCACCTCGCGACCGCGCCCAAGTCCAATGCGGTCACCACGGCACTCGGCGCGGCCATGGCCGACGTCCGTGCGGGTCATGGCGGTGCGGTGCCGGCCCATCTGCGTGACGCCCACTACTCGGGCGCCAAGCGGATCGGCCACGGCAAGGGCTACCGATACCCGCATGACGATCCCCGCGGGGTGGTGACGCAGCGCTATGCACCGGAAGGGCTCGACGAGCGTGACTACTACCAGCCGACCAGCCACGGCGGCGAACGCTCCGTGGCGGAACGGCTACCGCGGCTGCGGCGTATCGTGCGGGGAACCGACACCGAGGAGGAGCGGCAACAGTGACGTCGGGTCGAGATGACGCCCGGAGGCGGCGCGGCCGCGGCCGGGGCGACGGCCCGAGCGACGAGGAGATGGGCTGGCTCGCCGAGCTGCGCCAAGCCGGTGAGGAGGAGGGCCGCACCGGCCGGCACACCGGGGAAAACCCGATGCACCCGGAGTTCCTCGCCGAGCGCCGGGCCAAGGCCCGCCCGTCCACCGGAGCGCCGGGCCGGCACACGGCCCAGATCCGGATCGAACCCGAGCTGATCGGCCCGTCAGGGTTCGAAGAAACCCACACCGGCCGGCACACCGGCGAGATCCGCATTCCCCGCGACGCGTTCACCGAGCCGGGGTTCGAAGACTCGCGTACCGGCCGGCACACCGGCGAGATCCGCATCCCCCGCGACGCGTTCACCGAGCCGACCCAGACCGACCCGCCCCGCCGCCGGCGGCCGGAGTCGCTCGCCGACACGCCCCCGCCCGATCCGTCGTCCGGCGAGCACACCGGCGCCGACCTCGGCGCTCTGCTCGACGTCCGGCGGTCCAAGCCGGCCCCCCAGCCGCGCACCGAGCCGCGTCCGGAGCCGCGTCCAGAGCCACGGTCGGAGCCACGGTCGGAGCCACGGTCAGCGTCGCGTTCCGAGCCGCGCAGCCGCACCTACACGCCCTACACGCCGCTGCAGGACTACCGCGGACGCGAGCTGCCGCCGCGCATCGGCGAGTCCCACGGCCGGGTCTCCGGCATGCACGGCATCGAGCTGGACACCACCACGCTCATGGCCCCGCTCGGCGCCCGCCGCAAGCGCCAGGCCAAGCAGGTCACCATGCTACGCACGGCCACGTTCGTGCTGCTGGTCCTGGCCATCGTCGGAGCCCCGGCAGCGTTCTTCGTGATCCGCGAGTACACCCGCGACCCCGTCTTCGTCGAGCTGGACAACCTCGACGTGCCGGCGTGGGCGGCCGGCAAGCACACCGACGCCGCGGTCGGCAGCCGCTGGTGCATCGAGGAGTGCCGGTCGCGACAGCGCACCTGGGAGTCCGCACGCGGGCCGGAGGAGACCAATCGGGCCTACGTCGCCGCCCTGAAGCGGGCCGGCTGGATCGCCTGGAACGTCCCGATCTGCCAGGCGCAGGGCGTCGACGGGGTGGAGACCTGCTGGCAGCGCGACGAGTACGTCCTGGATCTCTGGGTCCGCGCGGCCGTGTGCGACACGAAAGGGGTCCGGCCAACGGTCGCCCCGAGCGGTGCCAAGGCCCCCTCACCGAGCCCGCCGCCGCCGGTCAGCCCGGCCAATGTCTGTCCCGGGGCGATCGCCACGATCAAGGTCTACAACCGGATCAGCTACCAACCCGGACCGTAATCCGGAGGAAACGGCAGGTCGAAGAGCGCCTTCTCATCACTGACGGTAGGGTCTCTGCGTTGGTCCAACTGTCAGGCTTGCGGGTGAAGGAGGACACGGCGTGTCTGTGACGGCAGGCGGCATCGCGGCGCTCATCGCGGCCGGAGCGTTTCTCATGCTGGTGATCTTTCTGGCCGTGCCGATCCTTCGGCTTCGGCGCACGATCGACGAGGCCACGCGGGCCGTACGTGAGGTGGCCGATCGCACGGGTCCGATGCTCACCAGCGTCAACGGCACGATCGACAACGTCAACGTGGCGCTCGGGCAGATGCACACCACCCTGGACGGGGTCAACCTGCAGCTCACCCGGGTCGACACGATCACCGACAACGTCGCCCACGTCAGCTCCAACGTGGCCAACCTGTCCACTGTGGTCAGCGCGGCGGCGGCCAACCCGCTGGTCAAGGTGGCCGCGTTCGGCTACGGCGTGCGCAAGGCGGCGGCCAACCGGCGGCGGGCCAGCGACGAGGCCGAGGTACGCCAGGAGATGAAGGAACGGCGCCGCGCTGCGCGTCGCGGATAATTCAACGAACAACCAAGAAGCAGAGAACAGAGAGAGGAAGAGCCGTGAAGCGGATGCTGTGGCTCGGGATCGGTCTCGCCGTGGGCGCCCTCGTGGTGCGGGCGGTGACGAAGAAGGCGCGCGCCTTCACCCCCCAGGGCCTGGCTGCCTCGGCTCGCGACTCGGCGACCGGCGTGCTCAGCTCGGTGCGGGACTTCATCGACGACGTCCGTGAGGGCATGGTCGAGCGGGAAGCCGACATCCACGCCGCGTTCGAAGCGGGTGAGTCGCTCGACGAGGACCTCTACCCGGAAGGCCAGCACCGCCGATGAGGACCGCGGAAATCAAGCGGCGGTTCCTCGCGCACTTCGAGGCCAACGGGCACACCGTGGTGCCCAGCGCGCCGCTGCCGGCGATCGACGACCCGAACCTGCTGTTCATCAACGCGGGCATGGTTCAGTTCGTGCCCTACTTCCTCGGCCAGCGCACCCCACCCTTCCCGCGGGCCGCCAGCGTGCAGAAGTGCATCCGCACGCCGGACATCGACGAGGTCGGCAAGACCAGCCGGCACGGCACGTTCTTCCAGATGAACGGCAACTTCTCGTTCGGCGACTACTTCAAATCCGGGGCGATCCAGCTGGCCTGGGACCTGTCGACGAACGCGGTTGCCGACGGCGGCTTCGGCCTCGACCCGGACAAGATCTGGGCGACCGTCTACCTGGACGACGACGAGGCGGTCGACATCTGGCACAAGCAGATCGGCCTGCCGCTCGACCGGATCGTGCGCCGCGGCAAGAAGGACAACTTCTGGTCGATGGGCATCCCCGGTCCGGCCGGACCCTGCTCGGAGCTCTACTTCGACCGCGGCCCGTCCTACGGCAAGGACGGCGGGCCGGACGTCGACGAGGACCGGTTCATGGAGTACTGGAACCTCGTCTTCATGCAGTACGAGATCACCAACGTGCGCAGCAAGGAAGACTTCGACATCGTCGGCGAGCTGCCGGCCAAGAACATCGACACCGGCATGGGCCTGGAGCGCATCGCCTCGATCCTCCAAAGCGTCGACAACCTCTACGAGATCGACGAGGTCAAGCCGATCCTTTCGCGCGCGGCGGAGATGACCGGCAAGAAGTACGGCGCCCACTCCGGACACGTCGCCAGCGAGTCGCACCCGGACGACGTGCGCCTGCGAGTGATCGCCGACCACGTGCGCACCGCGCTCATGGTCATCGCGGACGGGGTCACCCCGGGCAACGAGGGCCGCGGCTACGTGCTGCGCCGCATCCTGCGCCGGGCGATCCGCTCGATGCGCCTGCTCGGCTGGAACGGCCCGGCCCTGCCGGAGCTGCTGCCGGTCGCCCGCGACTGCATGGCACCGTCCTACCCCGAGGTGGCCGCCGAATACGACCGCATCTCCTCCTACGCCTATGGCGAAGAGGAGGCGTTCCTGGCCACGCTGCGCTCCGGGACGACGATCCTCGACCAGGCGATGGCCGACGCCAAGACGGCCGGCACCAAGGCATTGAGCGGCGAGCAGGCGTTCCAGCTGCACGACACCTACGGCTTCCCGATCGACCTGACCCTGGAGATCGCGGCCGAGCAGGGCCTGTCGGTCGACGAGGACGGCTTCCGCCGGCTCATGGGCGAGCAGCGGCGGCGGGCCAAGGCCGACGCGCAGGCGCGCAAGACCGGCCACGCCGACCTGTCGCTCTACCGCGCGGCGCTGGAGGACGGCGGCCCGGTCGCGTTCACCGGCTACCAGGAGGTCGAGCGCGAGTCGCGGATCCGGGCGCTGCTCGGCGATTCCGGCCGGCTGGAGGTCGCCGGCGAGGGCGACGAGGTCGAGCTTGTGCTCGACACGACCCCGTTCTACGCCGAGGGCGGCGGCCAGCAGCCCGATCTCGGCCTGATCACGGTCGGCAACGGGCAGCTCCAGGTGCTCGACGTGCAGACCCCCGTGCCCGGGCTGATCGTGCACAAGGTCAAGGTCGTCGGCGGCGAGGTCCGGGTCGGCGAGTCGGCGCAGGCGCGGATCGACGTCACCCGCCGCCGGGCGGTGTCCCGCGCGCATACCGCGACCCACCTGGTCCACCAGACGATGCGCAACTTCCTCGGCGAGTCGGCGACCCAGGCGGGGTCGCTCAACGCGCCCGGCCGGCTGCGCTTCGACTTCAACACGCCGGGGGCCGTGCCGCCCAGCGTGCTGCGCGACGTGGAACAGCAGGTCAACGAGGTCCTGCTGCAGGACCTCGATGTGCACGCCTTCATCACCACCCAGGAAGAGGCGCGCAAGCTCGGCGCGATGGCGCTCTTCGGCGAGAAGTACGGCGACGAGGTCCGCGTCGTCGAGGTCGGCGACTACGCCCGCGAACTGTGCGGCGGCACGCACGTGCAGCGCTCGAGCCAGCTCGGCCTGGTGAAGATCCTGTCCGAGTCGTCGATCGGTTCCGGCGTCCGCCGCGTCGAGGCCCTCGTCGGCCTGGACGCCTTCGCGCACCTGGCCCGCGAGCACGTGCTGGTCTCCCGGCTGGCCGAGCTTTTCCGCGTACCGGGGGAGCAGGTCGCCGACCGCGTCGAGGCGACCGTGGCGCAACTTCGTGACGCCGAGCGCGAGCTGGAGAAGCTGCGCGGACAGCTGGTCCTGGCCGGAGCCGGATCGCTGGCCGAGAGCGCCCGCGACATCAACGGCACCGCGTTCGTGGCGACCGAGGCGCCCGAGGGCGCGTCGGCCAACGACGTCCGCACCCTCGCCCAGGAGATCCGCGGCCGGATCCCGGCCGACCGGCCGGCCGTGGTCGCCGTGACCGCGCGAGCCAACGGCAAGGCGTCGCTGATCGTCGCCGTCAACGCGGCCGCCAAGTCGCGTGGCGTGTCGGCCGCCGACCTCGTCAAGGGCGCGCTCTCCGGCCGGGGCGGCGGCAACGCCGACCTCGCCCAGGGGGGTGGCCTCCCGGCCGAGCAGGCCCCGAGCCTCCTCGCCGCGGTGGAGCGCGGCCTGTAAGAAACCACGCCGTCAAAAGACCGCGATAGCACAGTGCCGCGTACGGAAGCTGTGTCGCGGACGGTGAACTCGGTATGTGGTCGGAGCAGTTGATGCGTGCCAGAACGTCATGATGCTCCAGCACGCATCAACACCTCGGGACCGTTAGCACTCGGCCACGTTCCGGGAGAGGGTCAACCCGGCCGGTCGCCGAAAACGTCATCACCGGACGCGCCGGTCCAGCTGCTGCCCACCCCGGCCGCGACCGGGCGAGTTACTGTCAGCCGGTGACGCAGTGGATCCGCGGGCGACGGCTCGGCATCGACGTCGGCAGCGTGCGCGTCGGAGTCGCGATCAGTGACCCCGACGGCATCCTGGCCACCCCGTTGGTCACCCTTGCGCGCGATATGACGACTACCGAAGGTGACAAGGTGCCTTCGGATATGTCGGAGATCGCGGAGTTCGTCCGATTGCACGAAACGGTGCAGGTCATCGTCGGTTTGCCTATCACGCTCGCCGGCAAGGAAGGACATGCTGCGGCTGTGACCAGGCAATATGCGGTCCGGCTAGCGAGTGTCGTCGATCCAGTTCCGGTCCTGCTGACCGACGAGAGGATGTCCACCGTCGCCGCGGCACGTAGGCTGTCCGAGCGTGGCGTGCGAGGCAAGCGCCAGCGCGCGGTCGTCGACCAGGCGGCCGCGGTGGAGATCTTGCAAGGCTGGCTCGACTCCCAAAGAGCCGGCGTGATGCGCGGTGGAGGCACACGTGCAGATTGACGAGCTGGATCTCGCTTGGGAGGACGAGGCCGACAAGGGCCGACATCGCCGCAGTGCCGCCCGCCAGCGAGCCAAGGCAGCCCGTTCGGGAAAGCCGGTCAAGCAGAAGGGGCGCGGCGGCCGGACGGCGGTCGCGTTCCTGGTGATTCTCATCGTCCTCGGCGGTGTGGTCGCCGGCGGCTATTTCGGCATCAGCAAGGTCCAGGAGCTCTTCTCCGCCCCGGACTACAAGACCGGCGGCACCGGCACGGTGCAGGTCGAGGTCCTCGCCAACCAGACCGCCTCGGACATCGCCCAGACCCTCTACAAGGCCGACGTGGTCAAGAGCGCCAAGGCGTTCGTCAACGCGGCCAAGGGCGACGTGCGCAGCAAGAAGATCCAGCCCGGCTTCTATCAGCTGCGGCACAAGATGCGCGCGGTCGACGCACTCGGTCTGATGCTCGACCCGGCGGCCAAGCTGGTCACCAAGGTGACCCTGCCGGAGGGCTTGACCTACCAGGACACGTTCAACCGGCTGTCGCAGGCGACGAAGATCCCGGTGGCCGACTTCGAGGCCGCCGCCAAGGACCCGACCGCGCTCGGCGTTCCCGACTTCTGGTTCACCCGCAAGGACCACCACGAGGTCAAGAAGTCGATCGAGGGCTTCCTCTACCCGGCGACCTATGAGTTCAATCCGGGCGTCGACGCCGAGACGATCCTCAAGACCATCGTCGCCAAGTTCAACGACGAGATGCAGGCCACCGGCTTCATCGACGCGGTGCAGCAAAAGCTCAGCATCTCGCCGTTCGAGGCGCTGATCGCCGCGTCGATCGCCCAGGTCGAAGCCATCTTCCCGGAGGACATGGCGAAGGTCTCCCGGGTGCTCTACAACCGGGCCTACGGCACCAAGTTCCCGTGCAACTGCCTGCAGCTGGACAGCACCGTCAACTATTGGCTGCGGATCTCCGGAAAGAGCGCCAAGCCGTCGCAGGACCTGCTCAACTCGGAGCTGCACAACCCGAACGACCCCTACAACACCCACGACAAGCCGGGCCTGCCGATCG
>Ga0070683_100002525_pt1 | contig 14585 bp, 12 predicted proteins | sample KBSC713LmetaG_FD_64662 | JGI IMG/M metagenome (GOLD analysis project Ga0070683, IMG submission 64662) | Corn rhizosphere microbial communities from Kellogg Biological Station, Michigan, USA - KBS C7.1-3L metaG | ecosystem: Host-associated > Plants > Roots > Rhizosphere ...
CTGCCGACCGCCGGGCCGGCGCCGCCGCGAGCCCGGCCGCCGCCTGTTTCGTTGCCGACGCTGATCGGCCGGCCACCACCGGCGTCGGCCGTGGCGCTGCCGCCGCCCGGGCCGGCGCTGCCGCGGACCGTGCCGCCGCCCGCTGTTTCGTTGCCGGCGTTGCTTGGCCGGCCACCACCGGCGTCGGCCGTGGCGCTGCCGCCGGTCGGGCCGGCGCCCTTACGGGCCCTGCCGCCGGCTGTTTCGTTTCCGGCGTTGGTTGGCCAGCCGCCACCGGCGTCGGCCGTTGCACAGCCGCCGATCGTGGCTGGGCCACCGCCACGACTGTCGGCCGGGTCGCTGCCGCCGCCGTGGACCGTGCCGCCGACTGTGGTTGAGCTGCCGCCCGTGGCTGGGCCGCCGCGACTATCGGCCGTGGCGCAGCCGCCGACCGTGGCGCAGCCGCCGACCGTGGCGCAGCCGCCGCCCGTGGCAAGGCCGCCGCCGCGACTATCGGCCGTGGCGCAGCCGCCGGCCGTGGCGCAGCCGCCGCCGCGACTATCGGCCGTGGCGCAGCCGCCGACCGTGGCCGGGCCACCGGCGCGGCTATCGGCCGTGGCTGGGCCGCCGCCTGTGCGGGATTGCGAGGGCACCACTGACTGAACGCCGGGCTCGCGGCGCACCGGAAGGAGCCGTCCTCAGCAAACCTGCACGCCGCGTGGATTCGGGCCAGCTTTGTGGCATGCCGCGCCGCCAGGCCGTGCCGACGGGCCTCCGCGAACTCCTCCCGCGCCCGTCGCTTCCAGTCGCGCCGCGCCTGCCAGGCCGCGTCCTGCGCCGCCCGCCGCTCCTGCACCCAACCGTCCAGCAACCCCGCATCCACACCGAGATTCTTTCACCCCGGTATGACAAAACCCGGTATGACAAAACCCGGTATGACAAAACCCGGTATGACAAAACCCAGCATGACAATACCCACGGGAGCACTGTCCACTATGGATGCATGGCTGCTATCTGGATCAAGTTGCCGCAGGTGTCGTCGAGCACCGCTGTGGTCACTGGGCCCATCTCCGCGGGTTCCTGGGTGAACTGCACTCCAAGGCCGCGCAGCCGTTCGAACTCCGCCTGCACATCGTCCACGGCGAACGAGGTAAACGGTATGCCGTCGGCCACCAGTGCCTTCTTGAATGGCTTGGCCGCTGGGTGTTCGTCGGGTTCGAGGAGCAGCTCGGTCCCGTCGGGATCCTGCGGAGACACTACGGTGATCCACCGGTGCTCGCCCAGCGGTACGTTGACCTTCTCCTGAAATCCCAGCACCTCGGTGTAGAACCGCAGCGCCTTCTCCTGGTCGTCCACCATCACGCTGGACAGGTTGATTCTCATGTCGACCCTTCCCGCCGGTTGAGCCACCGCTCGACGATCGACTCGAGCGGTGTCGGGTTGATGTAGTGGAACTTGTATCGGCCCTCGCGGCCGGTCTCGACCAGGCCTGCGGCCTCCAGGACGTCGAGGTGCTGCGAGATCGCCTGCCGCGACGAGCCCAGCCCATGCTTGGACACCAGGCGCGAGCAGATCTCAAACAGCGTCTGCCCGTTGCGATCGGTCAGCTCGTCGAGGATCGCGCGGCGCGTAGGATCGGCCAAGGCCTTGAAGACGTCACCCACACGTCAGCACGTTATGCAAGTATCCACTTGCATGTCAAGAAGCCATGGCCGTGAGGCGACCAGCGAGCCGCACAAGTGCGTCACGCAGCTCCGGCGGCTCCAGCACCCGCGCATCGAAGCCGAGCCGCGCCAGGTGGGCAGCGATCCAGTCCAGCGAGTCGCCGCCGAGGACGAGCACACACCAGCCGTCGCGATCGTCCTCGACCTGTCCCATGTGCGGCGGCACCAACGAACGCAGCTGCTCGGAAGAGACGTGCACGCGCACCCGCGCCAGGTACCGGTACGGCGCCGAAGCCACCGACCGGCGTACATAGGCAACGGGATCGGGATGCTCACGCGGACGAAAGCGCCACGTGGTCGCAATCGTCGAAACCATCCGGTCGAGCCGGAACGTGCGCCAGTCCGACCGGTCGACGTCCCAGGCCATCAGGTACCACCGGCGGCCGGTCGCGACCATCCGCACCGGTTCAACAACACGAGTAGCCGAGGAGTACAAGAACCGCACCCGCACGGCATCCCGGCACGCCCGCGCCAACGTCAGCAGCAGCTCGGCATCGATCACCACGCCTGGATCGACCAACGTCTCAGTGGCATCGTGCACGGCCCGCACCTCGGCGCGCAACCGTGGCGGCATCACCTGGTCGAGCTTCGCCAGCGCCCGCAGCGCCGCCTCGCCGGCCCCGGCGACCGTGCCGCCCGACGCCAGCCGCAGCGAGACCGCCGTCGCGATCGCCTCGTCGTCGTCGAGCAGCAACGGCGGCAGCCGGGTGCCCGCGCCGAGCTGATAGCCGCCGCCAACGCCGGCCGTCGCGAGCACCGGGTAGCCGAGCGCACGCAGCCGCTCCACGTCGCGGCGCACCGAGCGGTCGGTCACCCCCAACTCCGCGGCGAGCTCAGCGGCGGTCCAGGATGGCCGCCGTTGGAGGAGTGCCAGAAGCCGCAACACCCGCTCAGTAGTAGCCACAGACCAAGCAGATCACGGAACGATCCTGTCCGCTATTGGCGGCAGGATAGAGCCATGAGAGAGGTTCAGATCACCTTCGACTGCGCCGACCCGGCTGCCCTGGCGCCCTTTTGGGCAGCGGTACTCGGCTATCAAGTGCAATCCCCGCCCGCCGGCTTCGACTCATGGGACCAGGCCCTGGAGGCCATGGGGGTACCCCCCGAGCGGCGCAACGACGCCTCCGCGGTCGTCGACCCGAGCGGCAACGGGCCGCGCGTGTTCTTCCAGAAAGTGCCGGAGCCCAAGCAGGTCAAGAACCGCGTACACGTTGATGTTCGGGCTGCTCCCGGGCTTCAGGGCGACGAAAGGATGGCAGTCCTGGAAGCGGAGGCGGAACGCCTGACAACACTCGGCGCCACCCGGCTGAAGCGCTACGAGCCGGCTCCTCCGCTCGACGCGGGTCTCATCGTGATGGCTGATCCAGAAGGCAACGAGTTCTGCCTCGACTGACCGGACGGACGATTTAGTCTTTTCGCATACTACGATTTTGTAACAAGTTTGGGGACACTGCTCTGACGAACAGGCCGTCAGAGCGGTGGACTCCAGATGTTGAAACGAGCGATCCACGTCGGAGCGACGGCGATCGCCGTCGCAGCCGTCATCGCCGGGGCTGCAGCATGCGGGCAACCCGAGTTCACATATGTCAAGAATTCCGGGCAGAAAACCTATTTCAAGGTACCGCACACCTGGCATCAAATAGGCACAAGTGACTTGGACGACGTGCTGGGCGGCACCAACCCCGACTCCGCCGCCTCGCAAGTGCGGCAGCAGCTGTGGTGGTCGGTCGCCTACGACGCGTCGGCCGACCCGACCCCGGGACACCTGCTGACCAACGGCGTGACGGAACAACCGATCGTGTACGCGCGGGTTGCCCAGCTGACCGAGCGCCAGCAGAACGCGGTGTCGCTGGACATGCTGCGCGACCTGTTCCTGCCGGTGACCGCGGACGCCCGCCAGGCCGCCGCCGAAGCCCTCCCGCTCACGGGCTTCGAGCTGGTTCACGACGAAGTCATCAACCGGCCCAACGGCCTGCACGGCATCCGCGTGGTCTACGACTACGAGCTCGGGTTCGGCGTGCTGCACACCTTCGACATGACCGCGTTGGTGAACAACGACAGCAGCAAGCTGTACCTGATGATCATGCGGTGCTCCACGAGCTGTTACCGCGAGCGGATCAGCGAAATGGACACGATCGCCACATCATTCACCGTGAGGGGCAACTGATGAGCACGCCCGTACCCACCGAACCGCTTGAGGGGCTGCGATCACCGGACGAGGGCCCCGGCAAACGCGAGCGCAGCACCCGCAAGAAGCTGCCGATCTGGGACCGGGTGAAGTTCCTCCTGCTCTTCACGATCGCGTGGTTCGCGCTCGTCTGGGCGGCGATGGCGGACGACCCGATCCTGCCGTTCCAGGACGCGCTGCGGCTGCAGGTGCGAAGCGGCAAGGGCATCACCATCATGGTGCTCTTCGGCATCGAGGTCCTGCGCCAGCTGCACTACCTGGTCAGCGAGCACGCCTCGTGGTACCACCGGTTCTGGACCCGGGGCATCTTCGGCGGCGTCGAGCGCACGTCCCACCGGCTCTTCTCGGACTGGACCCGCTTCCGGCTGATCCGGGTCTTCAAGTGGCTGCTCGTCATCGCGCTGCTGGCCCTCATCCTCGGCTCGGCGCTCAAGACGTCGCCGTTGATGGCGCTGTTCCAGATCCCAGCCCTGATATGGCGAGCCCTGCCGCTGGTCATCCAGGTGATCTTCATCATGTTCATCGCCGTCGGGCAGTTCGCGGCGATCTTCTGGTTCCTGTCCCGGGGCGGCGTCGAGGTGTACTACCCCGACGACGTGAAGACCCGCTTCGCCGACGTGTGGGGCCAGGACCACGTGCTCGAGCGGGTCAAGGAGAACATCGTCTACCTGGAGAACCCGCAGGCGATCGAGACCAAGGGCGGCTACGTGCCCGGCGGCATCCTGCTGTGGGGGCCGCCCGGCACCGGCAAGACGCTGATGGCCGAGGCGGTCGCCGGCGAGACCGGCAAGCCGTATGTGTTCGTCGACCCCGGCGCGTTCATCAACATGTTTTTCGGCGTCGGCGTCCTCAAGGTGAAGTCGCTGTTCCGCAAGCTGCGCAAGCTGGCCCTGCGCTACGGCGGCGTCATCGTCTTCTTCGACGAGGCCGACTCGCTGGGCAACCGCGGCGCGCTGGCCCAGGGCGGCCCCGGCGGCTTCCCGCGGGGCATGACGCCGGCCCCGTTCCAGACCAGCGGATGTCATGGTTTCTCGTACCTCTCGGACGACTCCCGCTGGCTGCTCACCCGGCAGGCCATGCGAAGCGGCGTCGAGACCGAGCCGGGCCCGCGTCGCAACAAGGTCGTCTACGGCGGTGGCATGGGCGGCATGGGCGGCGGCGGCATGGGCACCCTCGAGGCGCTCCTGACCGAGCTGTCCGGCCTGAAGAAGCCGCGCGGCTTCATCAACCGCTACGTGCGCCGCGCGCTGGGCATGCGGCCGAAGCCGCCGCCGAAGTACCGCATCCTGGTGATGATGGCGACCAACATGCCGGAGGCGCTGGACGAGGCGCTGCTGCGACCGGGCCGCATCGACCGCATCTACAAGGTCGGCTATCCCAGCAAGGCCGGCCGGGTGCGCACCTACCAGGGTTACCTGGACAAGGTGAAGCACGAGCTCGACGCCGAGCAGATCGACAAGCTCGCGACGATCACCCCCTACGCCACCGGCGCGACCATCAAGGACATGGTGAACGAGGCGCTGATCACCGCGATCCGCGACGACCGCGACGCCATCACCTGGCGGGACATCATCCGCGCCAAGCAGCTCAAGGAACTCGGGCCGGCGGAGAATGTCGAGTACATCGAGCGCGAGCGGCACGCGGTCGCGGTGCACGAGGCCTGCCACGCGGTGATCGCCTACCGCACCCGGCACCACATGGAGATCGACATCGCGACGATCGAGAAGGGCAGCGGATACCTGGGCATGGTCGCCAGCATCCCGCCGGAGGACCAGTTCACCACCTGGCGCAGCCACTACGAGTCGGACATCTACGTCTCGCTCGCCTCGCTCGCCGGCGAACGGATGTTCTTCGACGGGGACAGCTCGTCGGGCGTCTCCGGGGACCTGGAGTCGGCGACCGCGGTGGCCACCAACATGGAAGGTGTCTGGGGCATGGGCTCGACGGTCTCGTCGTACGCCACCTCTAGCCAGCTCGGCGTGGGCACCCCGGGCGGATCGGCCAAGGGTGACAAGGGCGAGCTCAGCGCCCGGCGCGCGTTGGCCGACCGGATCGAGGACAACCTCGGCGAGATGCTCGAGCGCACCGCGGCGATTCTCGGCGAAAGCCGGCGCGAGGTGCTCGCCCTGGCCCACGCGCTGGAGACGCACAAGACGCTCACCGGCGAGGACGTCGTCGCGGTCCTCGAGGGCCGGCCGGGCCCGCTGATCGACGGCTCGGCCTACGCCGACAGCGAGTTCGCGACCGAGCTCGAGGGATACCACCAGGCCGTGCTCGACGCCCACCGCAACCACACCAAGCTCGTGGTGCAGTTGCCGGTCGCGCCGGGCACGGAAATGGTCGCGGACGCCACCACCGATGAGGCGATCGACGCCGACCTCGAGACCGACCTGGAGGTCTGGCGCCGCCCCAACCCGCCGGTGCCAGCGCCGCTCAACCTGCAAAGCGGCAACGGCGCGGCACCATCGCCACCCGAGCCGACGGCCTAGCAGGAGCCAGACCGCGGGCGCCGACCAAGCGCCCGCGGTCGTGCCTCTACGTCGCGGCGTAGACGCCCATCTCCCACAGCGAATACCCGTACTGGGTGGCCCGCGCCGTGCCGTTCATCCGCACATAGCGGCCGCTGCCGGTGACGTTGAGGGTCTGGACCCCGCCGGTGCTCGTCGTGGTCGAGTAAACCGTGGTCCATGTGCTGCCGTTGGCCGAGGTCTGGATCTGGAAGGCCGTGGCATAGGCGGCTTCCCAGTTCAACCTGACTTGGCAGATGTTTTGCGTACTGCCCAGATCCACCTGCAACCACTGCGGATCGCTGAACGCCGAAGACCATCGGGTATTGAGGTTGCCGTCGAACGCGTTGCCCGGCGCGGTGCCGGCGTTCTCCTGCGAGGATGCCGACGGCGGATGGTTCAGCGCGATGTTCGTCGTCCCGCAGGTGCCGCCGCCGGTGCTCCGCGTGTAGACACCCATCTCCCACAGCGAATAGCCGTACTGGGTGGCCCGCGCCGTGCCGTTCATCCGCACATAGCGGCCGCTGCCGGTGACGTTGAGGGTCTGCACCCCGCCGGTGCCCGTCGTCGTCGAGTAGATCGTCGACCACGTGCTCCCGTCGGTCGAGGTCTGGATCTGGAAGGCCCGCGCGTACGCGGCCTCCCAGTTCAGCACCACCTGGCAGATGCTCTGCGTCGAACCGAGATCCACCTGCAACCACTGCGGGTCGCTGAACCCCGAGGACCAGCGAGTGCCGGTGTTGCCGTCGAACGCGTTGCCCGCCGCTGTTCCGGCGTTCTCCTGCGAGGAGGCCGTCGCCGGGTGACCGAGCGCCGCGTTGGCCGTGCCGCAGCTGCCGCCACCGCCCGACTGGACCGTCCATGAGAACGTGGCCGAGCCGGTCGCGCCGGTCGTGTCGCGCGCCGTGACCGTGGTCGTGGACGTCCCGGCAGCCGTCGGCGTGCCGGTGATCAGGCCGGTGCCGGCGTTGATCGACAAGCCGGCCGGCAACCCGGTGGCGCTGTAGGTCAACGTCTGGCCGGACGCCGAATCCGTCGCGTGGATCTGCAGGCTCACCCCGGTACCAATGGAGGATGTTTGATTTCCTGGGGAGGAAACGGTCACCGTGTTGCCCGGATTCGAGCCGGACGGAAGAGTCCAGATCTGCTGGGCCGAGCCGGTGCACGTCTCGATGTCCAGGCGTGCGCCGGTGTTGGCGCCCGGCACGGTCAGGCACAGCCCGGAGTTCGGGTTCACCAGCTCACCGCCCGCCTGATAGGTCCAGTTCTGCGCGTTGCTGGCATTGCACGGGTACCAGTCCACCAGCGTCCCGCTGGTCCGGCCGGCGGCCACCGCGTCGAGACACCCGCCCTGGACCCGAACGGTCCCGTCGGTGTACGGCGACCACTGCTGGCCGGCGCTGCCGTTGCAGCCGCTGACGACGATCGGGTTGCTCGCGGCGTTGAGCGAGTTCTGGTTCATCAGGCACAGCCCGTTGAGGCCCTTGAGCGGACCGGTCGCGGTGGCCGTGCCGGTCGGCGTCGAGTTGCCGCCCTGCTCGTAGACGGCGACGTAGGCGACGCTCATCGACGCGCCGGACGTCGTGGCGCTCGTCGGGGTGGTCTGGCCGGAGATGCCGTCCGGGTAATTCCCGCCCATCGCCAGGTCCCAGATGATGAAGAAGCCGTGGTCGATGGCCTGCTGCCAGGCCGAGACGCCGACGGACGCCTCGGTGATAGTGCTCTCGACCACGCCGTCCATCAGGAACTGCAGTGTTTCGGCGCTGGTGTTGGTGCGGTCGATGATGACCGAGTAGGTGTGGTAGCCGGTCTGGCAGGTCGAACCGGCGCCGGGGCAGGCGATCAGCCCGTGGCCGGGACTCGGGCCGGCCGTGTGCAGGGTCTGCGAGGCCTGGTTGAGCCCGTTGACGTCCTCCATCATGTCGATCTCGCCGGACTGCGGCCAGCCGCCGCCGGTGCGCATCGGCGCGCCGAGCGCCCAGAAGGCCGGCCAGTAGCCGAGCCCGTTGGCCGGGTTGGGCTGCAGGATCGACGCGGTCATCTCGAGCTTGCCGCCGGGCGGCGCCTGGAAGTCGTCGCGGGTGCTCTCGATGCGGGCCGATGTCCAGGTGCCGCCGCTGTTGATGGCCTTGAGCACCAGGTGGCCGTTGCCGTCGAGGTAGACGTTGTTTGTCGAGTTGGTGGTCTGTTCCTTCTCGCCGGTACCGAAGCCGGTGCCGATGTCGTAGAACCAGTTCGCCGACGACGGCGGCGAGCCGGCCGCGCCGGCGAAGTCGTCCCCGAACACGGTGACCCACCCGGGCGGGGCGGGCGGCACGGTGTCGGCGAGCGCCGCCGGGGCGGACGCGATGCTGGTGACCGCGACGCCGGTGAGGCAGCCGGCGATCAGGATCAAGGTGCTGAGCATGGAACGCGCGCGGGGGCGGCCGCTACGCGGGAGGAGGTGCACGTCGCCTTCCCTTCCGTGGGGTGTTTGGGAGAGCGCTCTCCAAGTGATGCAGGTGATGCTTGCGCCTTACATGGGAATCTGTCAATCCTTTGCCACGGCCATGCCGCCCGGCCAGGCAAGGTAATCGCGGAACTCCCGCACGCGACCGTCGGCCAGCTCGAACTCGAGGCAGAGCACCTGGGTGAAACGCCGGCCGTCACCAGCGCCCGGGCCGAGCCGCCGGACGCTCCCCGTCCGGCCAGGTCCTCCTCCTCGATCCCGGCGTACGCGGGCTGCCGACGCCGCGGTTCGCCGGCTGATCAGGCGTTCCCGAGGCCGGCCTCGCGCGCCTTGACGATCGCCTGCGAGCGCTCGGACACCTGCAGCTTGGTGAAGATGTTGGACACGTGATTGCGTACGGTCTTCAGGCTGATCATCAACTCGTGGGCGATGGTCGCGTTGCCCTTTCCGGCGGCGACCATCTCCAGCACCTCCCGTTCCCGGTCGGTCAGCGACGGGAAGGCGGCCGCTGTCGACCCGGATCCGCTGGTGAAGTGCGCGATGACCCGCTGCGCGACCTCCGGGCCGAAGATGGCCTCGCCCGCCGCCGCGGCCCGGATTGCCCGCACGATCTCGTCCTGCTCCGAGCCCTTGAGCAGATAGCCCCGGGCGCCGGCGCGCATCGCGGCGAAGACGGAGTCGTCGTCCTCGAACATCGTGAGCACGACGACCGCGGCGGCCGAGCCCGAGCGCGTGAGCCGGCGGGTCGCCTCGATGCCGTCGAGGCCGGGCATCCGCAGATCCATCAGGATCACGTCCGGGGTGCACGACGCGGTCAGTTCGACGGCCCGCTCCCCGGTCTCGGCCTCGCCCACGATCTCGATGTCGGCGATGCCGGTCAGCATCAACTCCAGCCCGCGCCGGAACGCGGGATGGTCGTCGGCGACAAGGAGCCGGATCATGCGTCAGCCTCCACCGGCTCGTGCTCGACCAGTGGCAGCACGGCCCGAACGACCAGGCCGCCTTCCGGCCGGCTGGTAATCGTACAACTTCCGCCCAGCTCGGCAGCCCGCTCGCGCATCGTGGTCCAGCCGATCCCACCCTCGGTGGTCCGGTCGGTGCCGTGGCCGTTGTCCGACACGGTCAACTGGAACGTCGTGCCGCTCACCTCGATCTCGACGCGACACCGGGTCGCGCCCGAGTGCCGGGCGACGTTGGTCATCGCCTCGGCGGCGATCCGGAAGGCGGCGACCTCGACCGCGGCCGGCAGCGGGGGCGGCGGCGCCGGTCCGGTGACCTCGAACGTCACGTCGCCGGACAGAGCGGCCGCGCGCTGGCGCATCGCGTTGAGGAGGCCGACCTCGTCGATCGCCGGTGGCCGGAGGTCATCCACGAGGCGCCGCACCTCGGCGATGGCGGCCTTGACCTCCTCCCGTACCTCGGCGATCAGCGCGTTGCGCTCGTCCGGGTCGGACCGGGACTCGGTGGCGTTGAGCTTGAGCACGATGGCGGCCAGTGACGGGCCGACACCGTCGTGCAGGTCCCGGCGCAACCGGCGCCGCTCCTCCTCGCGACCGGCGACGATTCGCCGGCGCGAGGCCCGCAGCTCGTCGTTCAGCTGCCCGGATCGCACCAGGATGGCGGTGAACCGGGCCAGGTCCTCGACCAGATCCAGATCGGCCGCCGAGAATTCCCGTCCGGCCGGCACCTCGATCGCGAGTTGCCCGACGTCCTCGCCGCGGTGAACCATGCGTCGCCGCAGCGCGGGGTCCGGCGGCGACTCGGCCATCTCCACCCAGACGCGATGGACCCGCAGGGCGGCGGCCACGGCGTCGGTCACCGCCTTGATCAGTCCGTTCGGGTCGGCCGCCTCGGCGCGGTCGACCAGCAGCCTGATCGCCGCCCGGGGATCGGAGCGCAGGCCGTATACCCAACGCTCGACCCGCTTCCACAGAAACGAATACACCGGATGGACGGCCACCGCGACGACGCCAACGGCGAGCAACCCGCCCAGCGTGCCGTTGCCGATGAGCCGGTCGGTGGCGAACAACAGCAGCGCGTAGACGGTGATGACGGCGACGACGAGGAGCAGGTAGGTCAAGGTGCGCGAGAGGACCAGCCGGATGTCGAACAGCCGGTGCCGCAGGATGGCGATGCCGATGGCGATCGGGAGACCGACGGCCACCAGCCCCAGTGCGGCCCGAAACAGCGGCCCGTCGTCCAGCAGGAAGTGGTTGACCCAGCCGGTCAGCAGCGTCACCGGGACGGTGAGCGCGCCCCACACCAGCCAGAGCAGTTGCAACCGCTCGTCTCCCCGAGCGCGACGCAGTCGCCACCAGACCGCGACGACACTGCCGAGCAAGAGCAGCGCCACCATCAGCAGCCCGACGCCACCGAGCACCCCCGAGACGGGCTCGGGCAACCAGGCCACCGGAAGCGCGGCCCCGTCGTGCGCTTCGGCGAACCCTTGCCGGTCGCCGGCCGCGCCGACGACGAAGAGCAGCACGCCGACCAGCCCGATCCGCAGCCACCAGCGCCAGAACCGGTTCGCCGCGTGCCCGTCGGGCAGGAGGTAGGCAATCACCACCAGGCCCAGGAACAGCAGGACCCAGGCGCCCGCGGCCAGCTGGTCGCCGATGAGGGCCGCCCGGGACGTGGCCGGTTCGTCGAAGGTCAACGAGACGAAGAAGAGCGCACCGTGCGCCACGAGGAGCCAGCCGATCGCGTACCGCGGGTGCCAGCGCAGGATCAGCGCGCCGACCACGACCGGGACGACGCCGCCGAGCAGGGCGATGACGTGCTGCACACCGCCATTCTGGGGCCCGGCGGCCCCTGGTGTCAGCCGGCCCGGGAACGGTTCCCGGACTCCTCGGGACACCCGGATCGTGCGGCCGGGTCGGGCGGTGACGGACGTTCCTTCCTGCCGGTGACGGTCACCGGCACCAAACCCGGAAGGAGCCGGCCATGCCGCACTCCACGTTCGAGAAGTTCCTGCCCTGGACCGGCGCCCTGGCCGGCATCCTGTGGGGCGTCCAGGTCTTCGCCGCCAAGGCGACCGACGACCCGGCGGACCCGTCGGCGGTGCGGGTCATCCGGGACGCGACGGCCCAGAACTACATCGCCGGCTTCGCGCTCCTCGCCGGAGCCCTGATGCTGGTGTTCTTCGCGGCCGCGGCCCGACGGTGCCTGCGCTCGGGAGAGGCCGGTGAGTCGACGTACTCGTCGGTCGCCCACGGCGGTCTTGTCGTCGCGGCCGTCGGCTTCGGTCTGCTCGGGGTGGTGCAGATCGCGCTCACCAACGCGGCCAAGGCGCCCGACCCGGCCGCCACCGCCACGATCGGGCAACTCGCCCTCATCGGCTGGCTACCCGCGCTGGTCGGCCTCGTGGCCGCGTTCTGGGGCCTGGGCCTGGGCGGCCTGCGCCACGCCACGCTGCCGAAGTGGTTCGCCGTCGTCACGGTTGTCCTCGGCGTCCTCGGCGTGCTCGGTCCACTCGCGATGGCCGTCTACCTTGGGCTGCCGCTGTGGCTGATCGCCGCATCGGCGGTCACCGCCAGCCGCTCGGGCGTCCGGGAGGCCGGTGTGGTTCGCTCGCGGGGATGACCATCGATGACAATGCCGTCGCGCCGCATCCACTGCGCTGGCTCTGGCTGGTGGGCGCGGCGCTCGGCGGAGCTGGTGGTCACCGTGCTGGTCCGCCAGGCCGATACGGCGCTGGTGTTCGCGGCGCTGTCCGTGGGCACCGCGGCCGGCGCGGCGATGGCCTCGGCACTGGCCGGCGACACGTCCGTTGGCGGCCCGGCCGACGTTTGCGACACGCGGCGACCCGCGTCCTGGTCGGTGCGCTCGTCGCGCTGGCGGCGGCGGTCGCCGTCGCGCTGGTGTTGCCGGCTACGCCTTTGGATAGAAGCCGTCCAGGCTGGTCGGGCCGATGAGCTGGGCGACCCGCGGCTCGAGGTGCTCGCGGGGCAACGTGAGCAGCTCGCGCGCGGACAGCTGGGCGCCGAACGCCGCCTGGCCGAGCAGGTAACGCGCCTCGAGCCGGAACAGCGCCTGGTGGATCGCGTCGACCGCCCGCCACCAGTGCAGTGACAACGGATCCCAGCCGGCTCCGCTCGTACCAAATAGATGAAATGTGTCTTGGTTGGTGTGAACGCGAAGCGTGGCCAGCCGGTGTCCGTGGCTCGTGGTGATCCAGCCGACGCCGAGCGTGGCCAGCGCGGCCACTCCCACGAGGGTCGACGCGACGGCCGTCCCGGCGCCCGAGCCGGCGCCGACGGCGAAGTCGTGGATTTCGCCGTCCTGAGCGGGCAGGACGGCGAGCGGGGCACCGAGGATCGCGTGCAGCGCCGGGCCGAGCGCCGCTCGGGGCAGCGTGGTGCGCCAGCCGCCCGGCGGCGTGCTGTCCCGGCCGTACGTGACGCCGCAGGCAAGCTGGATCAGCGGCGGCACGAGCGCGGCCGCGGCGTCGGTGTCGAGCTCGCCGCGACGGTGCGCTTCGAAGAGCACCCGCAGCGGCACCCAGGTGCGCGGATCGGCAGTGCCGACCGCCTGCGCCGCCGTCCAGGCGCCGATCGGATCCTGCGGCGTTCGCAACGGCGCCGGCCGGGGGCCGAAGGTGCGCTGGGCCGGCGCGAGCGTAGTGGCCACCGCCGCGAAGTAGGCCTGCAGTTGCTTCGGCGCGAGGTACAGCTTGCGCTGCTGAGGGCCGAGCGGGACGAGGATCGACTGAGCCAGCGCGCCGGGCTTGGCCGGCACGCCGCTGACGTAGGCGTACGGCACTTCAACCAGGTGCCGCGGGATGTTGCTCGCCTCGACCCGCCCGAACAGTCTCCGGTCGGTCACCACATACATGGCGCTGTAGTCGCGGGCCCGCGCCGCCTGCGCGTCGAGCTTGGCCTTCACCAGCGCCAGCGGCACCTCGCCGGCCACGTGGTCGACCCCGCCGCCGTAGCGGGCAACCGCCTCGTGGAACTCGCCCGCGGGCACGTTGGGGACCTGCCGGATTGCCGTCGACCCGTTGAGATAGGTGCGGGCGAGCTGCTGAACATTCACGCCCTGCTAGGCGTTCCATCGCGTGCCAATACGGTACTGGCTACGCCGCGCCGAGACAGACTGCAATCTCCTACGTTCGCCATCACAAACAAGGGCGAGTTCAGCAAGATCTTCGCCGGCTTCCGCGGTTGAACGAGGTTGGGGTATCAGCTTCCACCGACCTCCAATGCGGCCAGCAAGGCCAGTACCAATGTGGTCGCGGCAAACAGGCCGTGAGCGGCAACGACCGCAATCGGGAAGCGGGACTCGGCCGTGCCGGAGCGGCGCGCGGGGATCCAACGGGCCAGCATGGTGAAGCCCAGCGCTGCGACCGGCAGCAGCAGGATGAACGCCACCCAGGCCAGCGCATCGGAGTCGATGGCCACGTAGACGATCCACAGCACCAGCCCGATCGCGGCCAGCGCGAAGTGGCCGAAGACCAGACCGGGGGCGAGCCGTGAACCACTGCCCGGGCGGTGGCCGCCCCGGCTGATCCACATGCCGAGCATGACGAACCCGCCGACGGCGGTGATGAGCCAGGTGATCAACGCAGCGATTGCCATCAGACCTTCTCCTCCTCGTAGCCGTGCGCTTGCGTACTTTCCTCGGCCACCCGGACGCCGTAGCGATAGGCCAGTTCGCCGCCGAGGTATCCGGAGACGCCGAGTGCTGACAGCGCCACCGCGGACAGCACCAGTGGTCCCCAGCCGACCGGAGCGGTGGCC
>Ga0070683_100002529_pt1 | contig 14582 bp, 11 predicted proteins | sample KBSC713LmetaG_FD_64662 | JGI IMG/M metagenome (GOLD analysis project Ga0070683, IMG submission 64662) | Corn rhizosphere microbial communities from Kellogg Biological Station, Michigan, USA - KBS C7.1-3L metaG | ecosystem: Host-associated > Plants > Roots > Rhizosphere ...
CTGGTCACGTTCGTCGCGATGCTCGTCGTGCTGATGGTCGTGAACCCGATCGTCATCCCCGAGACGCGCGACACGTTCCTGCTCGCGATCCCGATCGCGGCCGGGATCGTCGCCTTCGTCGCCGGAGTCGCGCTGATCGTCTCCTGTGCGAACGTGGTCTTCCGCGACGTCGAGCACCTCGTCCAGGCGGTGCTGCTGCCCTGGTTCTTCCTGACCCCGATCCTCTACCGGCTCGAGGACCTCCCCGGCGGCGTCCAGCGCTACGACTGGGTGGTGACGATCCTGCGCTGGGTCAACCCGCTGACCCCGCCGCTGTACGCGCTCCGCGCCCCGCTGTTCTACGGGACGCTGCCGGATGGCTGGGACGTCGTGTACCTGGTTGCCGAGGTGCTGATCGCCCTTGCCGTCGGCGCGTGGGTCTTCAGACGCGTGGACGACCGCATAGCCGTGGAGCTCTGACGGCGCCGACAGCAGTGACAGGCTCGAGCCTGTCACTGCCCAACGCCCGTGGCGGCGCCTACCGCTGAAGCCGCGCTCTGACCCGGCCGTCGTAGATCCACGGCTCGTCGCCCTCCGGGCGCCATGCCGGCAGGCCGGCGACCTCGCAGTTCGGCTCCAGCGGCGGAAGCAGCGACGGGCACACGAGCGGCTCCGTGAACGACGGGTTGCGGCCGCCTCCGGCCCGGTAGGGGCGCAGCGCGCGGTCGCGGCTCTCGATCGCGCCGCCGACGGCGGCGTACCCCTCCTCGTGGGCTTCCCGGACGAGCTCGTGCCAGTCGCCGGTGGGCTCGACCTCGGGGGGAAGGTGCGCGACGGCGGCGCTCGCGTCGCGTGGGCCGACGTCGACGTCGAGGGTGAGCATGTCGTTGCCGACCTCCGAGAGCCAGCAGAGGTTCTCGACCACGAGGTCGAACGCGAGGCGGTAGCGACCGCGCGGCATCGGAGACCGGACACGGGCGGTCACCTCGGCGCGCGCGCCCGTTTCCAGCTGCGGAAGCGGCGTCCGCAGCCCGTCCCAGTCGATCGCGTTGTCGAGCTCGTCGAGCCAGTGGTAGGCGAGGAGGACGTCGCGCCAGCTGCCGGCGCCGGCATTCTCGAGCTTTACCGTCGCGCGGCCGAGCGCGCCTGCCTGCGGTGGTTCGAGCTCATAGGCCAGCCAGCGGACGCCGAGCGGGCCGGCCGGGACGGCGTGTGCGGGAACCGCCTCCACCACCGGGGCTAGTCTACGGCCGTGTCCGACCCGCTCCTCGTCCGGGCGCTGTGGCGCGAGCCGGTCGAGTGCACTCCCGTGTGGTTCATGCGGCAGGCGGGCCGGTCGCTACCGGAGTACCGCGAGCTTCGCGAGCGGCACTCCTTCTTCGAGGTCGCGGGCACACCCGAGCTCTGCGCGGAGGTGACGCTCCAGCCGGTGCGTCGGCACGGCGTCGACGCGGCCGTGCTCTTCGCCGACATCGTCACGCCCGTCCTTGGCATGGGGATCGACGTCGAGCTGGTCGAGGGAGTCGGGCCGGTGATCGCAGACCCGGTGGCGACGGCGGCCGACGTCGAGCGGCTCCGGCTTCCCGATCCGGAGGACGCGTACGCACCCGTGCTGGAGGCGGTGCGGATCGTGCGCGGCGCGCTCACGGCCGACCAGGCGCTGGTCGGCTTCTGCGGCGGGCCGTTCACCGTCGCCGGCTACCTGGTCGAAGGCAAGCCGACCCGCGACTTCGTGAAACTGAAGGAGTTGATGTACAGCGAGCCGAGCGTGTGGCACGCGCTGATGGACCGGCTCTCGGACGGCTTCGCCGCGTACGTCGCCGCGCAGGCGACCGCGGGCGCAGACGTGATCCAGCTCTTCGACTCCTGGGTCGGTGTCCTCTCGGTCTCGGACTACGACGAGTTCGTGGCGCCGTATTCGGCGCGAGTGCTGGCCGCGGTGGACGTCCCGACCCTCCACTTCGGCACCGGCACGACACACCTGCTGCCGGCGATGGCGGCTGCGGGCGGCGACGGTATCGGGCTCGACTGGCGCGTGCGGCTCGACGAGGGCTGGGCAGCTGTCGGGCACGAAAAGGCGGTGCAGGGCAACCTCGACCCCGCCCTCCTGCTTGGCCCCTGGCCTCGCGTCGAGGACGCTGCCCGCGACGTGCTCGCCCGCGCCGGCGGACGGCCCGGCCACGTCTTCAACCTCGGCCACGGCGTCCTGCCTGCGACAGATCCTGCGGATCTGTCGCGGCTGGTGGAGCTCGTCCACGAGCGAACTGCGCGGGGAGTGACGTGAGCGCCGCAGTCGTCCTGATGGCGTACGGCTCGCCCGACCGGATCGAGGACGTGCCCGCCTACTACGCGGACATCCGCGGCGGCCGGCCGGTCAGCCCCGAGCGGCTGACCGACCTGACCGAGCGTTACCGGCGGCTCGGGATCGAGACCTCGAATCCGCTGAACGAGATCACCGAACGGACGCGGGCCGCGCTCGAGGCTGAGCTCGGGCTCCCCGTCTCGACCGGCATGAAGCACTGGTCGCCGCGGATCGCTGACGCCGCCGAGGCCGCGCTCGCCACCGGCACCGACACCGTTGCGGGTCTCGTACTCGCGCCGCACTACTCGCGGCTCTCGATCGCCGGCTACCGCGATCAGCTCGAGCAGGCGCTGGCAGGCCGCGCCGAGCTCGCCTTCGTCGACAGCTGGCACCTGGAGCCCGGCTTCGTCGACCTGCTCGCCGACCGCGTCCGTGGCACGACAGCGCACGTTGTCTTCACGGCGCACTCGCTCCCCGCCAGGATCCTGGACGAAGGCGACCCGTATGAACGGCAGCTGCTGGAAACCGCGACAGCCAGCGCGCAGGCCGCAGGCCTGCGCGCATGGTCGTTCAGCTACCAGTCGGCGTCGCCGACCGGCGAGCCCTGGCTCGGACCCGACATCCTCGACCACCTCGACGACCTGCATGCGCGCGGAGTGGACTCCGTCCTCATTTGTCCGGTGGGCTTCGTCGCCGACCACCTCGAGATCCGCTGGGACCTGGACACCCAGGCGCACGAGAAGGCGCGCGAGTTGGGCATGCGCTTCTCCCGGATCGAGATGCCGAACGCCGATCCGGCGTTCGTGGCCGTGCTGGCGACCATCGTGCGGCGGGTGCTAGCGGTACCCTCGATTCCATGAAACCGGGCGCGATCCGCGTCGACCGCGCGAGCCGCCGCTTCCGCGTCGACCCGGAGCCGGTGCGGACGCTGAAGGAGCTCGTGCTGCGGCGCCGCCGGGCCGAGGCGGCCGAGGTCTGGGCGCTTCGGGACGTGTCGCTCGAGGTCGAGCCGGGCGACGCGGTCGGCCTGGTCGGCCGGAACGGCTCCGGGAAGACGACCCTGCTCAGCCTGATCGCCGGGATCATCACGCCGACCTCCGGACGGGTCGAGGCCGCCGGCCGGGTCGCCTCGCTGCTCGAGCTCGGCGCCGGGTTCCACCCGGACTTCTCCGGCCGCGAGAACGTCTACCTGAACGGTTCGCTGTACGGGCTCAAGCGGCGGACGATCGACGAGCGCTTCGACGAGATCGTCGCCTTCGCCGAGCTGGAGCGGTTCATCGACAACCCGGTGCGCACGTACTCGTCGGGGATGTACATGCGGCTCGGCTTCGCGGTCGCGGCGCACATCGACGCCGACGTGCTCCTGCTCGACGAGGTGTTCGCGGTCGGCGACGAGGAGTTCCAGCGCAAGTGCTTCGGGAAGATCTTCGAGTTCAAGCAGCGCGGGGGGACGATCGTCTTCGTCTCCCACGACGCCGCATCCGTCGAGCGGCTCTGCCGGCGGGCCGTGCTGCTGCGAAACGGGCACGTCGAGCTCGACGGCTCGGCGCAGGAAGCGATCGCCCGCTACCACAAGCTGCTCGCGGACGAGCGCGACCCCGCCGAGGGTGCGGCCGGCCTACGTGAGTACGGCAGCGGCGAAGCCCGCATCGCGGCGGCGCGACTGCTCGGCCCCGACGGGGAAGAGCGGCTGCAGCTCGCCGCCGGCGAGCCGCTCGTGGTCGAGCTGCGCGTCGTCACCCGCGAGGCGCTCGAGCCTCCGCGGGTCTCGCTCGAGCTGCGCGACGAGGCGGGTCTCCTGCTCGCCGCAGCGGCGCAGGACACGGCCGGGCTCGGTTGGGACGGTGCCCCCGGCGAGCGCACGCTGCGGTTCGAGGTCGAGCGTGCGCCGCTCGCCGACGGACGGTTCCGCCTGCGGTTCGAGCTGGGCGACGGAACCGGCCGTCGGCTCTACCACTGGCTGGACGACGCGGTCCGGTTCGTCGTCTACCCGGGCGAGGACACGCGCGGCCCGGTGCTGCTCGAGGGCACGTGGTCGCTGCAGGAGACGGGCGCCGCTGCCGAACTAACAGGACGATGAGCTACCAGAGCTGCCCCGACTGGCCCGAGCTGATGGAGATCGCGCCCGACCTCCAGTTCAAGCACCTGACCGTCCGCGAGGCCCAGCTTCCGGCGGAGGCGCTGGTGAAGATCCCCGAGGTCAACCTCGACGAGGCGGAGATCTGCGCGGACGTCGACCGGCACGTCTTCTTCAAGCGACACACGGACCCACGCGTCGTCGACGCGCTCCGCGGCTCGCACTGGTTCGACCTGACCGAGTGGACGATGTCGGGGCCGGGCCGCGTCGGTTAGACGCGCCACGCCACGGCTGCGACGCCGTCCCACCACCAGACCTGGCCGCCGGCCTCGCCGGCGATCTCGATCAGGAGCTCCGCCTTCGGCTCGGCGGCGACGTAGTCGCGGGTCGCGCGCGCGACGTCGTCCCAGTCGTAGTCGTCGACCAGGATCAGCGCCTCCGGTGCGAGCCACGGCTCGATCGCCCGCATCCCGCGGAGCTGCGGGTCGTAGTCGTGCGGGCCGTCCCAGTAGTAGACGCCGACGCGTCGCTCGCCGAGCGCGCCACCCTCGATCACCTCGAACGCGTCGCCCTGGAGGATCGCCGCGCGCTCGGCGCCGAAGCGCTCGAGGCTCTGCTCGAGGCCTGCGCGGCTCGCGTGGGGAAGCTGCCGGCCGCGCACCTCGGGCACGTCGAACGAGAAGCGGTCGATCGCGACGAAGTCGCCGTCGTTGTCCCGCATCGCACCGATCAGGCTGGCGCCGTAGAAGGAGCCGACTTCGACGTAGCTCTCGCCGGGCGCGAGCAGCGACGCGGCCAGGTTGAGCAGGGCAAGAACGTTCTCGGTGGCCAGGTTCGGGATCCCCTCGATCACGTCGTCGAAGCGGCGGCCCTTCGGCACGGGCGAGCGGGGGTAGTCCTCGAACAGGCCCGGGAGCTCAGCCGCGAAGCGCTCGACGTCCACCGAGCACGGAATCTACTGGCCGGGTGTTGAGCACGTTCGCCGCAGACGCCCGTCCGCGCCGGGCGGTCGCGACCGACAGCTCCATGTTCCCGAGGCCGCGGATCGAGTGGGCGTCGGTCGAGCAGACGATCCTCACGCCGGCCTCGACCGCCTGTCTGACGTAGACGTCGCGCAGGTCGAGCCGGTCCGGCAGGCCGTTCGCCTCCAGCGCCACGCCTTCCTCGAGCGCGACCTCGATCAGCCGGTCGATGTCGAGCTCGTTCTCGGGGCGCCGGTTGATGTACCGGCCCTTCGGGTGCGAGAGGCAGCAGACGTACGGGTTGCGGAGAGCCGCCTCGACGCGCTTCGTCTGGTCGCGCCTCGACAGGCGCTGGCCGCCGTGGACGCTCGCCTGCACCCAGTCCAGCTCGGCCAGGATCGAGTCGGGCAGGTCGAGTCGGCCGTCGGGGAGGATGTCGCACTCGGTGCCGCGCAACACCCGGAACGGCGCGAGCACCTCGTTTGCGGCGGCGATCTCGAGCGCCTGCCGGCGCAGGTCGTCGGACGTGAGACCCCGGACCGCACCGACCGCCGGCGTGTGGTCGCAGATCGCCAGGTACTCGTAGCCGCGCTCGATCGCGGCGCGCGCCATCTCCTCGACGCTCGCCCGCCCGTCCGACCACGTGGTGTGCACGTGCAGGTCGCCGCGGATGTCGGCGAGCTCGACCAGCGGCGGGGGCTCGCCCCGGAACGGCTCCTCGCGGAGCTCGGGCGGCAAGAACGGGATTCCCAGAGCGCGGTAGACGCCGTCCTCGTCCGGAGCGTCCGGGAGCGGCTCGAGCGCCGCGACGTACTCGGGCGAGCCGGTCGCACGGACGAGCTCGGTTCCGAACCGGGCCGGCTCGGCGACCACGAGTTCGACCGGGACGCCCTCGACGGTGACGCCGTACGCACGCCGTTCGGACCGCTCGAGCACCGAGACGATCGCCGGCTGCGCCTCGAACGCGTCCAGCACCGACCCCGCGTCGTCCGCGGCGACGACGACCGCGAAGCGCTCGCTCGAGTCGCGGTAACGGCGCGGATCCCCGGCCGGGGTGCCGCCCAGCGGCTCGGCGATCTCCGCCAGGAGCCGGCGCGCGCGGTGGATCAGCAGCCCACGCGGCGGGCGCGGCTCGTCGGACCGCGCCAGAGCGGCGAGCAGCTTCGCCTCGTTCGCCGGGCCGATCCCGGGCACCTCCCGCAGCCGGCCCGCAGCGGCCGCCTCTCGGAGCTCCGCCGCCGTCCGGATCCCCAGGGTCTCCGCGATCTGCACCGCCCGCCGGGCGCCGATGCCGAGGTAGAGGCCAAGGCCGACGAGGTCGGGCGCGACCTGCCGCTCGAGCTCCTCGAGCTCGGCGATCTCGCCGGTCTCGACCAGCTCCTTCAGCTTCGCTTCGATGCCGCGCCCGATCCCACGCAACTCCCGGACGCGGCCCGCCCGGATCAGATCGGCGACCGGCGCCTCGGTCGTGCGGATCAGCTCGGCCGCGCGCCGGTACGCGCGCGCCGAGTACGGGTTCGCACCCGCCAGCTCGAGGAGCGTGGCGAACGAGTCGAGCCGTTCCGCGATCGCCCGGTTGTCGAGGTGCTGCTCCTCGGCCACGGCGGTAGTGTGGCCGCCGCGACCGGTGCTAAGCGGACGTCAGCGGGCGCACCTGCCGCAGGGCCTCCGCCAGCGCCTCGGGGCGGATCGGCTTCGCGACGTAGTCGTCCATGCCGGCCGCGAAGCAGGCCTCCCGGTCCTCCTGCATGGCGTTCGCCGTCATCGCGACGACGCGTGGTCGCTCCCCGGCCGGCCAGCGCTCATGGATCCGGCGGGTGGTGTCGAGCCCGTCGAGCTCGGGCATCTGGACGTCCATCAGCACGACGTCGTAGCGCTCCTGCTCGAGCGCGGTCAACGCCTCGCGTCCGTTCCCGACGACGTCGGCGCGGTAGCCGAGCTTCGCCAGCAGCGCGAGTGCGACCTTCTGGTTCACGGCGCTGTCCTCGGCGAGCAGGATCCGCAGGGGCGACACCTTCGCAGCTCCGTCTTCGGCCGACGGGGGTGGGATCTGCCGAGCGTCGTCCCGGTCGGCGAACACGCGCATCAGCGCGTCGTACAGCTGGGAGGCCTTCAGCGGCTTCGCAAGCTGGGCGGCGAAGCCCAGGCCGTCCGCCTCGCGTGCCTGCGGCAGCCGTCCGAGTGAGGTGACGAGCAGGAGCGGCAGCTCTCGTGCGCTCCGGTGCCGCTGGATCTCGCGCGCCAGCTCCCGCCCGTCCATCTCCGGCATGACCAGGTCCAGCACCGCGACGTCGAAGTGCTCGCCTGCCTCGATCAGCGCCAGCGCCTCGGACGGGCTCTCGAACGCCACGGTCTCCATTCCCCACGACTGCGCCTGCCGGCTGATGATCTCCCGGTTCGTGGCGTTGTCGTCGACGACCAGCAGCCGCTTCCCGGCGAGCTGGGGCTGGGTGCCGTCGAACGGGGCCCGGGTCGGCGCCTCCGCCTCGGCTGCGGTGAACTCGATGTGGAAGACCGACCCGGCGCCCTCCTCGCTCTCGACCCACAGCCTGCCACCCATCAGCTCGACCAGGCGCTTCGAGATCGCCAGGCCGAGGCCCGTGCCTCCGTAGCGGCGCGTGGTCGAGGCGTCGCCCTGGCTGAACGACTCGAACAGATGATCGATTCGATCCGGTGGGATCCCGATGCCCGTGTCCCGAACCGTCAGGTGCACGCGGCACGATCCCGCCCGGGCCGCCTCGGCGTCGAGGTCGACGACGACCTCGCCCTGCTCCGTGAACTTGACCGCGTTCGAGAGCAGGTTGAGCAGCACCTGCCGCAGCCGGGCAGCATCGCCGGCGATCGCCCCCGGGACTCCCTCGCCGACGAGGCCGCCGAGCTCGAGGCTCTTCTCCGCCGCGCGCGGCGCGACGATGTCGAGGGCCTCCTCGACGCACACCCGGAGGTCGAAAGGCTCGCGCTCGAGCTCGAGCTTGCCGGCCTCGATCTTCGAGTAGTCGAGGATGTCGTCGATCACGTGCAGGAGCGCGTCGCCGCTGGAGCCGACGACTTCGGCGAACTCGCGCTGCTCCGGCGTGAGCTCGGTGCCGAGGAGCAGCCCGGTCATCCCGATCACCGCGTTCATCGGCGTCCGGATCTCGTGGCTCATCGTCGCCAGGAACGCGCTCTTCGCCTGGGTGGCCGCTTCCGCCTCCTCACGCGCCTGCTGGAGCTCGCTGATGTCGTGGTAGATCCCGAGGAAGCCCTCGTGCTCGTCGTCGACCGTGAGCGGGACGAGCATCAGCTCGACGTCGACCAGCGTGCCGTCCTTTCGGGCACGCCGGGTGATGCGGTGTGCCCGTCCTGCGGCCACCGCCTCCTCGGTGGTCTGGCGGCCCTCCTCGCGATGCTCCTCGTCGAACACGAGATAGTCGATCGGGCGGCCGATCGCCTCCTCCGGTGAGTAGCCGAACAGCTCTTCGGCCGCCGGGTTCCAGCCGGTGACCCGCTCCTCCGCGTCCATCTCGATCACCGCCACCGGGCTGATCCCGACCAGCGACTCGAAGTACTGCTTCTGCCGCGCGATCTCCGCGAACAGCCGCGCGTTCACGATCGCGACTCCGACGTTCGCAGCCAGCGTCGCGAGCAGGCGCGTGTCGGCCTCGCCGTACCGCCCCTCTTCGCGGGTGCTCTGGACACTGATCACCCCGATCGCACGGTCGCCGGCCCAGATCGGCACTCCCAGATACGACCTCGCCGGGGTGCCGACGACCGGCCGGCTCTTCGTTTCGGCGGTGTTGAGGAGGAGCGGCTCCCCCGACTCGATGATCTGCGACGTCAGCCCTTCGCCGAAGGCCATCGGCGGTTCGACGATGTGCTCACCCAGCTCCCAGTTGTACGGGAACTCGATCAGCCCCGTCTCCTCGTCGTGCAGGGCGACATAGGCGATGTCGGCGTCGAACGTCTCGCGGACACGCTCGCCGACCAGGGCGATCAGCGCGTCGAGGTCGAGCTGGCTGCCGAGCGCCTGGCCGACGCTGTTCACCGTTCCCAGCTCGGCGACGCGCTGACGCGTCTCGTGGATCAGCTGCGCGTTCTCGAGCGCGACCCCGAGGCTCCCCGCGATCGTCGCGAGCAGCTGCTGGTCGGAAGGGTTGAACGCATGCTCGCGGTCCAGGTTCTGGACGGAGATGGCGCCCGTGGCCCGTCCTCCCACCACGAGCGGCTGGAAGATCGCCGAGCCGTTGGAGGGCTCACCGGCGACGGCCGCCGGATTGCCGTACTCGACCAGTGCCGCATCCATGTCCTCGTCGACGGCGAGCGGCTCGCGCGTGTCCATCACGTGCTTGCGGAACCCCATGACCGGGAAGGTGATGTTCGGGAAGTGGACGCCGCGCTCGATCTGGTAGACGAAGCGCATGAGTCCGGCGTCCGCGTCGTGGATCGCTATGTCGACGACCTGCGCGTCGAAGACCTCGCGGAGCTTCTCGCCGACGAGGTCGTAGATCGCCTGGGGGTCGAGCTCACCCGCGATCGACTCCTGGACGCTGTTGATCACGGCGAGCTCGGCGATCCGCTGACGCGTCTCGTCGACGAGGCGCGCGTTCTCCAGCGCGACGCTGAGGCTGCCGCACAGCGTGACGAGCAGCCGCTGGTCGGACTCGGTGAACGCGTGCTCCCTGTCGACGTTCTGCAGAGAGACCACACCGCTCGCCTTGCCGCCGGCGAAAACCGGGACGAACAGGCTCGCCTTCGGCGGCTCTCCGGCCAGGACGACCGGGTTGCCGTACCGCCCGGCCTCCGACGTGAGGTTCTCGTTGATCATCAGCGGCTCGCCCGTCGCCAGTACGTGCTTGCGGAAGCCGATCAGCGGAATGGGCTCCTGGTCGAGCCGTTCGCCTCGCTCGATCACGTACGGGAAGCTGAGCAGGGCGGCCGCCTCGTCATAGGTCGAGATGCTGACCACCTGGGCGTCGAAGACCTCCTGGAGCTTGTCGCCGACGAGGTCGTAGATCGCCTGGGGGTCGAGCTCGCCTGCGATCGCCTGCTGCACGCTGTTGATCAGCGCGAGCTCGGCGTTCCGCTGGCGCGTCTCGTGGACGAGGCGCGCGTTCTCGAGGGCGACGCTGAGGCTGCTCGTGAGCGTCGTCAGCAGACGGACGTCGCTCTCCGAGAACGCGTTCGCCCTGTCGAGGTTCTGGAGCGAGATGCGCCCCCGGACGTCCTCGCCGGAGAACAGAGGGGCGGCGAGCACCGACAGGGGGCGCTCGCCCTGAATCACCGGCGAGACCTCCCCGCGTTCCCGATCCCAGGCGGAGATGTCCTTGATCAGGACCGGCGCCTTCGTCTCGATCAGCAGCTTCGTGGTCGGCGAGGTGGCGAGCGGAGCGGGCTCGTCCGGGTATCGGACTCCACGCTCGATCGCGTACGGGAAGTGGATGAGTCCCGAGGCCTCGTCGAAGATGCCGATGTCGACGACCTGGGCGTCGAAGATCTCCTGGATCTTGTCGCCGACGACGTCGTAGATGGCCTGCAGCTCGAGCTCTCCGGCGAGCGCCTCCTGGACGCTGTTGATCAGCGCGAGCTCGGCGTTCCGCTGGCGCGTCTCGTGGACGAGACGCGCATTCTCGAGCGCGACGCTCAGGCTGCCCGCAAGCGTGGTCAGCAGCCGCTGGTCGGCGTCGGAGAACGCATGCTCGCGGTCGAGGTTCTGGAGGGAGATGACGCCGGTGGAGCGGCCGCCGACCACGAGCGGGACGAAGAGCGCGGAGCGCACCGGCTCGCCGCTGAGGATGAACGGGTTGCCGTAGCTCTCGGCGACCTCGCGCGAGCTCTCGGCGATCATCAACGGTTCGCGCGTCTCCATCGCGTGCTTCCGGAAGCCGAGCAACTCGATCGGCTCGTCGGGGAAGCGGACACCGCGCTCGATCGTGTACGGGAAGTGGATCAGTCCCGAGGCCTCGTCGAAGATGCCGATGTCGACGACCTGGGCGTCGAAGACCTCCTGGATCTTGTCGCCGACGACGTCGTAGATGGCCTGCAGCTCGAGCTCTCCGGCGAGCGCCGACTGGACGCTGTTGATCAGCGCGAGCTCGGCGTTCCGCTGCCGGGTCTCCTCGATCGCCCGGGCACGGGAGAGCGCGGCGCCGACGTGCTGGCCGACGAAGGCGAGCAGGTCGCGGTCGCGGTCGTCGTACTGGTGCTCCGCCGTGTAGGACTGCACGACGAGGACGCCGACTGTCCGGTCATCGGAGCGGAGTGGCACGCCCAGCCAGGAGGAATCGTCGTTCGCGAAGCCGACGATCACGATCTCCCCCTGCTCCATGAGCTCGAGCGCGCGGGCGCGGGGAATGAGCTGCGGCTGTCCGGTCCGCAGGACGTACGCGGTCGTACCGCGTGCGTTGCCCTCCCCGAACGCATCCCACTTGTTCGGATCGGGAAGGTCTTCGTCGACCTCGTCGACGTAGTAGGGCCAGCTGATCAGCTGTCGCTCCTCGTCGTGGAGGGCGATGAAGAAGTTCTCGGCGTACATCAACTCGCCGACGATCGCGTGCGTCGCCGCGTAGAACTCCTGCAGGTCCCGAGCCCCCCCCGCGAGCTCGGCGATCCGGAACAGCGCGGCCTGAACCTTCGCGGCGTCCCGGGTCTCGGTCATGTCACCGAGTAGACGTTGACGGGCTGGTGCTTCCCTTTGAGCAGCAGCTCCCCCTGCGGCTCGAGCCGGATCTCGCCGTTCAGCCCCGCGCGGGTGTTCTCGTCGATCAGGATCGGTTGCCGGACGACCTTCGTGTGCGCCTCGAGCCGCGCCGCCAGGTTGACCGTGTCTCCGACGCAGGTGTAGGTCGCTCGCTGCTGCGTCCCGGTGTAGCCCGCGATCACCTGGCCCGACGCGATTCCGACCCCGATCGTGATCTGCACCTTCCCGAGCGTCGCCTGCTCGTGGTCGAAGAGCTCGACGAGCTCGACCATCTGGCGGGCGGCGCGCACGGCGCGGAGACGGAAGTCGGGAGTCGGGCTCGGCGCGCCGAAGATCGCCATCAGTCCGTCGCCGACCATCTGGTTCACGACCCCGCCCTCGTGGCCGATCGCGTCCATCATCAGCATGTAGTAGTCGTTGAGCAGCTCGATCGTGTTCGCAGGCCCTTCCGCCTCCGCGATCGCGGTGAACGAGCGGATGTCGCAGAACAGCGCGGCAGCTTCCACGAACTTGCCGCCGAGGGAGAATCCCGACGTCAGCAGATCCTCGGCGACCTCGCGGGTGGCGAACTTGCTGATCAGCTCGCGCTGCTGGTCGCGCAGGCGCTTCTTCTCGAGGCTCGACTGAACACGGGCTCTGAGCAGGACCGGGTTGATCGGCTTGGTCAGGTAGTCCTCGGCGCCCATCTCGATGCACTTGACGACGCTTTCGAGCTCGTCGAGCGCGGTGGTCATGATCACGGGCAGGTCACGAAGGTGCGGATCGTCCTTCATCTCGGCCAGCACCTGATAGCCGTCGACCTCGGGCATCAGGACGTCGAGCAGCATCAGGTCGAACTGGCTCCCGCGGAGCAGGTCGAGCGCTTCACGGCCGTGCTCCGCGAACTGGACGCTGTGGCCCTGTTCCTCCAGCCCCCGGCCGAGCAGCAGCCGGTTCACGCGATTGTCGTCGACGACGAGGATCCGACCCGCAGCAGCACTCATCGTCGCAGCTCCGCGGCGACGGCCGCGTACTCGCTCTCGATCCGACCGACGAGTGCCGACGCGCCGGTGAGATCGCCGGCCTGCGCCTGCAGCTCGAGCTCTCGGCAGAGCTCCGAGAACCCGGTGGCCCCGAACGTGGCGCCGTTCGACTTCAGCGTGTGGGCCGCGCGCCGCACCTCGGCGGCATCGGCCCCGTGGAGGGCCTGGAGCAGGGCGGGCGCCTCGTTCAGGAACGTGTCGACGAGGTCGGCGACGAAGTCGTCTCCTCCGATCTCGCGGAGCGCGGCGAGGGCACGCTGGTCGAGCTCGCTCACGAAGACCCCGGAAATTCCTGCATCCACGGAGAATGTAAACCGGTCGGACGGCGATGGATAGTGTCAGCCGGAGTGGAACCCGTGGTCGTTCTCTCAGGTGGCGTCGGCGGCGCCCGTTTCGTCCGCGGCCTGGTCGACGTGGTCGGGGCCGAGGCGGTGACCGTGATCGGCAACGTCGGCGACGACGACGAGTTCTACGGCCTGCACGTCTCGCCCGACCTCGACAGCCTCGTGTACGCGCTCGCCGGCCTCCACGACGAGCGGCGCGGCTGGGGCCGTCGCGGGGAGACCTGGAACGCACGCGAGACCGCCGAGGCGCTCGGCGATGACGAGACCTGGTTCCAGCTCGGCGACCGTGACCTCGGACTCCACCTCGTGCGGACGAAGGCGCTGCGGGCCGGAGAGCCGCTGTCGGCCGTGACGGCGCGGATCGCGGCGGCGCTCGGAGTCGCGGTTCGGATCCTGCCCGCCACCGACCACCGGCTGCGGACGATCGTCGAGACGCCGGCCGGGCCGCGGTCGCTGCAGGAGTGGTTCGTCGGCCGGCGGGCCAAGGATCGCGTCGAAAGCCTCCGCTTCGAGGGCGCCGCCTTCGCGAAGCCTGCTCCGGGTGTGGCGGCGGCGATCGAAGCGGCGTCGGTCGTCGTGATCGCGCCCAGCAACCCGTACATCAGCATCTGGCCGATCCTCGCCGTCCGCTCGATCCGTGCGGGCGTTCAGCGGACTTCCGCGCCCGTGGTCGCCGTCAGCCCGATCGTCGGCGGCAAGGCGGTGAAGGGGCCGGCGGACCGGATGTTGCGGCGACTCGCGGGCGGAACCTCGCCGGCACACGTCGCCGGCTGCTACGCCGGGCTGATCGAGGCGCTCGTGATCGACCGCGCGGACGCGGCCGGCGCCGATGCGGTCGAACGGAGCGGTGTCCGGACGCACTTGGCGGCGACGCTGATGCGCGACCGGCGGACGGCCCGGCGGCTGGCCGAGTCCGTCCTCGAGGCGGCGCGCGCATGATCGAGGTCCTGCCGGTCGAGGGGCTACCCGAGATCGTCGAGGGCGACGATCTCGCGTCGCTGATCGCGGCGGCGGTGGAGCTGCGCGGCGGCGACGTCGTCTGCGTCGCCCAGAAGGTGGTGTCGAAGGCCGAAGGACGCGTCGTCCGGCTGGAGGAGGTCGAGCCGTCGGCCGAGGCGCGGCGGCTGGCCGGCTCGGACGGCGACCCGCGGCGTCTGGAGGTCGTCATTCGCGAGTCGACGCGCGTCGTTCGCAGCCGCCCGCCGCTCGTGATCGCCGAG
>Ga0070683_100002531_pt1 | contig 14580 bp, 12 predicted proteins | sample KBSC713LmetaG_FD_64662 | JGI IMG/M metagenome (GOLD analysis project Ga0070683, IMG submission 64662) | Corn rhizosphere microbial communities from Kellogg Biological Station, Michigan, USA - KBS C7.1-3L metaG | ecosystem: Host-associated > Plants > Roots > Rhizosphere ...
GGTCGCGCAGCCCCTGCAGGCCCCGGCCGAGGAAGAGCTGGACCCCGGCCGGCGTGTAGGGCGGGTCGGTGAAGATCAGGTCGGCCGACTCGGCGAGGACCGGCGGCAGGCCGAAGCGCAGGTCGGCGTGCCAGACGTCGATCTGGCGCCGGTGCGTGGTGGCGGTCGTTTCCAGATATTCGAGCAGCCGGTCGTCGACGTCGACGACGCTGATCCGGCAGTCGTCGCGCAGGAGCGCCACGGCCAGCGAGGTCAGGTCGTGGTCGCCGACGAACAGCAGATGGGCGCCGGCCAGGTCGAACGTCGAATCCAGCCAGAGCGCCCGGCGGGCGGCCGTCTCGGCGGTGGCGGTCACGTGGTCGAGGTCGGCCCGGGCGGCCGGGGCGCCGTCGATCAGGTCCTGCATGCGGGCGGTCAGCGCATGGTCGTCGTCCTTGACCGGCGTGACCGGGAACCGGGTCCGGTACTGGATCACCTGCTGCGGCGCGAGCGCAACCCGGCCGCCGCCCACCTCGTGCAGGTCCGGCCGGGCCGCGCGCAGCAGCGCCTCGGCCGTCCGGCGGGGGATTGCCAGGTCGCGGACCAGGTCGTCGAGGTGCTGGGGACCTTCGGTGAGCCTTTGGATGGCCGCGCGCAGCCGGCGCCCACCGACCCCGGCGGCCGCCACGAGCGCGGCGACCGCCTCGAGCCCAGAAGTTGCCATAACGGGTGGGAACCTACCGCACCGGGGGATCCGGTATTCGGAGGATCCAAGTCAGTACCTGTACATATTCGCGAATGCCGTTCTTGCTCATACCCTGTCGGCATGGCGCTCGTGCGGGTCCCCGCCTTCGTCGCCGCCTGCGTCGCCGCGGCCGTGGTCGCGGCGGTGACGGTGGTCGGCTCCATCTTCGCCATCCAGCTCGGCGAGGCCCGCCCGGCGATCACGTTCGTCATCGTCGCGTTGATCTCCGCGGCCGCGGTGGCATTCGGCGTGCTCATCGCCTTCCACCAGCCGCACAACGTCGTCGGCCTGCTGCTGGTCCTGGCCGGGCTGCTCCCGGTCGGGGCGGAGACCCGCGATCTGCGCGACCAGGTCAACGCCGGGGCCACCGCGGTCGAGCTCGCGCTGACGTCCGGCGCCTGGATGGTGTTCTACCTGATCCCGGCGCTGCTCCTGCTGTACTTCCCGGACGGGCGGGCGGCCGGGCCCCGCTGGGGCTGGATCGGCCCGACGCTGCTGGTGGTCGTCGCCATCTTCGACATCGCGGCCGCGCTCGACCCGGCGCCGTTCCGCTCCCCGTACGAGCACGTCGCCCACCCGTTCCGCGTGCCGGAGAAGGTGTACCTGCTGACGGGCGGGGTCGGGGTCGGCCTGCTGCCGATCTTCCTCGGCCTGCTCGTCGCGGCGGCGTTCTCCGTGCTGATCCGCTACCACCGGGCGACCAGTGACCGGCTGCGGGCGCAGCTGAAGTGGTTTGCGCTCGGCGCCGCGTTCCTGCCCGGCAGCCTGCTGCTCGCCTGGGTGAGCTACCTGCTGTTCGGGGCCGGCCAGGTGATCCTGGTGGGGTTCGCGCTGACCTGCCTCGCGGTGCCGGCGGCGATCGCGGTCGCGGTGCTGCGCCCGGAGGTTCTCGACGTCGCGCGCGCGATCAGCGCGACCATCACGTACGGCCTCGTTGCCACGGCGGTACTGGCCTGCTACACGATCGTCTCGTTCGCGGTGGGGCTGGTTTCCGGCCTCGGCTCGGGCCGCATCTCGCCGATCGGGGCGGTCGCCGCGACCGTGCTCGGCGGGTTGCTGGTCGCGCCGCTGCGGGGCCGCCTGCAGCGGCGTGTCGACCGCAAGGTCTACCCGGCCCGGCGGGCGGCGCTGGTCGCGATCGAGCAGCTGCAGGCCCGCACCGATGCCGGGGAGGACCAGCCCGAGCACCTCGAGCGGGTGCTGCAAATCGCGCTGCACGACCCATCGCTGCGCGTCGGGTACCGCGTGCCCGGCACCGATGGCCTGGTGGGTGCGGACGGCACGCCGCTGTCACTCGACGACGATCCGGTTTGCGTCCCGGTCGTGCTGGCCGGCCAGGAGCTCGGGGCGATCGTGCAGAGCCGGGCCGGCTCGCCGGCGCTGCTGCGGGCGGTGGCCGCGGCGAGCGCGCTGCTGGTCGAGGTCGTCCGGCTGCGGATCGAGCGCAACCAGGCCCTGGAGGCGGTGGCGACGAGCCGGTCCCGCCTGGTGGTGGCCAACCTGGAGAAGCGCCGGCAGCTCGAACTGGACCTGAAGGACGGCGCCGAGCAGCGCCTCGAGTCGATCGGGGCGGCGCTGCGGCTGGCCCGGCGCCGCCTCAAGGACGACGAGTCGGTGGACGGCCTGCTGGAGAAGGCGGTCGCCGAGGTCGGCACGGCCGCGGCCGAGGTCCGCCAGGTCGCCCATGACCTGCGGCCGACCAGCCTGGACGAGAGCCTGACCGAGGGGCTGGACCACGCGCTGGCCGCGCTGGCCAGCCACGTCCCGGTGCCGGTCACGCTGGACGTGGAGGTGACGGCGCTGCCCGATGCGATCGCGGCGACCGCCTACCAGGTCGCCAACGAGGCGCTGGCCAACGCCGTGCGGCACGCCAGCCCGGGGGCGATCGGCGTGCACGTGCGGCAGGCCGACGGCGTGGTCACCGTGAAGGTCAGAGACGACGGCAAGGGCGGCGCCACGATGCGGCCGGGGGCCGGCTTGGCCGGGCTGGCCGACCGGGTGGCGGCGGCCGGCGGCGCGCTGCGCCTGACGAGTGCGATGGGTCTCGGCACGACGGTGGAGGCAATCCTCCCCTGCTGACTGCTTTGCTACCGACGGCTCGCCGGAGGTGCCGCGAGGCGCTGCGCGCCGGCGCCGGTCAGGTCGCGCAGCGCGGCCGGGCGGTTGGCGAGCGTCAGGATCAGCGCCGCCGCCGAGCCCTCCACCGCCGGCCCGGCGCCGTGGCGCCAGCCGGTATCGGTCGCCACCAAGGACAGGCCGGCGAACCGATCCGCGTCCACCAGGCCGCGCGCCCGCGGGGTGAAGAGCTGGTCGAGCGTCAGATTGGCGGCCTCGGCCGAGATCTTGTACGGCCGGCCGAGCGGGTACGCGATGTCCAGCCCGTGGATGACCATGTGGGTGAGCTCTCCCTCCGGGCCGGCGCCCGGCACGCGGAACTTCCCGTGCGCGCCCAGCGCCGCCGTCAGCTCGGCCGCCGTCCGGTGATCGCGCAGCGCCCAGGCGTTGGCCATCCGGTCGAAGTCGAAGCGGTTGGCGACCAGGCCGGCGAGGAAGCGCGGCGTGCTCAGCTCGTAGGGCATCAGCACGTGCGACACGACGTCCCGCACGCGCCAGCCGGCGCACAGGCTGGGCGCGTTCCACTGCTCGGGCGCGAGGTCGGCGAGGAGCTCAAGCAAGGCGTTTTCCATACCGGCGAGCGTAGGAAACGCCGGACCTTGAAGGCTTCTCGAAAACGCTCAAGCCTGCCGCAGCAGGCTGCGGATCTGCTCGCAGGTGTCGGCGTAGTCGAGGATGTCGTAGAGCACCGGATCGGCGCGCGTGCCGCCGACCGCGAAGTCGCTGGCGTAGTCGTCGGTGAGGTGGATGGCGGCCGGCGGTGGTTTGCGGGTGAACCGGTCATACCAGCGGTGGTCGACGTCGAGCTTCCACGTCGCCGTGGCGGTGACGGCCAGCCAGGTCTCCGAGTACCAGTCGCGAATCTGCAGGTTGGCCGACCGGTATGAGCCGTCGGCGGCCAGCTTCAGGCTGACGGAGCGGCCGTCGGCCGTGGTGCCGCGGAACTCGCCGACCAGATCACTGCTCGTGATCCCGCGCGGGGTGCCCGACCAGTCGCAGGACTCCGGCGGTGACGACGAGCCGCAGCCGGCCGGGGCCAGCCCGGTCAGCACGGCGAGCAGCACCCCCGCTGCTCGCCGCGCCATCCTGCCACCCCCGAGGCCGTGCCCCACGCCGCCGAGGATAACCGGCGGGCGCCACTCATCGTTTGATGCACGTGTATGCGCCGTAGAGCCGCCGCTCGTAGTCGACGGCGACGATGTCGAACCCGGCCGCGTCGAGCATCGGCTCGAACAGCCATCGATACGTGCTGTGTTCGGTGCGGATGTGCTCGGCATAGTCGCCGGCCGTGTAGCCGAGCGCCGGGTCCGTCGCGGCCCCGGCGAACCAGCCGGCGAACACCGCCGCCGCCTCGGACGGGCGGAAGTCATAGATGAGGTCACGCACGCGCAGCACACCGCCGGGGCGCAGCAGGTTGGCGATGCGGTCGAGCGCGATCGCCTTCCAGAAGTCGGGCAGCTGGTGCAGCGCATTGCGCGTGTAGACGCCGTCGACCGGGGGACCGTCGTGCGCATAGCTCAGAAAGCCCGCGTGCACGACGTCTTCTTGCTTCAGCGTACTGCGCAGCCGGCGCACCATCGCCGGGGACACGTCAACGGCGATGACCTTTGCGAACACGTTGGCGGCGGCCATCGCGAACTGCCCGGTGCCGGCGGCCAGGTCGACCACCGTCGCCGTGCGGCCGAGGCCCTGCTGCTGGAACTCGGCGATGTCGGGGGTGGGATCGGGATGGCCTTGCTTCTGGTCGTACCCGTTGATGAACGCGTCATCCAGATGCTCGGGTCCGGCGTGGGCGAGCTCGTCGAGGAACCAGGTCTCGGCCATCTCGACTTTCTAGCACGCCCGGATCGTTTTACCGTCGGAGGTATGACCAGCATTGCAGATGAGTTGTTGTTGCTCGGATACGACGACGCGGGCGAGCCGGCGATCGGGCAGCCGGCGCTGGACTACGCGCTGAGCGGCGCCGTGCTCGTGGAGCTGGCGCTCGCCGGCCGGATCGGCATCTCGGATCAGCGGGTCGACGTTCTGCAGCCGACGCCCACCGGCGACGCCGTGGTCGACGCGGCGCTGGCGGCCATCGCCAAGGACCAGAAGCGGCGCAAGCCGAACGACTGGATCGGCCGGCTCACCGACGGCCTGCGCGAGAAACTGCTGGAGCGCCAGATCGAGGCGGGCGTGCTGCGCCGCGAGGAAGGCAAGGTGCTGTGGGTGTTCCCGCACACCACATACCCCACAGTGGACGGTGAGACGCCGGCGGCCGAGGTCGCCACGCGCAACCGGCTGGCGTCGGCCATCGACAGTGAAGGCCGGATCGATCCGCGCACCGCTGCGCTGTGCGGGCTGGTGGTCGCGGCCGGCATGGAGCGCAACGTGTTCCCGGACCGGCCGATGAAGGAGGTCCGCAAGCGGCTGAAGGAGATCGCCGACGGAGATTGGGCATCGGCGGCGGTGAAGCAAGCCATCGATGAGGTGCACGGCGCCATCATCGTCGCCAGCACGGCCGCAACGACCGGCGCCGTGGTCGCGAGCAGCAGCTAACGTTCGATCAACGCGGTGAGGACGGCCGCCTCGGCGCGCAGGCGCTCGGCCGGCTCGACCCGGCCGGACTCGGCGTAGCCGGCGGCGGCCGTCTCCCGTTCGGCGATCTCGGCGCGGACGATGTGCTCGACATCGTCGTCGCTGAGCTCGCGCCGCGCGACCTCCGTCGCGCCGACGCCGACCGCCGACTGCTCGATGGCCAGCCCCCGGTCGACGCCGGCCGGCCGGTCGACGGCTTCGGCATTGTCGATGGCGCTCAGCGTCGAGCGCAGTGCGCTCACGGCGGTGCGGTCGCGGGCCTTCATGGCGGTCGGGAGGGCGGCGCGCAGCCGCTCGCGGAGTGACACGCCCGGCACGGTAGCGCAGCGCCCGCCCGAGGCGCACCGCGTTTACGGCGCGACGAAGGAGTCGAGCGTACGCGTCGGGCGGACCTCGACCAGGCCGAGCCCGGCTTCCGGGATCCGCGCCGCGATCTCGACGGCTCGCTCCATCGACTCGCATTCGAGCAGATAGATGCCGGCGAGGAACTCCTTGGTCTCCGGGTACGGGCCGTCGCTCACTATCGCCTGCCCGTCGCGGGCGGTCACCCGCCGCGCCGCGGACGGCTCGCCGAGCGCGGCATTCGCCACCAGCTCACCGGACGCCTCGAGGTCGTCGTTCAAGGTCGCGTAGGCCCGCAGCCCGACGACCCGGTCCTCGGGCGGGATCTTCTCCCACAGGGCGCGCGACGCGGGGTTGCTCCAGATGAGGATCACGAACTTCACGCCCCGACGATAACGTCAGGTCGATCGTCGGCGCTGAGCAGAAGCCGGTCTGGCCAACGGAGTTTCCGCTCGCCACGACGGCCTACGTCGCGGACGTCGTGGCGAAGGCGCGGGCGTGCTTCTCGGCGTACATCGCCTCGTCGGCGCGCCGGATCAGCTCGTCGGCGTCGGCCCGTCCGTCGGACATCACCGCGCCGATGCTGGCGCCGATGGTGATCGTCTCGCCGGCCAGCCGGAACGGGGTGCCCAGCGCCGCCCGTATGTGCCCCGGCAACCGGCCCAGCGCATCCGCCGGCCCGAGCGACGAGCACAACAGCAGGAACTCGTCGCCGCCGTACCGGGCAAGCGTGTCGCCGGCCCGCAGCCCGGCCCCGAGCCGCCGGCCGACCTCGACCAGAAGCTGGTCGCCGACGGCGTGGCCGAGCCGGTCGTTGACCGGCTTGAAGCCGTTGAGGTCGCAGAAGAGCAGTACCACACTCAGCCGGCCGTCGGCCCGCTCGCGGTCGAGCACGGCGGCTAGCCGGTTGCGCAGCTCGCCGCGGTTGACCAGGCCGGTGAGGGCGTCGTGGGTGGCCTGGTGGCGCAGCGCCCGCTCGGCCTCCTCGCGCTGCCGGCCGAGCCGGTGGATGCGCAGCATGACCAGCGGTGCGACGGCCAGCGTGCCGAACACGATGACGAGCCCGTCGGCCGGCACGCCGAACAGCTGCCGCCCGCCGCCGACGACCGGGTTGAGGATGATGGCCGCACCGAGGAACATCAGCCGCCCGGCGCTGAACCGGTCGACCGGGGCCGGGCCGGGCCGGCTCAGCTCGTCGGAGGACGGGTGGATGGCGGCCGCGCCCACGCACAGGTACGTGAGCATGAACGCCTCCTGCACCCACAGGACGTTCTCGGTCGCCAGCGAGGCGGTCGTGATGGCGAGCGCGACATTGCCGATCAACGCCAGTACCAGCGCGGAAATGAACAGCTGCAAGGAGAGCAGGCGGCGCTGGGCGATCGCCCACAGCCGCGCCACCGCTCCGAGGACGCCGGTCAGCACGAAGATGCTGACCAGCAAGGCGATGCGCGCGTTGAGCGGGGCGTTGATCTCGGCCAGGTGAGGCTGCAGGAGGCAGGTCCACACCAGCGTCCCGGCACCGGTGAGCGCGACCGAGATGTCGATCACCCCGCCGATGTCGTTGCGGCCGCGGCGAATCACGACGGCCAGCACGGCGGCGAGGATGATCGCGTGCCCGATCGTGACGCTGAAGTCGGTGACGAGTTGCAGACTGCGGATGTTGATCGCGGCGAGCACGTTGGCCGCGGTCAGGTCGGTCATCGCGATGAACAGCAGCACCCACGGCAGCCGGCCGTCGTCGCGGTCGCGGCGGATGCGCACCGCGATCGGCAGCAGGGTCGTGCCGGAGGACAGCGCGAAGAGGATCGCGCGCGGAAACTCGGGCAGGAACGGGTACACCGCACACATGGCGATGACGACGGCCGCGTATCGACCGGCGTACCGCGCACCCGTCCCGTCGCTCTGCACGGCGCCCCTATCGACGCGGGATTCGCACAGTTGAGGGAAGATCGCCGCATGTACACGGAGACCTACGGCACTGGGCGGCCGCTCGTCCTGCTGCACGGCGGCTACGGCGCGCCGGCCATGTTCGGGCCGGTACTCACCGCGCTCGCGGCCGAGCACCGGGTCATCGCGCCGCACCTGCGCGGGCACGGCCGCACGCCGGACGCGGACGGGCCGCTGACCGTGTCTGGGATGGCCGACGACGTGGCCACGCTCATCGACGATCTCGACGGGCCGGCCGCGATCCTCGGCTTCTCCCTCGGCGGCCTGGTCGGGCTGCAGACCGCGTACCGGCACCCGGCGCTCGTCCGCCGCCTGGTGCTCGTGTCGACCCCGTTCCGCCACGACGGCTGGGACCAGCCCACCCGGGACGGCTTCGAGGCGATGACGGCGTCGATGGCGCTGATGATGCAGGGCACTGCGGCCTACGCCTTCTTTACCCGGCCGCCGGAGGAGTGGCCGCGCTTTGTCGGCCGGATGGGCCGGCTGCTCAGCCGCGAGTACGACTGGACCGACGAACTCGCCTCGCTGACCGTGCCGGTCATGGCGGTGGTCGGCGACCACGACTCGGTGCGGCCCGCCCACGCGGTGCGCTACCTCGACGTACTGCGGGACGGCCGGCTCGCGATGCTGCCGGAGACCACCCACTACGACATCGCCGGGTCGCCGGCGCTCGCCGCGACCGTGATCCCGTTCCTGAGGAGTGGCTGAGGAACCGCTGAGTGCTCCGGCCGGTGGTGGCATGCTGAACTATGAGCTCTGGTGAGGCGGTGCAGGCGGCGCCGGCGAGGCGTTCCTTACGGCCCTATTTGTTCGGCGTGACCATCACCGCGATCCTGCTCCTGCTCTTCGGTGTGCCGTGGTGGGTCCTCGTGGCCTCCGGCGCGCAGTGGCCGACCCCGGTCGCCGTGGTCGGCACCGCCGTCTTCGCCGCCGCCATGGTCGCCTTCGTGCCGCTGATGTTCCTCGGCCACGGCCGGGGCCGCGACTGGGCGGCGATCACCGGCGACACGATCCTCGGCGTGATCTGGGTCATCTTCGTCTGGGCCATTCTCGGCAACGTTCTGCGGCTCGGCCTGCTCGCGGCCGATGTGTCCGATCCGGCCCGTTCGCGCGTGGTGGCCGGTGCGGTGCTGCTGGTGTCGCTCGGGCTGGTGGTGTGGGGGTTCGTCGAGGCGATGCGGGTGCCGCGCGTGAAGCGCGTCGAGGTCACCATCCCGCGGCTGGCGGCCGGGCTCGACGGGGTGAAGGTCGTGCTGCTCACCGACACGCACTACGGGCCGATCGACCGGGCTCGCTGGTCGGCCCGGGTGATCGAGCGCGTCAACCAGCTCGACCCGGACATCGTCTGCCACACCGGCGACATCGCCGACGGCTCGGTCGAGCAGCGCCGCGCGCAGGCCGCCCCGCTCGGGGACGTGCGGGCGCGGCTGGCCCGCACCTACGTGACCGGCAACCACGAGTACTTCGGGGAGGCCGACGGCTGGCTCAGGCACATGCGCGAGCTCGGCTGGGAGCCGCTGCACAACCGGCACCTGGTCGTCGAGCGGGACGGTGCCCAGCTGGTCATCGCCGGGGTCGACGACCGCACGGCGGCGTCGTCCGGCAAGCCCGGGCACCGCGCGGACCACGCCGCGGCGCTCGCCGGGGCCGACCGGGACCTGCCCGTGCTGCTGCTGGCCCACCAGCCCAAGCAGATCGAGGCGGCCGTCGAGCACGGCGTCGACCTGCAACTGTCCGGTCACACCCACGGCGGGCAGATCTGGCCGTTTCATTACCTGGTACGGCTGGATCAGCCGGTTGTGCGCGGCCTCACCAGGCACGGCGAGCGCACGCAGCTCTACACGAGCAACGGCACCGGGTTCTGGGGGCCGCCGCTGCGGGTGTTCGCCCGGAGCGAGATCACGCTGCTGACATTGCGCGCCCACGGATAGTGATCTGAAGCTCAGGTCGGCGGCCGTCCGGCCGATCTAGGCGCCGTGCAGCACACCGCCTCCGGGACGGCCGACCAGCTCGAGGTCGAGTACTGGGCGCGCCAGGTCCGCCTCGGCATCTGGATCGCAATCTCACTGACCGTGCTCGGCGGCGTCCGCGTCTGGTTCGACTGGCCGATCCAGCAGCACTGGTGGGTGCTGCCGATCGCCGGGGCCGCGGCGGCGCAAGGGGCGGCCGCGCTGCTGAACTGGGAGCGGATCGTCCGCAGTGTCCGCGTCCGGGACTGGCTGATCGGCTGGTACGTCGCCAACCTGGCGCTGTTGTTCGCATTCTGCCGCGGCGACTGGGCCGGCTTGGCGATCTTCCCGGCGGCCGCGCTCGTCGTCGTGGTGGCCGCCGGTGCCGTGCTGCGCCCGCGGACCGTGCTGCAGGTCGGTGCGCTGGCCACCGTCGGCTATCTCGGCCTGGCCACCGTCGAGCACGCGGTCGTCGGGACCTTCGTGCCGGCGATGGCCGTCGTCATCGCCGCCGTCGTCGGGCTGTGCGTCAAGACCGCCGAGAACCGCCGGCACCTGGACCGCCAGCGGCGGACCGCCGAGCGGCGCACGGTGGCGCTGCTGGAGAACGCCTCCGACGCCATCCTCGCGGTGGCCGACGGCCACGTCGTGTTCGCCAGCGGCTCGGTGCAGCGGGTCCTCGGGTACGAGCCGGACTGGCTGACCCCCGAGCGGCTCACCGCGATCACCCACCCGGACAGCCTGCCCCGCGTCCTGGAGTGGATCGCCGCCGTCCGGCAGTCGCCGGAGGGCTCGACGTCCACTGTGGAGTCGCGCGCCCGCCGGGCCGACGGCAGCTGGGTCGAGCTGGAGGTATCCGGCACCAACCAGCTGGCCGACCCGGACCTGAACGCGATTATCTTCAGCGTCCGCGACGTGACCGAGCAGCGGACGCTCGAGGGCGAGCTGACCCGTCAGGCGTTCGAGGACTCCTTGACCGGCCTGCCCAACCGGGCGTTGTTCCGCGACCGGGTCGAGCACGCGGTGGCCCGCAACCAGCGCGGCGGCGGCCGGGTGACCCTGCTCCTGGTCGACCTCGACGACTTCAAGATGGTCAACGACACGCTCGGGCACGGGGCCGGCGACGAGCTGATCGCGAGCGTCGCCGAGCGGATGAGCCAGCAGGTGCGCCCGTCTGACACCCTGGCCCGGCTGGGCGGCGACGAGTTCGCCGTCCTGGTCGAGGACGTCGACGAGATCGAGGCGGCCGCCCTCGCCGAGCGGCTGCTCGCCGCGATCCGCCAGCCGGTCCGGCTCGGCAACCGCGACTTCGCCGGCACCGCCAGCATCGGCGTGGCCACCACCAAGGCCGACGGGTCCACCACCGACACCGGCGAGCTGCTGCGCGACGCCGACCTGGCCATGTACTCGGCCAAGGCGGCCGGCCGCGACCGGTTCGCGGTGTTCGACCCGGCCATGTACGCCGACATCCTCCGCGAGGCCGACGAGCGCTTGCAGCTGGAACATGCCCTGGCCCACGACGAGTTCGTCGTGCACTACCAGCCGATCGTCGACCTGCCCTCGGGCCGGCTGACCGGGGTCGAGGCGCTGGTGCGCTGGCGGCACCCGCAGCGCGGGCTGCTCGGGCCGAACACGTTCATCCCGCTGGCCGAGTCGACCGGGCTCATCGTGCCGCTCGGGCGCTGGGTGCTTCGCCAGGCCTGCCGGCAGGCGGTCGCCTGGCACCAGAACCTCCCCGGCGCCGAGCAGTTGCGGGTCAGCGTCAACCTGTCGCCGCGCCAGTTCCAGTACGCCGGGCTGGTCGGCGACGTGCAGGAGATCCTCGTCGAGACCGGCATCGATCCGCGCAGCGTCATCCTGGAGATCACCGAGTCGCTGCTCATGCAGGACACCGACGCGACGATCGCCACGCTCGAGGAGCTGCGCGCCCTCGGGGTGCAGCTGGCCATCGACGACTTCGGCACCGGCTACTCGTCGCTGTCGTACCTGAAGCGGTTCCCGGTCAACATCCTGAAGATCGACCGGTCGTTCGTGAACGGCATCACGACCGACCCCGAGGACGCCACGCTCGCCGAGGCGGTCGTGCAACTCGGCCGTGCCCTGCACCTGCAGACCGTCGCCGAGGGCATCGAGACGGCCGATCAGCAGGCGGCGTTGCGCATGCTCGGCTGCGAGTACGGCCAGGGCTATCTCTTCGCCAAGCCGGCCGAGCCGAGCGTGATCGAGGACCTCTTCGCCGGCTCACGACAGCCGGCGGCGTAGCTCCCGCTTGAGGACCTTGCCGCTCGGCCCGAGCGGCAACTCGTCGACGATCCGGTACTCCCGCGGGTACTTGTGCCGGCCGAGCCGCGCCTTGGCCCACTCACGCAGCTCGTCGGCACTGATGGCACTGCTCGACCCGGCCGGCACGACAACCGCGCAGATCTCCTCGCCGTGCACCTCGTCGGGCCGTCCGACGACGGCGACCTGCATGATCGCCGGGTGCCGGGCGAGGACCTCCTCGACTTCCCGCGGGTACACGTTGAAGCCCCCGCGGATGATGAGATCCTTTTTGCGGTCGACCACGGTGATGAAGCCGTCGGCGTCCTTGGTGCCGAGGTCCCCGGAGCGGAACCAGCCGTCCACAACGGCCTGTGCGGTGGCCTCCGGGTTGCCGAGGTAGCCGGCGAACACGTTGTGGCCGCGGATGACGATCTCGCCGAGCGTGCCGGACGCCACGAACTCGATGCGGTCCTCGACGGTGGCGTCGGCGATCTCGACCTCGACGCCCCAGATCGGGTGGCCGATCGTGCCCGGCCGGGTGCCGAACCGCGGCTGGTTGGTGGTGGCGGTCGGCGACGTCTCGGACAGCCCGTAGCCCTCGAAGATCTGGGTCGAGAACAGCTCCTGGAAGCGCTCGAGCACGGCGACCGGCAGCGACGCCCCGCCGGACACGCACAGCCGCAGGCGGGGGAGCGTCTCGAAGCGCCCGGCCGCCTCGTTCAGCGCGACGTACATCGTCGGTACGCCGTGGAACACGTCGACGTGTTCCTGGCGCATCAGCTCGATCGCCGCCTCGCCGGTGAAGCGGGCCAGCAGCACGAGGGTGCCACCGCGGCGGAACGTGCCGTTCATGCTGACGCTCTGCCCGAACGTGTGGAAAAGCGGCAGGCAGCCGAGGGCGATGTCGTCGGGGGTCGTCTCGTTGGCGTCGAAGACGTTGACCGTTGCGTTCATCACCAGGTTGAGGTGGGTCAGCACGGCGCCCTTCGGGGTGCCGGTCGTCCCGCTCGTGTAGAAAATGACGGCCGGGTCCTCGGCTTCGCGCGTCAGGTACGTGGGCAGCGGCTCGACCTTGTCGGCCGCCTCGTCGAGGCTGGCGTAGCCGTCGACCGGCGGGCCGATGGTGAGCAGCGCAACGCCGGTCGCGGCGGCCGCGGCGACGCCGACGGCGAGCTGGCTGGCATCGCCGGCGTAGCACAGCAGCACCGTCGCGCCGCTGTCCTTCAGCACGTAGGTGGCCTCTTCGGCGGCCAGCAGCAGGTGCACCGGCACGACGGTGGCGCCGGCCGCGAGCGCGCCGTAGTAGGCCCGCGGGAACTCGGCGACGTTCGGGCACAGGATCGCCACCGCGTCGCCGGCCTTGACGCCGAACTGGCGCAGCGCCGCCCCGTAGCCGCGGGCCTGCCGCCACAGTTCGGCGTAGGTGATGCGCTGGTCCCGGTCGACGATCGCGACCTTGCCGGGCCGGCTGCGGGCCCCTTCGGCGAGGATCGTGGCCAACGACAGCACGGTCATGCCAGATGTCCGCCGATCACCGTGTACCCGCGGAGCAGGTCACGGGCGATGATCAGGCGCTGCATCTCGTCGGTGCCCTCGTAGATGCGCAGCAGCCGCACCTGGCGGTACCAGCGCTCGATGGGCAGCTCCCGGGTGTAGCCCATGCCGCCGTGGATCTGCATGACCCGGTCGATCACCCGGTTGACCATGCCGGCCCCGTAGAGCTTGGCCATCGACGACGAGTGCCGCGGCTCCTGACCCTGGTCGACCGTCCACGCGGCGCGCAGCACCAGCCAGCGGGCGGCCTCGAGCTCGACCTCGGAGTCCGCGATCATCCACTGGATCGCCTGGTTGACCCCGATCGGCTTGCCGAACGTCTCGCGGGTGTTGGCCTGCTGGATCGCCATCTGCAACGCCCGCTCGGCGATGCCGATCGCGTGTGACGGGATCAGGTAGCGGCCCCGGCCGATCCAGCGCATGCCGAGGTCGAAACCCTGGCCGATCTCGCCCAGGACGTTGCGGCCGGGCACCCGGACGTTGTCGAAGATGAGCGACGCCGGGCCGCCCTCGCCCATGGTCTGGATGAACTCGGAGCGCCAGCCCATCGACCGGTCGACGAGGAACGCGGTCGTCCCGCCGCCGCGGACGCCCTTGTCGTGGTCGTTGACCCCGACCACGATGGCGAAGTCGGCGTCGTTGCCGTTGGTGATGAACGTCTTCTCGCCGTTGAGGATCCAGTCGTCGCCGTCGCGGCGGGCGCTCAGCTTGATGTTGGCCGCGTCCGACCCGGCGCCCGGCTCGGTGATCGCGAAGCAGGAGATGCGTTCGCCCTCGATGGTCGGGATGAGGTATTCGCGCTTCTGCTCCTCGTTGGCGAAGTAGAGGATGTTGTCCGCCTCGCCGCCGAAGCGAAACGGCACGATCGTGCGCCCGATCTCGGTCCAGATCAGCGACTGCAGCACGGCCGAGAGGTTCATCCCGCCGTACTCCTCCGGCGTCGACAGCCCCCAGAAGCCGAACTCCCTGGCCTTGAGCTGCAGCTCGCGCAGTTCGTCGCGGGTGATGCCGGGCTCGTGGCGGCGCTCGCGGCGAAGGAGCTCCTGCTCGAGCGGCTCGACCTCTTTCTTGATGAAGCTGCGGGCGGTGTCGCGAACGGCCCGTTCTTCG
>Ga0070683_100002532_pt1 | contig 14580 bp, 14 predicted proteins | sample KBSC713LmetaG_FD_64662 | JGI IMG/M metagenome (GOLD analysis project Ga0070683, IMG submission 64662) | Corn rhizosphere microbial communities from Kellogg Biological Station, Michigan, USA - KBS C7.1-3L metaG | ecosystem: Host-associated > Plants > Roots > Rhizosphere ...
TTCGGCAGATATTCTTGGGCCGCTCGTCGCAATTGCGGATCCGAACGTGCGCCTCCCCCATCTTGGAGCCGCTCAATCCTTCTATTCGAACGATACTTGGCAGCTTGCGATCGCCCGTTGGGTGCGGATGGCGCGATACATCGTAATGATCGCGGGCCGTACCCAGGGTATCCGGTGGGAGCTCGAGCACATCTTCGGTCAAGAAGCCCATCAAAAGCTCATTGTGTTCCTGACGCCATCCCTGCGGAGGGACGCCGCCGCGTGCTCTCAATGGTTCGCCGAACACTTTTCGCAGTTCCAGCATGGGAAGGAGCTCGCAACCTTGGACGTGCGCAAAGCTTTGGCGATCGCTTTCACGAGCGGCGGCCTTGCCGTCATCGAGTCCCGGCGCGTGCACGATTCGGCGATCGATTATCTCGTTGCCTTCGAGGCAATTGCCGCCGCCATAGGCGCTGGCGCGGATGCCGTTGAGCTTGCAGACACGATCGCCGAACGACGTCAGTCCGTAATCTTTCGGGCCGCAATCGTTCTGCTCACCCTAGCCGGGGTTGCTTCCTTTTGGTGGGGGCATCGACAAGTTCGGCACGTCGTCGCAGAGGTTGACGAGATCGCTTGCATGATGAGTTACTACGATGCTCGAGATAATAACGATGGGTGGGAGACAGTGGTCGACAGGTGCTCGAAGGCCATCGCCGATGATCCGGCCAATGCGGCACCCTACATCTACCGTGGGCGTGCCCGGAAAGAAATCGGCGACGACGGTGCTGCAGCGGATCTCGCCCGAGCGAAGGAGATCGATCCCAAAAACGCTGACTGTCCCTGACTGGGCGGACCTGCCCGAGATTCGTTGTCTCTAGATAAACTCCACAGCCGAGCGCCTACACCCGTCCGTGGCAATGCTTGAACTTCTTGCCCGAGCCGCAGGGGCAGGCGGCGTTGCGCGAGACCTTGCCCCAGGTCGAGGGATCGTTGGGGTCGACCTTCGGGTTGGTCCGCGGGCGCTGCAGCGTCGCCACGCCGCCGCCTGACGGATCGGCGGGATCGAAAGCCGGATCGTCGGCCTGCAGCGAGGCCATCGCCGGATCCTCGTGGATCTCGCGCATCTGGCCAGGCACCGGCGTCGGAGCCGGCGGAGACTCCGGGCCGCCCATCTCCGGCGGCGGCTCCATGCGCAGCTGCAGGTTGGCGAGCACGTTCACGGTCTGCTCGCGCAGGCCGGTCAGCAGGTCGCTGAACAGGTTGAAGGCCTCGCGCTTGTATTCGTTCAGCGGATCCTTCTGGCCGTAGGCGCGCAGGCCGATGCCCTGGCGCAGATGGTCGAGATGCAGCAGGTGGTCCTTCCAGCCCTGGTCGAACAGCTGCATCAGGATGCTCTTCTCGACCTGGCGCCAGACCTCGGGGCTGTAGGTCGCGGCCTTCTGGGCGAACAGCCGGTCGGCGGCGTCGTTGAGGCGCTGCTTGATGCCTTCCTCGGCGATGCCCTCTTCCTTGGCCCATTCGTCGACCGGCAGGTCGAGGCCGAACACGCGGCGCACGTCGTCGCGCAGCTCGGCGGTCTTCCATTGCTCGGCGTACTGGCCCTCGGGGATGGCGCGGCTCACCATGCCGTCGATCACGTCGTGGCGCATGCCCGAGACGACGTCGGAGACGTCCTCGGTGCCCATCAGCTCGATGCGCTCCTTGTAGATCTCCTTGCGCTGGCTGTTCATGACGTCGTCGAAGCGCAGCAGGTTCTTGCGGATCTCGAAGTTGCGCGCCTCGACCTTGCCTTGCGCCGTCTCGAGCGCCTTGTTGAGCCAGCGGTGGGTCAGGGCCTCGTCATCGGCCATGCCCTTCTTCTGCACCCAGTCCAGCACCTTGTTGTTGCCGAAGATGCGCATCAGGTCGTCTTCCAGCGACAGGAAGAACTTCGACGCGCCCGGATCGCCCTGGCGGCCGGAGCGGCCGCGCAGCTGGTTGTCGATGCGGCGGCTCTCGTGCCGCTCGGTGCCGACCACGTAGAGGCCGCCCGCCTTGCGCACGATCTCGCGGTCGCGCTCGACGCCGGCGCGGATCTCCGCCTCGACGCGGGCGATCTCGGCCTTGCGTTCGCCCTCGTCGGCGAATTTCGCGGCGATCTCCGGCTCGCTCTGGCGTACCAGCATCTCGACGTTGCCGCCGAGCTGGATGTCGGTGCCGCGGCCGGCCATGTTGGTGGCGATGGTGATGGTGCCGGGCCGTCCGGCCTGGGCGACGATCTCGGCTTCCTGCTCGTGGAAGCGGGCGTTCAGCACACTGTGCTTGATGCCGGCCTTCTTGAGCTCGTCCGACAAAGCTTCCGACTTCTCGATCGAGACCGTGCCGACCAGCATCGGCTGATTCCTCGCCTGGCACTCCTTGATGAGCTTGACGATGGCGCGCGTCTTGTCACCGAGTGTGCGGTAGATCTCGTCGTCGGCGTCCTTGCGGACGACCGGGACGTTGGTCGGGATCTCGACAACGGCGAGCCGGTAGATCTCGGCGAACTCGGATTCCTCGGTCATCGCCGTGCCGGTCATGCCCGCGAGCTTGGGATACATGCGGAACAGGTTCTGGAAGGTGATCGAGGCCAGCGTCTGGTTCTCGCGCTGGATCTCGACCTTCTCCTTGGCTTCGAGCGCCTGGTGCAGGCCCTCCGAATAGCGGCGCCCGGCCATCATGCGGCCGGTGAACTCGTCGATGATGACGACCTGGCCGTCCTTGACGATGTAGTCGACGTCGCGCGCGAACAGCCTGTGGGCGCGCAGCGCCTGCGTGACGTGGTGCAGCAGCGTGACCTGGGTCGGCGCATAGAGGCTCTGGCCCTCGGGCAGCAGGCCGTCGTTGCGCAGGATCTCCTCGACTTCTTCGATGCCGGCCTCGGTGAACACCACCGTGCGGTTCTTCTCGTCCTTCTCGTAGGCCGCCGCGGTCAGACGCGGGATGACGGTGTCGGCGCGCCGATACAGCTCCGACGAATCCTCGGCCGGGCCGGAGATGATGAGCGGCGTGCGCGCCTCGTCGATCAGGATCGAATCGACCTCGTCGACGATCGCGTAGTTGAAGGGCCGCTGGACCATCATGTCCTGGCGGTACTTCATGTTGTCGCGCAGATAGTCGAAGCCGATCTCGTTGTTGGTGCCATAGGTGACGTCGCTGCGATAGGCGGCGGCGCGCTGCTCGTCGCTGAGGTCGTGCACGATGACGCCGACGGTGAGGCCGAGGAAGCCGTAGATGCGGCCCATCCACTCGGCGTCGCGGCGGGCGAGGTAGTCGTTCACCGTGACCACGTGAACGCCCTTGCCCTCGAGGGCATTGAGGTAGACCGGCAGGGTAGCGACCAGCGTCTTGCCTTCGCCAGTCTTCATCTCCGAGATCTTGCCCGCGTGCAGCACCATGCCGCCCTTGAGCTGGACGTCGAAGTGGCGCTGGCCGAGCGTCCGCTTGGCCGCCTCACGCACCACGGCGAAGGCCTCGACCAGCAGGTCGTCCAGGGTCTCGCCCTTGGCCAGCCGCTCCCGGAACTCGGGAGTCTTGGCGCGCAGGGCCTCGTCGGAGAGCTTCGCGACCTCCGGCTCGAGCGCGTTGATCTTCGCCACGGCCTTGTCGAAGCCTTTGACGATCCTGTCATTGGCCGTCCCGAACAGGCTTCGGGCGAGCGCGCCGAGCATGAAAACCTCGATATTCTAATGACTTAGGCGGGCACGCGGCCCGCCGACCTACGAGAGATAGAGAGCGCGTCCGGCAGTGTCAACGCAAGCGGCCGCCGTTCGGCCATCGGGACAAGTCGTCTCACGAAAAATTGGCACATTTCGTTGCCATTCCATCCGCCGAAGTGTGTAAAGCGGGGCGCCGCCGTCTCGCCCCGTCATCCGAAGCCTCGTCATCGGAGTTCAACATGTTGCCGTGCCCGCGCCTGGTGCGCGTCGTTTTCCTCGCCTGCGCAGCCGCCATGGTTTCCGGCCTCGTCTACGCCCAGCAGCCGGCCAAGTCTCCCGCAGCGCCCACCGCCCCGGCGAAGGCGCCGCAGGCCACGCCACCCAAGGATCCAGTGGTCGCCACGGTGAACGGCCAGCCGATCTACCTGTCGGAGCTGCAGGTCGCCCAACAGGCCCTGCCGCCACAATACCGTAACATGCCGCTCAGCAGCGTCTACCCGGCGCTGCTCGACCGCATCATCGACAGCAAGCTGGTGGTGGCGGACGGCAAGAAGAACAAGGTCGAGGCCGATCCCGACTTCAAGAAGCGCATGGCCTTCGTCGAGGACCAGGTGGTCCAGGATTTCTGGCTGCAGAAGGAGCTGGCCAAGCGCGTCACCCCCGACAAGCTGCAGGCGCGCTACCAGGAGAAGCTGAAGTCGATGCCAGCCGAGGACGAGGTGCATGCGCGCCACATCCTGGTCGCCACCGAGCAGGAGGCGAAGGACCTGCTGGCCGAGCTCAAGAAGGGCACGCCGTTCGACAAGCTCGCCAAGGAGAAGTCGACGGACAAGGCGTCGGGCGCCGAGGGCGGCGATCTCGGCTGGTTCAAGCGCACCGACATGGTGAAGGAATTCTCCGACGCCGCGTTTGCCCTCAAGAAGGGCGAGACGAGCGAGGCTCCGGTCAAGACGCAGTTCGGCTATCATCTGATCAAGGTCGAGGACCGCCGCCAGGCGCCGCCGCCGAGCTTCGAGGAGCTGGCCGATCAGCTTCGCGAGGAGGTGCAGCGCGAGACTGTGACGCAGTACATCGATCAGCTGCACGCCAACGCCAAGGTCGAGAAGTTCAACATCGACGGCACCAAGGCCGCGCCGGCGCCGGCTCATCCATCGGGCGGCACGCCGCCGGCCGCCAGTCCGGCGGCGCCCACGCCTGCGCTGCCGAACCCGGCGAAGAAGTAAAACTCACTTTTTGCGCGATTTCTGGTGTAGGCTCCACCATTCGGCCGCACCAGATGAACGGTGGGCCGGGGGGAAGGAACTCGATGGCCGCCGTTAAGCCTGCCGTATCGCCGCTTGCGCCCAAAACCACGCCGACCCTGCCGCGCATCGCGGGGGTCAAGCTCGCCGCCGGCGCGTCGGGCGTGCGTTATGAAGGCCGAGACGACGTGATGCTGGCGGTGCTGCCGGCCGGCGCGACCATCGCCGGCGTGCTGACCAAGTCCAAGTGCTCGTCCGCCCCGGTCGACTGGTGCAAGAAGAATCTGCCGCGCGGCAAGGCGCGGGCGATCCTGGTCAATGCCGGCAACGCCAACGCCTTCACCGGCAAGCTCGGCGACAAGGCGGTCGAGGAGAGCACGCGCGCGGTGGCGCAGGCGCTGGGCTGCCCGCGCAACGAGGTGTTCATGGCCTCGACCGGCGTGATCGGCCAGCCGCTCGACTGGGAGAAGATCGCCGCGATCGTGCCGGCGCTGATCAAGGGCGCGCGCGAGGACCACTGGTCGGCCGCCGCCGGCGCCATCATGACCACCGACACTTTTCCCAAGCTTGCCACGCGCCAGGCGAAGATCGGCGAGCGCACGGTGACCCTGAACGGATTTCTCAAGGGTTCGGGCATGATCGCGCCCGACATGGCGACCATGCTGGGCTTCGTCTTCACCGACGCCAAGATCCCGGGCAGCGTGCTGCAGAAGCTGGTCGCCGACGCGGCCGACAAGTCGCTGAACTGCGTCACCGTCGACGGCGACACCTCGACCAGCGACACCCTGCTGCTGGCTGCCACCGGTTCGGCCCGCCACGCGCCGATCGAGGAGGCCGACGACCCGGTGCTGGTCGACTTCAAGCGCGCGCTGGACGAGGTGCTGATCGAGCTGGCGCAGCTGCTGGCGCGCGACGGCGAGGGCGCCACCAAGTTCGTCACCATCAATGTCGGCGGCGCTTCGTCCAATGGCGCGGCGCGCAAGATCGGCCTGGCGGTCGCCAACTCGCCGCTTGTGAAGACGGCGATCGCCGGTGAGGACGCCAACTGGGGCCGCATCGTCATGGCGGTCGGCAAGTCGGGCGAGCGCGCCGATCGCGACAAGCTCCGCATCTCGATCGGCGGCGTAAAGATCACCGACGGCGGCCAGGTCGTGCCGAACTACGACGAGACGCCGGTCGCCAAGCACATCAAGGGCACCGACATCGTGATCGACATCGATCTCGGCATCGGCCGCGGCCGCGCCACCGTGTGGACCTGCGACCTGACACACGGCTACATCGACATCAACGGCAGCTACCGCTCTTGAACTTTGACGAAGAGTGTCCCGGCGGCCCGCCACCGCTCGGCGAACGGCCGATGGTGCTGGTCGCCGCGGTCGCGCTGGTCGACCCCGACGGCCGCGTGCTGATCGCGCAGCGGCCCGAGGGCAAGTCGATGGCGGGCCTCTGGGAATTTCCCGGCGGCAAGATCGATGCCGGCGAGACGCCCGAGCATGCGCTGGTGCGGGAGCTGCGCGAGGAGCTCGGCATCGAGACGGCAACGAGCTGCCTGGCGCCGATCGCCTTCGCCAGCCACGGCTACGAAAAGTTCCATCTGCTGATGCCGGTCTTTGCCTGTCGCAAATGGGTGGGCACGCCGCAGCCGCGCGAGGGGCAGGCATTGAAGTGGGTGAAGCCGGCCGAACTCAGCCGCTATCCGATGCCGCCAGCCGACGTACCGTTGGTTGCGCTGCTGCGCGACCTGCTCTAGGCCAGCGGTACGCCTTCGCGCCAGTTGGTGAGGCGGCGGAAGATCACCGCGTGGGCCGTCGCCAGGAGCGCCGCGCCGGCATATGAAACGAGCAGCGCGATCGTCCAGGTGATCACGGCGGCGGCGTTGTCGGCCCGCAGGCCCTGCAGCAGCGACAGCGGCAGCACGACCGAGAGGGTGGTGGCAACCGCCCCGAAGACCAGCACAGCGAACAGGCAGCAGATGATCGGCCAGCTGTTGCCGCGGCCGTAGGCCCATGAGCGCCGCGGGGACCAATCGAGGTCGACTGCCGTTGCCGCCAATCCGAAGCTGACCCGGAGCGCCAGCAACGCCGAAACGATGAAGCCTGTGCCGATCGGCGCCACCAGCGCCTCGCGCCGGATCGCATCGGGATCGACCGGCGGCTGGCCGAAGGCGCCAGGCTCGATCGCGCCGACCATCAAGGTGAAGGCCGCGATCAGCAGGAAGGGGATGCCGGCCACCTTCACCAGATGAACCAGGAATGCCGTCTCGCGCCGCGACCAGCCGAGGCCGGGCAGGCGCTCGATGCGCCCGGGCCCCAGCAATACCAGCCGCATCCACGGCACGATGAACATCACGGTCGGGATCACGTCGACCAGCTTCTCGGCCAGCACCAGGCTGAGGCTGCTGCGGTCGCTGACGATATCGGCGGCGATGCGCAGCACGAGCGACAGGATCCAGGGGATGGTGACGAGATGGAAGAAGACGCCGAGGCGGCTGAAGAAGAAGGCGAAGCTCTCCGAAAGGATCCCGACGAAGCTGAGCCGCATCACCGTCCTGCCTTCTCGCCGGCGCTGCGCTCGGTCGTGCCGAGCGCCTCGGCGAGGCGATGGGCCGCGCTGCCGGGCTTGAGCGGCTTGGGCTGGGACGGAGCGGGGGCCCAGCCGTGCAGGAACAGCACTTCGAACGTGGCGGTGACCCGGCCGGATGGATTGGCGAAGCGTTCGGCGTAGATTTCTGCTGCGCGCAGCAACGTGGTGCGGCGACTGAAGCCGCGGCGACGCTCGATCACCAGATTGGCCTCGCCCATGGCGCCGAGGTCGCGCATCAAGGCAAGTGCGTTTTCGTACTCGATGTCGATCGCCTCGCCGTCGGCTACCGGCATGGCGAAGCCCGCGCGCTGCAGCAGGCCGGCGGCATCGCGCAGGTCGGCGAACGGCGAGACGCGCGGGCTCAAGCCGCCTTCGATCTCGCTCTCGGCTTCGGTCAGTGCCGAACGCAGCTGCCACAAGGTGCCGCCACCCAGCATCGCTCCGAGGAACAGCCCGTCGGGTTTCAGGACGCGCGCGATCTGAATCAGGCTGCCGGGCAGGTCGTTGACCCAGTGAAGGGCCATCGCGCTCAGCACCAGATCGAAGGAGCCCGGGGCGAAGGGCAGCGCCTCTTCGTCGGCGACCAGTGCGGGTCCGCGTGCCTTTTGCGCGAAGCCGAGGCCGAGATCGGCGCGCACCAGGCTCTGCATTGTGGCGCGCCCCTCGAGCGCCATTGCGACCTCGTCGCCGTGACAGCCGAGATCGAGCGCCAGCGCGAAGTCGCGCCGCACGTCGTCGAGTCGCTCGACCAGGCGCGTGGCGATCTCGCGCTTGAGAAACGCCTGGTCGCCCCAGCGCCGGGCCGCACGCTCGCGGCGCCGGCGCAAGGCCACGCGATCGAACACGAGCAGGGGGTCGGTGGTCACGGGCTGTATGTAGGGAGCGGCCTGCCCTTTTGGCAACGCAATTGCCTGCCTCAATCGGGCGATGCGGCTGGGGGAATGGTGGGCAACGGCCGGGCGACGGCTCCTTGATTCGGTGCTGCCGCCTTTGTGCCTGGGGTGCAACGAAATCGTTGCCGAGCCGGGGGCGCTCTGCGCGACCTGCTGGCCGGCCTTCAGCTTCATCGCGGCGCCGATGTGCGCGCGCTGCGGCGTGCCGTTCGCAGAGGACATCGGCGAGAACGCACAATGCGGCGCCTGCCTGCGTCGACCGCCGCGTTACCTCCGGGCGCGCTCGGCGCTGGTCTACGACGACCGGAGCAGGCGCCTGGTGCTGCCGTTCAAGCACGGCGATCGAACCGACATGGCCAAGAGCTGCGGCCTCTGGATGGCGCGCGCCGGCCACGAGCTGCTGGCCGAGGCCGACCTGGTCGCACCGGTGCCGTTGCATTGGCGGCGGCTGTTCATGCGCCGCTACAACCAGGCTCTCCTGCTCGCGCACTCGGCGGCGCGGCCCAGCGGACGGCCGGTGGTCCCCGACCTGTTGCATCGCGCACGGTGGACCGGTTCGCAGGGCAAACGCACGGCCAAGGAGCGGCGCAAGAACGTGCAGAGCGCTTTCTCCGTCAATGCGCGCTGGGCCGGCCAAGTGAAAGGCAAGGCGGTCTTGCTGGTCGACGACGTGCTCACGACCGGCGCCACCGTCGAGGCCTGCACCCTCGCCCTGCAGCGTGCAGGGGCCCGGCACGTTGATGTCCTGACGCTGGCGCGGGCCGTCCGCGCGGCGTAATAATCCGGGCAAGGAGTTTCTGCATGGCCAAGATCGAGATCTACACCACGCCGTGGTGCGGCTACTGCGCCCGCGCCAAGGCCCTGCTGGAGAAGAAGGGCGCGGCGTTCGAGGAGACCGACGTGATGGAAGACGCGGTCAAGCGCAGCGAGATGCGCGAGCGCTCCCGGCGCACGACCGTGCCGCAGATCTTCATCAACGGCCAGCATGTCGGCGGCTCCGACGAGCTCGCGGCATTGGAGCAGGCCGGCAAGCTCGACGCGCTACTTGCCCAACCCGGCTGACAAAGAGGCATCCATGACCGCGTTCAAGGCCGGCCCTTTCAAAGCTGCGCTGATCCAGACCAACGTCAGCAACGAGATGGCCGAGAATGTGGCCTTCGTGCGCGCGCAGGCCAAGGCGGCCCGCGACGCCGGCGCCGACTTCGTCCTGACGCCGGAGAACACCGGCCTGATCGGCGCCAACCGCGCGGACACGCTCGCCAAGGCGCAGACGGAAGAAGAACACGGCATGCTCGCCGCCTGCCGCGCCTCGGCGCGCGAGACCGGTGCGTGGTTCCTGCTCGGCTCGATCCATGTCCGCATGCCGGGCGAAGAGCAGATCCGCAACCGCTCCTACCTGATCGATCCGGACGGCGGCATCGTCGCGAGCTACGACAAGATCCACATGTTCGACGTGGAGCTCGCCGGTGTCGGCGGCCAGAGCTATCGCGAATCATCGACCTTCAAGCCGGGCGAGCGCTCGGTGTTGGCGCAGACGCCGTGGGGCGTGCTCGGCATGACGATCTGCTACGACCTGCGCTTCCCGTACCTCTATCGCGACCTCGCGCATGCCGGCGCCACGATGCTCTCGATCCCGTCGTCCTTCACCGTGCCGACCGGCAAGGCGCACTGGCACACGCTGATGCGCGCGCGGGCGATCGAGACCGGTTGCTTCGTGTTCGCGCCGGCGCAGGTCGGCACGCACAAGGGCTCCGGCCGCAAGACCTACGGCCACTCGGTCGTGGTCGCGCCGTGGGGCGAGGTGATCGCCGATGCCGGCGGCGAGACGGCGGGCTTCGTGGTCGCCGACATCGATCTCGCCAAGGTCGAGGAAGCCCGCAAGATGGTGCCGTCCCTGCAGCACGACCGGAAGTATGCCACTCCGGTGCTGGCTAGGCCGGTGGCGAAGGCAGCGGAGTAAGCGATCTTTTGGTGCGTTGGGCCCTGGGGCTTCTAGGCGTCGTCCTGGTCGCTGGCGGGACCTACCTGTTTGGCCTCTACAGCTACTCGCGCAACCTTTGGCCGGTGCCGGTGATCCGCGGCATCCTGTTCGGCGACAACGAAGCCCAGCAGTTTCGTGGCACGTTCGGCCAAGCGGGCCGCCTGATCGCCTATCCCGGCAAGACCGAGGTGAAGTGTCCAGCGCCCGGTCCCGACACCGCTGTCGTGCTGGCGATCGGTCAGTCCAACATCGCCAACCAGGGGGAGAACCGCTTCACCTCGCACTATCACGGCGCGGTCGTGAACTTCTTTGAAGGCAAATGCTATCGCGCCGAATCGCCATTGCTCGGCGCGACCGCCGAGGAAGGCGAGTTCCTCACCCTGCTGGGCGATCGCCTGGTCGACGACGGCGCCTACAAGAACGTGGTGATCCTCACCTCGGCGGTTGGCGGCAGCGAGATCGCGCGCTGGCGCAAGGGCGGCGCGCTGAACGGCCCGATGCTGCATGCCCTCACGGGGCTGCTGCCCGGTTATCGCGTCACCCAGGTGCTGTGGGTACAGGGCGAGGCCGACTATGCGATCGGTACCCCACCGCAGGTCTACACCGACGACTTCCAGTCGCTGCTCGATACGCTCACCGACGGCGGCGTCACGGCGCCGGTGTTCATCGCGATCGCCACGCGCTGTGTCGGCAAGTGGAAGCCGGACAATCCGATCGCCGCGGCTCAGCGGGCGCTGGTCGACGACCGGCGCGTCTTCCTCGGCGCCGACACCGATGCGCTGATCGGCACCGCCGATCGGCGGCCCGATGGCTGCCATTTCGGCGGCCACGGCCAGGTGAAGGCGGCCGAGGCCTTCGTCGCAGCGATCGAGAAAGTCAAAGCCGGCGCGCTGCCAGCCGCTGCACCATCGACATCCGCGGATCCGGGTCACTGATCAGGCGCGCCTCGTAGGCCGTCACCGAAAAGCGGCCGCGCACAAGCTCGAGCAGTTCGCCGTCGCGCAACAGATGCGTGGGATTGGTCGGGCGGCCGAAGCGCTCGTTGCCTTCCATGAAAGTCTGGTAGAGCAACACGCCGCCCGGCTCGACGGCGTCGAGCAGCGCCGGCATCAGCGGTCGATGGAGATAGTTGGTCACGACCACGGCGCCGAAGCGCCGGGAGAGGGGCCACGGGCTGCCGTCCTCCAGGTCCGCTGCCAGCTGTTCGATATTGGGATGGTCGGGTAGGCGGCTGGTGTCGCGGTCGAGCGCCACGACCGTGTGGCCGCGCTCGGCGAAGAAGAGCGCGTGGCGGCCGCGGCCGGCGGCGAGGTCCAGCACCGTCGCTCCCGGCGTGACCAAGCCGGCCCATTGCACGATCCAGGGCAGCGGCGCCCCTCTTGCATCGTCTGCCATCACACCCCATCATCACTGGCACTCCCCGTCCGGGAGTGCCAAACGTTGGGAAACGCTCGCAACTTCATGATTCTATACCGCCTGCGCTGCTCCAAGGGCCATGAGTTCGAAAGCTGGTTCAAGGACAGCAAGACCTACGAACGCCAGGAAAAGAAGTCGGTGATCGGCTGCGCCGTGTGCGGCGACAGCAAGGTCAAGCGCGCCATCATGTCCCCGCGCATCGGCAAGAAGGGCAAGGCCGAGGTCGAGGCGCCCGCCGAGGCGACACCTGCACCGGCTGCCGTGCCGACGCCGGCCCAGCAGCAGATGGCGGCGCTCGCACGCAAGATGCCGAAGGAGCTGCGCGAGGCCCTGATCAAGGTGCGTGCCGAGGTCGAGAAGAACTGCGAGCACGTCGGCGACAAGTTCGCCGAGGAAGCGCGCAAGATCCATTACGGCGAGAGCGACAAGCGCGGCATCTACGGCGAGACCTCCGACGAGGAAGCCGAGGCGCTGGCCGAAGAGGGCATCGAGTTCGGCCGCCTGCCCTGGATCCCGCGCGGAAACTAGAAACACATTCATTGGACCGCGCCACTCCAGTGGCGCTCGGAGCATGAGCGCAACTGGAGTTGCGCGGTCCAATGAGTCTAGCTCTTCGCCGCCTTCAGGTTCAGCAGGTTGCCGCCAAGGATCAGGGCGGCGCCGGCGGCGGTCAGCAGGTCGATCCGCTCCATATAGATCAGCCAACCCGTGAGGGCGGCGAGCGGCACGCGCAGGAAGTCCATCGGCACGACGATCGTCGCGTCGGCGTTCAGCAGCGCCTGCGTGAGGCAGTAGTGCGAGTAGGTGCCGCAGAAGCCGATCACCAGCAGCCAGCCCCAGATCGGGGCCGACGGCCACTGCCACAGGGCAAGGGCCGGCACGAGGCCCAGCGTCGACTGGATCACGACCATCCAGAACATGATGACAAGCACGCGGTCGGTGCGGGTGAGCGACTTCACCAGGATGACCGAGATCGCGTAGCCCACCGCCGCCACCAGGGCGATCACCTGGCCGGTGCTGACGGTGCCGCTGAACGGCCGCACGATGACCACCACGCCGACCAGACCCAGCACCACCGCGGTGGTCTTCCACGTACCCATGCGCTCGCCCAGGAATGCGACGGCGAGGATCGCCGTCCAGATCGGCATGGTGAATTCGATCGATATCACCTGGGCGAGCGGAATCATGGTGAGCGCGCTCAGCCAGCAGCATTGCGCGCCGTAGTGAACGGTGTTGCGCAAGATCTGGCGCCGGATGTTGGCGGTCTTCATCGCGCGGAATCCGCCGTCGCGGCGAATCAGCGGATAGAGCAGGCAGATGCCGATCAGCGAGCGCAGCTCCATCACCTGGAAGACGCTGAGCTGGCGCTGCGCCTCGCGGCCCGCGACCGTCATCACGACGATGCAGGCGAGCCAACCCGCCATCCACGCTGCCGCCTTGGGGATGGAGGACGTCGTGCCCGGCTCAGCCAACGCCCTTGCTGCCGTACAGCATGTAGTTCACGTCGAGGTCGCGCTTGTGGAGCGACCACTCGCGGCTGATCGGGCTGTAGACCACGCCGACGATCTCCTGCGGCTCGACGCTGACGTGGCGCAGCCCGCGCACCAGCTCGGAGGGCTTGAGGAACTTGCGCCAGTCGTGCGTGCCGCGCGGCAGCCAGCGCATCACGTACTCGGCGCCGGCGATGGCCAGCGCCCAGGCCTTGGCGGTGCGATTGAGCGTGGACATGAATACCAGCCCGCCCGGCTTGGCGAGCCGGCTCAACGAGCGCAGGAACAGGTCGACGTCGGCCACGTGCTCGACGATCTCCAGTGCCAGGACGACGTCGAATTGCGCGCCCGTGTCTGCCAGCGCCTCGGCCGTGGTCTCGCGGTAGTCGATCGCCAGCTCCTGACCGTCCGCATGAAGGCGGGCCGTCGCGATGTTGCGGTCGGTAGCATCGATTCCGGTGACCTGGGCGCCGAGCCGGGCCATCGGCTCGCAGATCAGCCCGCCGCCGCAGCCGATATCGACCAGCGACAGGCCCTGCAGGGGCGCGCCCGACAGGGGATCACGCTGCCAGTGGGCAGCTGCGTGGTCGCGAATGAAGCCCAACCGGACCGGATTGAGCCGGTGCAACGGCGCGAACTTGCCGCGCGGGTCCCACCACTCCTCCGCGATGCGGGCGAAGCGCTCGATCTCCGCCGGATCGACGGTAGAACCCGCCTGACTATGCGCCGAATCGACCATCGTCGCCCTTGACCCACTATGCACCCCCGGTGTCTATACCCCGCTTTCGAGCAGGTCCATGGCGCGCATCGTTCTCAAATTCGGCGGTACTTCGGTCGGCGACACCGACCGTATCAAGAACGTGGCGCGCAAGGTCAAAGCCGAGGTCGATCGCGGCAACGAGGTTGCTGTCGTGGTGTCGGCCATGTCGGGCGCCACCAACCAGCTGGTGAAATGGGTCAACGAGATCGCGCCGCTGCATGACGCGCGCGAATACGACGTCGTGGTCGCGACCGGCGAGCAGGTGACGATCGGCCTGCTGGCGATGGCGCTGCAGCAGCTCGGCGCGAACGCGCGCTCCTACGTCTCCTGGCAGATCCCGATCAAGACCGACGCGGCCTATGCCAAGGCGCGCATCCAGAACATCGAGACGGTCGACATGGTCCGCCGCATGGCGGCCGGCGAAGTGCCGATCGTGCCGGGCTTCCAGGGCGTGTCGCCCGAGGGCCGCATCACGACCTTGGGCCGCGGCGGCTCGGACACCTCGGCAGTCGCGCTTGCGGCGGCGCTCGAGGCGGATCGCTGCGACATCTATACCGACG
>Ga0070683_100002534_pt1 | contig 14579 bp, 14 predicted proteins | sample KBSC713LmetaG_FD_64662 | JGI IMG/M metagenome (GOLD analysis project Ga0070683, IMG submission 64662) | Corn rhizosphere microbial communities from Kellogg Biological Station, Michigan, USA - KBS C7.1-3L metaG | ecosystem: Host-associated > Plants > Roots > Rhizosphere ...
GGCGGCGGGGGTGGTGGCGGAGGCGGAGGCGGGCCGGCGGAGTCGTCGTTGACGATGACCCCGACTCCGGTGCCGTCGGAGATGGTCGCGTTCGTCTCGTCGGCCAACTGCACGAAGAACGTCTCGTCCGACTCGACCTGGGTGTCACCGTTGACCGAGATGGACACGTTCTTGGTCGTCTCGCCCGGAGAGAATGTGAGCGTGCCGCCCGTGGCCGAGTAGTCGGACGGCGCCTGCGCGGTCCCGTCGGCCGTGTGCCAGTCGACCGAGACCGTCTTCCCCGATGCCGCCGAGAGCGTGACCGCGAGCGTCGCCGTCCTCGTCCCCGAGTTGCCCTCGGTGACGCTCGTATCGCCGACCGCGAGCGCTGCCAGCGGGTCGTCGTCGACGATCGTCCCCACGCCCTGCCCGTCGCCGAGGACGACGTCGCCGGAGACAACGGTCAGATTGACGAAGAAGGTCTCGTCCGCCTCGTCGAGCGTGTCGCCGTGCACCTTGACGACGACCGTCCTGCTGCTCTCCCCGGGCGCGAAGGTGAGGCGGGTCGTCATCGCGCCGTAGTCGCCGGGCTCGTGGGCCGTGCCGTCGGCGCTCGCCGCGTCGATCACGACCTGCTCCTGTGGAGGCTCCGACATCGTGACCGTGAACACGGCGTCGGTTTCGCCGGCGTCACCCTCCTGCGACGAGACGTCGTTGACGCTGACCGTCGCCGGCTCGGTCTGGGTGACCGTGATGCTGACGGTCGCGACGTTCGAGTCGACGGTGCCGTCGCTGGCCTTGAAGGTGAAAGAGTCCGGCCCGTGGTAGTGCCGGTCCGGCGTGTACGTGCGGGACGAGCCCGAGCCGGAGAGCGTGCCGTGCTGCGGTTGCCCGACCACCGCGTACGTGAGCTGGTCGCCGTCGACGTCCGTCGCGTGCAGGGGGACCTCCTCTGGCGTGTCCTCCGCCACCTGCGCGTTGCTGTCAGCGGCGACCGGCGGGTCGTTGACCGGCGTGACCGCGATCGACGCGGACGCAGAGTCCGTCCCGCCGTTCCCATCGGAGATCGAGTAGGTGAAGTTGTCGCCGCCGTTGTAGTTCGCCGCGGGCGTGTAGAGCACTGTCCCGTCGCCCTGGAGCACGGCCGTTCCGTGCGCGGGCGCGCCGACTGAGGTCACCGTCAGCGCGTCGCCGTCGACATCCGTGTCGTTCGCGAGGACGGGGACCGAGACGGAGCCGTCCTCCTCGAGCGAGGCCGAATCGTTGGCGGCTACGGGCGCATCGTTGACGGGCAGGACCGTCAGCGTGACCGCCGCAGTGTTCGAGTCGACCGTGCCGTCGTTCGCCACGAACGTGAACGAGTCGGAGCCGTTGTAGTTCGGATCGGGCGTGTAGGTGCGGCTCGCGCCGAAGCCGGAGAGGGAGCCGTGCGCGGGCGCGTCGACGATCGAGTAGGTGAGCGCGTCGCCGTCGACGTCGGTCGCCGGCAGCGGCACGAGCGTGAAGCTGTCCTCGGCGAGGAGCGCCGAGCTCGGGCTCGCGACCGGCGGGTCGTTGACCGGGTTGACGCTGATCGAGACCGTGGCCACGTTCGATGCGTTTGCCCCGTCGCTCGCCTCGAACGTGAAGCTGTCGGAGCCGTTGTAGTCCGGAGCCGGCGTGTACGTCTGAGCCGAGCCCGCGCCGGCCAGCGATCCGTGCGCCGGCCCGTTGACGATCGAGTAGGTGAGCGGATCGCCGTCGGCGTCCGTCGCGACGAGCGCGACCGGAAGCGGCGTGTCCTCGTCCGTCGACGCGGTCTGCGGGGAGGCGACAGGCGTGCTGTCGTCGTCGACGATCGTACCCAGGCCCTGGCCGTCCTCGATATGGCCGCCGGTCGGGTTCGAAAGGTTCACGGCGAGCACCTCGTCGGACTCGTCCAGGAGATCGCCGATCACGGGGATGGTGATCGTGCGGGACGTGACGCCGGTCGGGAAGCTCAGCTGGCCCGAGGCCGAGGCGAAGTCGACATCCGAGGTCGCCGTGACGCCCTGGGTCTCGTAGTGGACGCTGCTCGTCCCGTGGGTGTCTCCGCTGCGGGAGACGGTGAAGACCATCGCACTCGTTCCGGAGTCGCCTTCGATGACTGACGCATCGCTGATCGAGATGCGGGGGCTGTCATCGCCGTTCGCGGCCGCGAGCGTCTGAGCGTTCGTCGGACGCGCGGACATGCTCACGACGAGTGCGAGCGCCGACAGCCCGATTACCGGGAGGATTCGCCGAACGTGAAATCGGTGCGCAAAGCGCACGAACGCCGCCAGCAGAAAAGGCCCCTCTCCGTCCCCAAGGACTCCGCAGTTGTTGCCACATAGGGTCGCAGTGGGACGCTTGACTGCGCAATAGGTCTTAGGACCTATATTCCTGGGTCGTTCGTCCTAGGCTCTTGCCCGGACTGAGCCGTATGATTCGCGGCGGGCAGGTCCAGCGCTCACCGACCAAGGAGGGGCGATGCGCAACGCGTTCATATCCATCCACACGACCCCTGGGATCCACATGGAGGACATGACGCGTGTCGCAGAGAGAGCTCAACCTTGGAATCGTGGCGCATGTAGACGCCGGTAAGACCACCCTCACTGAGCGGCTTCTCTATGAAGCCGGCGTCATCGACGAGATCGGAAGCGTCGATGCCGGAACAACCCAGACCGACACCCTGGACCTCGAGCGCCAGCGTGGCATCACGATCAAGTCGGCGGTCACGTCGTTCGGGCTCGGGGACGTCCACGTCAACCTGATCGACACCCCCGGCCACCCCGACTTCATCGCCGAGGTCGAGCGCGTACTCAGCGTCCTCGACGGCGCGGTGCTCGTCATCTCGGCGGTCGAGGGCGTGCAGCCGCAAACGCGAATCCTGATGCGCGCGCTCCAGAGGCTGCGGATACCGACGCTCCTGTTCGTGAACAAGATCGACCGCGCTGGAGCCGGCGAGGAGCGCGTACTGCGGGCGATCTCGGACCGCTTGGGAGCCGTCGTCGTCCCGATGTCGGCGCCTGGCGGGCTCGGCACGCGGGACGCGTCCGTCCAGCCGATCGCCGACGACGGGGCCCTCCACGAGGTGCTCGCGGAGAACGACGAAGCGCTCCTCGAGTCGTTCGTCGATGACCGCTCGAGGGTCTCACGGGCCCGGCTACTCGAGGAGCTCGCAGCTCAGACGCAGCGCGTGCTCGTCCATCCCGTGTTCTTCGGCTCGGCCCTGCGCGGAGCCGGCGTCGACGCCCTGATGACCGGAATCGTGTCGCTGCTCCCGTGCTCGACGGGCGATCCCGACGCCGCACCCTCGGCCTCGGTCTTCAAGATCGAGCGCGCGCCGAACGGCGAGAAGGTCGCCTACGTGCGCATGTTCTCCGGGACGATCCGGACGCGCGACCGGCTCAGCTTCGGGTCGGAGCTCGAGGGCAAGGTGACGGCGATCGCCGCCTTCGAACAGGGACCGGCTGTGCCCCGGCAATCCGTAGCCGCCGGCGGGGTCGCGAAGCTCTGGGGGCTCGGCGGCGTCCAGATCGGCGATCGCGTGGGCGAAGCGGGCGCCGCGCCGACGAGGCCGCAGTTCCCGCCTCCAACTCTGGAGTCGGTCGTCGTCGCCAACAACCCGGACGACCGCGCGCGGCTCCGCGCCGCCTTGACCCAGCTCGCCGAGCAGGACCCGCTGATCGACGTCCAGCAGAACGAAGTCCTGAACGAGGACTCCGTATCGCTGTACGGCGAGGTTCAGAGGGAGGTGATCGAGTCCACGTTGGAGATCGACTACGGGCTCGACGTCGCGTTCCAGGACCCCACCCCGATCCACATCGAGCGCCCGCGGCGAAGCGGCGAGGCGATCGAGGTGCTGAACACGGATTCGAACCCCTTCCGCGCGACGGTCGGTCTGCGCATCGACCCCGCGCAGCCCAGCTCGGGGGTCGACTTCCGCCTCGACATCGACGTGCTGACCGCGCCGCTGTACCTCTACAAGACGCTCGCGAGCTTCTCGGAGCACATGGAGCGTTACGTCCTTGACACGCTGCGGGAGGGCCTCCACGGCTGGCAGGTGACCGATTGCGTGGTGACGATGACGCGCTGCGGGTACAGCGTCCCGGACGGCCCGCCGTCGAAGCGCGGCCCGCTGAGCACGAGCAGCGACTACCGGAAGCTGACGCCGATCGTGCTCATGGACGCGCTCGAGCAGGCGCGGACGAGCGTGTGCGAGCCCGTCGTGCAGGTGCGGCTCGAAGTCCCGGCCGAGTCGGTGGGCGCCGTGATCGCGGTCATCGGCCAGCTGGGAGCGACCGCCGAGATGGGCTCGCTGCGAGGCGACCTGGCGACGGTCGACACGGTCCTGTCGATCCTCGCCGCACAGGACCTGCAACGGGAACTCTCGAGGCTGACGAGCGGCGAAGGCGTGCTCGAGTCGACCTTCCTCGGCTACGAGCCGGTGAGCGGAGACCCGCCGACGCGCCGGCGCACGACCGTGAGCCCGCTGCACCGCGACGAGTACATGCTCCAGGTCACGAACCGCGCCCACGGAAAGGGCTTGGCCGCAGGCACCTAGGGCTCGATCAAGACCTTGAGCGCCTCGCGATCGTTCATCGCCCGGTAGCCGTCCGGCACCTCGTCCAGGCCGGAGGCGCGATCGAACACCCGGCCGGGCTCGATCCGGCCCTCGAGGACATCCGGCAGTAGCTCCTCGATGTACGCGCGCGCCGGGGCGGGCCCGCCGCCGATGGTCACGTTGTCGAAGAAGGTCTCCACGCCATGCGGGATCGACTCGTCCTGCGGCACGCCGACGCGACCGACCGCCCCACCGGCCCGTGCGATCGCGAGCGCGGTGACCGTCGACTGCTCGAGCCCGACACATTCGAGAACCGAGTGCGCGCCAAGTCCGTCCGTGAGCTCGCGCACGCGCTCGACCGCTTCCTCGCCGCGCTCGCTGACGACGTCCGTGGCGCCGAGCTCCTCGGCGAGCGCGGTGCGGCCGGTGTGCCGACCGAGGATGATGATCCGCTCGGCACCGAGGCGCCGCGACGCGATCACCCCGCATAGGCCGACGGCACCGTCTCCCACGACGGCAACGGTCTTCCCGGACGCAACCTGAGCGGAGAGCGCCGCGTAGTGGCCCGTCGCCATTACGTCCGAGAGCGTGAGCAGCGACGGCATCAACTCGTCGTCCTCGCCGACCGGAAGGACGACGAGCGTCCCGTCCGCCTGCGGCACACGAACGGCTTCACCCTGGCCCCCGTCGACACCGTCCATCCCGTACCGGCCGCCGTGCAGGCACGACGTCTGCAGCCCTTCGCGGCAGAACACGCAGGTGCCGTCCGACCACACGAATGGCGTGACGACGAAGTCGCCGGCCTTCACTGTGCGCACCTCCGCGCCCACGTCTTCGACGACGCCGATGAACTCGTGCCCCATGCGGCGCCCGCCATCCGTGGGTTCCATCTGGTTGTACGGCCAGAGATCGCTGCCGCAGATCGCGGCGCGGGTCACGCGGACAAGTGCATCCGTCGGCTCGACCAGGCCGGGATCCGGGACATTTTCGACCCGAACGTCTCCAGCGCCGTACATGACCGTCGCGCGCAAGGAAGCTATCTCCGTCGCAGGGTCCGCTTCACGGGACTGGTTATACCCAGGAACCGCCGACGCCGACGACGCGTCATCGGTGCTTTTGCGGAATCTGATTCATGGAGCCGCCCGATGCGGCCGGCGTTCGCGCGGACGAGACTCGAATATCGAGGAAGGAGGTAACCACATGTTCACGTACGTCAGCTTCTTCGAGCTAACTCCGGAGGGCCGCGAGAAGTTCCCGGAGATGCCGGTCTTCTTCGAGAAGATCACGAAGATCGTCGAGAAGGAGGAGGGCATCCTCGACACCTTCTACGCGCTGATGGGGCCCTGGGACTTCTTCGCGATCACGAAGTTCCCGGACAACGAGACGGCCTTCCGCGCGCTCGGCAAGATCGGTGCGCTCGAGTATCTGAGGACGGAGACCTATCCGACCGAGGAGGTCGAGGTCTTCTTCAAGGCGCTCGTCTAGGCGCAACAAACGTTTCTGAGTGAGGGCCGTAGTCGCGGCCCTCACTCATTACCAGGGGCGGCTACGTCGCGGCGAGCACGACGCAGGCGTCGTGTGAGGAGCGCGCAATCTTCTCGGTGCGGAGGATGTGCCCCCTCGAGTTGAGGACGCAGAGCGTCCCCGTCCCGAGACCGGGCGTGACGACCCAGCCGCGGCCCTGCTGGACGTTGTACGACTCGTCGGGGATCCGCGTCAGCCGGAGTAGCCGCCCGTCCGCAGCGTGGACGCGGAGCGTTCCGCTCTCACCGCTCGCGTGATAGACGAGCTGGCCTTTGAAGGTGAAGTGCTGGGGCGGCTCGTCCGCGGGGATCCTCGCCAGGAGCCGTCCGGTGCGGGCCGAGTAGAGCGCCACCTCGTTCACGGCTCCGGAGCTGACCCACGCATGTCTCCCGCCGGGCGCGAAGCCGACGTCGTGCGCGAGGAACGGCGGGCGCAACCGTCTGAGGAGCCGAGGCCGTGCGCGGTGGCGAACATCGACGACCGCGATCTCCTCGGCCTTCGTGCCGAGCGCAACCCAGAGTGTGCGGCCCGAAGAGTCGATCGTGATGTGACGCGCGAGCGGTCCCACGGCAACACGGCCGAGGACCCGGCCCGTGAGGACGTCGAGCGCCACCACCTCCCCACGCTTCGCGTCGCTCACGTAGGCATGGCGACCGTCCGGATGACCGGCCGTGTACCGCGGCTCGCCGAACCCGCGGAGGACGTGCGCGACGGAGAGCGACGGGCTCCGCACGATCGTCACCACTCCGATCTCCGAGTGCGCGACGACCGCGCGGCTGCCGACGGCCTCGATGCTTCGAGGCCGAGGCAGCGTCGCAACGTACCGGTGTATCCGGCCGGTTGCGAGGTCGACGGCGACAAGACGCGACTCGAGGTCAGCCGTTACGAGCGCAACCTCGCGACGAGCCTCGACCTCAGCAAGCCCGCGAGGAGCGAGAGCGAGGGCTGCAGCCCCGGCGAGAAACGTACGACGATCCACGTGCAGAGGTACGACCGGAGACGGTGGTGAGGTCCAGCTCGGCGCGCTTTCTCGCGTCGCTGCGCTTCGCTAGCCAGCCCGAGCGCGTCTTCATGCGTGGAGCAGCTGATAGAGGGGGCCCACCGGGTCCGGGATATCCAGGTACTGCCGCCATTCGTTCAGGACGGCGTAGGCAACCTTTCTCTCGTCCTCGGTGAGGACGATCGGATCTCCGTGTCCGGCCTCGACCTGGTGTCCGATCGTTTCCGCGAGGCTCGTTGCCGCGTGCATGAGGTCGTGATCGTCGCCGACGTAACGCCGGATGTGACGAGCGAACTCTGCCGCCTCTATCGGGTGCCAGACGGTGCCCTCGATCACGACGTCGTGGTGCGTGCCATCGGTCACGGCTGAATCCTCTCCTATCCCGCCAGGGACGGGACGGAACTGTCGATTTGCAGGCGCTAAGCCCGCAGAGGTTCCTCTGAACGACAAAGCCCCCGCCAGTGCGGGGGTCTTTCTACTCCCCGGGTTGGACTCGAACCAACAACCCTCCGGTTAACAGCCGGATGCTCTGCCAATTGAGCTACCGGGGATCGGTGCTCAGCGGTCGCGAATTGTAGCGTCGGTCAGGCCAGAGCCTGGACGGCTTCTCGGACCTTCGCGAGTTGTTCCTGGATCTCTTTCGTCTGCTCCAGATCGGCGTCCGCAAGCTCGCGCCGGAGGCGTCGTTCCCGGAGCCGGAGTAGCAGCTCCTTGCCTGTCGCCTCGTCGATCGCCTCAGCGGCCGCGCGGGCATCGAGCTCGGCGATCAGCGGGACGAGGTCGGCCTCCTCCTCGCCGCCGTCCACGAGATGCGCTCTCAGTCGCCGGTGCAGCTCGTTGTCGAAATGCTCCGGGCTCATCTCCGCCAGAACCGGCACGAGATCCGCGTGCGCGATGCACCCCGCGAGCGCCTCGCGCTCGAGCCTGTCCCCCGCGTCGATCAGCCTCGGCGACGACGCGGCTCCGGTGGCCGCGCTGCCGGCCGCGCGCAGCTGCACCGTCAGCCCGAGCCGGTCGTTCGCGAGCCGCCACGCATCATGGCGCTCAGGCGACTCGGGGATGCCGTTCAGGATGTCCTGAACCCGCAGGTACGCGTGCTGCTTGTCCCGCGCGCGATCGAGCTCGAGCCGTACGCGGTGCACTGCGTATGGCTCGGCCGCTCCGAGGCGATCCTCGAACCCGACCGGGTCGTCCGCCGGATCCTTGCCGCGCGGGAGAGCCACGACGCGCACCTCGAACCCCTGCGACACGGCCAGCTCCATTCCGCGCAGCGTCGCCTCCTCGCCGGCGGCGTCCGAGTCGAAGCACAGAAAGAGTCGCTGCGTCAGCCGCTTGAGCTCGCGCAGCTGATGCTCGGTCAGCGCAGTGCCCATCGAGGCGACGACCGGCAGCAGACCCGCCTGCCGCAAGGCGATGACGTCCGTGTTGCCCTCGACGACGAGCGCCCGATCCTCTTTCGTCACCGCCGCGCGCGCGAGATGCAGCCCGTACAGGACGTGCGACTTGTGGAAGAGCTCCCCCTCGGGCGAGTTGACGTACTTCCCTCGCAACGGATCGTCCTCGTGCAGCTTCCGCGCCTGGAACCCGACGATCCGTCCGCGCGCGTCCGCCAAAGGGAACATCAGGCGCCGCTGGAAGTAGTCCGACCCGCGGCGCGTGATCAATCCGGCGTCCCCCAGCTCGTCCGGTGTGAAGCCCTTCTCTCGGGCTTTCGACCCCATCGTCGAGCCGGCAGGCGAGAGCCCGAGCCGGAACTCGCGACAGACCTCCTCGCCGAGCCCGCGCTCGGCCAGGTACTCCTGCACCGCTTTCCCAGAGTCCGACCACAACACGCGCTCGTAGAACGACGCCGCCTGGTCGAGCAGAGCGAACAATCGGTCGCGCCGGTGCCGCTGCGCCTCGGCCTGCGGCGACGACTCCTCGTACTCGAGCTCGACGTTGAACCGGTCGGCGAGCCACTCGATCGCGCCCACGAAGTCGAGGCTCTCGGTCTCGCGCACGAACGAGATCGCATCCCCGCCGGCCTGACAGCCGAAGCAGTAGTACGTCCCACGGTCGGGCGAGACCGAGAACGACGGCGTCTTCTCCTGGTGGAACGGGCAAAGACCTGTGTACCGAGCGCCGACCTTGCGCAGCCGCGTGCGCGCCTCCACGAGCGCGACGATGTCGGCCGCGGACTTGACCGCCTCGACCGAGGTGTCCTTGATCCGGGCCACTAGAGGCGAGCCGCGTAGTCCAGCGCGAAGCGGTCGGTCATGCCCGACAGATAGTCCACGATCTCGACCGGGGAGTCACCCCGCTCCACGAGGCTGTCGAAGATCCGTCGCACGGTCTCGCCCGCGCGCTCATGCTCCTCGCGCGTCTGGGGACCGAGGTAGACGCGCTCGAACATGAAGCTGCGCAACGAGAGCATCGCCGAGCCGACCTGCTCGCTCTGCACGATGTCGCCGGCTGCCTCCGACGACTCGACGAGGTCGTGGACTAGCGTGTCGACCCGCTTCGAGCCGGTCGGGCCGAGGAGGGCGATCTCGTTCTGCGGCAGGTCGCCGGCCGCGAGCAGCCCGTGCCTGATCGCGTCGTCGATGTCGTGGTTGATGTATGCGACCCGGTCGACGATGCGGACGATTCTCCCCTCGTGGGTCTCCGGCTCGACCTCGCCCGTGTGCTTGAGGATCCCGTCGCGCACCTCCCACGTGAGGTTGAGCTGCTCCGCGATCCGCAGCGACTGCTCGTTGTGGCGGAAGCCCGTGCCGAACCGCTCGCGCAGGCATTCGTCGAGCGCCTCCTCGCCGGCGTGGCCGAACGGCGTGTGCCCCATGTCGTGGCCGAGCCCGATCGCCTCGGTCAGGTCCTCGTTCAGCCGCAGCGCCCGAGCGACGCCGCGCGCGATCCCGGTCGTCTCGAGCGTGTGCGTCATGCGCGTGCGGAAGTGGTCGCCCGCGGGGTCGATGAACACCTGCGTCTTGCCCTTGAGCCGGCGGAACGGCTTCGAGTGAAGGATCCGGTCGCGGTCGTGCTGAAACGGCGTCCGCAGGCTGCACTCGCCCTCCTCGCGCGCGCGTCCCCGAGTCTCATAGGATCGGACGGCGAGCGGTGAGAGCCAGGACTCTTCGTGCTCGCGGATCCGGGCTTCGAACTCGTTTGCGACGGTGCGCTGGGCCACCGTCGAAGGCTACTCTCCGGCGCGGCCGGGAACGCGGCGTCGACTAGACGATGATCGGAACCGTGCCGCCGTCCGCGCTCCAGGCGGAGCCCGTCACGTAGCTGGCGCGATCCGAGCACAGGAAGACGATTACCGCGGCGATCTCGTCCGCTTCGGCGAGGCGCCCCAACGGCCGGCCGCCCGCGACGGCGTCCAGCGCCTCCTCGCGCGACTTCCCGGTGCGCTCCGCCTGCTGGTCGGCCAACCCGCCCGGCCCGAGCCACGCCTCGGTCGCGGTCGGCCCGGGAGTGACCGCGTTGCAACGGATCCCGTCCTTCGCGTACAGGTCGGCGACCAACCGCGAGAGCGACAGCACCGCGGCCTTCGTGACCGTGTAGTTCGGCATCGAGGTCGAGGGCCGCTTCCCGGCCGTCGAGGAGACGTTGACGATCGAGCCGCCGCGCCCGCGCATCTCCGGCAGGACCGCGCGAATCGCCCGCACGTAGCTCATGACGTTCAGCTGCCACATCTCGTTCCACTGCTCGTCGGTGACCGCGTCGAAGTCGATCTGGTACGCGAGCCCGACGTTGTTCACGAGGCAGTCGACCGGGTCGAGCTCACCGGCGCGACGGATGAGCTCCTCGGGCGCGTCTGGCTCAATGAAGTCGCCGACCACGTGCAGCGCCTCGCCCACGCCCGGCGCGCCGCCGCGCCCGCTCGTCACGACCTTCGCGCCCTCCTGGGCGAGCAGCGCGGCGACAGCGCGGCCGATCCCGCCCGTCGAGCCGGTGACGACGCAGACGCGATCGCGGAGCCCGAGATCCACGGGCGGCTAGCGTACAGCCAGTGACGACCCTCCTCCTCGCACGCCACGGCGAAACCGAGTGGAACCGCGAGGAGCGGTACCAGGGTCACGCGGATCCGCCGTTGAACGAGACAGGCCGGGCCCAGGCAGAGGAGTTGGCCGATCGGCTCGCCGCAGAGCCGATCCACGCGATCTACTCGAGCGACCTGCGCCGCGCCGGAGAGACGGCCGAGATCGTCGGCAGACGCCTCGGACTTCCGGTCGAGCAGGACCCGGGGCTCCGCGAGATCGACGTCGGCTCGTGGCAGGGGCTGACGAAAGCGCAGATCGACGGACGCCCGTGGGACGGTGAGACGTACGAGCAGCACGCGGCCCGGGTCACACAGGCGCTCCGCCAAATCGCAGCGGGACACCCCGGCCGAACCGTGCTGGTCGTCAGCCACGGCGGCTCGCTCAGGCGCGTGCAGGAAGCCGTGCTCGGAGAAGCGCTTCCGGTCGTCGGTCATTGCACGGTCTGGACGTGCACGCTCGAGGACGGCCTCCTCGTCACGAACCCCTGAACCGAGGGATTTCGCTCCGCGTCGACCGCGGGCATCCTTGGAACACGGGCGCACGGCGGCGGCCCGGGAAGCAATTACGGGGAAGGTCACATGCACGAGAACTGCGGCATCCGGCCCTTGCTGGGATCGGTACTCGTGAACCAAGGCGTCGTCGAGCGTGGCGAGCTCGATGAGGCACTGCTCGCCCAGTACGAGACCGGCAAGCAGCTCGGCGAGCTTCTGGTCGATCGCGGCGTCATCTGCAGGCCGGAGCTCGACCGCGCGATCGCCGACCAGTCCGGCGTCGATCTCCACGAGGAAGCGGGCTTCGGAAGCGGCCTGCGCGCGGCGATCGAGCACCGGCACCGCCTGCGGCGCGATTTCCGAATCTAGAGCCGAGCCCTCAACGGGTCGCTCCGCTCGCAGAACTACGAGCGTCCCATGGCGCGCCTCTCGAGAGCTGGGCGCGCCTCTCTCCGGTGCCCCCACCGGGTTTGGCGGGTTGCCGCGAAAGCCCGACCCCGGCGCGCCCCCGCTCTCGCGCCGGAACATCCCCCGTCGAACGAAGCCCAAACGCGACGCGACGTCGGCGCCTCGGATGGTGCGGTTGAAGGTCACTAGGAGCTAGGTTGTGCCCGGTGAAGTTCGCTCGCGCACGCGAGTTTGTCGAAGCTGTCACGGCGCATGACTTCGAGGCGGCGGAAGCGTTCCTCGACCCTGGCGTCGAAACCGTGACCCCACGCGGGACGCTTCGTGGCATCGCGTCGTGTCGGCAGGTGCTTCAGAAGGCGGGCGGAGACGAGCAGTTCATGATGGAACAGGCGGAGCCGGAGTTCGAAGATGTTGAGGGCGACGTCCTCGCCCGGACTCGTGAGACCGCTCGCTGGCGCGAAACAGGCGAAGTGGCGTACCAGCGTGATTTTGCGCTGCGCTTGACCTTCGACAACGAGAAGATCGTTCGGATTCTGGTCGTGCCCGGTGACGGCGCCGAGCACGTCTGACGGGGGCGGCCGGCTCAGGCGGGGTAGGTGTGTGCCGGGACTGCACACTGCTGAGTCGACCGCGCCCCGAGACCAACCTATGCCGGTCGGGCTCGCGATCTCTTGACCAGTCTGGGTCATTTCAAGGGCGCTGCCAGGAGCGGACACGTCTGTCTGGATTCCCAACGCGCCGGCGAGGGTCGTCGAGCGAGTGCCTGGTCACGACAGGGCGATCACGTAACCATGCGGGTGTCGGCTAGGCTCCGACCTATCGAGGACTACACGAGCAAGTACAAGGGCGAGCAGGTCGAGGTCGCCATGTTCGGCGGCGACTACCACGAGGGCGTCCTGACCGCCTACTGCGCCGTGGACGAGGTCGCGCACATCGAGCTCAACGGCCACATCCTGATCCCCCTTCAGAACATCGCCTCGCTGCACTGCACGAGCCGCTGCGACGCGCCCGAGCCGGACTGGCCCCCGCGCGGCTTCGCCGAGGACGAGCGCGACTCGTAGAGCCGTGGGCTTCTGGCCGACGGCGCGGAACCTGGCCAAGGCCTGGCTGTTGCTCCTGGGGAGCGCCGCGGCGGTCGGCGCGCTCTTCTGGTGGGCCAGTGGTTACCGGGCAGCGTCTCTTGCGGTCTTCTGCGTGCTCCTCGCGGCAGCCGCCCTCTACTGGTACCTCGACAAAGTGGCGCCCGGGATGGTCGGCGCGCGTGAGCTGGCCGCGGCCGAGGCGCCGCTGCTCCGTTCGACCGTGGAGCGCTTGGCCGCGCGTGCAGGCGTCGCCCGACCCAGGCTCTTCCTCCTCGACGACGGTCACCCGCGGGCGTTTGCAGCGGGGCGCGGCCCGCGCGGCGCTTCGCTGACGGTGAGCGCCGGGCTCCTCTCCGCGGCGCCGCCCGCCGAGCTCGACGGGATCCTCGCGCACGAGCTCGTGCATGTCGCGAACCGGGACGTGCTCGTCCAGAGCATCGTCGTCGTCCTGTCGGGGTTCCTGATCGAGGTGACGCGCCTCGCGGGCTGGTTTCAGCGCGGCTTCCTGTTCGTGCTCGGCCCGGTTGCGGCGTCGTTCGCGCACCTCTTGCTCTCGCCCGGGCGCGAGTACGCCGCCGACCGCGCTGCGGCCGGGATCTGCGAGTCGCCGCACGGCCTCGCCGACGGGCTGCTCAGGCTCGAAGCGGCCGGCTCGTTCGTCGAGTTCCGCGCGAGCCCGGCGACCGAGCCGCTCTACACGGTGAACCCGTTCGCCGAGCAAGGGTTGGCGGCGATGTTCGTCACCCATCCGCCGCTCGGCGAGCGCGTTCGTCGCCTGCGCGAGCTCGATCCCGAGTGGCGCGACCGGCTACGCGCCGCCTGACTCGAGATCGGACGGGAGCAGCGAGAACATCACCGAGTCGCGACGGCCTTCGGCGAAGCGCGTGTGCGAGCGGAGCGTGCCTTCGCGGGTGAAGCCTGCCTTCTCGGCCACGCGCTGAGAGGCGACGTTGTCGGGATGCGTCGTCAGCTCGAGCCGCTCGACGCCTCGCTCTTGTACGGCCCAGGTCGCGAGCAGACGCGTCGCACGCGTGGCGATTCCACGGCCCCGAGCGGCCGCCGCAACCCAGTAGCCGATCGAGCCCGTCTCACCGAGCCGGACCTCGACCGCTCCGTAGAGCTCGTCGCTGTCGGCGTCGACGATTAGAAACGTTGCCGTATCGTCCAGCCGCTGCCGGGACTCGATCCACGCGCGGGCGTCTCTTTCCGTATACGGGCTCGGAATGCCGGGAATGAACCGGGAGAGGTCGGAGTCCTGGCACGCGTCGGCAACCGCAGGCACGTCGGTCGGTGTCGGGAGACGAAGCAGCAGCTCGCGATCTCGCAACTCCACACGGCGATCGTACCGGGATAAAAAAGTGGCCCGAAGTCGTCAGACTTCGGGCCAGACATTAATTCGGCGGCGACCTACTCTCCCGGGAGGTTGCCCTCCGAGTACCATCGGCGCTGGCGGGCTTAACTTCTCTGTTCGGAATGGGAAGAGGTGTACCCCCGCCGCTATGACCGCCGAAA
>Ga0070683_100002536_pt1 | contig 14576 bp, 14 predicted proteins | sample KBSC713LmetaG_FD_64662 | JGI IMG/M metagenome (GOLD analysis project Ga0070683, IMG submission 64662) | Corn rhizosphere microbial communities from Kellogg Biological Station, Michigan, USA - KBS C7.1-3L metaG | ecosystem: Host-associated > Plants > Roots > Rhizosphere ...
AATCCTTCCTTTCATATCAATATTATTGCTTTCATCTTAAATATTTGCGTCGAATACCACGTTTGATTTATTTTAGCCGGATTGAATGGTGTAATATATGAGAAAACTTTTCATTACGCTTTTTGCATTTTTAATTTCTAGTTCTTCTTTTGCTCAGAACGACGACTCAATAATGATCCGTCGGATTGCCGACGAAATCCTTTTGCATAGCAAAGCCTACGATAATCTCCATGACCTTACAAAAAATATTGGTGGCCGTCTATCCGGTTCACCAGGATTTTATAAAGCCGAACAATGGGGTTTGAAAATCTTGCAACAATCCGGTGCAGACAAAGCATGGTTGCAGGAATGTATGATCCCTCATTGGGTAAGAGGGGGAGAAGACGAAGCAATCTCAAACATTGCCTCTCAGAAAAAAAATCTTGATGTTATTGCCTTGGGTAATTCAAAAGGCACGGGGCCAAAAGGGGTCCAGGCTAGTGTTGTTGAAGTGACATCATTTGAAGAGTTGGAAAAGAAAAAAGATTCAGTGAAGGGCAAGATCGTTTTTTATAATTATAAATTCAATCCAACGTTTGTCAACGTGTTTCAGGCATATGGTGACGCGGTAAGATACAGAGGTGCTGGTGCCAGTCGTGCTGCAAAATATGGCGCCGTAGCCGTGATAGTAAGAAGTATGAGTGAAAGCACTGACAATAATCCTCACACCGGTGCTTTACGATATGACACTACACTCGCTCAAATTCCGGCAGTGGCCATTGGGCTGAAAGATGCCGATCTGCTTGATTCGGTACTCAGGCACAAGGCAGTCACTGTGTACTTAGAAACAAACGCACACTTTCTTCCCGACACGATCGGTCACAATGTAATTGGAGAATTAACCGGAACAGAATTTCCGGATGAGTATATTACCATTGGCGGTCATCTGGACAGTTGGGACCCTGCAGAAGGCGCTCATGACGATGGTGCAGGTATTGTACATACTATCGAAGTTCTTCGGGCTTTCAAAGCACTCGGTTATAAACCTAAACACTCTATCCGTTTTGTGTTGTTTGCAAATGAAGAGAATGGTTTGCGCGGTGGAACGAAATACGCTGAAGAGGCCATCGCAAAAAATGAAAAGCACATTTTTGCGGTTGAAACTGATGCGGGTGGATTTTCTCCCCGTGGCTATAGTTTCGGAGGTTTGCCCGATCAATTGAAAAAATTACAAAGTTGGATCCCGTTATTGATCTGGTATGGAGTATATCAGATCGTAGATGGCGGCGGTGGTGCTGATGTCAGCCCTTTGAATGCAAATTTAAAAACCCCCGTAGCAGAACTGGCGCCCGACACACAACGTTATTTCGATTATCATCATGCCCGCAATGACGTATTTGAAAATGTAAATAAAAGGGAACTGGAAATGGGTGCCGTGAATATAGCCGCCTTGATCTACCTGGTCGATAAATATGGATTGTAAGGATTGTTTAATATCTATTATTAAATTATCACTGGAAGAGACAGTTAAAAAAATAAACGAGGTTGATTACTTCAACAGTCCGGATATTGCTGATTGAACAGATGCAAAAGGGAATGAACTTACCACTTTTTGCATTTGTGTTTTTATTTTTTCGTTGCAAAGATTGCCAATACTTCCTTCGTGAAGCCCCCTTCCAATCTCTAGTGTAGGAGGGGGAGTGAACGAACCATCTTCAACTTGTTGTCCTACTATTTTGTAGGCATCACGAAAGGGAATTCCCTGCATCACCAATTTATTCACTTCATCAACTGTAAACAGGTATTTATATTTTTCGTTAGCCAGAATATTTTTTTTCACTTCGATATTCGATAACATCAATCCCGCCATTTCGATACAATCCTGTATTGCTTTAAAAGCGGGGAACAAATGTTCTTTTAACAATTGCAGATCACGATGATAACCTGACGGCAGGTTCGTAGTCATCAGCATGATTTCATTAGGGAGAGATTTAATTTGGTTGCAATGAGAACGGATCAACTCAAATACGTCAGGATTTTTTTTATGAGGCATTATACTGCTGCCTGTTGTTAATTCCGGCGGGAAAGAAATGAAATCAAAATTCTGATTCAGGAACAGGCATGCATCCATAGCAAGCTTGCTGAGTGTATCGGCAAGATTTGCCAATGCCATTGCCACGATTCTTTCTGTTTTCCCTCTTCCCATTTGCGCATAGACCACATTATAATTAAGATCATCAAAGCCTAGCAATTTTGTTGTAAGTGTTCTGTTGATCGGAAACGAAGAGCCATATCCAGCTGCAGAACCCAGAGGATTTTTGTTTACAACATCAAAAGCGGCACGCAACATGATCATATCATCTACCAAACTTTCGGCATAGGCACCAAACCACAAACCAAAGGAAGAGGGCATCGCTAACTGCAAATGTGTGTAGCCCGGCAAGAGATCGTCCTTGTATTTTTCACTTTGTAATTGAAGCAGTTCAAAAAATGGCTGGACACTTTTAACCAGTTCTTCCATCTCGTTTCTTAGGAAAAGTTTTATATCAACAAGAACCTGGTCGTTTCGACTCCTTGCACTATGGATCTTTTTACCAATGTCTCCAAGCTTTTGCGTTAGCAGAAGTTCTACCTGGGAGTGGATGTCTTCAACGTCATCATGAATCGTGAATCGTGAGTCGTGAATGGAAGCGTAAATGTTTTTCAATTCTTTGACGAGTTGATCAGCTTCTTCTTTTCTTAGTAAGCCAACTTCTGCCAACATTCGAGTATGAGCAATGGAGCCCAGCACATCAAACGGGGCCAATTGCAGATCAAATTCGCGGTCATTTCCTACCGTGAATTTTTCCACCTCTTTTAATGATTCGATATTTTTTTGCCAAAGTTTCATAAATGGTTATCCGTTACGGGTTGCCAGTACCGGTAACCGGGAACTTTTTATAATATCTTACCGAGTAACTTTATATACAACTCAATCCCTTTCTTTATTTCATCAACATAAATATACTCATCTGCTGTATGACTCCTCGCAGAATCTCCGGGGCCCATCTTTAATGCAGGGAACGTCATTAATGCCTTATCAGATGTGGTAGGGGAACCATAATAACTTCTTCCTAATTCAATCCCCGCATTCACCAAAGGGTGGTCCAATGCTATTGAAGAAGAGCGAAGCCGGAAACTCCTTGCCCTGATCTCGCTCTGTACATTTTCTTTTATAGTATTGAACACTTCTTCGAAAGTATATAATTCATTTACCCGCACGTCGATCACAAATTTGCATTCAGCCGGTACAACATTATGAGCCTTATTTTCAGTTTCAATAACTGTCACACTCATCTTTACCGGCCCTAATAAGTCCGAAACTTTTGGAAACCGGCATGACATTAGCCATTCAATGTCTTTTATGGCTTTATAAATGGCATTTTCACCTTCGTTCCTTGCGGCGTGACCAGCCTTTCCTTTGGCAAGGCAGTCCAGTACCATCAGCCCTCTCTCGGCAACGGCCATTTGCATTTCGGTGGGTTCACCGACAATCGCAGAATCAATTTTACCGAGATGCGGCAGCAGCGATTCCACACCATTGTTTCCTGAAATCTCTTCTTCTGCCGTGGCTGCGATGACCAGGTTATATTTCAGGCCAGGTTTTGAATAATAATAAAGGAAGCAGGCGATCAATGAAGCTAATGCCCCGCCTGCGTCATTGCTTCCAAGTCCGAACAATTTTCCATCCATTTCAATCGGCTTAAATGGATCCAGCGTGTATCCTTTATTGGGTTTTACCGTATCATGGTGGGAGTTGAGCAGGATCGTAGGTTTGGTCTCATCATAAAATTTATTTGTGGCCCAGATGTTATTTAAATGAACCCTGGTCTTCACGCCTTTTCTGTCTAAAAATTGTTCGATGATGTCAGCAGTATTGTCTTCTTCTTTACTGAATGAAGGAGTGGCAATGAGTTGTTTCAACAGAGCAAGAGCTTCCGTTTGCAGTATGGTAACCTCGTCATTACTCATTTAAAATATTTGTTCCTGCTTTTCCGTTAATTAGTTCTTTCAATTGTTCAGCCTTGCCGATAATAACTTTCTTTACTCCATAACTGATCGCTTCGAAAGCGTTATCGAGCTTGGGTATCATGCCCGCAAAGATCTTTTGCGTAGATTTCAGTTGCTGGTACCTCGAAGGGTTAAGCGTAGAAATAACCGTACTGTCATCATCCGCATCAAGCAATACGCCTGCCTTCTCAAAAGAATAGATCAATTGCACGTCATACAATGTACTCAATGCTTTTGCAAGTTCCTGTGCAATGGTATCGGCATTTGTATTTAACAACTGACCTTTCTGATCATGAGTAAGCGATGCAAAAACGATTGAAATGTTCTGCTCCAATAAACTCCTAAGCAGATTTGTATTAACAGCATCTATATCGCCGACAAAACCATAATCGATCACCGGGTGATTTCTTTTGTGTGCAAGGACTGCATCGCCATCTGCACCACAAAGGCCAATGGCATTGCAGTCATGTGACTGCAATTGGGCGACTATATTTTTATTGATATACCCGGCATAAACCATTGTTACTATTTTCAGGGTCTCCTGATCAGTGATCCTTCGGCCATCCACAAGTTTTTGTTCAACTCCTAATTTTTCAGCAAGCTTCGTTGCTAATTTACCTCCGCCATGAACCAATATCTTTTTGGCCGCGATGTCAGCGAAATTTTTTAGGAACTCCTTAAGTTTAGTGTCGTCATCAATTATGTTCCCGCCAATCTTAACCACATATAGAAGCTCTTTGCCCCCATCCCCTGAAGGGGAGTTTTTCAAAACCCTGATTTTTTCATCAATCTTTTTCAATACATCTTTGCTTTTCTTATAGATTCCTCATACTAAACCTTAGGACCATGAAACCAGAGAGACAAGAGTTTTTTCTCTCAAAATATCATTCCTTTTAACTTCATCAGTGTCATGAATCCCAACATCAATTTCATCGGTAAAATATATTTTCTTTCATGACAGTATCGACATAAAGACTTTCGTGGAGCACCCCTTTAGGGGACGGAGGCCAAAATTTCTGATAAAACCGCTTGTGCCGCCCAAACCCGGTTCCCGGCCTGTTGCGTTACCAGGCTATTCGGTCCGTCGAGAATTTCATCGCTCAATTCTACATTTCTTCTTACGGGTAAACAATGCATCACTTTCGCATCGTTTGTCAATTTTAATTTTTCATTTGTCAGCATCCACTCCGGGTCATTACAATAAATTTTTCCATAGTCAGTGTAAGTGCTCCAGTTTTTTACATAGACAAAATCAGCACCTCTCAAGGCTTCGTCCTGGTCCATTGTAATTGTTGCGCCATTCGTAAATTCTTTGCTTAACTCATAATCCTCGGGATGCGTGATCACAAAATCAGCTTCACCCCATGCATTGATCCATTGGGCGAAACTATTGGCGACGCATTGTGGCAATGGCTTTACATGAGGAGCCCACGTGAGCACAATTTTTGGTTTTTTGATTTTTGATTTTTGATTTTCCTCAGTGATGGTCAATACATCTGTTAACGATTGCAAAGGATGAAGGGTTGCGCTTTCAAGGCTTACTACAGGAATACCGGCGTACTTCACAAACTGCTTTATGAATAGTTCACTGTAATCATCGTCGCGATTTTTGAGAGAAGGAAAAGTACGAATAGCAAGAATGTCAAAATATTTTCCCATTATCGGAGCTGCATCCTTCACATGTTCAACGGTACTGCCACTCATAATGGCTTCTTCTTCAAATTCCAATGCCCAACCTTCACTGCCCACATTAAAAACGATCACATCCATTCCTAAATTCTGCGCAGCAATTTGCGTACTTAATCTAGTCCGCATGCTGGGATTCAAAAAAAGACAACCGATGCGTTTATGTAGTCCAAGGGATTTATTCTTCAAAGGATCAGACTTGCAGTTAAGTGCCTTCTTAACAAGCGCATCAATATCAGGAACATCATGAACAGAAATGAACTGTTTCAATAACGGTGGTTTTATTTTTTGTTTCCCGGTTGTAATACTTCTGTCAGGCTTCCGTTGCGTTGCTTACTTCTACACTCTGTCCACTGCTCAGCAATTGAATTTCTTCCTTTAACGCCTCAATGAAATCTTCTGCATCTCTCTTCTTTAATGCGAGTGAAGGCAACAAACGTATCACATTCGGCTTGGCTTCGCCAGTAAATATTTTTTGATTCCAGAGAAGATTCTTACGGAGCCCTGAACCTTCGGGGTTTAATTCTTCCGGCACATCAAAGCCGATCATCAGCCCGCGACCTCTTACTCTTTTTAATTCCGGGATGTTCTCCAATTCATCTCTAAGATATTTGCCCACCATCACCGCATTGCCCATTAACTTTTCTTCTTCGATAATTTCGAGCACAGCCAACGCGGCGGCACAAGCCAGGTGATTTCCACCAAATGTGGTTCCCAGCTGGAAATGTTTTGGTTTGATGTAAGGAGCAATAATGATCCCGGCTACCGGAAAGCCGTTCCCCATTCCCTTCGCCATTGTATAGATGTCTGCATTTACCCCGGCAAAATCATGACTAAAAAATTTGCCGCTTCTTCCATATCCGCATTGTACACTATCCGCAATGTAGACTGCTCTATATTTATCACACAGTTCCCTGATCTTTCTCAAAAAATCCTCGTCGGCAACATTGATGCCACCCACACCCTGGATCCCTTCGACGATTACGGACGAAATTTCATTTCCATTTTCTTCAAAGCAGTCTTCCAATGCCTGCTCATCGTTAAAGGGAAGAAAGATAACATTATCGGTTTCATTCACTGGAGCCACATAATTCTTGTTATCCGTGGCAGAGACTGCAAGTGAAGTTCTTCCGTGAAATGATTTGCTGAAAGCGATCACTTTTTTTCGTCCATTGTGAAAAGAAGCAAGTTTTAATGCATTCTCGTTGGCTTCTGCACCGCTGTTACAAAGGAAAAGCTGGTAATCGTCCTTGCCTGAAATTTTTCCGAGTTTCTCTGCTAACTGTTGCTGCAAGGGAATTTTTACGGAATTTGAATAGAAAGCGATTTTTTCGAGCTGCTCCTCAATTCTTTTGACCCAATGTGGATGTGTATGACCAATACTGATCACCGCATGTCCTCCGTACAGATCAAGATATTGCTCACCATTTTCATCCCACACATAGGAACCTTTTGCTTTCACGATCGTCACATCATTGATCGGGTATACGTCGAATAATTTCATATTAAAACGGTTTTTGGTTTAAGGTTTATGGTTTAAGGTTAGTATCCTCATTTTTTCTTAAGAATTCGATGAACTTAATAAGGCTAGCGCGGGTTTCGTTTACTAGCTTGTTTACCTTACTATACTCATCCTTTGTTATATACTCAAGTTCAATAGCGGAGAAACAACAGTAATCAACTTCATTTATTGAACCTAAAGCATTATCTAGAAAATGCGCAAAGTCTTTATCAGTATACCGGCCGCAACCTTCCACAATATTCAACGGAACCGACAAGGATGCTCTCAGTAGTTGAGACGTCAATTCGAATCTTTCCTCTTTTGGAAACTTAAGTGCTATGTTCTTTCTGACAAACATATATTGTTCATGGGCTTTCTCCCAAACTTTTAGTTTCTTGTAATTTCTCATAAAAAAGGTTTATGGTAAAAAAATAACTTGCTCTCTCCTTACACCCTCGTCCCTACACCCTTCACCTTTTTAAAAATAATTCGCCTTCAAATTCAGCCCCGCGCATTCATCGAGGCCAAACATCAAATTCATATTTTGTACAGCCTGGCCGCTTGCTCCTTTTAATAAATTGTCAGTGATCGAGTGAATGACCAGTTTAGTTCCCACTTTTTCCAGTTGTATCACGCATTTGTTTGTATTGACCACCTGTTTTAAAAAAATTAGATCCTGACTTAAATGAGTGAACGGCTGATCTGCATAGAAATCTTGATACAGTTGAACCAGTTTTTCGATCTTCCAGTCACAGGTGATCTGGGAACTAATAAAAATACCACGAGCGAAATCGCCTCGCCATGGAACAAAACTGATGCCCCCATCCTCTGAAGGGGTGCCTGGAAAACTATTCTGTAGTTGGTGCAGGCTTTGATAAATTTCATTCAAGTGTTGGTGAGTAAGAGTCTTGTAGGCCTGAATATTATTTGCTCTCCAACTAAAATGAGAAGTGGCTGTTAATCCCTGGCCTGCACCGGTAGAACCTGTAATACCGGTAGTATATACGTCTTCCAGTAAACCGGCTTTCGCCAGCGGCAACAATCCCAATTGAATGCCCGTAGCAAAACAACCAGGGTTCGCGATGTTATTCGCCTTTCGAATCTGGTCTTTATTTAGCTCGGGAAGACCATAAATAAATTGCCGGTTGCCGACTACAGATTGACCATTAAGCCGAAAATCCTGTGAGAGGTCGATGACCTTTATCTTCTGATCAATTTTGTTTTCTTCGAAAAACTTTTTCGCTTCGCCATGGCCGACACATAAGAATAATACGTCAATGCCATTGCTCAATTCACTCGTGAAATTTAATTTCGTATCGCCGAGCAGATCCTGGTGAACAGAATGAACAGGTTTACCTGCATTGCTGCGACTATTAATAAAGGAAACAGATACATATGGATGGCGGATCAATAAGCGAATGAGCTCGCCACCCGCATAACCTGCTCCTCCAATGATACCAGCGCGGATGCCCCCAATCCGGTCCGTACCGGCACGGGCGGATAAAGGAGCTTTCGAACTTTTTTTCTTATTTGACGCTTCACTCATTATTTGGAACTTGTAATTTGAGATTTACCTGCCTTCTGTCCAGGCAGAGAATTTTCTTTTTGAATAGCATTCCAGATCGCGATCTGGTTCCCAAAGATCTTTGAAAATCCTCTGACATCTTCACCGCTCCATCCAATATTCATTTCGCCATATTTTCCAAACTTGCTGCTCATCAGGTCATAATTTGATTCGATACCGATGATCTGAAAATGGTAAGGCATTAAAGAAACAAATACATTGCCAGTTACGGTTTGTTGCGAATTTTCAAGGAAGGCTTCTATATCCCTCATCACGGGATCAAGGATCTGGCCTTCATGCAGCCAATTGCCATAAAATTGTGCCAACTGGTCCTTCCAATTCAACTGCCATTTGGTAAGAACATGTTTTTCCAGCGCATGATGCGATTTTAATATTACCATCGGAGCGGCGGCCTCAAATCCAACGCGGCCTTTGATCCCGATGATCGTATCTCCGATATGAATATCCCTCCCGATTCCATACGGCCCGGCTATCGATTGTAAATATTTTATTGCTTCTGTCGGGTGGGGGAATTTTTTGTCATCAACAGCCATCAATTCTCCTTTTTCAAAACTTAATTTCACCTGCTGACTTCCTGACTTACTCACTTGTGTCGGCCATGCGTCTTCAGGCAATATACCCAGTGACGTAAGAGTTTCTTTGCCCCCGACACTTGTTCCCCACAAGCCCTTATTGATCGAATAAACTGCTTTCGCAAAATTCATCCCGACACCTTTATTTTTCAGGTATTCTATTTCCTGATCACGACTTAGTTTCAGATCGCGAATGGGGGTGATGATCTCTACACCAGGGATCATGATGTGAAAGATCATATCAAACCTTACCTGGTCATTGCCGGCTCCTGTACTTCCATGCGCTACCGCATCAGCATTTAATTTCTTCGCATGCTCAGCAATGTGTAGTGCCTGGCTCAGTCGTTCTGCACTTACGCTGAGGGGATAGGTATTATTTTTTAAGACATTACCAAACACAAGGTATTTTATGATGCGGTCGTAATAAGACTTAACAGCGTCAACGGCTGTGTGAGTTTTTACACCCAATCTTATAGCGTGCGCCTCTATCTCTTTTAATTCCTGGTCGGTAAATCCCCCGGTATTCACAATAATACTATGTACCTCATATCCCTTGTCTTCGCTTAAATATTTTACGCAGAACGAAGTATCCAGTCCGCCGCTGAAACCCAGGACAACGGTGCCCCCATCCCCTAAAGGGGGGCTTTTGGAAATATCTGTTGTTGAAGTAGTCATTGAAAAATGTTTGGAGAAGTTTAATGTATCGCGAATTTCCCCTTTAGGGGTTAGGGGTTTAAAAATTAAAATAATGGAATAGGAACGATTTTATTTTTGAGTTACCAGTGCCTCCGCCGTTTGCATTGGCATCTCTTTTCTTAAACAATTTCCATTGTTTGAAGCGCAGTAATCGTTCAAACCCGCTTTGATTCTTTTCAAAAAATTCTTTCGTTTCTTCGGGCTTATAGTGATCTTTTGGATCGTACAACATAGCCGTACAGAAACAATTTTGCCTGTCCTTGCTCATCAGTGTCTCATAGTTCACACAACTTTTACAGCCCTCCCAAAATGCAGGGTCCTGTGTAAGCTCTGAGTAAGTAACGGGCTCGTAGCCGAGCTCTGAATTTATTTTCATTACTGCAAGACCGGTAGTCAATCCAAAGATCTTGGCCTCGGGGTATTTTTCTCTTGAGAGATTAAAAACCTTTTGCTTGATCGCTTTTGCTACGCCGCTTTTGCGGTAAGAGGGAGCAACGATCAAACCTGAATTAGCCACATATTCTCCATGGCTCCATGTTTCAATATAACAAAATCCAACCCAATCGCCAGTGTTGGTAACGGCAATGACAGATTTGCCTTGCTCCATTTTCTCAGCAATATATTCCGGCGAGCGCCGGGCAATACCTGTGCCGCGGGCTTTCGCGGATGATTCCATTTCATCCGTTATGGTTTTTGCGTACACCTTGTCTTGGGGTGTAGCAACCCTGATAATTATATTTTGCGCGTCCAATGTATAATGATTGATATGTCAGGCGGATAACCAGTCCATGTTAAAGAAATCCGGGAGGAATTCACTGATAGGGGCCCTGGTTATTGGCTCGTCCTATCAGAAACCAGGTCGGATCAAATAGCGAAAGATGTCAAAGCATACCGAATACACGCCACTGGTAATAGGAGCGTGAAAGGCAAACTGCTTTGTATGTGTCAGAATATTGTTCATGGTCCCTATTCTTACAAAAACCCTGCCCGCAAAAAACGGGAGGACACAAAAGTATAAAATAAATAAAGTTATTGTCAAGTTTTTTTGTTAATAGATAATGAAGTGATAAACGGAGGAATTGTTTATGTAGCCGGCGATTGTAATTCGATTAGGCTGCTGTTGTGTCACTCACTTGTACCGTTAGTTCGCTATGGGCTCGCCAAAAAATAATTTATAAATTAGGATAACAAACAGCCTGCCGATGAAATTCAAATTCTGTTTCCTATTTCTTTTAATTTTCTTTTCCGTCTTAGGTTTTCATTGTAAGAAACATAGAACGCCGGAAGAACAATTGCCGCCAGAGACCCATGGAGGCGTGGGTACGTTTGGATGCCTTGTAAATGGTAGCGTTTTTGTACCGAAAGGAACTCCTCTTGCCGGACCGATCTTAAGTTGCGCCTATCAATATATAAACGGGGGGTATCATTTTCAGGTGACGGCGCGAGAAGACAATAGCTCTCAAACCTTGGCTGTGGGAATTTTCACCGATAGCCTGGAAATTTCGCAGGGAATACAGCTCAGACTATCACTAAGAGGAAGCGGAAGCGCATATGGGCAACACGGGAATCTTAACTTAAATTCGAGTAACAAAGTTTTCTATACGGATTCAACGAACTCGGGAGAACTGAAAATTAATTTCCTGGATACTATCAACAGGATTGCATCTGGTACATTCTGGTTTGACGGGGTAGCGCAAGATGGAGAAAAAGTGCAGATACGCGAAGGCCGATGTGACGTGAAATATTCTTTATGACGTGAGATCATTCGATCATGCTAATATTAAAAAGATCGCCGGTCGTTTATGGATATCGACCTTCTCTTTTTTCCAATCAGCAATGGTCTTCGTCTTGGTCCATTCATTCTTTGCCGTCAGATTTACTGCGATGCAAAACTTTGTTGTTGATTTGCAGTTTTTCAAAACCGACTCGATAAGTTGATTATTTCTGTAAGGCGTTTCAATAAATATTTGTGTGCAGTTCTTCTTGTGAGATTCAGTTTCCAGTTCTTTGAGCGCTTTTATTCTTTCGTGTTCATTGATCGGCAGGTAACCGAGAAATTGAAATCGTTGGCCATTCATTCCACTCGCCATTAGTGCAAGTAAGATGGAATTGGGTCCTACAAGTGGTTTTATCTCTGCATTCATTTCCTGGGCAATAGCGATCAATTCCTGTCCCGGGTCAGCTATTCCGGGACAACCGGCTTCACTGAGAATGCCGATATTTTTTTCTTCTTTTATCTTTCGTTTAAACGTGTCAGACACCTCGGAGGTGTCAAACATCACGTACCATTCGTAATTATCGATCACCATTTCCATCCATATCTTCTTTAAAAAACGTCTTGCCGTTCTTTCATTCTCTACAAAAAAAACCTTGCAGTCTTTTACTGCATCTATTACATAAGGAGGAATAGTTTCGACAGCTTCGTCATCAAGCAAAGAAGGAATGAGATAAATAATATTCTTCGATTGACTCATAGTTCTTAATTTAAGAAACTTCGTAAGCCCCCTTCGGGGGTTTAGGGGCTTTATTCGGGATTCACCTTGTATAAACTTAACGTGGCAGCGATCACCGCATAAGCGGGTGCGAAGATCCAACCCACAAATAACACGCAGTGCATCACATAAAAAACCAACCCGTTGCCGATGGCCAGGCCCCGGTGACGGCTGATGTATTGAATACTTCTTGAAGCTGGCAGCTTGTGCCTTTCACAACTATAATCAATCATCGAAAAGCCGTAGTAATAACATTCGGCAAACAAGGCGATCAGCGGAGTGATCCATCCAAATACAGGGACAAGGGTTAATAAGGAAAGCGTGATCAAATAAATGGTTTGCCAGAGTGAATTTCTCAATGCAAGTTTGGTTCCCCGCCAGCAATCTTTTATCAACTGTCTAAAATTGAACGGAAAATCCTTCCCTTCGATGATCGACTCAGTTTTTTCACTTAAATAGGAAAAGATCGGCGAACCCACGATCAGCCATATATATTTGAAAAGAGAAAAATAGAATAACATCAGGATCAGCCAGAGGATGATCCCTGCAAAAGTAAAGACGAAACCAAGCCAGCTGTTTTGAAACTTTTGTATCCAGCTTCCGAGTCCCGTGGAGTTAGTAAGATAGTCGATCACTGCTGTTGCTGACTTTCCAAAAAAATACATACTGACACCAAACAGAAGAGCATAAATAATCCCGGGGATGATGATCCATTTCCAAAGTTTATGGGTGACGATAAAACGATGGGCTTCGAAATAGGATTGGATGGCTATTACGATTTCTTTCAGCAAGACGTAAATTTGGTGCCAAGATAAAAGAATAATGAACAATGAACAAGGAATAAAGAATACAGAATAAAGAACACAGAATACCGATGCAGGATTGGCATTGAACAATTAAATGTTTGATTTAGGTTTTAGTGAAAAAAATTTAGTGTGAAAAAATTACCGCTTGAATTTTACAACAGAAAAGATGTGGTGAAAATTGCGAAGGAATTAATGGGGAAGATCCTTGTTACAAACTGGCGGGGTGTTATTACTTCAGGTAGAATTGTTGAATGCGAAGCTTATGCCGGAGTTATAGATAGGGCTTCACATGCATCAGGTGGGAGAAGGACTGCGAGAAATGAGATCCTATATGGTGCAGGTGGCTTCGCGTATGTTTATCTCTGCTACGGTATTCATCATTTGTTCAATGTAGTTACGAATTCTGAGGAGATCCCTCACGCAATATTAATTCGTGCTCTCGACCCTATTGAAGGAATTGAAGAGATGTTGCGCCGAACCAACAAAAAGAAGTCAGATCACACTCTCACTCGTGGCCCGGGGAACGTGTCAAAAGCCCTGGGAATATTTACAAAACATTCAGGGCTTTCATTGTTGGGTGACAAGATCTTTATTTGCGCAGACGAAGGAACGTTCCGCAGAAAGGAGATAGCCGCGTCGCCACGGATCGGTGTTGACTATGCTGGCGAAGATGCTTTGTTGCCATATAGGTTTTATGTCAAGGGGAACCCGTATGTAAGTGGTAAACCGAAGTAGGATGGACACGAATTAGAACGAATTACACGAAACGCAAAGCTCTGGTTTGAAGAAAAATTCGTGTAATTAATCTGGAATTCGTGTCTTAAATGCAACGTCCATTTTCTTACGGTTAAATTCTTTTTCATTGTTGGGTGACAAGATCTTGATTTGCGCAGACGAAGGAACGTTTAGCAGAACGGAGATAGCCGCTTCGCCACGGATCGGTGTTGACTATGCCGGCGAAGATGCTTTGTTGCCATACAGGTTTTACGTCAAGGGGAACCCGTATGTAAGTGGTAAACCGAAGTAGGATGGACACGAATTAGAACGAATTACACGAAACGCAAAGCTCTGGTTTGAAGAAAAATTCCTGTAATTAATCTGGAATTCGAGTCTTAAATGCAACGTCCATTTTCTTACGGTTAAATTCTTTTTCATTGTTGGGTGACAAGATCTTGATTTGCGCAGACGAAGGAACGTTCAGCAGAAAGG
>Ga0070683_100002538_pt1 | contig 14571 bp, 14 predicted proteins | sample KBSC713LmetaG_FD_64662 | JGI IMG/M metagenome (GOLD analysis project Ga0070683, IMG submission 64662) | Corn rhizosphere microbial communities from Kellogg Biological Station, Michigan, USA - KBS C7.1-3L metaG | ecosystem: Host-associated > Plants > Roots > Rhizosphere ...
GCCCTGTCCACTTCACGATTGATGGAGTCTACAACTATTTTTATTACTGTGGTGTCGGAAGGTTTCTGACCGTAGGAGCAACAGGCAACAAACCCCGTTAAAAGACTAAACAAAAGGCGCATGCCTAAATTTAATTCTTTAATTATTTTGCGGAAAGATTCTTATTGTTTTCATAAACCGGCTGTGATAATAATCATTGAAAGGTGTAATGGTAACGCCGTATTTCTTGCCTGACGTAGAATGAATAAACTCCAGCTGGTTGTTTTGGTTTGTTACTACCAATCCCATATGGCCAACAAATTTTTCTGTACTATCTGTTCCGGTGAACAGAATCAAATCTCCAGGCTTGGCATCAATTAAAGACACTTCCTTACCCACGTTGGTAAAATCAATTGATGATCTTGGAACAATAATATTAAAATGATTAAAAACGTAAGTAATGAAACCAGAACAATCAAAACCAATTTTTGGATCGGTTGACGCATATTTATACGGAATACCAATTAAGGTTTTTGCAAAATCTACTACGTCTTGCGGATGAACATTTTTAGTATGGATTTGCGCAGCCGGAATTAAAACAGAATCCAGTTTAACTGTATCTACTACAAGTACTACTGAATCCTTTTTTACCGAATCAATTTTGGCGTGCGAAGTATCTGTTGATTCCAGCTGGGTTGAATCTTTAGATTGTTGGTCTTTACTATCCCAGACAAAAATGCACGATGAAAACCCGAGCGCAAATATGAATATCCACAATTTCATAGCATCTGCTTGTTACATGTCATTATGCAACTATTGGGCTAATCTCTTAAGCCACCCCGGCAGTATGCCTTCATTTTGAACGTTCAACAAGATTTTCGTCGATAAGATAAAATTCGAAATTGCTTAACTCGATTTTTGACGATGCTTCCAGAAACCTGAAAACAATTAAAGAGGTTTTTGTCTTGGGAAATGTAATTATTCGCTTCCGCCCGATGGACGTGCTATTAATAAACCTACTACCGTTTTTTTCATCCACGATTTGAATTACAAAATTTCGCACATTTTGCCCAAGTTGGGTATTCTCACCCAGTACGATACAATTCAATTCAATAGGTTCTTTAAAATCGAAGGAAACAGGATTATCAATGAAGTTTCTTATCTCCATTGTGTTTGTGCGGCTGTTAAAAGACACACCATCAATTTTGCCAAATCGTAAATCAAATTTGGAACTGCGTACCAAATCGCTTTTGAAATTCATGTCACGCAGTACTTTAAATCCTATTAGTACAGCAGAATCATTTTTGCTAATCAATCCTCGCCTGTCGGGGGGAACATTCAATAATAAATTCGCCCCCCTGCCAACAGATTTTAAATAGATATTAAACAATTCTTCGGGTGATTTCACTTGATCATCCTGCTCTTTATGATAAAACCAGCCAGGACGAATGCTTACATCACATTCTGCTGGTATCCAATTTTTGCCATGATAATTTCCCCGGTTCAGTGTGTCGGTTGGTGGGGCCCCTACGCCTCTGGCAAATCCTGCGGTGTCCAAAAAATTCCAATTCGTTTCGCCGGCAAATCCCTTCTCATTGCCACACCAACGAATGTCTGGCCCTATATCGCTAAATATTATTGTGTTGGGAGAAAGTTTCCTTACTGTGGCTTCAAATCGTTTCCAATCATAAACCTGCTTTTTGCCATTAGGCCCTTCCCCGTTCGCTCCATCCCACCACAACTCCCAAATTGGGCCGTAGTTGGTGAAAATTTCTTTCATCATGTTTATAAAAACCTCGTTGTACTCCGCAGTGCCATATTTAGGATGATTGCGATCCCATGGCGAAATATAAACTCCAAACTTCAACCCGTATTCTTTGCATGCCTGTGAAAGCTGTTTCAGAACATCGCCTTTACCATTACGCCATTTACTTTCACGAACAGTATGGGTTGAATATTTACTTGGCCACAAACAAAATCCATCATGGTGTTTGGCAGTAATGATAATTCCTTTTGCTCCTGAAGCTTTTGCAATTCGGCACCATTGCCTGCAATCTAAATTGGTGGGATTAAAAACATCTTCCGGCTCTGTACCTTCACCCCATTCTTTATCAGTAAAAGTGTTAGGACCAAAATGCATAAAAAGGTAATACTCCATTTTATGCCAGGCTAATTGAGCTTTTGAAGGTAATGGCTGCGCAGCAATTTGTTCGTAGCACAAAAGAATCAGCGCTAGCAATATTTGCAATACAATTTTGCTCATAAACCAATTTGATTTTTCAAAATAAGATTCCTTTAGACAGATGGCCTAATTTTGCGTCACAATTTTCAATTATGGAATATCGCATTGAGAAAGACACCATGGGGGAAGTACAAGTGCCTGCAGATGCATTTTACGGGGCCCAAACCCAACGCAGTATCGACAATTTTAAAATAGCACAGGATATTAATAAAATGCCCAAGGAAATTATCCGGGCATTTGCTTATTTAAAAAAAGCAGCAGCTATAACAAACTTTGAAGCAGGTATATTGCCAAAGAATAAAATGGAATTGATTTCCCGGGTATGCGATGAGATTTTGGAAGGCAAACTAGACTCTTATTTTCCTCTTGTGGTTTGGCAAACAGGCAGCGGCACACAAAGCAATATGAACGTAAATGAAGTAATTGCTTATCGGGGCCATGTATTGAATGGTGGACAACTCAGTGACAAGGAAAAATTTTTACACCCAAATGATGATGTCAATAAATCCCAGTCATCAAATGATACCTTTCCTACAGCCATGCATATTGCTGCTTATAAAATTTTGGCTGAAACAACCATCCCCGGAATTGAGAAACTTAGGAATACGCTTACAGAAAAAAGTCAGCAATTCATGAATGTTGTGAAGATTGGCCGAACCCATTTTATGGATGCTACACCACTTACGTTAGGACAAGAATTCAGCGGATATGTTTCGCAACTGGACCACGGGCTAAAGGCAATTAAAAACACTTTACCTCATTTGTCAGAACTGGCTTTAGGTGGAACAGCCGTTGGCACAGGAATCAATACGCCTCCAAGCTATGCTGAGAACGTGGCTAAACACATTGCAGAATTGACAGGTTTGCCATTTGTAACTGCTGAAAATAAATTTGAATCGCTTGCATCACACGATGCCATTGTTGAAGCACATGGCGCACTGAAAACTGTTGCTGTGAGCTTAATGAAGATTGCCAATGACATCCGTATGTTATCATCCGGCCCCCGTTCAGGAATAGGCGAAATATTTATTCCGGATAATGAGCCAGGGTCCTCCATCATGCCAGGCAAGGTAAATCCAACTCAATGTGAAGCACTGACAATGATTGCTGCACAGGTAATGGGCAATGATGTTACGATTAATATTGGTGGGTCTATGGGCCATTTCGAATTGAATGTTTTCAAGCCAGTGATGATCTATAATTTTTTACACAGTGCAAGATTAATTGGTGATGGTTGTATCAGTTTCAATGACAAATGTGCTGTAGGGATTCAACCGATCGAAACGAACATTAAAAAACATGTCGACAATTCTTTAATGCTTGTTACTGCACTGAACACAAAAATTGGTTATTACAAGGCTGCTGAAATTGCACAGAAAGCACATAAGGAAGGAACAACATTAAAGGAAATGGCAGTAAAACTTGGTTATGTTACTCCTGAACAATTTGACGAGTGGGTAGTTCCGGCAAAAATGGTCGGTAATTTATCCATTGGATAAATAAAATGAACTGAGGTGGAATATGGCTTTTGGAAAAATGCTTTTCTAAATTGACTGAGCATCATTACGTCTTGCAATTGCCCTAAACATTATCTAATTTAACATTGCATAGACAAACTTATCTGTGCGTTTTAATTCGAACCAACATGAAAACGCAACACGAAGCCACCATTCAGTTTAGCGGATACCCGCTACGAATTGTTGAAACAGATCAAGAATCAAAACAGTTTAGATTAAGAGCTGTAAAGTCTTCTACTGATTGGCCGCTTTCTTCCCAGAAAAATTATATTGCCAACGATCCGAAGAATTGGGATATTGATTGGTTCAATAGCTATGAGTGATATTTTGTACCCTACATCACCTGTGCCTGGTCGCTGAGCTCAGAGCTGGTTGTTACTGTTTGATGATGTTCTTCTACGTGTTTTCTTCTGACCAATCTTTTTTGAAATATCAAAAGCGTAATTACTCCAACCGATATTGAAGCATCCGCAACATTAAAAATAGGACTAAAGAACTCGAACTCCTTTCCACCTACAAAAGGGAACCACGACGGGAAAGTTGAATGGATCATCGGGAAGTACAACATATCAACCACGTTGCCATGCAAAAAGCTCTGGTAACCTCCATGACTTGTTAAGTGGGCAAGACCGTAATAATAAATGTATTGCTGGGAGGCCGCATCATACGTCATTCCTTTGTCGAAGATCATTCCATAAAACATACTATCGATTAGATTGCCCAATGCACCAGCGTAAATCAATGCCGCACAAATCACAAAGCCTCTTGAATAATTTTGACGGACAATTCGGATGAGATACCACGTACCAAAAATAACAGCAGCCAAGCGAAATAACGTAAGGGCCATCTTACCCCAGTTGCCACCCCACTTCCATCCCCAGGCCATGCCTTCGTTTTCAATAAAATAAAGTTGAGCCCATTTTAACCCTAAAAGGTTAATATGCTCCCCCATTTGAAAATGAGTTTTGATATAAACTTTCAGCGCCTGGTCAGCAACAATAATCAAAAGAATAATCAGAATAGCCGAACGAAGTTTCACTTTAAAAAATTATGGGCTCAAAGATAAGGGTTGAAGGTAGCACCCGCCTTGTAAAAAGGTTAATTCTACTCGTGAAAGTAGATGCGCTTTACTCTTTGTGAAATGGAGGTCAGAATCTCGTAAGGGATAGTATTCACCGACGTGGCCACATCCTGTACCGGCAATTGCCGCCCGAAGATAATTACATCGTCCCCCTCGTTTACGTTTTCGATATCTGTTATATCAATCATGGTCATGTCCATGCAAACAGTTCCAATTACCGGAGCAAGCTTGCCATTAACCAACATTTTGCCCCTTCCATTTCCAAACTGCCGCCCATAGCCATCCGCATATCCTATTCGAACGGTGGCCACAACCGAATCGCGGTTTATAAGGCCCTTCCTGTTATAACTAACAGTTTCCCCTTTTTTCAAATGCTTTATTTGCGCAATTGTTGAACGAAGTGTAGCAACAGGCACCAAATCGAGGGCATTTTTGTTATCGATTTCTATGCCATAGATACCAATTCCCAGCCGTACCATATCCATTTGCAGTTGAGGATGTCGCACAACAGCAGCTGAGTTGGAAATATGTTTTAAAAATGGGTAATCGATATGCTGTTGAAAAATCTGAACAGCTTTAGCGAATAATTCAGTTTGTTGAATGGTAAACGCATCCTGTAAAGCATCTTCGCTTGCTGCCAAATGGCTAAATACCGATTGCACATGAAAAGGCAAGGAACCAGCAATAAGCCTTGCCAATTCTTCGGTTTGAGATAAGGAAAAACCAAGGCGATTCATTCCGGTTTCAATTTCAATATGTACAGGATATGATTTTATTGCCTGGCTTTTCAAATATTCTGCGAATTTGTCTAGTACATCAAAGGAGTATATTACCGGTTGCAGATTGTAGTCAACTATGGACTGAAAAGAAGTCTCTTCCGGATTCATTACCATAATTGGTAGACTAATCCCAGCCTTTACCAATTCCACGCCTTCGTCGGCGTAAGCCACACCCAAATAATCAGTGTTGTGAAACTGCAGAACACTGGCAATTTCCGCCCCGCCACTCCCGTACGAAAATGCTTTTACCATAGCCATTATTTTCGTAGAAGGTTGAATTAGCTTTTGGTATTCTTTAAGGTTATGGGCCAGGGCATTTAAATCGATTTCAAGTACCGTTTGATGTAATTTCTTCTCAAACAATTTAGCGATCCGCTCAAATGTAAACTTGCGGGCACCTTTAATCAATATAATCTCCTGGTAAAATTGAGAACTCCTAAAATCGCTTATAAAATCTTCGGTCGAAAAATATCCTTGAAAATCAATAGATGGGGATAATCGTTTTTGAATCTTCTCTATCATTTTTTCACCAATGACAGTAACTTTTTTTATTTGATAGGTGTTTAAAAGAGTTGCAATTTCTGAATACAATTCTTCATCGCTCTTTCCGCTCTCCACAAATTCTGAGAGAATTACAGTACGTTTAAGCCCTGAGCTTTGCTGTTTTAAAAAATCCAGCGCAATTTTCAAAGACGTAACATCAGCACTGTAGCTATCATTGATCACAACACATTCATTGATGCTATGCTTCAACTGCAATCGCATATCAATTGCATGAAGGCTGGCAATCCGTTGTCTAATTAAATTGGCATCATAATTCAGAACAAACAATACACAGCAACATGTAATTGCGTTCTCAATCGAAGCATCATCAACAAAAGGAACAAGAAACGTGTGGCTGGTGGAGTTATAAGAAAGAATAACTTCTGTTTTTTCGTTTTGCTTTGAGACAGAATTCACGACAAACGCATTACTTTCTGCGCTGCCCCAGGTAAGGAGTTGTGTATTTTTTTCTATTAATTCCCTCTTGCCGCCAAGGTCTTTGTTTCTGCCAATTAAAACGGGACAATTTTTAAACAAGAAAAGTTTCTCGGCTAGTTTATGAGTATTATCCAAAAAACCTTCGCTGTGTGCATCACCAATGTTGGTGAGCACTCCAATAGTGGGCTGGATTATTTTTTCCAATTGGTTCATTTCGCCAGGGTTTGATATTCCTGCTTCAAAAATTCCGAGCGTGTGCTGTTCATTCATTTGCCATACACTTAGTGGAACACCAATCTGGGAGTTGAAACTTTTAGGACTTCTTACAATTTTATAATCTTCTTCAAGTAAATGGTTCAGCCATTCTTTAACAATGGTTTTTCCATTACTGCCAGTAATGGCAATTATCGGGAAAGAAAAATGTCTGCGATGAAAACCGGCAAGTTCCTGCAAAGCGTCCAGTGTATCTTCAACAAGAATGACATTTGATTCAGCTAATTCTATTTGCGGAATGTCACTTACTATAAAATTTCGAACACCCTTTTTATAGGCACTCATTAAATATTTATGGCCATCGTTATGTTCTGTTTTTACAGCGAAAAATAAAGAAAGCTCAGGCTGTAGTATCCTACGGCTATCGTATACAAGTGTTTCAACAGTGTCATTTGAATATTGGGAAATAAATTTTCCTTGTACTGCTGAACATACCGTTTGAATAGGATATCCCATAGCTATTCTTGATTTTCGCTGTCTTGCAATTCTTCATCTTTTTCATTCGCCTGAACCGAATACAAAATGGAACCGCCAAGGCATAAGACAATTACAAGCAATGAAATATAAACAGGTACTTTTATGTCAACGATTTCAACTAGCATTTTCAGGCCAATGAAAATCAAAACAACAGCAATACCCTGTTGAAGAAATGCAAACTTGTTTACTGCACCTTTTAACAAAAAGAAAAGTGAGCGTAAACCCAGCACTGCAAAAATATTACTGGTATAAATGACAAGATCGCGTAGATCTTCTCTTGTTTCGGTAACAATTGCAAAAACAGCAGGTATACTATCCAGCGCAAAAACGATATCCGTCGTGGCCAAAAGAACCACTACAACAAACATATTTGTATAGAACTTTTTCCCATGTCGCCTGATTACCATCTTACCGCTAACATCGTGGTGATAAATAGGCAAAAACCGGTTCAGAAATTTATATACTGGATTCTTTTCAGGATCAAACTCCTGGTCATGTTTTACAGCAAATATTTTTACCCCGGTATAAATAAGAAAAACCCCGAAAATGTATAACAGCCAATGAAATCTTTCTACCAGCACCACTCCAATTGCTATAAAAATGATACGAAAAACAATTGCCATTAATATACCAATAAGTAATGCCCTTGCTACATGATCCGAGTGGATTTTGAAAAAAGAAAAAATAAGAATGAACACGAAAATATTGTCAATGCTCAGGCTCCACTCCATTAGATACGCACTTATATACTCAAGAGCGGGCACCTGGCCGTCATAAAACCACAAAAAAACAAAGAAACCAAAAGCAAGCGCTACCCACAACGCAGTTTGCAACAATGCTTTCCTAATTCCAATTTCTGCGGAACGTTTACTTAGCAAACCGAGATCCAGCGTCACCGCAAGCAAAATAACAACTCCAAAAACGAGGTAGGTTACCGTTTCAATAGACATAATTCCTTTACTTGGTGGACAAAGATAATTAAGGAAGATTCATCGGGCTTTGCCTGTAAAACGATAACGGCGAAATTGCTGATAAAGAATTCCGAAAATAATTACAAGTAATGTGGGAATGGCTATGTTGATGAGTTGCCATTTAGTTCTTTCTGCTTCTACCTTCTGCGAATCCAATAAGCGCAAAACAATTTCTTTGTTTCTCGTTTGTATGATAGTGGATTTACCGGTAAGGTATTCCAGACAATTGAGCAGGAAATCACGGTTAGCGAACGGAAATTCGTATTGTGAACCTACTGTGTAAAAATTCAAACCCATTGGCAGAGGTCCATTTGAAGTAACATCATTGAGGGCAATATCACCGTCGGCAACAATGATTAATTTACTTTCATTGGTCCCTTCCGGTTTAAATCCGCCAATCACCTGCAAACTATCTTTTTGTGATTTAGTTATTCGCCCACGAAAAAAAGATCCAAAATTACCTTCAAGTAACACGGCTGCAGGAATGTCGTGCTTATTAAACAATGCATCTTGCGGAACATTTCTATTTTCGTTTGGACTTATTAAAGCAGGCGTACTGATAACTCTTGAATTATTTGAGCTTTGCAGTAAAAAAGTTTTTTTAACCCCTGGCACTTCAGTTGTATCAACAGAATTTGTAAATCGCCCTGCAACAAGCCCAAGATTTTTATTGATGTTATGGTTTCCTTTTGATTCAAAAAGAGGAAAATAATTCCAATGTAAAAACTCATACTGGGGATTTGAAGTACTTCCGCCAACTGCGAAGGCAAGAAAATCACATTGGAGGTCCATGATCAGGTCAGGATTAATTCGGGCGCCATAACTAAAAAACAGATCCTGCAAATTCAAATTCCTTTCGTAAGCGATTACCTGGGACTTAATACTCAAACTGTCCTGTTCTGCGTGTAATTCATCGATAAAACAAATTACTTTTCCGCCACGCATTAGGTATTGATCAATTTTTAATTTTTCATCATCAGTAAAACTTGTTGCTGGTTTTACAATTAAAAGTACATTGACAGTTGGCGGAATGGCTTTTTGTTTATTAAGATCAAAAAGTCCTATTTTATAATTGCTCTTTGCATTGGGATCGAAATATTGCGGATTGACATATTCCTTAGGAACACTTTCAGGATCGATAGTATAACGCAAGCTAAAAGTTTCCGGGCCCGCAGGCTCGCCATTACCCATTGCATAAGCTACAGAAATTTTTGAAGGGTCAATAATTCTGTCGATCGTCTTCGCAAATTGGTATTCCAATAATGCTTCTGCGTTATTTAATTCTGCAACAGAAATATTGCGCTTACTACTCTGAAATAAATTCACTAACTCAATCTTATCGCCCGATTGTACCATGGCATATGGAAAAGCCATTTTATTTTCCTGCCCGGCTTTTACCTGGACGGTTAAATTAATGGGCGTAGCGCCTATCGCCTTCAACGAATCAGCCCACGTTCTGCCATTTTCAACTTCATCCTGCGGGTCAATGAAACGATAATGAATTTTGGCAGGATTGGATTCACGTAGCGTTGTTAAAAACTCCTGGCTTGCATTACTGAGCTTTCGAAATTCAACCGGCAAATCTCCTTTCAGAAACACATTGATGGTAACCTCATTTTTTATATTGTGAAGAAGTGCACGAGTAGTGGTTGTGAGGGAATATCTTTTTTCTTCTGTCAGGTCGATCCGACCATGCAGCTTTGATGCTATGTAGTTTATTAAAAATAACGCAACAAGCAGTCCAGCCCACCAAACTCCAGTATTTCTTTTAGTCATTTTATCTGCTTGCTAAGTTTTGTTTGGTAAGTAATAAAAAGAACAATATCAGGCTAATAAAATAAACCAGGTCTCGTGTGTCAACAACCCCCCTGCTCATACTTTGATAGTGGAAACTAATTCCCAGCATTTGTATGTAGTAGTCAGCACCATTTTCAAATACAGGTAATTCGCTAATGGCCGTGAATCCATAATAAAATAAAACACATGCAATTAAACTTATAATAAATGCTACCACCGAGTTTGTGGTAAAACTGCTGACACAAATTCCAATCGACACAAAAACTGCCGTTAATAATAATAACCCTAAATAAGAACCAGCTGCAGCTCCAGAGTCTATTCCAGATGTAGATGCTAAGTGATTTATGGTGATGTAATAAACCAGTGTTGGAAGCAATGCAATTAAAGCAACAAAAAAACTTCCCCAAAACTTTCCATTTACGATTTGCCAGCCACCAATGGGTCGGGTTTGCAAAATTTCAAAAGTTCCAGATTTAAACTCGTCTGAGAAACTTCGCATTGTGATGGCAGATATCAGGAATAAAAGTATCCACGGCGCAAACGAGAAGAACTGTTCGAGTGAGGCATATCCATATTCAAGTATATTGTTACGGAATACAAATAAAACCAAACCGTTCACTAATAAAAATACAATGATGGTAATGTATCCGGTCAGACTGCTGAAAAATTGGCGAAGATCCTTTTTACAAATTGGCCACATTAAAACAAAATCTGGTTTTTAATAAGAACGGTGCAAAATAATGATTGATTATTAGTAAAAAAGAGAAATCCCGCAAAAAGCGGGATCTGAATATGATTTTGATTTCTTAAACTGCAAAACTCTCGCCGCAGGAACATGTTCGACTGGCATTTGGATTATTGAAATGGAATCCCTTTCCATTTAATCCATCCGAAAAATCAAGTGTTGTATTTACCAGGTATAAAAAGCTCTTAAGGTCAGTAACCACTTTAACCCCGTTATCCTCAAAAACCTGGTCTGCGGGTTTAAGTTCTTTATCAAAATCCATTTTATAGCTAAGACCTGAACATCCTCCACCAACGACGCTCACCCTTAAAAAATAATTTTCGCTATAACCCGATTCATTCATTAAGGCTTTGACCCTTTCCCGGGCTTTATCCGTTACATGAATGGCATTATCCATTGCTATCATAAGATTATTTTTAACTGTTATAAATTCCAGCAGAACTCATTTTTCTTAATTGTTGCACATTAAATAAAACTTGCTGAATGGTATAATCGATTTCTTCTTCCGTTGTAAACCTTCCCAGGCTAAACCGTATCGAACTGTGTGCCAACTCATCATCCAAACCTAATGCTTTTAGAACATAGGAAGGTTCCAGTGAAGCGGACGTACATGCTGAACCAGACGATAATGCAATTTCTTTATTTAAACCCCTCATCAAGGCCTGTCCGTCCACGTTTTTGAACGACATGTTAGTTGTGTTAGGCAGCCTATGCACGTTACTGCCGTTGATATAAACATTACCCATGCTTAATAGTTCATACTCCAACTTATCGCGAAGCCGCGAAATATTCAATGCCTCCTTTTCTAAATCATTTTTGCAAATTTCAGAAGCTTTACCAAAGCCTACAATACCAGGAACATTTAAGGTGCCACTTCTCATTCCTTTTTCGTGTCCGCCTCCATCAATTTGTGCAACCAGTTTAACTCTTGGATTTCTCCTCCTCACATATAACGCACCAACTCCTTTTGGACCGTATAATTTATGAGAAGAAAAAGCCATGATATCAATATGTTGGTCGGTTACATTAACTGCAATTTTACCTATGGCCTGTGTAGCATCAGTAAAAAACAGAACATTGTGTTCCCTGGCAACAAGCGCAATTTCGCCAATAGGAAGTACTGTGCCTGTCTCGTTATTGGCAGTCATAATGGCAATGAGAACGGTGTTTGAACGCATAGCTTCTTCAACTTGTTGAGCTGTAACCAACCCCTCTGGATTAGCAGGCAAATAAGTTACATCGGCACCTTGTTTTTCCAAATGTTTACAAGTGTCCAAAACCGCCCTGTGTTCAATATTGGAAGTAATGATATGATTTCCTTTTGAGGCATAAGTTTCAATAACTCCCTTTAATGCAAGATTTATTGCTTCAGTAGCACCGGAAGTAAAAATGATTTCGTTAGGTTCCGCGCCGATTAACTCCGCAACTTGTTCACGGGCGTAGTCAACTGCTTCCTCGGCCTGCCAGCCAAATGAATGTGTTTTGCTTGCAGCATTTCCAAAATATTTGTTGAAATAGGGCAACATTGTATCTATCACCCTGGTATCGCAGGGTGTTGTAGCATTGTAATCCAAATAGATTGGCAATTGTAACATGGTTATCTCCACTTACAAATTTACCCCAAAAGCATGGAGTAATGGAAATGCAATGGATTTATGGAATTATTTTTACAAATCCTAAACGAAGTATATGCTTAAGGTAGAACATATAGGAATTGCAGTAACGTCGCTACAAAAGTCTATTCCTCTTTTTGAAAAACTGTTAAACACTGCTTGCTATAAAACCGAACAGGTTTCTACCGAAAATGTAACGACTGCTTTCTTTCAAAAAGGAGATACGAAAATTGAATTGCTTGAATCTACATCTGAAGATGGCGTAATTAAAAAATACATCGAAAAAAAAGGAGAAGGTATTCACCATATTGCGTTTGATGTACAGGATATTTATGCAGAAATGAGCCGTTTAAAATCTGAAGGTTTTATTTTAATTAATGATAAACCCAAAAACGGTGCTGACAATAAATTAGTTTGCTTTATACATCCAAAATCTACAGGCGGAGTGCTGATTGAACTTTGCCAGGAAAGAAGTTAATTTTCAAATTCCTCCTCATTAAATAGTTGGCCTATTAAAAAATAATACCCCGGGTAGAAACCCAGGGTCTATTCCTCAACGCCTAAAAAAACCAGGTTAAATAATCATTTGCCTTGAAGAGTTGATCAATTGTCCGTTCGAAATAGAAATATGCTTGCCAGCTGAATCCGGGTTTATCCGGTCAACTGAATTGTAATTAGTTGATGTGCCTACGAGATATTTTTTGGTTGGTAAAAAATGAATAGCTGATTTAGAAACAGCCTTAGCGGGAGCCGCAAACGAAAAGATGAATACAATAAATAATAGAAAGAAATTAATTTTTTTCATGGTACGGCTCAATTTTCTCTTAGGGTTTCTAAAATAAACTGGTTACTGATCTATCCGAATGTTGTAACAAGTGTAGTTTAGTGAAGCAAAACTATACTGCGTTTTTTTAAGATGCAAGTGTTTTTACGTTATTTATTGCGGAAAACCACATTTCTTTTAAAACTGAAATATAACTGTATGGATTTCAATTCAAGTAATCAAAAAATCGACAGAAAAAAAATTACTAGATAGCTATTCTTTAAGCTTCAAATATGGTGGTAGGACACAAATGTTGTAGAGTTTTACTAAGAAAACTTCTTATCACCTGGTCTGTAATAAGAGTAAATCCGAGGGTAAAAAAACATTTTATATAATGCTAGTGTTCTCCAACAGCCATGAACAAAAAAGGATCAGGCAATATCAGAAGGAGAATCAGAATTCACGATGCCTAATTTTTCAACTGCCAATTGTGCGGCAATTTGTGAAGCATCTTTCTTATTAAAAGCTTTTCCCTGTGCAATAACTTTTCCATTGATAACAGCACCTATTGTAAACAGTCGTCTCCCATTTTCCATTTGTTCATTCAGCGTTTCAAATTCCAGTTGCTTGCCATTTTTATTGGCCCATCCGTATAATTTGTTTTTGTGGTTGATCTCAAGGATTTCAAGGTCCTCCACGAACATATGAGGAATCACAATTCTGTCATTTACCCATTTAGCTGTTTTTTTAAATCCTTTATCGAGGTAAATGGCTCCCACCAGCGCTTCTAGTGTATTACCAAAGATTTGACTTGTTTTTAGTGATGCATCTGATTTATTATAAACCGTAATTTTTTTCAATCCCATTTTTACAGCAATATCATTTAGCTGTTGGCGGTTAACCATTTTACTTCTCATTTCAGTAAGAAAACCTTCTTCTTTGTAAGGATAGCGTTTAAATAAATAGTCAGCCACCAGAGCACTTAAAACTGCATCGCCTAAATATTCAAGGCGTTCATTATTTTCATCGATGGTGTCTTTTACAGAGCGATGTGTTAATGCTGTTTTGTATAAAGAAGGATTACCAGGAGAATAACCTAATACACCTTTCAGTTGCTTTTTGAAAGAAGGATCAGCATGTTTTTTATAGATTGAGTTCCAAAAATCCACAAATTGTAAACTACAAATTTTTCTGCAGGGTTGAAAATATGATACGCTAGGCTAAATATTTTTTGAAAATCATACAGGCATTGTGTCCTCCAAAACCAAAAGTGTTACTTAATGCAGCATCAACTGTTCTTTTTTGTGCCTGCCAAAAAGTAAAATTAAGTTTAGGGTCCAACTCGGGATCATC
>Ga0070683_100002539_pt1 | contig 14571 bp, 12 predicted proteins | sample KBSC713LmetaG_FD_64662 | JGI IMG/M metagenome (GOLD analysis project Ga0070683, IMG submission 64662) | Corn rhizosphere microbial communities from Kellogg Biological Station, Michigan, USA - KBS C7.1-3L metaG | ecosystem: Host-associated > Plants > Roots > Rhizosphere ...
ACCAACGCTGGCGTTCGCCCAAGTGGCTCTGCATCGCCGCGGAAACGCTGCATCTCGTCTCGTGGGCTGCGCTCGTGCCGCTGCTGTCGTGGCTTCCGCGCGACCAGCCGGAAGTCGCCGGACACTGGCTGATCGGCTGGTTTCTCGCGTCGAGCTGTTTCAGCGCGGTCGCGGGAGTGATGTGGAATTCCTGGATACAGGAATGGATGCCCGCCCGTCTTCGCGGAAAATTTTTTGGCCGGCGCAATCGTTTTCTCCAGATTTCCGTGCTCGTGTTTCTGATGGCGAGCGGCTGGGCGCTCGCGCGCTGGAATTACAGCGTGATCGCATTTCAAGTCGTCATCGTGTGCGCGGTGACGCTGCGTCTGTTCTCGCTGCGCTGGCAGTGGCTCAGTCCGACACACGCCCACCGGCCGCCGCCCAAAACCGCGCTCTCATTCGGGGAACAGGTCGCCGTGCTGCGGCGTTCACGTTCGCTGATCTGGTTCATCGGCTTCGGCGCGGTCTGGTTTTTCGCGACCAATTGTTTCGGCCCTTTTTATCAAGTGTTCCTTTTCGAGCAGTTGAAGCTCTCGGCTTTTGACGTCGGCATTCTTTCAACTGTTTCCGCACTCGGCGGCGCCCTCTCGTTGCCCGCGTGGGGCCGCCTCCTCGATCGCTACGGCAACCGGCCCGTCATGGCGGTTTCGCTGCTCGTCTGGCAAATCGTCAACCTTCTCTGGTGCTTTCTCACGCCGACAAGCCATCTGATTGTTTATCTCATCTGGGCGCTCGGCGGCATGACGAGCATGGGCGCGATCGCGAGCGCGGGATTTGTGCTTGGACAATTCACGATGCTGTTGCGGCTGATTCCCGTCGAAGCCAAAAGCCTCGCAATCGGCCTCAATCTCGCCACCACGTCGCTCGCGGCCGCCATCGCGCCGATCGGCGGCGGCATGGTGCTCGCATGGGCGCTGGCGCGCTGGCCGAACGCGCTCCAAGTCTATCACGTTTGCTTTCTCGCCCAACCGGCCCTCGCCCTCGTGAGCTGTGTCCTGTTGTTGAAAGTCCACGAGCCGCAGGCCAGCCCGATGACGATGGTGTTCGGCGCGATGCGCAACATCCGCACGCTGAGCGGCGTGCTTGGCCTCGACTTTCTCGTCAACTACGTTTTCTACCGTCCGCCGAAACGTCCCTCGTGAAAACCGCGGCCCCTCATCTTTTCACGCTCACGTGCAATCTTCTCGCCGAGCGCACGCTGACATTCGCCACGTGGGCCCGCGGAAAAACCCAGCGCGCCACCGGGGAAACGTTCCAGGTCGGCGGCAAGGGAATCAACGTCTCGAAAATGGCCAACCGTCTCGGAATTTCCAATACGGCGCTCTGTTTCACGGGCGGGGCACCCGGAGCGGAATGCGAAACGTGGCTGCGCGCCCAACGCATTTCGTTCCGGGCTTTCGGCACCGATCATCCGACGCGCACGGGCACCGTGGTGCGCAGCGACACGCAACCGGAAACGACTTTCCTCGGACCCGACGTGCCGCCGTCGGCCGCTGCAGTGGCGGCCTGCAGCGAATTTCTCGATGCGCAACCGGATGGCCAGCTCCTCGCGATCTGCGGCAGTGTGCCGGGTTGGACGAGCGCCGGTTTTGACCCGCTGCGTGCCGCACTCGAACGCTGGTTGCAGCGCGGCCTGCTTGCCGCCGACACCTACGGCCCACCGCTCGAATGGTTCGCGCAACGGCCGCTCGCCCTCGTGAAAATCAATGCGACGGAACTTCGCACGCTGATCACCGATCGTGTCTCCGCTTCGTTGCGCGACGTGCTTACGGCTGCTCCCGCCCGCTGGCCGGTGCAGCGCTGGGTCGTGACGGACGGACCCGCGGCGGTTTGGTTTTGCGACCGCCGCCATCCGCCCGCATGCCTGAAGCCGCCGCTCGTTCGCGAAATATCGCCGACCGGATCGGGCGACGTTCTGCACGCGTCATTGTTGAAATCGCTTTTTTTTGAAAAACTGCCTCTCGCCGACGCCGTCACCCGCGCGCTGCCGCTCGCGTCGGCCAACGCCGCGCATCCTGGCATCGCGGAGTTCTCCCTAGACGGCAAATAGGCTCCTTACCGATCGCAACTCCCGAAAATTCCGAACCCCCTCCACGCCGGCGTGTCGATTCCCGATCATGGTTATCACAAAACAAGCTGCGATCGCCGTTGTTGCCCTTCTCGCCGTCGGAGGCGGCGTGCTCGGCTATCGTTCTTACAAACTCTCCGCTGATCGCGAACTCGCCGAACGCCGCGCCGCGGCAGAATCGCAACGGGCCGAGGAAGCCCGTCATCAAGCGGCCGCCGAAGTGGAAGCACGCCGTCTCGCCGCGCTGAAACTTCACCAGGAAACTGAAGCATCCGAACGTGCGCTCGCCGAACTTCGGGCGGAACAGGAAGCCGCCGAAGCTCGCCGCGCGGCAGCCGTGGCTGAAGCCGACCGGCTCGCCACCGACGCCGCTCGCCTCGAACGCGAGCGTGAGGCCGCGATCGCAGAAGGTCGCAAACTGGCGGAAGAGCGCGAGCGCGACGCCGCCAAAGCGGAAAAGGCCCGGGAAGATGCGCTCGCAAAGATTCGCGATCTCGAACATCAGAAGCAGCAACTCGCGGACCGCGAGGCCGCCCGCGTCGCCGCGCTCGAGGCCCAAAAGGAAAAAGAACGGAAGGCGCAAGAACTCGCGAATCAGTATTCGGATGAATCGTGGCAGTCGCCGCGCTGGCGCCGGGCGAACACGCAATCGCCCTTCGAGCTGCGCAGCGGAGGTCTGCAGAATAATAATAATTTGCCGCCGACACAGCCTCCGTCGTCGACCCCTTAACGGTTGCCGCCGGGGATCGCTGGCAGCGACCTTGCTCGCACGCGCGTTGCGCCAGGAAGCTCAGCTTGCAGCTGCGATTTTCGGGAGGACGCCGCCACGCGACGCGCGCCCGACGAATTCTTTCTTGCGTTCACTGTGGCGAAACCGCTTTATCCGCGGTTTTATTTTATGAAAGCCACGATCAAAACCCAGGGAAGACAGTTCACTGTCACCGAGGGCGACATTCTTATCGTCGACCGTTATCCCAATACGGAAGCCGGTGCCACTGTTGAGATTAACGAAGTCCTTGCCTCTGGCGAAGGCGAAAATTTCAAAGTCGGTACGCCCACTTTGGCCGGCGCATCGGTCTCGGCGAAAATCCTGGAGAACAAGCGCGGCGAAAAGGTCATCGTTTTCAAAAAGAAAAAGCGCAAGGGCATGGAGCGGAAACGCGGCCATCGCCAGGAGCTTTCCGTCATCAAAATCGAATCGATAAAAATTTAACCGGACCACCCGTCATGGCGCATAAAACAGGTCAGAGTTCCACCAGCAACGGTCGCGAAAGTCAGTCAAAGCGGCTCGGGGTAAAACGCTTCGGCGGCCAGTCCGTCCTCGCCGGCACCATCATCGTTCGCCAGCGCGGCACCAAACTTCATCCCGGCAAAAACGTCGGCGTCGGTCGGGATTGGACGTTGTTCGCGCTAAAAGACGGCGTCGTCAAATTCGACAAGCCGCATCGCCGCGTCGAAATCGTCGCGAGCTGAAGTTCCGCGCTCTTTTTTTAGCGCGCTGCTGCAACATCGGCTGCGTCTGCTCCGCGGATCAACGCGCCGGCAGATTCGCAGCCGACAAATCAACGCGGCCTTTTTAGTTTTGTTTGCCAGCGCGGCGTGATCCGCGAGAACGTTCCGGCGTGAATCAAGCGCGGCTCGCCGAACTTCAACGTCAGCGTTTGCTCGTGCGCGAGCACCTCGCGTGGCTCGATCGGGAAATCGCCGCTACTTCGGCCGACGCGCCCGTTCCGGCCGGAACCGTCGCGCAAAATTTGCCACTGGCCGGGACGCCGGCACCAGAAAATCTCGACTCCTATCAGCCCGATCCAGCCGGTGCTGCGCGCGAAGCGCGTCGCGGTTGCCTGCTTTTCACCGCGGTGCTTTGTGTGATTGGCGCGCTCAGTTGCGCCGCGTTTTATTATTTTTACTATCGCGACCAGTCGCCGGCCGGCATGTCGGAAAAATCGTCCCCGCCCGCAAAAATTTCTACGCCGCCGCCGAATTCCGCGAAACCGCGCCCCTGAGCTGTTTGCGCGCGGCCTGATCGCGGTGATCGGGAAAAACCCGGATCGAATGGAGATTTGTTCGAACTATCGCGGATGCGATGGGTCTAGCAATCATCTTGAACAGCGCAGAGCTGGCCAGCTCGTTTAACCTTCCAAATAAAACGTCACCTTGGGACGATGTGCGTCGAATCTATCGACGCGCCTGTGTGTTGCGCGCCACTGGCAGGAGCGAAGAAGCGACCCACATTGAGTCGGTCGAACTCCCACGTGCGCTCGAGAATGCACAACGCGACCCGTTGTGCAGCCTGCAGGAACAGGCGGTTTTGGCGGAAGAGGTGGAGCGCGTGACGAACGCCTTCATTCTCGCCGAGTTGGTCGGGCCGATGCTCGCGGAACAGTTGCGCGCCGAAGGCTCCGTTATCACTTCAGCGTCGGCTCCCTCAGCCGGAAAAACCGAACCCAAGGTGGACCCCGCTCCGACCCGCGCGCCGTCCGACGAACCGCCCAGCATCGCCGACTTGATCGACGGCATGCTTTCACAAGAACGGGCGCAGTCTCCCCGCTCACGTTCCTGATTTTTAGAATTCCAGCACCCACCCGCCTTACGGCGAAAATCCAACCCATCGTCCAATCATCATGATTCCCGCCACCGCCGAAAAACCCGTTCCCGCCGCCGCTATCCCGAGCAACGCCCCCAACGTCTCCGTCGCGCGGCCCACTTCGACAAAAACCAAAACCGTCCTGGTTGGCTTTGATTTTGGCACCAACAAATCCTGCGTCCTCGCCGGTTCCGCGGGCAACACCGACATCGCGGTCAGCAAGGTTGTACCGAGTGTTGTGGGTTACGTTAAAGATGGAATCGTGGATGGCATCGTCGCCGGCAATCGCTCGATCCTGTTCGGCGATGACGCGCTGCAAAACATGCTTCACGTGCGGCTCGTCGCACCGCTGGCGCAAGGTGTGATCGCGCAGCCGGAAGCGGCACGCGATTTCCTGAAACACATCCGGACGCTCGCCGACCCCTCGGGTCACGCCGATATTCGCGCCGTCGTCGGCGTGCCGGCGAACGCAAGCGAGCAGGCGCGCGAGGACATCCGTCGCTGCGCGTTTGGAATTTTCGACCGCATCCTGCTGATTCCGGAGCCGTTTCTTGCCGCCCTTGGATATCGCGACGACGGCAGACTCGGTCAGCCGAACTACATCGATCCGGTGGTCAACTCACTCTTCGTGGACATCGGCGGCGGCACGAGTGATGTTTGCCTCATTCAGGGATATTTCCCGGGGCCGGACGATCAGATCAGCATTCCTTTCGCGGGAGATGCGATCGACCAACTCCTGCAGGAAGATCTCAACCGGATCTATCCGAACAACGGCCTCTCCCGCACCAAGGTCCGCGAGCTCAAGGAAGCGCACGGCTACGTCGGTCCGAGTCGGAAGCCGCTCGACGTGAAAGTCATCATCGGCGGCAAGTCGCACACGCTCGAACTCGGCGATGTTCTCGCCCGGTCCGGCAACGCGCTGATCGACAAAATCTATCCGGCCATCACGACCCTCATCCAGCGCGCGTCGTCCGACTCGGTGGTGACGTTGCTCCAAAACATCATCATCACGGGCGGTGGATCACAAATTCGCGGCATCGATACCTTGCTGCAGAAAAAATTAACCGACGAAGGTTTTGAATCCCCCAAAGTCCGGCTCGCCGGCCAGGATTACAAACGCTACGTCGCTCTCGGTGCGCTCAAAGCCGCCCGCGCCGCGCGCGAAAATCAGTGGCAGGTCCTGTTGGGCTAAAATCCGGCCAAACCGGATTTTCGGTTCCCGGGTTCCAAAATCCGGAAACACCGGATTTTCGGTTCCGGGTTCTGAGTTTTGGGTTTCGCGTTTCCGAACTCGGAACTCGGAACTCGGAACTCAGAACTCAGAACCCGGAACCCAGAACCGCGCCGTCCGCGGCGCTCAGCTCGCCGCCGGATAACTCCCGAGCCACTTCACGAGCGGGCAGAATTTCTGCAGCTCGGCCAGCGCTTCTTTCATCGCCGGATCTTCGTAATGTCCGGTGACATCGATGAAAAAATAATAATCCCACGGGCGCTTCTTGCTCGGTCGCGATTCGATTTTGGACAAATTTATCCCGCGCTCCGCCATCGGCATGAGCATCTTGAGCAGCGAGCCCGGATGCGCCGACGCCTGATCTCCGAGCGAAATCGCGAAGCTCGTGACGTCCTTGCCGTCGCCCACGCGACCCGACGGCTTGCGACCGAGCACGAAAAATCGCGTGGTGTTGTCCGCTTTGTCCTGAATGTTTTTCGCGACGATCGGCACGCCGTGCGTTTCCGCCGCCAGCTCGCCGGCGACCGCCGCAGCGCCCGGTTCCGCCTTCGCGATCTGCACTGCCCGCGATGTGCTGGGCGCATCGATCAACTGCGCGTGCGGCAGATGTCGCTGCAGCCAGTGGCGGCATTGCGCCAGCGCCTGATCCTTCGAATAAACGCGCTCGATCTCCTCGAGCGGCGAGTTCGAAATCAGCGCATGCGATACTTCGAGATAAATTTGCGCCACAATTTTCAGGTCTGATTCAACAAACAAATCCAACGCGTCACGCACCGACCCTTCCGTTGAATTCTCGATCGGAATCACGGCGTAGTCGGCCTCGCCCTTTTCCACGGCGGTGAAAATATCGCTGATCGTCGCCATGGCGTGATAGTCCACGCTCGCGCCGAATTTTTTCATCGCGGCCTGATGCGTGTTCGTCGCCTCGGGTCCGAGATACGCGATCAGCAACGGCTTCTCGAGCGCGATCGCGGCCGACATGATCTCGCGGTAGATCGCCTTCAACGCCTCGTTTTTTATCGGACCTTGATTCTGCGCGAGCACCTTCCGGAGCACCGCATCCTCGCGCTCGGCGACGTAAATTTGACCGCCCTGGCTGCGTTTTAATTTCCCGATCTCCGCCGCAAGCGCCAGGCGCTCATTCAACACTTCCACGAGTTGATGATCGAGATGGTCGATCTGCTCACGAATCGCTTGGAGGTTCATGTCACGCGGAAAGATTAGCCGATTCGCCCGCCGAATTCGAGCCACCCTCGGCCGCGGGCGAAACGGTCGCCGCCTCGAGCGGAAGCTGTTCGTTCGCCAAGCCGACGTCGGCGTCGCTGAGCGTCGTCGGATTCATGGCGGTCTTCAACCACTCGTCGATCTGGCGCGACGACAGGACATCGGATGCCGGCAGCTCATCGAGTGACTTGACTCCGACGAATTCCAGAAATTTGTCGGTCGTCCCATATTGAATCGGCCGGCCCGGAAGATCCGCGCGACCGACCACGTAAATTAATTCGCGCTCGATGAGCTTGTTGACGCCGGCCTCGGCCGAGACTCCGCGGATCACCTCAATTTCGCCACGCGTCACGGGTTGCCGATATGCGACGATCGCGAGCGTTTCGATGGACGACTGGCTCAATTTCACCGGCGGCGGTTCGGCCCGCAGGATACGCACCCAGCGCGCGAAACGCGGATGCGTTACGATGCGATAGCCACTGCTGCCTTCGATAAGCAACATCCCCTCGTCGGCGGCGCGTAATTCCGCCGCGATCTCGTCAATGGCTTCCCGGATCTGAGTCCCCGTGACGAGCGAAGGAACGTCGCCGTACAGTTCCGGATCGTCGGGCGGTTCAGCGAGCACTTCCGCCAATTCATTCGGCGGCGCGGACTCGCCCGCGTGCGGCGCCGAAAGGTCCGTCGCGCCTCCGCTTCCCGCATCGTTGGAAGGCTCCGTCGTGCGCGCGTCGCTCGTCAAATTGACCTTCCCGCTCGCGCCCGGCTGCCCATTCGCCGGCGATTCTTCGTCGGTGGCCACGCGCGGCTGCGCAGCCGTGTCATGAAACCGCGTGAAGGCGGCTTGAACGTCCTTGATTGCAAGCGGCTGACTCGAGGAAAACAGCAGCGCCTTGAGCACTTTTTTCAGATTGAACGCCATGCGGAAATTTCCCGACGAGTGAATGCGGCGCGCCCTCGTCGAAGCAACCACGAAAACGGCGAGTGCACTGCGCCGCTACAGATGAGCCGTCGGGGTGAGCTCATCTGTCTCGTTGCGCTCTGCTCTCAGTACTGGACTCGCGGCTCCCAACGCTCAATTCTCGCCCCTCTTCTCATCCCATGAGCGCCTCCACGCCTGAAACGCCACGCAAGTTCTCCGCCATCGTGCTCGACGGTCCCGACCGCGCACCGAATCGCTCGATGCTCCGTGCCGTCGGTTTCAAAGACGAGGACTTCAAAAAGCCCATCGTCGGCATTGCCTCCACGTGGAGCATGGTCACGCCGTGTAACATGCACATCGACCAGCTCGCGCGCGACGCCGAAGCCGGCGCCAACGCCGCAGGCGGCAAGGCGATCGTCTTCGGCACCATCACCGTTTCCGACGGCATCAGCATGGGCACGCCCGGCATGCGCTACTCGCTCGTTTCTCGCGAGGTCATCGCCGACTCCATCGAAACCGTCGCCGGCGCCGAGGGCTTCGATGCACTCGTCACGATCGGCGGTTGCGACAAAAACATGCCCGGCTGCGTCATGGCCATGGCGCGACTCAATCGTCCCAGCGTTTTCGTTTACGGCGGCACGATTCTTCCGGGCATCCATCCCGAGTCGAAAAAAGAGTGCGACATTGTCTCCGTCTTCGAAGCCGTCGGGCAGCACGCCGCCGGGAAACTCGACGCTGCCGGTCTCGCCACGGTCGAAGCCTGTTCGATCCCCGGTCCCGGCTCGTGCGGCGGCATGTACACCGCGAACACGATGGCCTCCGCCATCGAAGCGCTCGGCCTCTCGCTGCCCAACAGTTCCGCTCAGATCGCGATCAGCGCGGAAAAAAAAGACGACTGCCGTCGCGCTGGCGAAGCCGCGCTCTCGCTGCTGAAAGCCGGCATCCGCCCGCGCGACATCCTCACAAAAAAGGCATTTGAAAACGCCATCACGGTGGTGATCGCCCTCGGCGGTTCCACCAATGCCGTCCTGCACCTGCTCGCGATTGCGCACACCGCGAACGTAAAACTCTCGATCGACGACTTCACCCGCATCGGCCGGAAAGTTCCCGTTCTCGCCGATTTGAAACCGTCCGGCAAATACGGTATGGCGCATCTCTCGCGCATCGGCGGCCTGCTGCCGTTGATGAAAATGCTCCTCGACGCCGGGCTCCTTCATGGCGACGCGCTCACCGTCACCGGGAAAACCCTCGCGGAAAATTTGAAAAACGTCGCGCCCTATCCCGCCGATCAGGATGTCGTGCGCCCGCTGTCGAATCCGATCAAAGCCGACAGCCATCTGCGCGTTCTCTACGGCAATCTCGCTCCATTGGGAGCCATCGCGAAAATTTCCGGCAAGGAAGGCCTCACTTTTTCCGGCCGCGCCATCACGTTCGAATCCGAAGAAGCCGCGCTCAAGGCCATCCTGGACGGCCGGGTAAAATCCGGCCACGTGATCGTAATCCGCAACGAGGGTCCGGTCGGCGGACCCGGCATGCGCGAGATGCTCGCACCCACGAGCGCGGTCATGGGCAAAGGTCTCGGCAAGGAAGTGGCGTTGATCACGGACGGCCGTTTCTCCGGCGGCAGCCACGGTTTCGTGGTCGGCCATATCACACCGGAAGCCGCCATCGGCGGCCCAATTGCCGTGATCAAAAACGGCGACACGATTACAATCGACGCGGTCAAAAATGAACTTTCGCTGGCGATCCCCGCCGGAGAATTGAAAGCGCGGCTCAAAACGTGGAAGCCTAAAAAGCCGAAAGAAACCCGCGGCGTTCTCGCCAAATACGCGAAGCTCGTGACCACTGCGTCCGAAGGCGCCGTGACCGATAAAAATCTGTAGGTCGCAATGTGTTCGCGTCGGCACACCACGCCTGCGCACGCGACGTTTTTGGTTCTGCCGTCGGCCTTATCTCGCCGTCGGTTGCTGCCGACACTGGATTCTTCACGCGTGCGGCGCGCGTGACACGACCGTCTCAGCCTGTCCGCATCGTCTCCGAAATCTCCACCGTACCCATCGCGCGCTGGCCGAACTCAAAGGTTCCTTTTTCCCGCACCTCCAGCGCGGCTTCGTGCAGCGCCGTCATCGCCACGCGCCATAACGCCGTCGCCAGACTGATCCGTTTCACGCCGGCCGCGGCGAGTTGTTCAGCCGTAAACGTCCGACCTTTGATGCCAGCGATGCCGTTCACCGGTTTCGCCAACGCCGCACACACCGCGCGATAAGCGGCCAAATCCGGCAATCCCACCGGAAACAACACATCCGCGCCTGCGCTCTCAAACGCCTGTAGCCGCTCAATGGTGTCTCCCAGATCTTTCACGCCGCGCGCGAAATTCTCCGATCGCGCCGTCAGCACGAATCGGTGCGGCAATCCCCGCACGACTTCCACCGCCGCCTTGATCCGCTCCGTCGCCAGTCCAATTTCGTAGGGCGCAGCGCCACCGCGTGCGTCCTCGATCGAACAACCCGCCAGTCCGATGCTCGCCGCGAGGCGCACCGTCTCCGCGACCGTCTCGGGCGAGTCGCCAAATCCGTTTTCCAAATCCGCCGAAACGGGCACATCAACCGCCTCAACAATCTGCCGCGCCATCGCGAGCGCCTCGTCACGCTTCAGTTCGTAGTCTTTCCGTCCGAGCGTCCCGGCCGAGGCCGCGCTCGAAGTCGCAAGCGCCTTGAATCCCATGCCGACCATCATCCGCGCCGAGCCTGCGTCCCATGGATTCGGAATCACAAAAGCATCGTCGCGCCGGTGCAGCGCCCAAAACGCCTCCGCTTTTTCCGCCGGTGTTTTCATATCGATGTGCAGGTGTATAAACTCAACTCCGCCGCCAAGCTCCAGCGCGAATTGAGCGATAACCGTCATAGCACCGCACAGTATCTGTTCGGAAACAAACGTTCTCGCGCATCACCCCGCGTGGGCTCGGATCGCGCCCACCACGGTTTCGTTCCCGGTTCGAACGTCGGACCGGGCGACCCGGTCACGGCTTTCCCCCGTGACAATTGCCGCAGCAATCGGTTGCAACCTTCGAACAGGCTCGGGCGCGCGGCTCCGGATTCGGCTGTTGCAGTACCGATGCCGCTCAGCACGTTAAATCGGCTCTCATCCGTTCTCACCTTCTTCGTTTGACCGATGAACTTTCTTAAAACCGCCCGCTTGCTTGCCCTGGCTCTGACTATTGGTGGGTCGATCGCCGGTGCTTCCGACTACACTCCGCCGGACGCTCGTGTGCTCGAGATCGGCGACCCCGCGCCTAATTTTTCGCTCCTCGGCGTCGATGGGAAAACCTACACGCTCGCCGATTTTAAAACCGACGTGCTGATGGTGATTTTCCTCTCGAATCACTGCCCCGATTCGCACGCCGTCGAACCCCGCCTGATGAAATTCCTCGAGGAAATGAAGGGACGAAATTTCTCGGTCGTCGCCATCAATCCCAATAATCCCGCAGGACTCACCATCGACGAACTCGGCTTCAGCAAATACAGCGACAGCTACGCCGAAATGAAACTGTATGCGAAAGAACGCGGTTTCCCGTTTCCGTATTTGAATGACGGTGACACCCAAGTCACCGCCAAGGCTTATGGCGCGCTGGCCACTCCGCACATCTTCCTTTTCGATCGTGAGCGAAAACTCCGTTATCAGGGCCAGTTCGACGATTCACGTTTTCCCGATCCGGCAACGGTCAAGACCACCGACGGCCCAAACGCCGTCCGAGCCATGCTCGCCGGTTTGCCCGTTCCCGTGGCGGTAACCAAACCGCACGGCTGCTCGATCAAGTGGATGGAAAAAAGCGCAGCCGTGCGCGAATTCAACGCGCAGTGGGAAAACACGCCGGTGGTCCTGGAAAAAATCGATGCCGCCGCCGTCGCGAAACTCGCGCGCAACGACACGAAGAAATATCGCATTGTAAATGTCTGGGCGACGTGGTGCGCGCCATGCGTGGAGGAGTTTCCGAGCCTGGTTTCCGTCGGCTGGCGTCTCTCGATGCGACCAGCAGAGCTCGTGACGATCAGCATGGATGATCCCAAGAACGAGGCGCAGGCGCAAAAATTTCTGCAGAAGAATCACGCCGGTCTTCCAAGCCGGTTGACGGATTCTTTGAAAGCCGAGGGTCGCTCGACAAATAATTATCTTTTCACCGATCCGAGCTCGGATGCGTTGATCAAAGCGCTCGATTCGGAATGGCAGGGACCACTGCCTCACACCGTGGTCATCGCGCCCGGCGGCAAAATCGTTTACCGAAAAACGGGCGCATTGGATCCGCACGAACTCTACTCCAGAATGCTCGAACTCCTCACTCCGTATTGGTGAACAGCGAGCAGATTTATAGGCGACCGTTGTACTGCGCCGACGCGTTTATGCCGATGTCCATTCGCTTCGTCGCAAGCCTTGACGATTTCGTGGCCAAGCCATCGCGCTTCGACTGCCGCTCCCGCGGCATGAAATTTCTACTTCGCGTCGTGGTTGTTTGGTTTGCTGCAGTCGCGACGACGTTCGCGCAGTCGGCGAGGGAGTTTTATCATACGGGCGTCGCGGCTTACGAAGCCGGCAATTGGGACGCGGCGATCGAGGCTTTTTCGCGCACCATCGAAATGAGCCCGAAGAGTTCCCAAGCCTACAGCGCTCGCGCCTCTTCGAAACGCGCGAAAGGCGATCTCGACGGCGCGCTCGCCGACCTCAATTACGCAATCGATTACGATGCCGGCAACGCCAGCCTCTACGCAAAACGCGCGAAATTTCGAAATTTAACCGGCGATCTTCCGGGCGCTCTCGCCGATTTCGAGCAATCCCTCGCACTCAACCCCAAATCGCCGGAGACGTACCTGGACCGCGGCCTGTTCAAATCCGAACACGATGATCTTCGCGGCGCGCTCGAGGATTTCGCCCAGGCCATCGCGCTCGATCCGTCCAATCCTTTGCCGTACCAAAACCGCGCGATCCTGAAATCAAAAACGAGGGACTTCGACGGAGCGATCGCCGACCTTTCCGAGGTGCTCAAGCTCAGGCCGAACGACGCGTCGATGTATTTCGCGCGAGCCGATGCAAAATATAAAAAGGAAGACTGGACCGGCGCCATCGCCGACTACGACCGCGCAATCGCCCTCCGTCCGAGAAACTCCGCCGGCTACTTCGCGCGAGGAAAGGTGAACTCGGCCCGTCGCGATTGGGACAGCGCGATTCTCGACTTTAGCCGCGCGATCGCGACCAATCCGAAAGACGCCGCCGCCTACGTGAACCGGGGTATCGCTCGTGTCGAGACGCTCGATTGCCACGGCGCCATCGAAGATTTTGACCGCGCGATCACGCTCGATCGCAATTACGCAGACGCCTACTTCCGCCGCGGCGCAGCGAAACTTTCGTCGGGCGATCTCGACGGCGCGATCCAGGATCTCACCTCGTGCATCGGACGAAATCCCAACCACGCGGACGCTTATGCGGCCCGCGGCGCCACTCGGGTTGGGAAACGCGATTTTACCGGCGCTGTCGCAGACTACACCAAGAGCATCCGACTGGATCCGCCGGCAGCCGACTACGTTCGCTTCCGTCTCGCACTGATTCTACGGCGTCAGCATCTCGACGAAAAACCAGCCGGACTTTCGCCCGCGATAGCACGATGGCCGGAAAGCTGGTCGAAAAAAGTCGGCCTCTTCGTGATTGGAGCGACATCGGAATCCGATTTTCTGAAGCAGGATTCCGTCGCCGGACTCAAGACTGCGAATCAACAACAATGTGAAGCTTGTTACTATGCTGGCATGGCGTGTCTGCTGAAAGGTGACAAAAAACGCGCCGCCGAGCTGTTCGAGATGTCAGTCGCGACAAGTTGGACACCGTATCCGGAATACTCGCTCGCGCGCGAGGAACTCGCCCAGCTCCGCCCGGCTGTTCCCGCTCCGACGGGAACCGCCAAAACCACGAAGTTTTGATCGGTCGGTGATTTTTGATCGTCTCGCAGCATGCACACGGGCTCGAAAACCCGCGTCGAGGACGCATCAAACCGCGGTCCGGTCGGCGGCACTCGGCCAAATCGAATCAGGCTCGCGCTGAACGGCGAGGCCGTGAAATAGTTTGTCCGCCCAACTCTTCTTCGCTTCGCATGAATATTCTTTTCGTCAACTACGGCGACTTTACCAGCAATAGTCTCAACCATATCAGCGCGTTCGCGAACCGGCTGACCTTGCTCGGCCACGCGTGCGTCGTCGCCGTCCCGGAAAATCCCGAAACCATTTCCGTCATCGCGGAGCCGCTCTTCACGCCCGCGACCTTCACGCGCGCCTTGGGCCGTACGCCCGTTTTCCCAAATCGTCGCCCGGCGGATTTAATTCACGCGTGGACTCCGCGCGAGAATGTCCGCGAATTCACGCTCGCATATCTTCACCACAACCCGGGTGCCGCGCTCATTATTCACCTCGAGGACAATGAGGTGTTCCTGCTCGAAAGTTTTGCGGGCGAGCCGATCACGAAAC
>Ga0070683_100002545_pt1 | contig 14559 bp, 11 predicted proteins | sample KBSC713LmetaG_FD_64662 | JGI IMG/M metagenome (GOLD analysis project Ga0070683, IMG submission 64662) | Corn rhizosphere microbial communities from Kellogg Biological Station, Michigan, USA - KBS C7.1-3L metaG | ecosystem: Host-associated > Plants > Roots > Rhizosphere ...
CCGCTCGGCAGCGACACCTGGTCGGTCGACCCGTTCCAGGCCGCGAGTGCGTAACCCTGGGCGCCGTAGGTGCCGACCCAGCTGCCCTGCGGCCCCGACGAGCCACCGCCGGAGGGCGGGGTGTAGGTGCCGTCGAGGAAGATGCCCGAGAGCACCGCGTTGCTGCCGGCTGTGCGAGCCACCGTGATGGTCACGCTGCCGCCCGCCGATACCGTCACCGGCGCGGTCACCCACGCTCCCATGTTGAACGCGTACGCGATGCTGGTGGTGCCGGAGCCGACGGTGACCGTCTCGCGCCGCCCGCCGTTGTCCCAGTCGAGGGCGTAGAGCTCGATGTTGCCGCTGTAGGCGGCCGCGAAGTCGAGCTTGACCCGGATCTGGCCCGAGTCGTACAGGCCGGCCGCCCGAGCGGCGGAGCCACCCGGTCCCTTGAGCGCGCGACCATCGCTCGTGCTGGACGCCCAGGTGTAGCGAGTGCCCTGGGCGACGGTGGCGGTCACGCCCGACGGAAGAGACGCCTGGTCGCTCGACCCGTTCCACCCCAGCAGGTCGTAGCCCGTGCTGCCGTAGGTGCCGCTCCAGCTCCCCTGCGGGGCAGAGGGCACTGTGGTCGTGAAGGTCTGATCGCTGCCGTAGGTGGTGCCGCTCGAGTTGGTGGCCACCAGGCGGTAGTGGTAGGTGGTGCCGGCGCTGAGGCTCGTGAGGCTCGCCGAGAACGCGTGGCTCGCGTAGTCGGAGCCGGCGGTCTGATCACTCGAACTGTTCCCGTAAGAGGCGGTCGTGCCCCAGTCGAAGTGGTAGGTGGTGGCCAGTCCGTCCGGGTTCACGTTGCCGTTGACCGTGGTGCCGGTGCTCGCCACGGAGGTGGCGGACCCGGTGCTGGCCCCGGGCGCCCCCGGCGTGATCACGCCCTTCAGCGTTCCCATGCCGGTCGGGCCGTCGAAGCCCACGCTGCCCACACAGAGGTAGCTGGGGGAGCAGCTGCCGTTCGCGCCGCTTGTCACATCGTTGAGCTGGGTCGAGTAGAAGTACTGCGCGGACGCCGCCGACGCGCCGATCAGCGCATCGAAACCCGCCACGATCGGCGCCGACGCGCTGGTGCCGCCGTAGACCAGCCAGCCGCCGTTGTAGACGGCCACGCCGGTGTTGGGATCCGCGACAGCGGACACATCGGCGACCGTGCGGTTGGGACAGCCGGAGTCCGTCTGCCAGCTCGGCTTGGACTCATACAGCGAGCAGCCAGAGCCGGCGCCGGACCATGCCGACTCAGACCAGCCGCGCGAGTTGGCGGCGTGCGAGAGCGATGTGCCGCCCACCGCGGTCACTGCCTTCGAGGCGGCCGGGTAGCTCACCCCGTAGCCGTTGTCGCCGGAGCTCGCTGTGACCGCCACGCCCGCGTGCGTGTAATACGAGTCGAGCGAGGCTTCGCTGCCCCACTCGCCGCCACCGTAGCTGTTCGAGATCTGAGTGGCGCCGAGCGCCGCGGCCTCGTTCACACCGGCGGCCAGGTTGCCGAAGCCGTTGTCGTCGGTCTCGACCAGCACGATTTGGCAGTTCGGGCACACCGCCGACACCATGTCCAGGTCGAGCGAGATCTCGCCCGCCCAGCTCGAGTTGGGAGCCGGGTAGGTGGTGCCGCCGCGCTGATTGACCTTGCGGAAGCAGCCGCCTGCGGTCGTGCAGGCCGGCAGCCCGTACTGCGAGCGGTAGGCGGCCAGGTCGCTCTCCGCCGTCGGGTCGTCGTACGCGTCCACGATGCCCACGACCTGGCCCGAGCCGCGCGACGTGGACAAGCTGGTGAGCGAGTAGGCGCTCTGCAGGTCGCTGGGCCCGTAGCCATACGGCGTTGTGGCGGCCACCGCGGCATCGCTCGACGCGTCCGCGATCACCTGCGCCTCGCAGCTCGCGCTGCCGAGCCGCTTGGGGCTGGCGCAGATCCACTGACGCTTGTGGTGATGCGAGCGCGACCTCGGGATCGTGAGCAGGCGCGCCGAATGGCGAGTGGCCTTCTTGGTCGGCGCGCCGCTGTGCTTGCGCGGCGCCGGCGGCTTGGTGGGCATGCGATGGTGCTGCCGCGCCCTGGCCGCGGCCGCGCCTGGCAGGCCCACTGCCACGACGAGAGCGGTGACGCTCGCAACGATGTGGCGGTGTCCCAGACGAACTCCCACGACAGCCCGGTGATCGGCCAGGGGACAGGCCTGAATACCCCAAATCGACGAAAGATCGAGGAATGGGGTGCGTTGGAAGGTGCAGTTCCAGCGCATCCGCAGAGTGCGCCATAGTGACGCGCTCATACGTCGAAAAGGAGTTGCCATGGCCGTCGATGCCCGACGAATCAAGCTGGATCCGGATCCGGGCGAGCCGTTCCGAATCGCGCAGGGCTACCGCGTGGGCGACCTCGTGATCGTCTCCGGCCAGGCGGCCATCGACGAGCAGGGCCAGCTCGTCGGCGTCGGTGACTTCGACGCCCAGGCGGAGCAGGCGTTCGCCAACCTTCGCCGCACCCTCGAGGCGGCGGGATCGAGCCTCGACAAGATCGTCAAGGTCACGATCTACCTCACCGATATGTCGAACTTCCCCAAGATCGTGGAGCTGCGCGGGCGGCACTTCACCGAGCCCTGGCCCGCCGACACGATCGTCGGCGTCACGGCGCTGGCGCTGCCCGAGCTGGAGATCGAGATCGAGGCGATCGCGCTAGCGGACGGCGAGGTCCTCGCGTAGAGCCTGAGCCGGCGCGCGGCGGGGGCGGTCCAAGCGCATCAGCACCAGCAGGCACGCCACACCCACGGCAGCCAGCAGCAGGAAGCCGATCGTGTAGTTGCCGGTGATGCTCTTCACGAGCGCCATCACCAGCGGAGGGAAGAACCCGCCGAGTCCGCCCGCCGCGCCGACGACTCCCGTGACAGCACCCACATCGTTCGGGTACCAGGCCGCCACCAGCCTGAACACGGCGCCCGTGCCGAGACCGAGCGCCACCGCGATGGTGAGGCACGCGACCGTGAGCGGCACCATGTGCTTGTAGGTGAAGGCCAGCACGACGGCGAGCGCGGTCGTGGCGATGAAGCAGCCGCGCAGGACACGCTCCGAGCCGATCCGGTCGGAGAGCCAGCCGCCCAGCGGGCGCGCCACCACGGCGAGGAACGCGAATCCCGCCGCGCGATAGCCGGCATCCGTCTTGGTGAGGTGGTGCACGCCCGTCAGCAGCTTGGGCAGGTACAGGAACATCGCCACGAAGCCGCCGAAGGCCAGGAAGTAGAAGAGCGTCAGCGCCCAGGCGCGAGGGCTGCTCCTGAACACGCGAAGCGGCGCGACGATCGACATCGACTTCGGCGGGTTCGCGGCCGCCGGGGCCGGGGCGTCACGCGCAAAGAGCCAGAAGATCACGGTCGCCGCGGCCATCAGTCCCGCCGCGATCCAGAACGGCGTGGCAAGGCTCCAGTGCTTGGCGATCTTGGGCGCCGTGAGCGCCGCGATCACCGTGCCACCCATCCCCATGCCGTACACCCCGAGCGCGAAGCCCTGGCGCTCCGGGCTGTACCAGCGGTTGACGAACGGCACGCCCACGGCGAACGATGCTCCGGTCACGCCGAGCAGGAACCCGAGCACGACCACGATCGCGAAGGAGTCGTGAAACAGCGCGAGCAGCACGAGCGGGATCACGCTGTAGGCCATCAGGAGCGTGAACACGATCCGGCCGCCGAAGCGGTCGGTGAGGATCCCGACCGGGATCCGCATCACCGAGCCGAGCACCACGGGAACGGCCACCGCCACCGCCAGCTGGAAGTCGGACAGCCCGAGGTGGTCCTGCAGGGTCGGGCTCAGCGGACCGAACATGCTCCAGGCGAAGAAGCACACCGCGAAGGCGGTCAGCGCGAGGCTCAGAGCAACTGGATTCGACCGTCGTTCTTGGGTCTCCATGTAGTGCAGATCCTCCCCGGAGCGACTCAGCTCAAAAACCGCAGCTTCCCGTGGGACCGATCCGTGCTTTCCCGCAGGCTTACAGGGCGGCCGAGTAGCGCCGAAGGAGGGTACGCGCCAGTCCGGCGAAGGTGGCGAGCCAGGCCACGAGCGCGGTCCAGAAGAAGATGTGTGGAATGAAGTCGAGGAAGCCGAGCGACATCGCGTCGGCCATCCTGAAAGTGCCCACCGCGTACATGCCGAGCGGGAACACGGCGCCCCAGTAGAGCGGGTCGTACTCGAGCGGGAGGCGGCGGTAGCCGTAACGCCACGCGGCGAGGATCGCGATCATGGGGATCCACCAGGTGCCCGTGGCCCAGTAGAAGACGGTGAAGCCCTCGAGGAAGGGCCGCAACGACTCGAGGAAGGGCGCCGCGGGCGCATCGCTGATGAGCAGCGATCCGGCCAGGACCGAGATCGCCATCGCGCCCATGTTGATCCAGTACGGCGGAGCGAGGTCGTCCGGGGCGAAGCGGAAGAACACGTACCGGTAGAAGATCAGCGAGATGATCCAGATGTAGAGCATCCCGCCCCAGAGCCACATCGACAGGGCGACGAAGTTCGCGTGCAGGCGCAGCGGCTGGTGCCAGTGGGCAGACAGCAGCGCGATCAGCACCGCGATCGCCTGGGTGGCCACCACCGCCAGCAGCCAGCCGCCGTTGATCCCTTCGGCCAGCGAAGGCTTGTCCGGCTTGATCGTGAGCGCGGCGAAGATCGTGTACACGAGCACGACCCACAGCGCGCCGCCCACGATCAGCAGTCCGGTGGCGATCGCGTAGTCGTGCGCGATCACGATCATCTGGGCGCCGAGCACGCAGGTGCCGGCCACGATCGTGAGGAAGCCGAGCGCCCGGCGGTGGTTGGTCAGGTCGTCCAGCAGTGAGCGCCTGTGCCGGATCAGCCGCAGGCCGGTGAGGATCCAGAGCACGACGTAGGCCCCGATGTTCACGGCGAACAGCACCACGTCCACAACCGGCACGTGGAGCAGGTGCGCGCCGATCGAGACGATGCCCGTGGCCATCACGAGCGCGAAATAGGAGGGGGAGAGGCCGCTTAGTTCGCGGTCTGCAGTTGCGAGGAGGCGCGCCCGTGCCTCCGCTCGCATCAGCGAACTGCCTGGAAGCGGCGGCGATAGATGATGTAGGGGCGGCCCAGGTACTGGAGCGGGATGCTCCAGGCGTGCACGAGCCGTGTGAACGGGAACGCCGCCCAGAAGGCCCAGGCCACGATCGCGTGCACCTGATACACGATCGGCGCGCCGGAGATGGCGCCCACGTTCGGGTCGAGGTAGAAGATCGAGCGCCACCAGACGCCGATCGAGTCGCGGTAGTTGTACGGCGCGTTCGTACCGAGGTTGTGCACGAACGTCATCCAGCAGCCGAGCAGGATCAGGATGGTGAGCAGCCCGTAGGTGAAGATGTCGAGGCGCGTGGTGCTCCGCCTGACCCGGTCGCTGGTGGAACGCCGGTAGACGAGTCCGAGGAAGCCGATCAGCGACACCGCGCCCGCCAGCCCACCGGCGATGGCGGAGATCCAGCGGTAGGTGTTCTCGCTGATGCCCACGGCGTCGGTCCAGGCCTCCGGGATGCAGAGGCCGATCAGGTGCCCGCCCGCCGCCGCCAGCGCTCCGTAGTGGAACGCGGGGCTGGCCCAGCCGAGCACGCTGCGGTCGAGCAGCTGGGTGGAGCGGCTGGTCCAGGCGAACTGGTCGCGCCGGTAGCGCCACCAATGCCCCGCCACGAACAGCGTGATGGCGGCGTAGGGAAGGATGATCCAGAGCAGGACCTTGCCGGCGCTCATCGCCTCGCCTCCACACTCGGAACGATCTCCGGCGGCGTGAACGGCTCGAGGCCCACGAGTTCCTGCGGAGGCCCGCTGGCCGCCAGCCTGAGCGCCTGACTGCGCTCGGCCGCCGACAGATCGCCAACCGTGGCCACCACGGCATCGAGCACGTGGGCGTACGGCGTGCCCCGCTCACGCAGGCCCTGCCGCACCAGCTCGAGCGCCGCGCGGTGCTCGCGCAGCACGATCTCGCCCTTGCCGTCGGGCGCGGCGGCGGCGAACTCGAGCATCACGGGCAGGAAGTCGGGCAGCTCGCCGGTGCCCTCGAGCGGCAGGCCGGCCGAGCGGTAGAGCCGCTTCAGGCGGAGCAGCGCCGGCCCGCGATCGCGCTTGTCGCCCTCGCCGTAGAAGGTCACGTAGAGGCCGCAGCGCTTGTGCAGGTCGAACGTCTCGACGTAGTGCTCCTCGAGCACGAGCGGCTCCTGCGCGCCCCACCACTCGCAGAAGCGCGCGAGCGCCTCCGAGGCCGGGGACCGCGGCAGCTCGCGCACGGCGGCGGCCAGCTCCTCGCGCGCGCTGTACAGCTCGGCGTCCGGGTACTGGAGGAACAGCGAGCACAGCTTGTAGATCGTGGGCGCGGCGGAATTGCGGCGGAGCAGCCTCATGGACGAGCCTCCCCGTCCACCTGGCGGCCGCCGGCCATCTTCACGATGTCGAGCTCGGTCGCCTCGTCTGTGAGCATGAATCCCTCCACGTCGGCCTCCGACTCGGGCACCACCATTCCGCAGTTGCCCGGGCCGCCCTCGAAGTCGAGCCCGCAGGTGCCCTGCTGCTGCATCAGCCGCTCGCCCAGCTCGGCGTGCGCCTTCGGGATCACGTAGCGCTCGTCGTACTTGCCGATAGCGAGCAGCCGGTACATGTCCTCGATGTCCTCCACGCTCATCCCGACGGCCTCGGCCATCGAGGTGTCACGCTCGTCCAGGACCTCGCGCTTGCGCATGTAGCCGCGCATGGCGGCCAGGCGCCGCAGCACCCCGCGGATCACCTCGCTGTCGCCGGCGGCCAGCAGGTTGGCCAGGTAGTCCACGGGGATGCGCATCGAGTCGATCGCGGGGAACACGTGGTCCGGGTCCGCCTCGTAGCCGTCGGTCTCGAGCATGTTGACGATGGGGGAGAGCGGCGGCACGTACCAGACCATCGGCAGCGTGCGGTACTCGGGATGCAGCGGAAGCGCCACGCGGTAGCGGTGTGCCAGCGCGTAGACGGGCGAGCGGCGCGCGTAGTCGAGCCAGTCCTCCGGGATGCCGTCCCGCAGCGCCTGCTCCTGCACCGCCGGGTCGTGCGGGTCGAGGAACACGTCCATCTGCGCGTCGAGCAGATCCTTCGGATCCGGCACGGACGCCGCGGCCTCCACGCGGTCCGAGTCGTACAGCACGATGCCCAGGTAGCGGATGCGTCCAACGCAGGTCTCCGAGCAGATCGTGGGCAGGCCGGCCTCGATGCGCGGGTAGCAGAGCGTGCACTTCTCCGCCTTGCCGGTCTGGTGGTTGAAGTAGACCTTCTTGTACGGGCAGCCCGACACGCAGAAGCGCCAGCCCCGGCACTTGGCCTGGTCCACCAGGACGATGCCGTCCTCCTCGCGCTTGTACATGGCGCCCGATGGGCACGACGCCACGCACGACGGGTTCAGGCAGTGCTCGCAGATCCGCGGCAGGTAGAACATGAAGGCCTGCTCGTAGGTGGCCTTCACCTGCTCCTGGATGCCGTAGGTGAGCGGGTCCTGGTCGATCCGCTCGGCCGTGCCGGCCAGGTTGTCGTCCCAGTTGGGGCCCCAGCTGATCTCCTGCAGCTCCTTGCCCGTCAGCTGCGAGCGGGCGCGGGCGACCGGGTCGTGCTTTGACAGCGGCGCGGTGATCAGCTTCTCGTAGTCGTAGGTCCAGGGCTCGTAGTAGTCGTCGATCTGCGGCAGGTCCGGGTTGGAGAAGATCGTGAGGAGCTTCTTGATCTGGCCACCGGCCTTGAGCTTGAGCCGCCCCTTCTTGTCGAGCTCCCAGCCGCCCTTCCAGCGCTCCTGGTCCTCCCACTGGCGCGGGTAGCCCAGGCCGGGCTTGGTCTCCACGTCGTTCCACCACATGTATTCGACGCCCGGCCGGTTGGTCCAGACCTGTTTGCACGTGACCGAGCAGGTGTGGCACCCGATGCACTTGTCGAGCGCCATCACCATCCCCACCTGCGCGCGAATCCTCATTCGAACACCACCGGAGCCTCCCGCTTTCGAACCACCACGATCTCGTCCCGCTGCGAGCCCGTGGGCCCGTAGTAGTTGAACCCGAACGACAGCTGTCCGTACCCGCCGATGAAGTGCGAGGGCTTCATCACGATGCGCGTGACCGAGTTGTCTGTGCCGCCGCGCTTGCCCTGGAGCTCGGTGAGAGGCACGTTCAGGTGCCGGTCCTTGGCGTGGTACATCAGGCACACGCCCTGCGGCACCCGGTGCGTGACCGCGGCGCGGCAGGCGATCACGCCGTTGCGGTTGTAGACCTCAAGCCAGTCGTTGTCCTTGATGTCGAGCGCCTCGGCGTCCTCGCGGCTCACCCACAGCATCCCGCCGCCGCGGAACAGGGTGAGCATGTGCAGGTTGTCCTGGTACTCGGAGTGGATCGACCACTTGGAGTGGGGGGTGAGGTAGCTGAGCGTGAGCTCGCGGCGGCCGTCCTGCTCGCTCTGGTCGCCGAACACGGCGCGGTGGTGCAGCGGCGGCCGGTACACCGGCAGCCCCTCTCCCAGCTCCAGGACCCAGGAGTGGTCCAGGTAGAAGTGCATCCGGCCCGAGAGGGTGTGCCAGGGCTTGTCCCGCTCCACGTTCATCGTGAACGGCGCGTAACGGCGGCCGTGCGACTCGATGCCCGACCACTCGGGTGACGTGATCACGGTGCGCGGCTGCACCTGAGCGTCCTGGAAGGTGATGCGATCGCCCTCGCGTGTGCCGGACAGGTCGGCGAGCTCGAGGCCGGTGGTTCCCTCCAGCGAGCGGAAGCCCTCCGTGGCCAGGCGGCCGTTCGTGGTGCCGGAGAGGGCGAGGATCGCCTCGCACGCGTCCTGCACGCGATCGAGCGACGGCCGCCCGTCGGCGATCCCGCCGCGCACCGCGCCGTTCTTCGAGCGCAGCTCCTGCACCTCCTCGTCGGCCACCCAGCTCGCGCCCTTCACCTGCTGGCCGAGCTGCTCCACGAGCGGGCCGAGGGACTTCCACTTGTCGGCCACGTTCGGGTAGTCGCGCTCCACCACGATCAACTTGGGCATGGTCTTGCCGGGCACCGGCTCGCACTCGCCGGCGCGCCAGTCGCGGACCTCGCCGAAGGGCTGCGCGATCTCGTCCGCGGTGTCGTGCAGCAGGGGTGCGGCGATCACGTCGCGGCGCACGCCCAGGTGCTTCTCAGCCAGCTCGGAGAAGCGCTCGGCCACCCGCTTGAACGTCTCCCAGTCGGTCTTGTTCTCCCAGGGCGGCGGCACCGCCTCGTTGAACGTGTGGACGAAGGGGTGGAGGTCCGTCGAGGAGAGGTCGTACTTCTCGTACCAGGTGGCGGCCGGGAACACGACGTCCGAGAAGAGCGCGTTGCTCGTCATCCGGAAGTCGATCGTGGTGAGCAGATCGAGCTTGCCGTCGGGCGGCTCGTCGTGCCACTCCACGTCCTGCGGCCGCAGCTCCGGCGGCGTCTCCTCGGCGCGCACCGCGTTCTCCGTCGTGCCGAGCATGTGCTTGAGGAAGTACTCGTGCCCCTTGCCCGAGGAGCCGAGCAGGTTCGCCCTCCAGACCGTCATCACCTTTGGGTGGTTGTGCGGCGCGTCCGGGTCCTCGCAGGCGAAGCGCAGGTTGCCCGCCTTGAGCTCGTCCACCACGTGGTCGGCGGGCTCCTTGCCGGCGCTTTCCGCCTCGTCCACCAGGTCGAGCGTGCTGCGGTCGAAGCTGGGGAAGGACGGCAGCCAGCCCAGCCGCGCGCCGAGGGCGTTCACGTCCAGGATGTGCTTGCCGTCGAAGAGCCCCTGCCCGAGCGGCGACGCCAGATCCGAGGGCCTGTAGCGCTCGTAGCGCCACTGGCTGCTGGCCATGTAGAAGAAGGGCGTGCCGGACTGGTGGCGCGGCGGGCGCACCCAGTCGAGCGCGAACGCCACGGTCTGCCAGCCGGACAGCGGGCGCACCTTCTCCTGTCCCACGTAGTGGGCCCAGCCACCGCCGTTCACTCCCTCGCAGCCGCAGAGCATCACGAGCGACAGGAAGGTGCGGTAGGTCTGGTCGGAGTGGAACCAGTGGTTGGTGCCCGCGCCCATCGCGATCATCGAGCGGCCACGGGTGACCTCGGCGTTGCGGGCGAATTCGCGGGCCACCCGCGCCGCGGCGTGACGATCCACGCCGGAGATCGGCTCCTGCCAGGCCGGGGTGCAGGGCAGTGGGTCGTCGTAATCGGACGGCCACTCGCCGGGCAGGCCGTCGCGCCCGACGCCATAGTGCGCGAGCACGAGGTCGAGCACGGTGGTCACGAGCTGCCCGCCCACCCGCATCGCGGGCACGCCGCGCCGGACGGACGAGCCGCCCTCGCCCTCGCCGGTGTCGAAGCGCGGCAGCTCTACCGCAACGCCGTCGCCGCGCCCGAACGCCGTGAGCGCGGGCACAAGCCCGTCGAGCTTCAGGTTCCACTGGCCGGGCTCGCCGTAGCGGTGCCCGACCGAGCCCTTGGGCACCACGGGCTGACCCGTGCCCTCGTCGAGCACCACCGGCTTCCACTCGGCGTTCTCCTCCTGCTCGAGCCCGAGGTCAGAGGCGCGCAGAAGCCGGTCCGGCACGAAGCCGTCGCCGTGCTCGCGCAGCGTCACGAGCAGCGGCAGATCCGTGAAGCGGCGGGCGTAGTCCTGGAAGTACGGCACCTGCCGGTCCACGTAGAACTCCTTGAGGATCACGTGGCCCATCGCCATGGCCAGCGCGCCGTCGGACCCCGGCGCTGCCGCCAGCCAGTGGTCGGCGAACTTGGTGTGCTCGGCGTAGTCGGGCGACACCACGACCACCTTCTGGCCGCGGTAGCGCGCCTCGGTCATGAAGTGGGCGTCCGGCGTGCGTGTGGTGGGGATGTTCGTGCCCCAGATGATCAGGTAGTCGGCGTTCCACCAATCGCCGGATTCGGGCACGTCGGTCTGGTCGCCGAACACCTGCGGGGAGGCCGGGGGCAGGTCCGCGTACCAGTCGTAGAACGACAGGATCACGCCGCCGATCAGGGACAGGAAGCGCGACCCGGCGGCGTATGACGCCATCGACATCGCCGGGATGGGGGTGAAGCCGACGCAGCGGTCGGGGCCGTGGCGCTTGATCGTGTGCACGTGCGCCGCGGCCACCAGCTCCACGGCCTCCTCCCAGGAGGCGCGCACGAAGCCGCCCTTGCCGCGCTGGCGCCGGTAGACCCGCGACTTCTCGGGGTCGTCCACGATCTCCGCCCACGCTTCCACGGGATCGCCGAGGCGGCGCCGCGCCTCCCTGAACATCTGCAGCAGGCTGCCGCGCACGTACGGGTACTTCAGGCGCAGCGGCGAGTACTCGTACCAGGAGAAGGACGCGCCGCGCGGGCAGCCGCGCGGCTCGTACTCGGGCATGTCCGGCCCGGTGGACGGGTAGTCGACGGCCTGCGTCTCCCACGTGATCAGGCCGTCCTTCACGTACACGTTCCACGAGCAGGAACCCGTGCAGTTCACGCCATGAGTGGAGCGCACCACCTTGTCGTGCGCCCAGCGGCCCCGATACGAGCGCTCCCACGCCCGATCCTTCGACACGAGCTGGCTCCAGCCTTCGGCGTTGATCGGACCACGCCGAAGGAAACGGTGAGCCTCCAGCAGGGGACGGGACCGGAGCTCCATCACCCGGTGTCATACCAGTCCGGCGGTGCGGGCACCTCTGTCGGGCTGTTCGCTCCGCCGGCGCGCAGCGACCACGGCGGCCCCGGTGGCGGCCAGAAACAGCAGGATCGCGACCTCGCCCGCGACGCCGCCCCACTGCCAGAGGTGCACGTTGTCGGCCAGGTCTCCGCCGAGGATCCGCACGACCAGCGAGGCATGAAGCAAGGCCAGGTGCACGTAGAAGCGCGGGCGAAACGGCAGCCTGACCCGGAGGACGGCGGGGACGATCACGGGCGCGTGCGCGAACACCATCGACATCACGAAGCCAAGGAACAGCGCGTGCAGCTGAGCGTCGTACAGGTAGCCGTCCGCCGACGTCCCGTGCAGAAGCCAGAGCACGCCCGCGACTCCGAGCCAGGCGTAGCCGGCGAGCAGCGCCAGGGCCATGAAGCGCGTCACTCCGCGACCGTGCACGGTCCGGCGGGCGATGTCGTAGCGGGTGAGCCAGGCCGCCTGGGTCAGGAGTCCCACGCCGGCGAGGCGCATGCCGGCGTCCTCCGCCGGGATCGAAAGCGCCAGCCCGCCCACGAGCAGTGCGATGGCCGCGAGCAGGGCCGTACGGCGGCCGCCGCCCAATCCGCGCAGCCGGGAGAGCTCGAGCCGCTCGCCAACGATCGTCAGCACCAGGAAGCCCGCGAGCAGGGGCACGAAGCGCGACGTATCGGCGCCCGTGAGCCACAGCAGCGCCGCGGCCAGCCAGGCGACGGCCCCGAGTCCCATCACGATGTTGTGCGCGGTGCGCTGCATCCGGTCGATCACGAGGTGCTCGGCCACCAGCACCGCGGCCGCGAACGTGAGCAGCGCGGGGCCGAACCCGCCCGGCGCGCCCGCCGCGGCCGCGAGCGTGCCCACGCCGCTCGCGAGCGGCGCCGCGAAGCCCCACGGCCGGCCGAGAGCCACGGCGCGCTCGAGGCCGATCAAGGTGCCGAGGAACCCGAGCGTCATCAGCGGCCCATGGAGCTCGGCGAGATCGGTCTGGGCGCCCGGGACCGAAAGGCCGAGCCGCAGCAACCCTCCCCACAGCCCCGCGAAGAGCGCCGTGATGCCGAGCGCGACAAGGGGCGCGCGCCTCAGCAGAGGCGCCCTCGTCAAGAGATCCATCCAAGCTCGTCGCGCGCCGCGTCCGTCATGCGCTCGGGATCCCATGGCGGCTCCCAGACGAGCGTCACCTTCACCCGCCCGATCTGCGGCGACTGAGCGAGGCAATCCACGATCTCGTCCTCGATGAAGCCGCCGAGCGGGCAGCCCTGGGTGGTGAGCGTCATCACCACCTCCACGTCGCGCCCGTCGATCTGCACCTCGTAGACGAGGCCGAGATCCACGATGTTCACGCCAAGCTCCGGATCGATCACGTCGAGGAGCAGCTCGTACACCAGCCCGGTGCTCAGCGGCGTGGTGAGGAGCTGCGTCGGATCCATCACTGTTATTTTTACAGCTAGATTGGGAAAATGACACGTGACGCGATCCCAGACGGACCGGCCGAGCTGGTCGGATCCCTGAGCCGAGTGCTGAGAGAGGCGCTGGCCGCGCTCGGCCGCGCCGGAGAGCCGGACGAGGCGAACCGCCTTGCCGGGCTGGCCTGGTCGGCGTTGCGTCACGAGCGCCCGGATGAGGCCCAGCGCATCAACGCCTTGATGCACGGCCTCTCGAAGCTGCCGTCCAGTGCAGATCAACCAAAGGAGGACTCCATGGCCACAGCAGAGCTCGAGCTCGACGTCCGCACCGAACCGCCGGCACGGCGTCACGAGCTGATCTTCGAGACGTACGGCGCGCTCGGGGCGGGGGAGGGCTTCACCCTGGTCAACGACCACGACCCCAAGCCGCTCTACTACCAGTTCGCCGCCGAGCACGCGGGCGAGTTCAGCTGGGATTACCTCGAGGAGGGGCCCGAGGTCTGGAAGGTCAGGATCGGCCGGACCTGACGCGCGGCTCACCCGAGCGCGCGAAATTCTCGGGGTGGGGCGGAGAAAAGATCAGCCGCCCCGCCGGATGCGAAAACCGGTCACATGACGCATGCTGGATCGGTGCCATCCGATAGGCGTGCCCGCCTCACCCTCGAGCTGAACGTGGAAGCCGAGCCCGTTGCCGGGGTCGTCCGCGACGCGAGCGGCGTGGACGCGCCGTTCGTGGGCTGGATCGCGCTGACGCGAGCGATCGAGCTCGCGCTCGAGGCCGCGCGCGTGGGGCCCCAGCCAGCCCCGACCGACGGGGCGGCGGGTTCGTGAGGAACGGAACGGCCGGCCGGCTCGCGGCGCTGGCCGCGGGAGCCGCCGCCGCGTGCGTGTTCAGCGCGGTCGCGCCCAGCCTGGCGGCGCCGCCGAGCGGCTGCCACCAGCTCCACGGCACGGTCACCTGCGAGTTCGCCTACACGGGCGCTGAGCAGCAGCTCACCATCCCGGCGGACGTGAACAGCGTGCACGTGAGCCTGACCGGCGCGGCCGGAGGCGCAGGCAACAGCGGCGGCGCCCTCCCGGGCGTGGGTGGCAGCGCCAGCGGCGACCTGTCCGTGACCGGCGGCGAGACCCTGTACGTCGAGGTGGGTGGTGAGGGTGGCGCCGGCATACTCGGCACCGGAGGCGGCGGCGGATTCAACGGCGGAGCGGACGGCGGCATCGGCCGCGGCGGCGGTGGTGGCGGTGGGGCAACGGACCTGCGCACCGTCTCCTGCGGACCCGACTGTCCCGGCGATGCCGGCTCTCTCGCCTCACGTCTCATCGTCGCGGGTGGTGGCGGTGGAGCCGCCGGCAACGCCTCCGCGGGCTCGGGCGACGGCGGCAACGCCGGCTCGGCTGGCGAGGGCGGCTTCCTGTCCACCAATCCCACGGGCGGCGCCGGGGGCGGCGGTGGCGCCACCTCATCGGCGGGCGGCGCGGCCGGCGC
>Ga0070683_100002546_pt1 | contig 14556 bp, 13 predicted proteins | sample KBSC713LmetaG_FD_64662 | JGI IMG/M metagenome (GOLD analysis project Ga0070683, IMG submission 64662) | Corn rhizosphere microbial communities from Kellogg Biological Station, Michigan, USA - KBS C7.1-3L metaG | ecosystem: Host-associated > Plants > Roots > Rhizosphere ...
CATTCGGGTAGCCCGTCCGCAAGACGAGACGCCAACGAACCGTTGCCTCCAAACGGCGACCAGGACGACCGTTTGCAGGCAACGGTCAACGCATGGAGCGGCTGGATCGGCCACCGTGAATGGCGCCCCACAAACGGTGGTCGATCCGCCGACGCGACACGTCGGCGAAATGTCGGCAGAGCGGCCACCGTCTGGCACGTTCGGGAGTGGATCGACCAACGTCTAAAGGTATTCGGGCTGAAGTGGCTCGACTACGGCTGCCCCTACCTCGACCAGAACGGCCGGCGCCAGTCGTGCACGAAGGCGTTGTGCGCCCCGCCCGGCGTCCGGCACGCCGACTTTCAGAACAGTCGCGAGTCGGCGCCCGTGGATCCCAGTTGTACGACGGGACCGTTCAGCACAGGCCCCGCCGACCGGCTGACGGCCGGCGGGGACCGTGGTGCTGATGTCAGGTGCCGGCCTTGTAGTCGGTGTCCATCTTGGCGAACATCTTGTCCGGAGTGGACTGGCCGCTGAAGATCTCCTGGATCCCGCTCAGCATGTCCTGCTGCACCTTGGCGTTGGGCCAGAGTTGGTCCATGAACGGCACCGTCCGGCCGCTGTTGATGAACGTCGCCAGGTCGGCCAGCGAGGGATCGGGCGTGTTGCCGCTGTCCGGCAACGACGGCAAGCTGCCCTGCTTCTTGTTGAAGACGCTCATGCCCTGCGGCGACATCACGAAGGTGACGAACTTCAGGGCCAGGTCCTTGTTCTTGGCCTTGGCGTTGATCCCGTAGCCGGCCCCGGCGGCTCCTGGCATGAGGAAGGTGGACTGGTCATCGGTGGCCGGTAGCGGCTTGAGAATGAAGGTGCCCGTCGGGTTCTTCTGCTTGAGCAGCGAGACCACCCAGTTGCCCTGGACGAGGCCGAGCGTCTTGCCGGTCGCGGCGAGATCCTGGCTGGCCGCGTAGTCGGTGCCGAGTGGGTTCTTCTGGAAGCAGCCGTTGTTGTTCATCTCGGTGTACTTGGCCATGGCGGCGGTCCACGGCGAGTTGGCGAACGTGGCCTGGCCGGACTGCATCTTCTTGTCGAAGTCCTTGTCGTTGCTGTAGACCATGGTGGCGACCAGGGCGTACAGGACGAGCTGGGTGACCCAGTTGTCCTGGATTCCGAGGGCGAACGCGGGTGTGCCCTTGGCCGCGGCCGCCTTGCAGAAGGTCAGGAGTTCGGTCCACGTGGTCGGTGCGGTCAGGCCGGCCTTGTCGAGCGCTTCCTTGTTGTACACCGCGCCGATGCCGTTGACGCCGAAGATCGCGTTGTAGGTCTTTCCGTCGTACTGCGCCACGCCCTTCAGGCCCGCGGGCAGCTTCGAGGCCCACGGCTGGTCGGAGAGGTCGAGCAGGTAGCCCGGCTTGGCCAGGACAAAGGTGGCGCCCGGGTTGCCGTTGCCCGGCCAGACGGTCATCACATCGGGCGCGGTGCCGGAGGCGAGCTGGGTGCGGATCTGCTGCTGGTACTGGTCGGCGCCGGCCGTCGTGAGGTTGACCTTGACGCCGGGGTTCGCGGCCTCGAACGCCTTGACGACGTCCTCGATGGAGCCCTGGTCGACGGAGGCGACGGTCAGGGTCTTGGCGTCGCCGCCGCCCGACGCGCCGTTGGTGCCGCCGCTACAGGCCGCCACCGTGGCGACGGCGGTCAGCGCGGCGATCACAGCCGACAATCTGCGCACGTTCATGAACTCTCCCGAGGGTCACTGGAGTCAATTTCTGGTGCGGTGGCATTGAAGGTGTAGCGGCCGGACGCCAGCCACAGGGTGACCCCGATGGCCGACGCCTCGACCCGGTTGACCCCTGGCCGGCTCTCCAGGGGCTCGTCGCTTTCGCGGACGCTGCTCATGTCCGCCGTGGGGATTTCCAGTACCGCTGTGCTGCCGGGCGGTATCTCGACGGAGACCGTGATCCCGCCGTCGGCCAGTTGCCAGCCACAGGCGACCTGCCCGCGCGCGGTCTCCTGCTCGGCCCGTGCCCAGCTGAGCCGGCCTCCGGGCGTGGGACGAAGGAGCAGTTCGCGATAGGCCACCGACCCCGGTAGCTGGTCAATGCCGGCGACCCGGCCGAACAGCCAGTCGCCGACGCTGCCGAGGCTGTAGTGGTTGAACGAGTTCATCGCGGGTGACTGGAAGCCGTTGGTGTCGGTCCATCCGTCCCAGCGCTCCCAGATCGTGGTGGCGCCGTGCCGGATCGAGTAGCCCCACGACGGGTACTCATCCTGGTGAAGGAGGCGGTAGGCGAGATCGGGCCGGCCCTGCTCGCAAAGCACGGGGCACAAGAGCGCGACGCCGACGAAGCCGGTCGTGAGGCGGTAATTTCGCTTCTCGATGTCCGCGGCCAGGTGCTCGACGGCGGCCGTCGCCAACGCCGGCGGCAACAGCCCGAACGCCAGCGCCAGCAGGTAGCCGGTCTGCGTCTCACCCAGGACTCGGCCGTCCTCGTCGACGTACGACTCGATGAACGCGGCCCGGATCGCCTCGTGCAGTGCGCGGTGCTCGGCCGCTACGTCGTGGCGGTCGAGCACGTCGGCGGCCGCCGCGACGATCTCGGCGCTGCGGGCGAAGTAGGCGGTGGCCAGCACGTCCCGCGGCGTCGTGACGCCGATCTGGAGCCAGTCGCCGTAGGCGTTGCCGGTGCGGTGCCGCCAGCGCAGGTCTGGGTTGTGGCGGCGGATGTGGCCGACCCAGGCCACCATCGAGGCGAACGATCGTTCCAGTGCGGTCCGGTCGCCGTATGTGCGCCACAGGTGCCAAGGGATGATCACGCCGGCGTCTCCCCAGGCGGGCGCGCCTTCGCGGGTGACCGAGTTGAGCGGGGCGACGTCGCGGAATGCGCCGTCGCTGGTCTGGCCGTCGACCACATCACGCAGCCACCGAGCGAAGAACGCCGACACGTCGGCGTTGCGGCTCGCGGTGGGCGCGAAGATCTGCGCGTCGGCGAGCCAGCCGAGTCGTTCGTTGCGCTGCGGGCAGTCCGTGGGTACCGCGACGAAGTTGCCGCGCTGTCCCCAGGTGATGTTCGACTGCAGCTGGTTGACCATCGGGTCGGAGCACTCGAATGACCCGGCCCACGGGGTGTCGCTGTGCAGGACCCGTGCGACCACGTCGCCGGCGGCCAGCTCGCCGGGGTAGTTGCCGACCTCGACGTACCGGAATCCGTGGAAGGTGAACTGCGGCTCGAAGACCTCGGCCTCCGCACCATCGGTCACGTATTCGTCGGTGGCCCGTGCACGGCGCAGGTTCTCGACGTACAGCTCGTCCCCGTCGAGCACCTCGGCGTGCCGCAGGACGACGCACCGGCCCGGCACGGCACCACGTATCGTCAGGCGAACCCGACCGACCAGGTTCTGGCCGAAGTCGACGATGAAACGGTTCTGTCCGCGGGGATGCACAGCGGCCGCGGCGACCTCGCGGGTCACTCGCACGGGATGGTCCGGCTCGGCAACCACCGGCCCGGGCTCGGTGTCGAGCACGGCAACCGGCCGGAATCCTTCGCCGCCGCCTGGTGTGTCCCACCCGGGCACGTGAAGGCGGGCGTCCACCCGCTGACCCATGAGCAGGTCGGCGGCGCGGATCTCGCCGGGTCGCTCGCTCCACGCCGAGTCGGTAGCCACGACGTGCTGGGAGCCGTCGACCAAATCCACGACGAGTTGCGCGAAATACCCCGGGCAGTCGCCGTAGTGCATGGCCGGGCGCCGGTCGTCGAAACCGACGTAGCCGCACCACCAGCCGTCGGCCACGATGGCGGCGAGGACGTTGTCGCCCTGGCGAATCAGCGAGGTGACGTCGTAGGTCTGGTACTGCAGCCGACGGTGGTACTCGGTCCAACCCGGGGCCAGCTCCGCGTCGCCTATCCGCGCGCCGTTCACCCGCGGCTCGTACACGCCGTGCGCGGTGGCGTACAGCCGCGCCCGCGCCACCGGCCGGTCCACCGTGAACGCCCGGCGCAGATACAGGGGCGGGACTCCGTTCACCGGCTCGACATCGCCGCCCGGTGGATCGACGTGCGGGACGGTAGCCGGGTCCCGTCCGACCCAGACGGCGGTCCAGTCGTCGCGGTGCAGGAGGCCGGTCTCGAACCAGGTCTGCGCCGCGCCGGCCTCGGCGCCGGTCTCGTCCCACACCTGGACCCGCCAGTGGTACCGCGTCGCCGACCGCAGCACGGGGCCGCCCCAGGGCACGAGCAGCCCGTCACCCGACTCGCGCCGCCCGCTGTCCCACAGCAGGCGGCCCGGGTCGTCCAGATCGGTGGCCCGTTCGGCGGCGGTGATGCGGTAGGCGCTCGGGGCCGCTCCCCGCCGCTCGCAGCGCAGCTTCCACGACAGACGGGGACGCGGTTGCCCGATACCGAGTGGCTCCGTGCGTTGCTCGGTTTGCAGCTTGTACGGGTGGAGCACGGTCATCCCTTCAGCCCTCCGGCGAAGCCGTTGATGATGCTGCGCTGCAGCGCGAAGTAGACCGCCAGGATCGGCACGATACTGATCACGAGGGCCGCGAAGATCATGTTCCAGTCGGTGACGAACTGACCGACGAAGCCGGCGATCGCCACGGGAACGGTCTGCTGGTCGCTTCCGCTCAGATACAGCAGCGGCGTGAAGAAGTCGTTCCAGACGAAGATGGCGTTGAGCACCAACGCCGTCACCGTGATCGGCTTGAGCATGGGGAAGACCACGAACCGGAAGACCTGAAGCGGTGTGCAGCCGTCGATGAGCGCGGCGTCCTCGAAGTCGTGTGGCAGCGCCCGGAGGAAGCCGACATACAGGAACGTGGTGAACGGCACCTGCAGACCCGAGTAGAACAGGATCAGTGCCCAGACCGAGCCGAGCAGCCCGAGATCGCGCATGGTCTGATACAGCGGCAACGCCGCCAGCTGGAACGGCAGCATCAGCCCGAGCATGATCAGCAGATACATGCCGCGCGACCATCGGGTGCTCGCCCGCGCCAGCGGGTAGGCGGCCAACGACGACACGGCGAGCACCACGATGACGCTGGCGGTGGTGACCAGCACGCTGTTGAGCAGGGCTCCCCCGAGGCGTCCCTGCTGCCACGCATCGGTGAAGTTGGCGAAGGTCGGTGACATGGTCGGCCGAAGCGGTGACGAGAGATCCGAGGCCGGCCGCAGGGCCAGGTTGATCAGGACGTACACCGGGAAGCCGATGACCACCGCAACCGCGACCATCGACATTTCCAGCCCGAACGTCCGCCACCGGTACCGGTTCATGACGCCGCCCTCTCGTTGCGGGCCAGCACGAAGTACTGCCCGGAAGAGACGACCGCCACGATGATCGTCAGCACGACCGCGAGCGCGATGCTGTACCCGAACTCGCCGAGCGTGAAGGCGTCCTTGTAGATCAAGGTCGACATGGTGTCGGTGGCGTGGCCCGGCCCGCCGCCGGTCAACGCGAACACCTGGTCGAACAGCTTGATGCCACCGATGATCGACAGCATCAGGTTGATGGTGAAGGCCGGTCCGAGCAGTGGCCGGGTAACCGACCAGAAGCGGCGAACGGCGCCGCCGCCGTCGATCGCCGCCGCCTCGTAGATCTCGCGGGGTATCGACTGCAGCCCGGCCAAGAAGATCACCATGGAGTACCCGCCGAATTGCCAGACGATGACGCCGACGATCGACCACAGTGCGAGCCGGGGGTTGCCGAGCCAGTCCTGGGTCCAGGAGCCCAACCCGACCGCGCCGAGCAAGCTGTTGACCGCACCGCTGGGAGCGAGCAGGTTCCGCCACAGATACGCGGTCACGATCGGGGTGACCACCGCCGGGGCGAACAGGAAGACCCGAAGCACGTTGCGCGACTTGATCGCGCTGTTGACGCCGAGCGCCAGCAACAGGCCGAACCCGTTCTGCACGATCGTGATCGCCACGGCGATCAGCAGGGTATGCCCGACCACCTGCATCGCCTGAGGATCGTCGAGCATCTGGGTGAAGTTGCCGAGTCCGATGAAGGAGAAGTGCGGATCGAGGCCGTCCCAATCAGTGAGGGCGTAATACACGCCGCGGACGCTCGGGACGAGGACCACGAAAGCGAAGAGCAGGAGCGCCGGGACGGCGAACCACCAGGGCGCCCGGCCGCCACGCCGCCGCGGGACCGCCCGGAGGGGCGGATCGGTCGGCCACCGGGTCGGCCGGGATTCCGGGTCCGTGCGTTGGTTGTACGGAAGGACTGACACCACCGGCCCCATCTACTGAATCGTTTCATTCGACGGTCGGTGCCAGCGCGGCACCCACCTATGGGAAACGTTTCTCAAATGTTGTGGCCGACTCTAGGTTCGTACACCCGAAGCGTCAAGGGCCCTAAGCGACTCGTTGTGATGAGCTCAGGATGGTCAAGTGGCCAGCTCGGGCCGTACATTTGAGCAACGTTCCTCGACCTACATTGAGGAAGCCGTCTCCCTGCGTGGTAGGAGTGAGTGGGTGGAGCCAGCCGCACTGCCTCGTCGCGTCACCATCGTCGACGTCGCGCGCCACGCCCAGGTGTCCACGACAACGGTCTCAAAGGTCTTGCGCAACGCCTACGGCGCCAGCCCGGCGATGCGGGCCAAGGTCCGGCAAGCGATGGCCGATCTAGGCTATCGGCCACATGCCGCCGCGCGAGGCATGCGCGGCCAGACGTACACCATCGGTGTCATGCTCCCCGACATGCGCAACCCGTTCTTCGCCGACATCCTCGACGGGCTCCACGAGTCGCTGGACGACACGGACTACCAGATGCTGCTCGGCACCGGCGGCAACGGCGAGAAGGCCGAGGCCCGCCTCACCGAGGCGATGGTCGATCGCCAGATGGACGCGATCGTCCTCATCGCGCCGATCTCGTCACGCGCCTACCTCGAGCGCATCGCCAAGGTCGTGCCGACCGTCGTGGTCGGCCGGCACGGCCGTTCCGCCGCTTTCGACGTGGTCGCCGACGACGACCACGCCGGCGCCGCCCTGGTCGTCGAGCACCTGGCCGACCTCGGCCATCGCCGGATCGCGCACATCGATCATTACGAGACCGATCCGGACCGGCTCATCGAGATGCCCAACGCAATCCGTGCCGAAGGCTACCGGCAGGCCATGCGCGCCCGTGGCCTGGCCGAGGAGATCGACGTCGTGGCCACCAGCTACACGCGCAACGGTGGATACGTGGGTGCCAAACAGCTGCTCGAGCGCCGGCCGCGGCCCACCGCGATATTCGCCGGCGCCGATTTCGTCGCGATGGGCGTGCTCGATGCGGTCGCCGAGGCCGGCCTCAAGGTGCCCGACGACATCTCCGTCGCGGGCTATGACAACACCACCTTCGCCGCGTTCAGCCCGATCTCTTTGACCAGCGTCGACCAGGCGGGTGCGCAGATGGGCCGCGATACCGCGCGCCTCCTGCTGGAACGCATCGCGGATCGGGCGAAGCGATCGGTTCAAGTACGGCTCTCGCCGACCCTGATCGTGCGCGGTAGCACCGCACCGCCTCGCGATTGAACGTGGCCAGATCCGGCCACAGCGTTGTTGCACGCATCCACCGGGCATACGTTGCAGGGCAAACGTTGCAGGGCAAACGTTCGATGTCCGTGGATTCGCGAGGAGACGTTTTGAAACGTTCCAGACTTGCCTGTCGCGTCAATGTGGTGGCTGTGGCCACCGTGCTGGTGACCAGCGTGCTCCCGGCCGGCTCGGCCGCCGCGTCGCACCCTGCCTGGCAGTCATACGTGCTGGGCCCCTCGTCCGCTCAGGTCGCGCCCGTCAAAGTCGAAAGCCGGGGCGCCGTGTCCAACCCGCACACGCTGGTGCGCGGGAAGGGCAAGCCGACCACGCTGGAAACGGTGGCCGGCCAGACACCCGCGTCCGTGCTGCTCGACTTCGGAAAGGACGTTGCCGGTACCCCCTTCTTGGATGTCGCTGCGGTCAGCGGCACCCCCACCCTCACCCTGGTGACCGCCGAGGCCCGCCAATACATCCGGCGGCCCGCGTCGACCACCGTCGCCGAGGCCGCGGCGGTCGGTTCGACCCAGGTCAAGCTCGCCTCGGTGGCGAACCTCGAGGTCGGCAACACGATCACCTTCGGGACCGGCACGGCCGCTCAGAACCGTACGATCACGGCGTTCGACACGACGGCCACCACGGTCACCTTCGCACCCGCACTGTCCGAGGACCTGGCCTCGGGGACCGCGGTGTCCACCTCGCCGGGCGCACCGAGCTCCGACGAGTCGCGCGGGTTGGCCGGCGTCGGCGGCCCGGACACCTTGCTGCCCACCGCCGCCGGCCGTATGTCCGGCGGCTTCCACGGCGGATTCCGGTTCATCCTGCTCACGCTGTCGTCCCCGGGCACCGTTTCGCTCAGGTCGGTCGGCGTCGACTTCCAGGCGTTCCGGGCGACGGCGAAGGACTATCGCGGCTGGTTCCTCTCCGGCGACGACCAGCTCAACCGGATGTGGTACTCCGGCGCGTACACCCTGCAACTGAACATGAAGCCGGCCGGCCTCAACGGACTGGCCGACCTTCGCATCTACGACGGCGCCAAGCGTGACCGCAGCATCTGGACCGGCGACATGCTCGTGCAGGGACCGACGGCGATCAGTACTCTCGGCGACCCGGGTGCCGCGTATGTGAAGTCGACCCTCGACGTCGTGCTGGCGACCCAGCGCGCGGACGGAGCCCTGCCGGGCTCTCCCGACTTCGCCAAGGGCCGCTCCCCCGCCGGATTCCCGCTGTTCTACTCCAACAACTACTCCGGGTACGGCGCGCGGGCGGTCATCGTGTACTACCGCTACACCGGCGATCAGGACTACGTCATCAGCAAGCTCCCGGCCCTGCGCACCGAACTCGCCTACAACGACACCTTCCTCGACGCCAACAACCTGGTTGTCTCGAACGACCGAGACTACTGGCAGGCCACCCAGACCGGCGAGGTCACCAAGTACAGCATCGACTACTACGCCTTGCTGCGGGACATGGCGTGGGTCGAGCGGCAGGTCGGCTCGGCGACCAACGCGGCGGTCGACGACGCGAAGGCCGACGCCATCAAGGCGGCCATCAACGCCCGGCTGTGGAACCCGACGCTCGGCGCCTACGGGCAGAGCAGCGACCACCCCGACGTCCTCGTGGAGGACGCCAACGCCCTCGCGCTGCAGTACGACATCGCACCGCCGGAGCGCCGTGCGAGCGTGCTCGCCGCACTCAAGACGCTCTGGACTCCGTACGGGGCCATCATCGGTCCGGGTCTGGCCGATCCGACCGGTCACACCATCGAACCCTTCGGCAACGGCATGGAGACCGCCGGGCGCTTCGCCGTCGGCGACACCAGCGGTGCGCTGGCCCTCATGCGACTCATGTGGGGTCAGATGGTCGACCGGCACGACCCGCTCTACACCGGTGGCCTGTGGGAGTTCAAGAACAGCACCGGCGGCGTCAACCGCGCGACCGCGAGCCTGGCCCACGGCTGGGCAGCGTCGCCAACGGTGCAACTGACCGAGCAGGTGCTCGGCGTCGCACCGGTCGGCCCGGGCTACGCAACATGGGCCATCCGGCCGCATCCCGGCAATCTCCCGTGGGCGCAGGGCGCCGTGCCGACCAAGTACGGCGACCTCGGTCTGGGCTGGTGGTCGAGCAGGTCCGAATTCCACCTGCGCGCGGACACCCCACGTGGCACGTCCGGCACCATCGCCGTCCCGGTGACCGGTCGAGCAGTGGTCAGGGTCAACGGCCACGTCGTGTGGAGCAACGGCCGGTGCGATGGCTACCAGGCGCATGTCGAGGACGGATACGTCGTGCTCACCGTCCCGGGCGGCCGCTACGACATCAGCGTCACCCGGCACTGAATGCATTCTCCCGGAGGCCGACGTGCGCCGGCCTCCGGGAGCTCGCCTTGTCAGGGCGCCGAGTCGTGGCGCTTACAGCAGGCCGTGCTTGGCCGCCCAGGCCACGGCGGTGATCACCGAGGGCACGTTCAATCGATCGCAGATCGCTCGTACACGGCGGCGCAAGGTCCGCTCGGACATCGCCAGCCGACGGGCCACGACGACGGGTGGCAGTCCCTGGGCGAGCAGCGCCAGCAACTGCACGTCTTCCTCGTCGAGCGGTCCGGATTTCGATGCGCCGGCCACCCCATCCAACCCCTTCGCAGCGGCACTTACTCGTGTCAAGTGACACGGTTAAGTACTGGACAGTAGACCCCCTCGCGGGCATTGGCAATCCGTTGGTCACGGTGTGAAGACTGGGTGTCCTATCAGGACACTCAGGCAGGTGACGCAGCCTTCGAGCTTCTCAAACTCGCTGATGTCCACGACGACGGGGGCGTACCCGAGTCCGGCCAGCAGGTCGGCGGACGCCGGCGCGGACGCCGCGATCAGCACATCGGTGCCGCCGAGCGGGACGACGTGGCAGCCGGTCGGCTCGGGGACGGCGACGGCGCCCGGGAACGATCCCGCGTCGACGAGGCCGCCCCATGTGAGCACCCGGCCGTCGGGCAACGCGGTCGTGGCCGACTTGAGGTGCAGCACATCGCTCACCGCAACGATGCGGACCGTACGGCCGAGCGGTGCGAGCAGCCGACGCATCTGGTCGATGCCGTGCGCGTTGGTCCGCCCACCGTGTCCGATGTACACGGATTCGCCGATCTGCAGGACGTCGCCGCCGTCGAGGGTGCCGGGCGGCTCAATGCGGGCGACCGTCAACCCCAGGGCGCGCACGGCCGGCTCGACCGCGGCCACCTCCGCGCGCCGGGGCGTCGCCCCGGGTCGCGTCAGGACGGCCAGATCGCCACTGACCACGACGGTGTCCTCGACAAACACCGAGTCCGGGCAGTCATCGGCGGGCGCGACGAAGCGGGCCGGCCAGCCGTGCTCGGCCAGTGCCGCGACGTACGCGGTGTGTTGGTGGCGGGCGAGGTCGACGTCGACCGATGTCCGCTCGATGTGGGTGATGATGCCCTCGGCGAGGCGTGGGCTCGGCGTCCGCACGAGAGCGACAGGGCGACCCGGTGCACTGGACACAGCGACCGCCCGTCAGGGCTGAGTGGGGCGGCGGGTCAGGACCTGGGGGCCGGAAGCCGTGACGGCGACCGTGTGTTCGGAGTGGGCGGTGCGGGAGCCGTCGGCGGAGCGGATCGTCCAGCCGTCGTCGTCGTACGTGATTTTGTCGGTGGAGCGGCAGAACCAGGGCTCGATGGCGATGGTCAGCCCGGGCTCGAGTTTCAGGCCGCGGCCGGCGCGGCCGTCGTTGGACACGTGCGGGGCCTCGTGCATGGTGCGGCCGATGCCGTGGCCGCCGAACTCCGGGTTGACGCCGTAGCCATAGGAGTGCGCGACCTCGCCGATCGCGGCCGAGACGTCGCCGAGGCGGCCACCGGGCTGGGCGGCGGCGATGCCGGCCGCCAGCGCGACCTCGGTGGCCTCGATCAGCTTCAGGTCGGCCGGGTCGGGGGTGCCGACGATGACGGAGAGCGCGGAGTCGGCGGCCCAGCCGTCGATGGCGACCGCCATGTCGATGCTGAGCAGATCGCCGTCCCGCAACGGGTAGTCGTGCGGCAGGCCGTGCAGCACCGCGTCGTTGACCGACAGGCACAGCACGTTGCGAAACGGACCACGGCCGAACGATGGGGCGTAGTCCCAGTAGCAGGATTCGGCGCCGCGTTCCTTGATCCGGCGGCGGGCGTGGTGTTCGAGATCCATCAGGTTGACCCCGACCGCGGCGACACCGCTCAGCTCGGCCAGCAGCTCGCCGACGAACTGGCCGCTCACCGCCATCCGGCCGATCTCCTCGGCGGACTTGAGCTCGATCACGATAGCCCCCCTCTCCGGATACGGTATTTTTATACCACGCAGGTCCGGGGATTCTCGGGAGGGATATCCTGCTGGCATGGTTCGCCAACCACTCACCGCCGAACAGATCGCCGCGGGTCAGCGCCTCGGAGCCGCCCTCCGGGCCGCGCGAGGCGACCGCGGCCTCGTCGAGGTGGCCCTGGCAGCCGGCATCTCCCCCGAGACGTTGCGCAAGATCGAGGCGGGCCGCCTTCCCGCACCGGCGTTCGGCACCGTGGTGGGCCTCAGCCAGGCCCTCGACGTAGCCCTCAGCGACCTGGCCGGCGTCTGGCTGGCCGACATGCCCGTCCGCCAGGCGTCCTAGACCCGGACCGCCACCTCACCGCACATCCGGCACACGGCTACGGTGCCGGCTCCAGCCGTGCCCGAACCAGCTCCCGGCCGCCGCTGTAGCGGCCGGAATCGCCAGCAATACCGGGATGAGGAACAGCTCGTACATCAGGTAGGTGGACTGGCATTCGCCCGAGGCGACCCGGCACGGTTCGTTCTGCTCGGCCCACCCGACCCAGTACGCGGCGACCAGCCACCGGACCGCCGCGAGGATCAGCAGGCCGCTCATCGCGACGGCCGTCGCGGTCGCCACCGACCGGCGAGCCCGATTCGTCGGACCATTGGCCGACGTGCTCAGCAGCCGGCCCCCGACCGCCCCGGTCACGACGGCGGCCCAGCACAGGCTCAGCACCAGCACGGTGGACGTGTCGGGCCAGCCCATTGCCCGCCCGAGCGCATCCCGCCCCAGCAGCAGAACGACACCAGCCGAAGTGACCACCGCGACCACGCCGACCACGAGCCCGATCCGTCTCATTCATCGCAACGTACCAATCCGGCACCAGCAGTCGATCCCGGAGTGTTGATCGCCGGCCCTCTGGGTACGCGCGTTTCTGGAGGAGGTGAACGCAGGTGGTCAACAGCGATGGGCTTGATCCGTTTCTGAACGGACTCGATACGCCGATGTTCATCGTCACGGCCGTTGACCGCGACACCGCGGCCCGCGGCGGCTGCCTCGTCGGCTTCGCCTCGCAGTGCAGCATCGCCCCGGACCGTTTCGTCGTGTGGCTGTCCCAGCACAACCACACGTATCGCATTGCCCAGCAGGCGACCGTCCTCGCCGTACACGGCCTCGCCGAGGGGCAACGGGACCTCGCCGAGCTGTTCGGTACCCGCACCGGCGACGAGATCGACAAGTTCGCGCAGTGCTCGTGGCGCCCCGGAACGGACGGCGTACCGATTCTGAACGAGTGCCGGCGATGGTTCGTCGGCGACATCCAGGACACCGCCGTCTGGGGCAACCACACCGGGTTCCTGCTCACTCCCCGGGACACCGGCGGCCCCACCGACGCGCCACCGCTGATGTTCTCGGCGGTTCGCGACCTCACCGCTGCCCATCCGGCCTGACAACGATCTATTCAGAACGGTCGTTGCCATACGACGTCCCTGTCGCAGGTTTCGACATGCGCCGCACGGGCATCACATCGCTGACCGACAAGGACAGGAGACGACAATGAAGATGCTGACCTTCGCGGCCGGGTTGGCCGCCGGATACGTCCTGGGCACCAAGGCCGGCCGGGAACGCTTTGACCAGCTCGTCCGCGGTGTTCGCAAGGTCGGCGACCACCCGACCGTCGTGCAGGCGCAGGACAAGGTGAAGGAAGTCCTGAGCAGCAACACCGACCGTCACCAGCCGTCGGCGAGCACCACGACGCCGGCCGCGGCAACGGCTCCCCCGAAGGCTTCCCCGAAGGCCTCCCCGGCGCGACCGAGCGCGACCAGCAGCCTGGGCACCACCGCCACCACGAGGCCGGTGAGCCAGTAGTCGCCCAGGATGGACCGCCGAGGACGGGCTCAGCAGCCCGTCCTCGGCAGCGTTTCCAGGCTCAGAGCACGTCCGCGACGGCGACGGCGTCCAGTCCGTGCGCCTGGGCCACCGGGTGGTTGGTCAGCACTCCGCCGTGAGTGTTCAGGCCGAGGGACAGGGACCGGTCCTCACGCATGGCGGTCTGCCAGCCCTTGTCGGCGAGCGCGACGATGTACGGCAAGGTGGAGTTGGTGAGCGCGTGCGTCGACGTGTTCGGCACCGCTCCGGGCATGTTGGCCACGCAGTAGAACACCGAGTTGTGGACCGTGTAGGTCGGGTCGGCGTGGGTGGTCGGGCGGGTGTCCTCGAAGCATCCGCCTTGGTCGACGGCGATGTCGACGAGCACCGAACCGGGCTTCATCTGCGCGACAAGCTGGTTACTGACCAGTTTCGGCGCAGCCGCGCCCGGGATGAGAACGGCGCCGATGACGAGGTCGGCCTGCTTCACCTGCTCCTCGATCGCGAGCTTGGACGACGCGAGGCCCTTCACCCGGTTGTTGTACCGCCAGAACGACATGCGCAGCTTGTCCAGGTCGGTGTCGAGCAGTGTGACGTCGGCACCCATGCCGAGAGCGATGTTGGCGGCGTTCTGGCCGGAGACACCGGCGCCGATGATGACCACCTTGGCCTGGGCGACGCCGCCGACGCCGCCGAGCAGCATGCCTCGGCCGCCCTGGGCCTTCAGCAGCGCCTGGGCGCCCACCTGCGGGGCGAGGCAGCCGGCGACCTCAGACATCGGGTACAGCAGCGGCAGGCCGCCGGAGGGCAGCTGCACGGTCTCGTACGCGATGCCGGTGACCTTGCGGGTCAGCAGCTCTTCGGTCAGCGGCCGGTCGGCAGCGAGGTGGAGGTAGGTGAACAGGACGAGGTCGTC
>Ga0070683_100002548_pt1 | contig 14552 bp, 8 predicted proteins | sample KBSC713LmetaG_FD_64662 | JGI IMG/M metagenome (GOLD analysis project Ga0070683, IMG submission 64662) | Corn rhizosphere microbial communities from Kellogg Biological Station, Michigan, USA - KBS C7.1-3L metaG | ecosystem: Host-associated > Plants > Roots > Rhizosphere ...
TCAGTTGGTTAGAACGCCGGCCTGTCACGCCGGAGGTCGCGAGTTCGAGCCTCGTCGACCCCGCCATCTACTCCTACAAGTCAACAATTTACAGTCCGCCGGATCGGGTGGTGACAGCCCGATCCCTGTCCGGGGGTGCATTAGGGGACAGCGAGTCGTACTGCTCGTCCAGCTCGGCGAATCGGCGATAATCGGCGGCCGCCAAGCGCATGTGTGGACATCGGAGGAAGCACGGGTTGTCACTCGGATCAGAATCACGCCGCGAACCAGGCGCGTTACCGGTGTTGTTCCTCGTCGACGCCGACGCTGAGGTTCGCGAACGCATCGCCACCGCGTCGACGCGGCGCTTTGGAGCTGACTACGAGGTTCGCGCTGCGGGCAGTGAATCTGAGGGGCTCGCGGCGCTCGAGCGCCTTGAAAAAGACGGTGTGCGCGTTGCCGTGATCGCGGCGGACCTTGCCTTGAGCGGCGAAGAGGGCGGCATCACGTTTCTCGAGCGCGCTCACGCGAGCCACCCGCATGCGAGCCGTGTGCTGCTCGTCCCGATGGACCGGCGGGGCACTCGCATGCCGTTCGACTCGCTCGCGGCGTTGAAGCGGGCCACCGCGCTCAACCGAATCGACTTCTGGGTCGTGAAGGGAGGCTTCTCCCCCGAGGAAGGGCTGTTCCCTCGAGTCCAGGAGGCGCTCAGCGCCTGGACCCGGCTCCACGGCCCGCATCACGAGGTGTTGCGCGTCGTGGGCGATCAATGGTCGCCGCCCAGTCATGCGCTCCGCGAGACGCTGTCTCGCAACACGATTCCCCATGGCTTCTATCCATCCGATTCCGAGCCCGGACGCGCGCTGATCGCCGCACATCGCGTCGACGTTGCGCGATTGCCGGCGGTGATCCTCCACGACGGCTCCGTGGTCCACCAGCCCACCACCGTCGACATCGCGCGCGCCGTTGGCGTGAACACGCGACCCTCGTCACAGATCCAGGATCTGGTGATCGTCGGAGCTGGACCGGCGGGTCTGGCCGCCGCCTTGTACGGCGCGTCCGAGGGGCTTCGCACGACGGTTATCGAGGACCGCGCGATCGGCGGGCAGGCGGGGACCACCTCGATGATCCGCAACTACCTGGGATTCCCGCGCGGAATCAGCGGTGGCGACCTCGTGTTCCGCGCCTGGGAGCAGGCGCTGCTGTTCGGCGCGGATTTCGTCTTCACTCAACTCGCGATCGGACTCGCCTCGCGGAATCGTCTGCACGTGGTCACGTTGTCCGGGGGCGATGAGGTGCTGGGGCGTGCGGTCATCCTCGCGTCCGGGGTCGAGTACAGGAGACTCGGCGTTCCATCCCTCGATCGGTGGACCGGAGCGGGGCTTTTCTACGGGGCTGCCGGGACCCAGGGTTCGGCTCTGGCCGGGGAGCCGGTCTGCGTGATCGGGGGTGCCAACTCGGCGGGGCAAGCCGCCCTCCACCTGTCGCAGTTCGCCAGCCGTGTCACGCTGACCGTGCGCGGCTCGACGCTCGAAGCGGGCATGTCGGATTACCTCGTGCGGCAGATTCAGGCGACGTCGAACATCGACGTGCGACTCAGAAGTCGTGTCGTTGAAGGCCACGGAACCGGGCGCCTCGCCGCGCTCGAGCTCGAGAATGCCGAAGGCGGACGTGAAATCATCCCGGCCACCGCACTGTTCGTGATGATCGGCGCCGAAGCGCGCACCGATTGGCTCGGTCCGTCGGTCCGTCGCGACGATCATGGCTTCGTGCTCACGGGCCGTGACCTGCCGCCCGATGCGCACACGAGCGGCCGACCTCGCTTGGCCTTCGAGACCAGCGTTCCCGGCGTGTTCGCAGTGGGCGACGTGCGCCACGGCTCGATCAAACGCGTGGCGGAAGCGGTCGGCGAGGGCTCGGTCGCGGTTGGTTCCGTGCACCAGCACCTCGCGCGTCAGCCGAGCTCCGATCGGGGGTGAGGCAGCGCGGCGCTCTTGCCGCGTCCGCGCCCGGCGCCCGCGCACCTGCGCGATCGAGAGACCTGCGCTACACGTGGATCACGGTCTGTCCCTGCGCGTGTCCTTCGCCCACGTGCCGCATGGCGTCGGCGGTGTCGCGAAGCGGGTAGCGTCGGTCGATCGCCGGCTTGATTGTGCCGGCCTCGACCAGCTCTTTCAGCACCAGCAGGTCCTGCTGATTGAGCGACACGATGAAGGGCTTCAGTTTCCTGGTAGAGAACCTCGAGATCAGAAGCATGGCGGCCATCCGCACGAGCCAGCGCATGCCCGACTGACCACCTGATGTCGAAACGAACGTCCCGGTCGGGACGAGCACGCGCCGGCAGTCCAACAGCGAGCGATTGCCGACCGTGTCCAGCATCACGTCGAAGCGCGGTCCGGCAGTGACGAAGTCGGTCGTCGTGTAGTCGATCACCTCGTCGGCGCCGAGGGCGCGCACGCGGGCCACATTGCGCGTGCTGCAGACCGCCGTCACATGAGCCCCGAACGCCTTGGCAATCTGGATCCCCCAGCTGCCCACGCCGCCGGACGCGCCGTTGATCACCACGCGGTGACCTGCTTTCACTCCGCCGGCGTCGCGCAGCGCCTGCAACGGTGTCACAGCCCACGGCGTGGCGGCGGCGTCCTCGAACGACTGGTTGCGGGGCTTCGGCGCGAGCCGGTCCGCGCGGACGGCGACGTATTCCGCGAACGCGCCGGCGGTGGTCTCGCCAAACACCTCGTCGCCAGCGCGAAGCGTCGTGACTCTGGCGCCGGCGGCTTCAACGCGGCCGGCCATGGCCGAGCCCGGCACCAGTTGGCCCGGCCGGATCAAGCCGCCGATCGCGGGGCGGATCACGTAGGGCTTCCCGGTGACGATGTGGTGGTCGCCGATGCTCGCTCCGGCCGCGCGCACCCGAACCAGGACATCCTGTTCGCCGAGGACGGGGCGCGGGATTTCCTCGTAGGACAGGACGTCGGGCGTCCCATAGCGCCTCCGCACGATGGCGTGCATGGTCGCGCCGCTCATTCTCGATCCCGCCGAATGTTCACTGTTGCCGCAGTCCGCACCGGGCATTCAACTACATGGAGACGGTCGTGCACAAGCGAGCCCACATGCGGCGAAGGGTAGAATGCGCGCGAGGTGTCCATGACCGATCATCGCCATCACGATGGTGGTACGCACTCCGCCGATGGGGTGCGCGATGGCGCGTACGACGAGGCCTTTGCGGAGGCGCAGCCGGATCCGGGTCGGCAAGTGATTGCCGTGCAGCTCGAAGCCCGCGAGACGGGCTGGGAATTTATTCCAGGCGTGGTGTCCCCGGCCTGGACCTTCAACGGTACCGTGCCTGGTCCCACGCTCGAAGCCACTGTTGGTGACGTCCTCGAGATTCAGCTCGTTAATCACCTGACCGAGCCCACGGTCGTGCACTGGCATGGACTCCGTATTCCCGCTGCCATGGACGGGACCGAGCGAGTCCAACGTCCCGTCGGTCCGGGCGAGACGTTTGTCTACCGATTCCGCCTGCCGGACGCCGGCACGTTCTGGTACCACTCGCACTTCAACGAAACCGTGCAACTGGAGCGAGGTCTGTACGGCGCGTTGATCGTCCGGGCAGCCGACGAGCTGGTGTTCGACGCCGATCGCACGCTGGTCCTGGACGATGTCGAGTTGGAGAAGGATGGACAGATCAAGCCGCCGGGGTGGTGGATCGAGTCCCATGACGGCCGGGAGGGCAGCACCCGTCTCGTGAACGGCAGGCGCGAACCGGACATCCGCATGGCCGCGGGGCAGATGGAGCGGTGGCGCATCGTGAACGCGGCCAGCGCGCGCTACGCGCGCCTGTCGGTCGGCGGTCGGCCATTCGCGATCATCGGCACCGACGGCGGCCTGATCCCCACGCCGGTGATCGTCACCGACGTGCTGCTCTGTCCCGCCGACCGCATCGAGATCGTCGTCGGCCCGTTCGCCGAAGGCGATGTGCTTCGCCTTGAAACTCTCCCGTTCAACCGCGGATCGTTCAAGGCGCACAAGACGGCGGAACTGTTCGCCACGATTCAGGTGGGCGGCGCCGCACTCTCACGCGCGCGACTTCCCGGCGAACTTCGCACGATCGCACCGCTCGTGACCGGCCCCGTGACTCCCAACCGCACTGTGCGCCTGGGGTTCGGCCTCGGGCTGAAGCATGGCGTGGAGTTCAACATCAACCACGAGCAACACCACCAGGCCGACCCGGTCCGGATCGGCGATCTGCAGATCTGGGATGTCGTCAACCGGACGCCCGTGCACCATCCTTTTCACCTGCACGGCTACTTCTTTCAGGTGCTCGACGTAAACGGATCGCCGCCCCCCTTCCTGTCGTGGGAAGACACGCTGAATGTGCCGGCCTTCGGTCAGGCCCGAATCGCGTGGATGCCGGAGGGCCGGCCGGGCGGTTGGATGTATCACTGTCACATCCTCGAGCATCACGCTGCCGGGATGATGGCGCACTTCGAGGTCGTGCGATGAATCCTCAGCCGGCCAACCAGCCAGCCAGCCCGCCCCGCCCGCCTGCAGGCGGGAGCGTATTGGCTGTGGGCTTCGACGGGCTCAGTCGCTACCTCCCATCTTGGCGGGCACAACTGCTCACGACTCGCGAAGGATATCGGACGGGAGGATCTGGGACGCCCGTGTCGCCGGAATCCAAGTAGCCACCATTCCAACGGCGGCCAGGATCGTTACCGCCGATACCACCGTCGCCCAATCGAAGGGCTCCACGCCGTACAACAGCGCGGTGAGGAATTGTGAGCTCCACAAACTACCACCGATGCCCACGACGACACCCATACCCACGAGGAGCGCTGTTCGGGACAGGACTAGTCGCCGGACGCCAGAAGGCGTGGCGCCTAGCGCCAGGCGTATCCCCAGCTCACGGCGGCGACGGATCACCGCATACCACGACGTGCCATACATCCCCAACGCGGCCAGGACGACTGCCAGCGTGCCGAAGAATCCCGAAAGCATCGCGAGCATCCGCTCCTGCACGAGTGCGGCGCTCACCTGTTCGGCCAGAGGAGTGAAAGTCGCCACCACATCTGGATTTATCTGATTTATCACGTCCGCCACTCTGCCGATGAGGTCGGCCGGCTGTCCAGTGGTAGTGCGCACACTGAGCCGCATGATCGCCGCCGGCTCCTTAATCTGCGCCAATGGGAGGTAGATAGTGGGTGGGAGCGGCTCCCGAACAGAGCGATACGCCGCGTCCGCGACGACACCGACGATCTCAAGCCAGGGACCCTGCCGCCCGGGCACTCCTTTGCGGATGCGATGACCAAGAGGCGCGGTCGAGGCCATGAAACGCCGCACGAATGTTTCGTTGACGATGACCACGAGTGTCGCATTCGCGCGATCTCGCATGTCGAAGTCTCGGCCAGCGTCGATTCTCGTGCCGTAGGTGGCGAACCAGCCTGGTGTCACGATGTTCTGGAAGGCCACGTTCCTGGCGTCGGACGCAGACGGCCCGTTCTCAACTTCCACGTAATTGTCGACCAGCGACCCGCTGAGCGGCGTAATGTCGGAAACCGCCGCGCCCGCGACTCCAGGAACGGCCGAGACCGCTTCGGACACGTCCGCATAAAACGCGTTTCGAGTAACTGGATCTACACGGGCATTGCGAAGGTCGAGCTGCGCGACCAACACGGATTTGCGGTCGAATCCGAGATTACGATTGGCAACAGACGCAAACGTGCGCCCCATCAGACCAGCCGTCACCATCAGCATCAGAGAGAGCGCGAGCTGTACGGTCACCAGTAGCCCCGCCGGTCCACGCCGATTCTGGCCTGTCGCACTGCGGCCGTGCATTCGGAGCGCGCCTGCGGGTTGGACGCGAAACGAGAACCATGCCGGCAGCGTCCCAAACAGGATGGCCGATGCCAGCGCGACGACGGCGGTGAAGCCAATGACACGACCGTCAACCGGAATACTGATGAATACCGTGTTGGCGTAGGTTGTCAATTGCCGAATCAGCATGCCGCCCATCCACGGTGCCAGCACAAGGCCCAGCGCCGCACCAAGGCTCGCGAGGACAAGGCACTCGACGATCAGCTGCCGTGTCAGGCGCCACCGAGATGCCCCTAGTGCGAGGCGCACGCTGAATTCATGCCTGCGCGCCGCAGCCCGTGCGGCCTGCAGGTTGGCGATGTTGGCGCAGGCGATCACCAGCACCAGCGACACGACCGCCAGCAGGACTAGCAGCGGCTGGCGATATCTCGTCCGCATGGTTGACGTGCCGGTGGCGGCCGATTCGACCGTAACGGGCGCAGACAGATAGCGTGCTTGGCCCTCCGGTGGAAGGCCCTGCGGCATCGTGACCGCGCGGCTGTGCGGCAGGACTGCGAGTACCGCGCTTTGAGCTTGGCCCGGTTGTTGACCGTTCTTCAGTCTGGCCATGATGGCGAGCCATGACGTTGTCGGCCGATCGAGGAAGCTATCCCGGCCGCGCATCAGAGATTCGGTTTCCAGTGGAACGGCGACGTCGAAGCGCGTACCCACGTCGGCACCAAAAAATCCCCGCGGCATGACTCCAATAATCGTAAAGGGCACTCGGTCGAGCGTGATTGAGCGCCCCACGACGTCGTTCGCTGCGCCAAACCGTCGCTGCCACAGGCCGTAGCTGATGACCGCAACTGCGCCGTTCGAACCGCCACCGCGCTGGTCGTCCGCAGGTGTGAATGTCCGCCCGAGGATTGGCGGCACCCCTAAGCCGCTGAAGTAGTCGCCGCTGACCCAGATGCCATCAACAAGATCCGCTTGCCCTGAGGGCGCCAGATTGAAACGCGAGATCCGGTTCGAATAGGCAAATGCCGTCTCGAACAGCTCGTGCCGACGTTCCCGGATCTGTTCCCATACGGGGTTCGACCACGCGCTGACACTCACCGCGGTACCTGGCGGATGCGAGAGCAGCACCACCAGCGCTTCTGGGCGGTCGACAGGCAACGGTCGGAAGAGAAGCCCGTCCGCAATGGAGAAGATCGCCGCATTTGCGCCGATCCCAAGTGCCAACGACAGAACGGCGACGGTACTGATGACCGGAGTGGCGCGCAGTAGACGCACGGCGAGCCGAACATCGTCGCCCAAACCTGATAACAACGCCGCCGGTGACCCGATAGGTACGGATGTGGCCACACACGATTGCTGCAGGGGTGCCATGTGGTGGGCCAGTGTGACCCGGGTGTTGAGTTCGTCGAGCGCGAGGCGTTGGGCTTCTTCCTCGCTTGCGCCTTCCGCCACCAGGTCGTCGCAACGCTGGTCGAGGTGATGCGAAACCTCCTCGATGATCTCTTGTTCCCGAGGCGGAGACAGACTCAGTCCAGCGAGCCGTTCGCGGACGGGATCGCGCCACTCACGCATGATCGATACCCGTAATGAGTTGCATGGCATTGACGAACGTTCGCCAGGTGGTGCGTTGGCGCGCCAGAACCCGACGGCCTTCGGGAGTCAGGCTGTAGAACCGGCGCCGCCGCTCTCCGGCCTTTTCGACCCAGCGGCCATGCAACCAGCCACGTTCCTCGAGCCGATAGAGCAAGGGGTACAGAGATGTCACATGAAACGTCAGCTGCCCCCCGGAGCGCTCCGCGATGAGCTTTCCAATCTCATATCCGTGGCGTGCGCGCGGCTCCAGGATTGACAGAATGATCAACTCCGCCGAACCCTTTTTGAGCTCGCGGTCGAGCATCTGCTGTGTCATATACGACATAGCCGTATATCAGGCCAGGGGTGTCAAACGGCCGGTTATTCTACGCATCGGCCGGAACAGCTCGACTAAACGTCCTGTCACTCCGCATCAACTCGAGTCGATCCGACAAGAACGCCGGCGAAAGCCGGCGTTCTCGTTATTGAGGCCATGGGGGTGGTGTCTCCCGGTGCTGCGGATGTTTGCGGATGAAGGCCCGCAGCAGCAATCGCGCCTTCAGGCTGCGCAGCATTCTCACACGGCCCGGGATGAACCCCAGCGTGCGGCCGAACGCCATCGCCGCCCAGAGGTGCGGATCGCAGTCGTCGACGTGCTCGACGATCACGCCGTCGGCAAATTCGAATCGCGATTCGATTTCGTTGCGCACGCGTCGGCCCGTGTCAGTGAAGGTGTACTCGTCGATCAACTTCACGCGTGCCGACGTCGCCGTGCTGTCGAGAACGACGAACGACGCTCGGATGTCGGTCAGACAGATCATGTGCCACATCGCGTGGATTCGCGTCCTGCCGCGCAGGTCGAACGCGATGTCGCGAAAGGTCGCCGCCGCATGGTAGCAACTCGCCATCGTCTCGTGGTCGTGACGGTCCAATGCGTTGTACAGCCGTTCGATCAGACTGGGCGTCGCCATGCGCATTCCCCGGCCCTCCTGCTCACCATCCCGGTCTATCCGGTAACAACGTCGGGCGGCGTCGCGGCCAACGCGGGGTCCGCCGCCGGCGGCAGCCGCGGCATCGCCTGACAGATCCAGGCGATGATCTGCATCCCGGGGCAGCTGATCGCATTCAATTCCGCGCCGCTGCTCGTGCGACCCAGGAGAGAAAACGGCCCCAGTTTCATGAAACCGGCCGCGGCCGCGCGTTCCTCGGTGGACCACGCCGCCTTGATCTCGAGGTTCTTCACGGCCAGGGCGGCCATCGGTATCACTTCGAATACGCCCTTGCCGGTCCCCTCGCCGCTGGCCAGCTCGCCGGCCTGGTGGCCGTCGATGAACCAGTTCTTCAGGGCGAGCAGCGGCGTCGAGAGCCACGGCCGCGTGACGGTCACCAGACAGTAGTCGAACGACAGCGACAGGCTCTTCGACGTCACCTCCTGGGGCTTCGATGCATGGGCGAGCTGCTGGGCGGCGGCCGCCCGCAGTTCGGGTCTGATCACCGCCAGCTTCACCCGCGTGTCCGGCGCCGGTTCAAGGCTCGCGAGCGGGCGTTGGACCACGGTTGTCGTGGCGAAGGTCAACGGACGCGCGATCGCGGACGCCATCAGGGCCGGCGACGCCTTCAGCATCGCCGCCCTGCTCATCATCGTCGGTGGAGGCTGGCGCAGCCCCGCGATCGTGACCGCCTTCGCCGACACCATGCGATGGACGGCCCCAGGATTGTCGAGCACCAGCGCCACGTCCGGTGGCGCCACCCGCCAGGCCCATCGTTCGACGGCCAGACTCCTGGACTGCGCCATGGCGATCGGCCCGGTCTCGCTCTGCGAGCGCTCCTCCGTGGAGAACGTGCGTGTGACCCAGGTGGTCGCGGGAGCGCACCAGTCCGGAGGCGTGGCGACGGCGGTCCGGTATTCACGTCCGTCGTGCAGGAGCGGCTGCGCTTTCGCGCGGTCGAACGCCTCGACCGCGTCGCTCTTGAACCGGTCGAAGCCGCCGCGATCGCTCGACGGCAACGGCTGCGCGCCGATCATCAGCATCTCGTAGAGGCCGTCGGCGCTGCGGATCGACGGAGCGGTGATGGTGGTCCCGTCGAGATCCGGCAGGGTGTTCGCCAGCGTCGAGAAGCGTTCCGCCGCCAGGAGCGGCGAGAACCCTCCTGGCGGCAGGTCGAACATGTCGGGCGTCAGTGCCGTGCCGATCGGCTCGAAGGCGAGGAAGGCTCTGCCTGCCGACGGTCCGGCGGTCGTGTGATAGAGGGCGACGAACGTGTCGTAGAACTCCTGAATCAGGCGATCGAGAGAGTCGCTCATGGTCCTGTCTCCGGATGCGTCGGTTGTTCTACTTGTCCTTCTTGAGCCCGGCATCGTCCATCGGTGCGCACGCGGGCAGAATCGTGCTCAGCCAGGCGATGACCTGCGCGCCCTTGATCTCGAGCGTCTCGCCCTTGAAATGTGCCTCGTAGTCCTGGCTCCCGCTGTGGTGGCTCTCCGAAGACTGGCTGCTGTTGGCTTGCGCTTCGGAGTGGTCGACGGAGCCCCTGAGCGCGATCGGTCCGAACCCCCATCCCCCGCTGGCGCTGACGCTGCTCTGGCTGGCGTTGGCGTCGCTTCGTCCGGCACCGAAGAACTGATCCATCACCCGTCCGTCCTGGTTCCAGTGCTCGGCTTTGATCTTGACGTTGCGGATCACGAGGAACTGCATCGGAATCATCGGCAAGAGCGACTTGTCGCTGTCGGCCTGGCCGTTGATCGTGCCGTCGCTGATCGCGTTCTTGGTGTTGTTCACGAGAAACCAGTTCTTCATGTAGAACAGGTCGCCCATGAACCACGGTCGGTTGACGTCGCACAGGCCGTACTCGAGGTCAATCGTGAGCCCCGTCGCGTCGTTGGCAAACACGTTGGTCGAGCTGGCTGACGTGGATCCCTGGGCATGGCTTTCCGACGAGGACTGCGAGGCGCTGACGTCGGCGCCAAAGCCGAAGTACGAGCCCCCTGCTGACTCGCTCGTCGATGAGGACTCGCTGTGGCTCGAGCTCTGCTGGAAGAAGTGGCTGTTCTGCGCCGCGTGGCTTCTGTAGTCGGAGCTCTCGATGTGCAGCTTCGTCCACCCCGAGACGTCCCGGTCGGGGTCGGCCCACGACGAGGGCGTGACCGACGAATAGGGCGTCGTAACCGGGACGCCCGCCAGGCCGAGGTTCCACGCGTCGAAGTTCTTGCGGGCCTTGGCGATCATGTGGTCCTGGATGCTCACGCCGACCGATTCGATGACGCCGAGCGCGCGCTCGACGCGCTCGGCGCCCTCGGTCTTGAGGGTGTCGAACGCTTCGTCGACCGCCTGATTGAGGGCAACCGAGTCCATCGGGAAGCTCTCGAGCTTCGCCGGGTCCTTCTTCGCGGCCGTCTGTGCGTCGGCGAAATCCTTCTTCGCGACGGCATAGGCCTTCGCGTTCTTGACGTAGTTCTGATAGAGCTTGGTCTTGCCGACGATGTTGCCCTCATCGTCCAGCTCATGGAGAGTTTTTTGCGCCTCGTCGATCCGCTTCTGAATGTCGGGGGCGATCGGCGGCGCCGGCAGCGGCTGCATGCCGTTGATGATGCCCTCGTAGGCGAAGCTGACCGTCCGGCCGCCGCCGGGGTACTCGCGCCGGCTCTCGTCCTTGGTCACCATGATCAGGCGATCGACCAGTTGCGAGGTGTTGAACGCCGCCTGAATGGCGCGGCCGATCTGCGCCGACGACGCACCCGGCGCCGGCGCGGCGCCGGCCGTGGCAGGGACGGCGCCGGATGCGACCGCGTCGTGCACGGTCGCGCCGCCGATCGGCGTCCACGGATTCTTGAAATCGTCGGGGTCCACCATCATCCCCAGCACGAGTTGTGAGTAGACGAAGCCGATCTCGAGCGGCTTGTTGTCGGAGCGGAGCGGTCGCGTCGATTTGATGCGGTCGATGATTCCGTCGAAGATCGCGAGTACAGCCTGTCCTGGTTCATTCGCCATGAGTCTTTCTCCTTGTATTTGTGAACAACGCCGCGGCGCGCCGTTTCTAACCGACGGTGACGCGTTCAACCGTCAGCTGGGGCGCCCGGCGGCGTTCTCCGTAGGCAGAGGAGGACGATGACGAACAGATGGTGGTTGCGGTGTGTGCGATGGTGGGCGGACTCGCGGCCTCTCAGTCGGCCTTCTGATGTCAGGCGTTCGGCTGGTTATTTCCAGTCGCCGGCGGCGACGAACGCCGCCCAGTAGAACGGGTGCGTGCTTTCCCCATGGGCGCGCCTGTTCTGAAGCACGCGAAGGCTCGCGGCGCGCATCGCGTCGGCCGTGCTCAGGTGCTGCTGGAACCGCCCCTCGTAGAGCGCCCTCATCCAGAGTCGAGTCGATCGGTCTTCGACCGACCAGAGGCTCATGATGATGGTGCGGGCGCCGGCGATCTGAAACGCGCGGCGGAGGCCGAACACGCCTTCGCCGGCTTTGATCTCGCCGATGCCCGTATCGCACGCCGACAGCACCGCCCATTCAGTGCCCTGGAGATTCAATCCGGCCACTTCTTCCGCTGTCAGGATGCCGTCGTCCCCGTCCGGTCGTCCACCGGTGCGTCGATTTGCGCCGGCGAAGGCGAGCCCCGACAGGAGCAGCGTGTTGTCCGCCGACGCCGCTGTAGGCAAGGACAGGCTCGCCAGCGCGCCGACGCCGCGTGTGTGCGCGGGCCCTGCGTCGCACCGCGATCGCAGGAAGAATCCGTGCGTGGCCAGATGCACCACACGCCGGCCCGCCGCCGCTCGCTTGACTGCGCTCTCGGTCGCCGACGCTCCACTCAACACCAGCGCGCGGTCATGCTCGGTCCCGCCCGCCGGCCACAGCTTCCCGAGATCGAGGACCTCGTCCTTCGATCCAGGCAGCGGTTCGAAGCGCATCGCGGCGAGCGTCTCGCAGCCCGACGCCGACCGGCGTGCGCCTGCCGCCGTCGCGGGTTGCATGCGCTCGTCGAACGCCGGTCCGCCCACGGCGAGCAGCCCATGACCGGCCGCCGGCGAATCCGTCGACACGAGGTCCCGTTCCGTGGACAAGTAGTGAATGCCAGGGCCGTCGTCGATCAGGAAACGGCCGCCCGTGGTCGGCAGCGCCGACAGGCTGACCAGGTTGACTGCGCCGTCCGGGACGACGAACACCAGCGACGCGCCGGCGATGTGGGCGGCGACCGGATCCCAGAGCTGGCGACGAAGTCGCGTGGCCGCCGTGCGATAGGCGCGCTCCGCCTGATCGGCCGTCCCCGCCGCCAGCGCGCGTCCGCCGGCTTGCGCGCGCCAGGCGCTGACGATCGGTTCGAGCGCCGCGGCTGAGCCGAGCGGGACCGCGTCGACAACGGTCGAGTCCGTCCGGATCACGAAGGCCAGGTAGGACGGTGTCGTGCGCGGCAGCGTCGCCGGCCCGGCGGCCGTGAACCGCGTGCGGTCGTAGCGAACGAACGACACGAGGACGGCGCCCTTGGGCAGCGCACGCCGCACCTCGTCAAGTCCCACGCGCGCGTGCGCGATCTCCGAACGCACGGCGGCACTGCGCTCGGCGAGCGATCGTTCCGCCTCTTCTTTCTGCTGGCGCGCTTCGTCGAGCACGGCGCGCGACACCGATTCCTCACCTTGCAGGCTGCGCAGCATCAGGTTGGCGAACCGTTGCTGGACGGCCACGACTGACGCGTGCAACGCGGCCAGCGCCGGATCGGATCCGTCGCTGGATCGGGCGCGCGCGGCGAGCTCGTCCAGGACGACGGCGCGCGTCTGAATGACGGCGTCGATCGCGGCGGTGGTATCGGTCGCATGACCGGTCGAGAGGATCGACAGCGCCAGGTCGAGGCCCCGCGGCCGCTTGGCCGCATACGTCATGGCCTGGCGCTCGGGAAGATAGCGAATGGTGAACCGCAGGTGGTCGCGTCCGACACGCTCGGCGTCGAGCGCGTCCGCAAACGCCTGGCCGTACGCCCCGAGAGCGAAGTCCGCCGTAGCGCGGTCGGCACGCGACTGCGCGGTGAGCGGGTGTTCCTTCCCGAAGATCGACTCACGGGCCGAGAGCGCTTCGGCGAAGCTCAGTCGGCCCGACGCGGCGTGCCCGCGCCGCATCTCGATGGCGCCGCGCAACGTCAGTACCCGCGCGAGGTGATCGGGCTCATCGGAGGCGCCGGCCAGGTGGTAGATGCGAATCGCCTCGTCGACGTCCTGGAGTGCCGGGGACAGGCGGCCCAGACTGGCGAGGTTCCGTGCGCGATTCGTCAAGGTCCACGCGACGGCCGGATGATCGGCGCCGAGCGTGCCGCGCCGCAGGTCGAGCGCCCGTTTGTAGAGCGCGTCCGCGCGCGTGAGCTGTCCTCGCGCCGCCACGACTTCCGCGAGCGCGTCGAGGGCTCGAGCCACGTACGGATGCTTCGGTCCGAGGCCGGTCGACCAGATGCGTACCGCCCGCTGCTGCAGCCGTTCGGCTTCGGCGAGGTCGCCGATCTCCGCCGAGAGAAGCCCCTGGTTGTAGACGACCGTCGCCGTGAGCGAGTGTCCCGGGCCGAGACACGTTTCATAGGTGGTCAACGCGCGCTGGTACAGCCGGCGGGCGTCCGCATATTCGCCGTCGGCCATGACGGAGCTGGCGAGGTCGGCGAGCAGCGCCGGCAACTCGGGGTTGCACGGAGCCAACGACAGGTCGCCGATCTGCAAGGCACGTTCGAGCAGACGGCGCCCTTCCGCAAGGTTGCCGAGGTCCGCCGACGCCAGGGCCAGCTTGCGCAGCACGAGCGCGATGATGGGGTGCTCGGGCCCGACGGTCCGTTCGCCAAGCGCCAGGGCCTCCCGCCATGTCCGCTGCGCGCCGAGGATGTTGCCCCCGAGCCACAGGATCTCGCCCTGGAGATGAAGCGCCAGCGCCACGTCGGGATGATCCGGCGCGAGACGACGACGAATGAGCAGTGCGCGCTCGAGGGGCGGCATCGCCGCGGCGTAGCCGCCGGAATAGCGGTTGAGCAGGGCGACCAGTTCGAGCGTCCGCGCCAACGCGATCGGCTCGTCCTGCGATCTGAGCTCGCGAATGCGCTGCGCGCGGACGAGCAGTGGCCTTGCCTCGTCGAAGCGCTGGAGTCGAATCAGCGGAAGGGCCAGGCGATCGAGGCTGTCGGCCACAGCCGGATCATCAGCGGCGAGGATGCGCGAGCGAATCGAG